>Ga0105046_10006960_pt1 | contig 17864 bp, 20 predicted proteins | sample MAT03_FD_78385 | JGI IMG/M metagenome (GOLD analysis project Ga0105046, IMG submission 78385) | Freshwater microbial communities from Lake Fryxell liftoff mats and glacier meltwater in Antarctica - MAT-03 (megahit assembly) | ecosystem: Environmental > Aquatic > Freshwater > Ice > Liftoff...
AAAAGCCCCTCCTTGCGGAGCGGCGAGGGGTGCAGAGCGGGCCTGAAAAGCCCCTCCTTGCGGAGCGGCGAGGGGTTGGGGTGGGGTTAAAACGAGGACTCTCAGTTCAAAATGCAAACGTCCTCTCCTCAGCTACGCAGTGGGGAGGGGTCAAGCGAAAGTCCTAGAGTAAACACAAAACGGGAACGATGCTGTTCCCATTTTTGATTCTATTCGAGAAATGTCGATTATCATAAGATATACATGGGAGAGGAATCTGGCATATGAATGAGGTCGATGCGATTCAACAGGCGACAGGTTTGACAGGATTCCAGGCCCTGGATCTTGGGGCACAGGTGGCCTATGCCATGCAAGCCACGCTGATTCTCTTTTTTCTGGTGTCGCCCATTATGGGCTTTGTGCTGGCACAGCAGATAAAAAATCGCACCCGGCTTGTTATCGGCGCGGGTATTGGCATCTTAATCGTTCTGGTGGGCAATATCGGCCTGACGCTGCTGTTGGGGCGTCTGCTGCCTGTTGGGACGCTGCCTGACTGGGCGATTGTGATGCTGAGCTGGGCCGCCAGCGGAGCCATAGGAATGATCGTGGCAAAATATATTATGTGGGTGATGGCTGATCCGGGCGTCCCTGAGTGGCTGACCGAGTCGGAGAAACGGCCCTATGACGAACTTGCGCCGTTTGAGAAGCGCCGCCGCGAGGAGATGAATCGGCGTAAAGCCGCGCGAGGCGAGTTTACGGGCAAGAAGAAATAGTACCCTACCTTGAAGACTGCTGAAGCCATGCCTGTGCTTTTTCGCTGTCGTCTTCATCGAAAAACATGACCGCATCTTGATGGCGCATCAGTTTGAGGATTTGACGTAGGAGTTGAAGAAAAGGTTTTAGCTCAAGAACAATGCCAAAGCGCGCAGGCGCAGATCGCGGCATTTTGCGCTGCTGGCTGATAAACGTGCGCATTTCACCTATAAAGTGATTGAGGGGAAGGGCAGGGCCTGTCTGACGAATCAAAAAGCGAGTCGTGCCACTGACAGGTGACGCGTAATGAGGCATGCAAACAAGAGACAGCAGTCATTCGCCTGCTGCTCTATAAGAGCCAACGCAATAGGTCACTGACTGCTGACAAGCGAGAGAGGGATGTCTTTAAAGCGACACAAGCCATCCGTTGGTTAGGGATGGTGTGTGCCGATTAAAGATGAACCCTCTTGCCTATAAATCGTATTGAGAGCCGATTACATCGTTATGGAATGTTATGAACGAAAGGTTTCTGCTTCATCACGCTCTGTTTGCTGAAGCCAGCGCATGGCTTCGTCGCGACGGTGATGTGGAAATGCGGTCATGGCATCACGCAGGCGCAGCATTTTGATCATCAAACTCAAAAAATCGACTCTCTTATTCGCGTTATACAGGAGAACAGTGCGCGTAGGGGGCCGCCGATGATGCTGTTCTAAAAATTGGCGCGTTTTCGCCATAAAGTAGCTCAACGGCAGCAGGTCTTCGACTTCAATCATCAAAATGCGCAGGATATGAGCATCAGGACGCAAGGCGAAGATCTCATGCAGAACAGCAAACAGATCATCGGTTGCTTGCCGCGAGGAGGTGTGGATGGTAATCTCGTACACATCGTCTGCCACAAGATGACGATAGGTAACGTTTCGTGTATAAGAGTGAGTAAACATGGCATCGTCCTACGGCCTAGTCAGGCTTTGACTCACATTATATGAGGAATAATCTCTCACTGAACGGAATTTATCAGGGTCTCATCAAATATTAGTTTAAATGGCATTTGGGTATCATACAACAAACCTTCCTAACCTAGAGAAAACGTTTGGACGCAGGCATGGCTCATCTAATCCTCATTCGTCATTCAATCTCCCAACAGCAACTCGACGTATCGACGCATGAGGGGGCACTGTCTGAGGAAGGACTCCAGCTCTGTGAAATACTTGCGGCGCAAATTCGGCCTTATGATGTGAAGTTTGTCCTCAGCAGCTATGAACCCAAAGCGATCCAGACAGCTGAAGCGCTTGTCAAGGCGTTCAACGGGTTTAACAGCCAGATAATAGACGGTTTAGAGAAAACGCATCGAACGACAGCCCCATACTCCAAAAATGTGGGTGATTTCCATGCGGCAGTCATCGCCGCCATGCATCGCCCAAATGAGATCATTTTTGGCGAGGAAGCGTTTGCGACGGCCCGTTTGCGGTTTGATCAAACGCTGCATGATGTGATGGAACAACATCCTGATGAGGGGGTGGCCGTGGTGTCAGATGGTACAGTTATGGCCTTATGGCTCGCGCCCCTGCTCAATCGCCCTGTGCAAGACATCTGGCAGGCAGTGGGCATGCCCGCGTATGCCGTCATCGAATGGACCGAAAAACGTATCATTCACTTTCAGGAGACTCTGACATGATTGACCCCGAATCTCTTATCCAGCTGTACGACTACAATCTGCGCTTGGTCGACAAACAGGTGTCCACCATGACGCATGAGCAGAGTTTGCCGATTGTGGGGGGCTACAATATCAATTGGCTGGTGGGGCATGTGATCTCAGGGCGGCAGCGTGTCCTCGAACGGCTGAGCATTCCGCATATCTGGACGCCTGAACAGCGTGCGCCCTATATGAATGGATCGATGCCGCAGGAGAAAGATGGCCCCGGTGTACAGCGTCTGGAGACATTATTGGAGACATTGCAGCGCAGTCAGGCGCTCATCGCGGAAGGCTTGCGCCGCATGACGCCGGATCAGTTCGCTGCACCAACCGAGTTCTCGCAAGATCGCAGTATGCTGGATCGATTCTTTTATTTGCAGTATCACGAGTCGTTCCATGTGGGTCAAATCGTTCTCATTGCGCAGACGCTTGGCTTGCCGGGCGTATGGCTGACATAAAACCCATTTAAAAAGGATCATCATGGTCGACATCACAGCCCAACTCACCGTTCATCCGGCAACGCTCGACGAAATTCCAGGGATTCAAACCCTGGCGCAGAGCGTCTACCGCCGCCAATACAGCGATGCTGCCCAGGCTGGCCGCCTGTATAAGCGTGCCTTTTCTGAGGCCAGCCTACAGCGTGCCATTCAGAATGGAGCCGCGTGGTACTACACCGCGCGTATCGGCGAAACCATCGTGGGCCTGCTCAACTTTGGCGCACCGCTGTTTGATGACTGTCAGGAGCGCAAAGAGATTTATCGTCTCTATGTGCATCCTGAGAGCACACGCCAGGGCATCGGCGGGGTGCTGCTGGCGACGATGGTCGAGACGCTCAATTCGACAGTGGTGAACGAAGTGATCGTGTATCAGCCGCTGGACAATGCGATTGGCCGCGCCTTCTACGAGAAATATGGGTTTGTGCATGATGAGCTGCGTGATAAAGCCGGGGATGGCTGCTGGGTGAAGGCGCTTAAGTGAGTTTGATTTCATCGCAGGCCCGATGGCAGGCCGTGAAAGCCCAGATTCGTGCCCTGTGTATTGATGCGGCGCGGCATCGCGAAACACTGACCTACAGCGATGTGATTCAGGCGCTTGGTCGCGATGCGGGGCTTGTCCCGCGCTCACCGATTTTTCATCGGCTTCTCGGTGAGATGTGCCACGAGGAAAACGACGTTGGACGCGGGCTGCTGTGTGCGCTGGTCGTCGCCAAAAGCACCGGGATTCCTGGCAATGCCTTCTTCCCCACCCTGATTCAAGCACGAGGCTGCGCCGCTGGCCCACAGGTGTGTTGGGAGCATGAGCGCGATTGGCTCTTTGACTATTGGTCATCTCATCCAGACGAGGCTTAGATGCGGATTACGATTACGGGCGGCACGGGCAAACTTGGACGCCATCTCCACGAGGTCTTAAACAGCACCCATACGGTCAGCCTGCTGGGACGTGAGGCCGATATTACCGATTTTGGGCGTCTGCGCGAGGCTGTGCAGGCCACCGAGCCCGATCTCGTTATCAATGCGGCGGCCTGGACTGACGTGGATGGCTGTGCGCGTGAGCCTGAAAAAGCTCTGCTCATCAATGGCCTGGGGGCGCAAAATGTCGCGCTTGCAGCAGCATCGTCACAGGCGGCGATTTTGCATGTGAGCAGCAATGAGGTCTTTGATGGGCAGAGCCAGCAGCCCTATAACGAATTTGCGCCGTGCCGCCCGATCAGCCCGTATGGATACAGCAAATGGGCCGCGGAACAGGGCGTGATGCAGGTTAATCCGCGCCACTATATTGTGCGCACAGCGTGGTTGTTTGCGCATGGTGGCAAAAATTTCATCCATGCGATTCTCAATGCGGCTCATGCAGGCAAGGCGCTGCGCGTCGTGATTGATGAGGTCGCCAATCCCACCTATAACAACGATCTGGCCCAGGCAATTGCGGCCCTCATTGCGACAGAACGCTATGGAACGTATCACCTCGTTAACAGTGGGGCCGTGTCGCGCTATCAATTTGCCCGCACAATTCTGGATATGGTGGGCATGACAGAGTATCCCATTGAGCGCATCACCCGCGCCGAATGGCCGCGCCCTTCAACGCCGCCCGCCTATGCCGCGCTGCAAAACAATGCTGCCGCCAGTGTGGGGATCACGCTGCGCCCCTGGCAAGAGGCGGTTGAGGCATTTTTAGAGTACGAAAAGAAAAGTTAAAAGTTGAACCACGAAGGCACGAAGGACACGAAGAATCGTTTATAAACTCTCTTCTTCGCTTTTCTTTGTGCCTTCGTGGTTCAATTATTTTGGCATTTTGTCGAGCACGGCCTGAATCTGTTTGAGATGACCCTCGCAGTGAGCGACATAATACTCAAGCTGCGATTCCAGCGTCACAGGGCCATTGTCCGGGTGATAGCCGGGCCGCGACCAATCGTCCACATTCTCCAGAAACACCGACCAGCGCTGATGCAGCCCGCGAATGATCGCCATCGATGCCCGAATATCGGCACTCTGTGAATCTGGCTGATTGGCCCACACATCCTGATCATAGGGCTTGAGCGTGGGATTGTCCTCGGTCTGGATGAGTTTCATACGGATATAACTGTTCATGTGCGAATCGGCCAGATGATGGACGTTCTGCGCGACAGTCCACTCATGGGCGTTATAAGCCGTCGTCAGTTCTTCGGGCGTCAAATCAGTCACCAGAGCTTCCAATTGGGACGGGAAACGGCGAATTGTATCGATCTTTTCGGCAGTCGTCATCGTGAATAGTCCTCTGTGTGCGTGTGGTTCTGTGACAACAATATCGAATTGAGAAGGAGCGGTCTAGCACCACCTGAGCACAATCCATACGCCCCTATTTGGGCATCTTATCGAGCACAGCCTGAATCTGATTGGTGTGAGCGGCGCAGTGCCCCACATACGTGTCCAGAAGCTGCTCCAGCGTCAGGGGGCCGCGCTCAGGATGGATGCCCGTCCGAGACCAATCCTCAAGACTCTCCAGAAAGATCACCCAGCGCTGATGCAGTCCGCGAAGGAGGGCGAGCGATGGGCGAATATCGGCGTCTTTGCCATCGGCGGTGTCTGCCCACAGAGGCTGCTCATAGGTTTTGATGGGAGGATTGGTCTCGGTGAAGGCCAATTTGAAGCGAATATAGCCATTCATATGGGCGTCGGCCAGATGATGCACATTTTGCGCAACAGTCCATTCAGGTGCGTTATAGGCGGTGGTGAGTTCTTCGGGCGTTAAATCGGTCACGAGGGCTTCCAATTGAGCCGGGAAGCGGCGCAGCACATCGATTTTTTCGGCAGTCGTCATACGCTCATTCCGTTCTGTGAAATATGATATAGTTGGGTCTCTGGAAACAATATCCGATTTATCAAGTGCTGACCAGCACTATGAAAGGACCCCAGATGGGACACCGCGAAGATGGCGAACAATTTCTGACGACCAATAAGACTCAGCCGGATATGAAGACCACAGCCAGCGGCCTGCAATACAAAGTTGTCACCGAGGGCACAGGCAAGCAGCCCGCGGGGACGGATACCGTTGAGGTGCATTATCGCGGCACGCTGATCGATGGGACGGAATTTGACAGCTCCTACAAGCGCGGTCAGACCATTTCCTTCCCGCTCAATCGCGTGATTTCCGGTTGGACCGAAGGGCTGCAATTGATGAAGGAGGGCGGTAAATCGCTGCTCTATATTCCTTACAGCCTGGGCTATGGCGCAAACGGTGCTCCCGGCGCGATTCCGCCCTATGCCGCCTTGATATTCGAGGTCGAGTTGGTGAAAGTCAAGTAGTTTCAATCCCTGTTGAGGGATAAGGTTGATGTTGATGGTGCAGGGGCGATCCATGGATCGCCCTCGTTTGTTGCTCAATGCGTCTTGTGTGGGCGACCCAGCGGGTCGCCCCTACACGCCTAATATTTTAAATCGTGAGATGATTCTGTTGTGCCTCTACAATTGTCTTACCCCCGCGTCTCCCAGGGGAAATACAAATAGGTGATGGTTGGGCCGCTGGTCACATCGGTGACATCGCTCAACAGCACCGGCTCCGGATGATAATTGTCCGTGATCCACACCTGATTACCCTCGATCTTCTCCACATACATCAAATGTCCATACACATCATCAGCATAGGGATGATCGCGCTCCATCACCATCACCGCGCCCTCAAGCGGATGATCCCCGATGCGAATGCCATATTCGGGCATCCTGGCAATATTCTCATTCCAAAGGTGGGCATCGGTGGGCAGCTTGCCAGGGATCGCCATGCGGGTGACGATGTAATTCACGCAGTCCTGCGTATTGGCTTTGATGCCTGCTGCCGTTTCTGAGCCTTCCATCGCCTGGATGAGCATGGGGTCAGCGCCGGGAGCGGGCGTGATTTTGTCGAGGCGCGTGTTGAGCAGAGTCAAGTCCGCTTCGAGGCCGCGTATTTTTTGCGTCTGGGCTTGAATATCTTGATTCAGGGTGCTGAGTTCGCCGCGCATGACTTGATAGCGCGGGATTGAGTCCAGGCGTGCCGCACGATCCGTACTGAGGGCGCGATTTTTGAGGGCGTGCAGCTCCTCGATCTTGTAAGCACGCTCTTCCTGCATCTGGGTAAATTCGTGTTGGGCCTCACGCAGATCGGCCTGCTTTTGCACGACCAGTTGATACAGAGGCTTATTTTTTTTCGCCAGATAACTGGGATAGGCTGTCTCATGTCCGGCCCGCGACGCCTCTATCGCTGACAATTGACGACTTGTCTCCGGTTCAAATGGAGCAGCGCCTCGGCGTCGGCTGACAGTGGGGCGACGCCATGAGCGCACACGTCTGTTGGAGGGCACATCATTCTGTGATGCTTGACGTGCGGCCAATGTTGCAATCGCCACAGGCAGTGCAGGCGCAGCAGCAGGCAGTGGCGCGGCGTCCGGTTCACTCTGGGGCGATTGGGACAAACCAAGTGCCTGAGACAAATCTTCGGCGGCTTCGTCCAGGCGGTTGGCAAAGAGAGTCACCAGACGCGGCCACTCCTCCATAATGGTGCGCTCCTGCCGATAGCGCAGGATGAAGGCGGCAGCAGCGGGACTCTCGAAGCCCAGGGCGACAAGATCATCCACCGTTTGATGAACGCCCTTCACGGCATTTTCGACGCGTGCGCCCGAATCGCGGAGGACACCAGCGGCGGTTTGCATCTGTTCGAGTTTGGCGCGGACTTCTGGCATAGGCGTTTAAGGCTTGTTAGCTCCGGCAGCGGCGGCAATGGGTGCGGCTTGATTCGACTCAGATGACTCTGGACTTGCCTCTGGCGCAGTCTCGGCAGTCGCTTTAATCAGGTCCCCGCGCTTTTTATCGACTTCATCCTTCACGCGCTGTTCCAGCGTTTCAAGCAGGATACCGTTGTTCTTCAAAAAGGCTTTGATGTACTCTTCGGGCGGCGTGTCGATGCTAATATCCGCGCTGATGGTGTTTTCAAGCTGTGCGCCATCTTTGGTTTTGCTGATGTCGGTTTGCGATGAGACCGTCTTATTGATCTTCTGGATGTCTTCGCCATTTTCACGCACACGCAGCTCTGAGTATACATCTTGCAGCACCTTGAGGAGATCGCTGCGCGTGCCATCATTGGGAAGCTGCTCAGTGAGCAGTTTGCCCAGGTCCTCAATGCCGCTCATTAAAACATTTTTGACAATATCTTTGCCAAATTTCTGGAAGGCTTCTTGATACTTCCAGAAGAGACCATAAGCGCTGTGCTTGCGGATCTGGTCAATGTAATCGCTGTAGGCCCCGATAAATTGATGATAGGCGGTGAGCTGCTCCATAAATATGCGCGTGCCCTCGGCCACAATCGGATCAGAGGGCGCAATGAATTTCGCCATCAACTCCGGGCCTGCCGCCTCTTTGGAGACTTTGCTCACATCAAAGCGGCCCCGTGTCAGCATCTCGATGGCCTGTTTGTTGCCAAAGGTTGCTTGCAGCTTCTGGATCAAGGCATTTTTACTGATGTCTTTTTTAGGGTCTACTTTTGGTGCGTCGGGCTTCTTCTTGGCTTTGGCGGCCTCGGCGCGGCGGTTGGGGGAAAACTCAGGCATCGCATGGCGCTTTCGGTATGACGGGCGTTGTATTCACTATACTGCTATTCCGAGATGAGAGATATTGCAAAAAGATAAAAGAGCCTCAATATGTTCAGGTGCGGAGACCAAAAGCTTAAAGCCCTCGACTATGTTTTTTGCGAGGCTTTGAGCCTCGTATCTTTATCTTGTGGGCTTGAAGGATGCTTTACTCGTAACGAGTGGCATCGTCATCATCATAATCATCGAACGCCTGTTTAAAGGATTCTTCACTATAGCGCGTATATTTACTGTAATCCGGTATTTGATGATCAACCCCTTCGGGATCAAATATTTCGTGCATGATTCTATCTTTATCTAAATATACAGTAATCTTTATTGTTTTAAGCCTTTAGATTCATGATGCCTAAAACAACTCTTTATCTCTTTAAAATTTAGCGCGGCAGTAAAATCACAGGCGGCGGCTGATCGCTTGGCAAATCATCAGGATGAATTTCCAGATAGGTCACAATCGCGCTCACCGGAATCTCAAACACGACCCATCCCGTACTCGCCCGCCCCAGCGCGACAGGCTGCAAAGGCTCAAGGCCAGCGACATGCACATCCTCGCGGGTGGCGATGGTCGTGCGATCATCCAGGCGCACAAACAAATCGGCCTGGGGCGGCTCGTCGCAGATGGCGCGGCGGCACTCAAAAATCAATTTGAGCATATAAAAACGCGCCCCCGGCACAGGCGCAATCGGCGTCGGATAGAGGCGTTCGGTCACGCGCTGCGAATCGGCTTCAACAGCGGCAATCTGTAAAATGCCGCCGCTGTAGCGCAGCGTGTAATCGTTCACGTTTACAGGAGTGCTCAAATCGGGCAGCGGTGTGATGGCAGGCGTGGGTGTCTCTGCCAGCAGCACAGATAACGGCGAATCATCTTCCTCACGCGGGCGCATGGCCCAGGCAGCGAAAACAATAATGCCAATCACAAACGACAGCGCCGCTATGTGCCAGACCTGCACGCGCCCTAGCCGTCGATTCCACCAGCGATGCCGCACGATGGGACCGATTTTGCTGGCGTACAGCTCCTCGTCGGCCAATGTCTCGCGGGCCATCACACTGTAAGGATGATCTTCGGGAATATTGGCGATGAGGAAATGAAGCTGCTCAAGGCGTTCTTCGCGGGTGGCGCGGGTCTGGGCATCGAGCCACAGAATGAGCGGGTCTTTGCTGGCATCGCGGTGCTGCTGGTAATAGGTGTCCAGCAGGCGCTGCGCTTCAAGGCGATTGCCCTGAGACAGCGCGATATTGGCATTCATCAGCAGGGGATGATGACGCACACTCATCGGGCCTGTCCTGGCTCATCGGGGGCTTCACTGTCAAAGCCGCCAAGTAAATCCTCGATCAAGCCTGCGGTGTCAATTTCAATCGACTCGACGCCGTAAGATGAGGTGGGTTCATCGGATGAGGCAGGCTTGTCATGCGGCTTGAGGGGCGCATGCCATGCAGCATTGGTGGATTTTTGCCACGAGATATTGATCTGGGCGACCATCTCGGCGGGCTGATCGACAAGGGCCGTTTGCACCACACGAATGGCATTGACCTGGGGCACAAATGCGCGGCCTTCGGGCATGGCATCAGCGGGCAGGCCTGCAATGCGCACATTGAGCTTTTGCAGCCCTTCACGCCGCATCAGCGCAAAGCCTGTGCGTCGTAACAGCATCTGCTTCATTAGCGGATCACCTGTGCGTTCCAGATAGCTTGCCACCCACAGATAAAAGCCGCCATCACTGTACAGCCGCACCAGATCGCGAATCTGGCGCAAAACCTCTTGATCCGCGCCAAGCATCTCGACCAGTGAATCATAATCATCAATGATGAGAATGGTCGCGGCCCGATGCACCGCTGAGCGTTGATCTTCCGCATACAGGGCGCTGAGTTCAGATTGCAGATGGGCCACCTGTTCGCACAGGGCTTGCACATCGGTCACGCGCTTGAGCACATGCTTGAGCGATGACAGCGGCTTGAGGCTGCGACGATTCACATCCACCAGCACAAAGCGCACCTGCTGCGGCGAATACTGGCGTGCCGCCGACAATATCGCCGCCATGAGCATATTGGTTTTGCCTGATCCGGGCGGGCCTGTCACGATCACATCGGGGCCATTGGCATCCCAATCCCACGTAAAGACGCTCAAGGCATCATCATCGGCGCGGCCCAACGGTGTGATAAACCGCTGGCTGTCTTTGCGGCGTGGCAGTTTGTCCAGCGGCAAATATTCAGGCAGCTCGATAATAGGCGACGGACTCTGGCGCTGTTCAGGCGTGGCCGTGTCCCATGTCAAACCGTGCAGACGCAAATAGCCATCGCGCATCTGGTCGATGAGGGCATTCATGGCAGGCAGGACATCCGCCCCGGCATCGACAGGCTGCAACGTCGGCAAACACAATTGGCACAGCAGCGGCGGCGAATGATAGACATAGCCGCGTCCGGGCGGCATATGATCATCGGGCATGGCCGCCATGCGTCCCACTGAGAGCACATAATCCGCCGTATTGCCTGCTTGCAGCGCGATGCGCTGCTGGATCAGAGAACGGATACGATCCGGTACGGCATTAATCGTGCTGGCGGTCATCACGACGTAAATCCCAACGGCGCGGCCTTCATGCACAAGACGCTCAAGATCACCGATATGCGTTTCGCGGCATGTCTCACGGAACTGCTCATATTGATCGATGAAGAGGACGATGATCGGCAGACGTGTGCCATCGGGATCGGCCTGACGCGATTGCAGGGTGGCGATCATGCGGCCAAACAAGCGGCGAATACGCTCGGTCTCTGTCCCTTGAATGGTTTGTTCGGCGTGGGGCAAGCGGCCAATATCCTGCAAGCCCGCCCCTGTAAAGCTCAATGTGTAGAGGTGCAGCACTTCGGGCGAATGCAGCAGCGCCAGACTCAGCGCCAATGTGCGCAACGCCATTGTTTTGCCTGTGCCTGGAGCGCCAATAATCAGGGCATGCCCATCTTTGCCGCCGCGCTCCTGTTCGCCTGCATTCAGGTGAACCCAGAGGGGCGGCTGCGTGCGGCGGTAGACATCATCGAGGATCGCCAGCGGCGCACTGCCCACGCGCACAGGCTGCCCGTTCTGGTCGATCCCCGCCGAGAGCCAGATACGCCCGTTCCAGCCGCCCACTGCCGCGCTTTGCAGCGCGGTGATGAGAGGCAGACGTTCTTCCAGTGGCGGCAGCAGGAGCGGCGGCATATGACTGATGCCGACCTGGTGCGAATAGGATTGGATTGTTTCGCTGATGGCCCGCGCGACGGTGTAAGGCTGCGGATCGTCCCCATGATAGGAGGGGAATGAGCTGTAGCTTGAGGGCAGCAGGCTGATCGATTCGTTGTTGTCAAAGACGAGTTCCAGCACGACGGGCGCATCAAAATCGTCGTCGGCTTCCATCGGTGTGAGATAATCTTCGCCCGCATAGCCCGTCTGGAACAATTTGAACACGCCGCGCTCACCGACCTGGAAATAGCCGCGTCCTGGTTGATTCGGAGGCAGATAGGCGGCATCCGGGCGGCGCAGCATGGCGCGGCTGGCCTCGATATTTTGCACGCGCAGACAGATACGAAATTGCAGATTCGCATTCATTTCGTCGGTGATGACATCCATTGGGCTTTGCGTGCCGAGGATGAGATGCAGCCCCAAACTGCGCCCAATCTGGGCCGTGCGCACAAGTTCGCGCAGGAAATCCGGCATTTCGCGGGCCAATTGTGCGAACTCATCCACGATGATGATGAGATGCGGCAGCGGGTGATAATCGGGATGCTGAATGAGATCATCACTGCGCGAATAGAAGCGATGATACTGCGTAATATCGCGCACATTGACCTGATTGAAGAACTGCTGGCGTGATTGAATCTCGGCTTTGAGCGCTTCCAGCATACGACGAATGCGCACACCGTCGAGATTCGTCACCGTGCCAACGGTGTGCGGCAGATCGGCAAAGACGTTAAATGTGCTGCCGCCCTTAAAATCGATCAGGAGCAGGGTCACAAGGCGCGGGTCATGCTCCAAAGCAAGCGAGGCGACGAGGGTTTGCAGCAGTTCGCTTTTGCCCGATCCGGTTGTGCCTGCCAGGACGCCATGCGGCCCGTGATTCTCTTCATCGAGCATGAGCATGGTTTCAACGGCCAGACTCTCACGCCCAATCGGAACCGGATGCGGCAAAATTCCGCGTGGAATAGGCCGCCGCCATGATTGATTCATAATCGTGCGCAGTTCGCTCACATCGCGCACGTTATACAGATCAAGGAAGGGCACACGGGGCGGGATACGGCTGCTTTGCGCGGCATCCGCCAACTGCACCGCCGCCAATCCGCGTGCGATTTGCTCGGCATGCAGCAACGTCAGCGCTTCAGTTGAAGCGCCATGCAAAATGGGCGCATCTTCGGTGCGATAGGTGAACGAGTCATCATCGTTGAGATGAATGACCGTTTCGCAGTCACCGGGCACATCTTCGGGCCGGCTGACGAGGCACAATGTCGAAAAACCGAGTGCCTGCCCTTCGCGCAGCAGCGTTGTATAAATCGCCTCATAGTCCTGTGGCTGAGGCGTATCCAATAGGACGACATAATGCGGCAGTTTGCTGTGCTGGCGATGTTCGCGGCGTTCCTCGATGATTTGCCCCAACTGACCGAGCAGCAGGCGTGTCAGCGTGCTGTCCCAGACAGTGAGATCGCCATGCCCGCCGCGCTGCTGCGTGCTGGTATGGGGCAACCAGCGCAGCCAACGCCAATCTCCGGCTGAAGCGGGTGGCGCAAGTAAAATAATTTCCAGTTCTTGCGCCACATGATTGACTGCCAATTGACACAGCATCGCCCGTACCATGCCGAGCACAGTGCTGCGCCGCCCACTGAGACCCACCGCGCCTGCTTCGCGCAAAGACATGGTGACGGGCACATTGTCGATGGTGCTGAATTGATCGGCCATCGCCATCGCCCGTTCCATCAAAGCCTGATCCGCGTTATCACTGTGTGAGGCGCGGCCACGAACCAGCGCAGGTGTTGCACCGCGCCCCAGGCTGATGGTTGTAAAATCGCTGTCGTCGGGGCGGCGCTCCCACAGATGTTCATCGGGAGCCAGCGCACGACTGAGAAGGCTCTGTGTGGTGGGATACAGGATTTCAAGCAGGCCTGCCTGAGCATCACGGGCCGCTTGCAAGCGCACACGCCGCTGATGCAGCAGGCGCAGATATTCAAGTTTTTGCTCATCGCGCCGCCGCAGCGCATCACGCCGCCGTATCCGGAGAGCCATCACAGCGCCGCCAATGGCAATGACAGCGAGAAACACCATCGGAATGGCAAAAAAGGCGCTCGAAGGGGACGATTCCGTTGTGCCGCGCACCACGTAAAACCCCGCCATCACAACAATGCCCAACACAGGCAGAATCGCCAGCCACACATTCGACTCAGCAATTGACTGGAAGACGGGCGGAGCAGGAATCGCAATCTCATCGGCAGGCAGCGTCGGCAAATAGCGGCGCGGTGGGCGATTAAAGGCAGCAGGCATCAAACGGGGATCGGACATAGCGGTTTACGTGAGAACGGTCATGGGCAGTGGATCTTCATGGGCGGTGTCCCCCTGGCGTGTGACATAATAGACTTTTGCCTCCTCACGGCAGGCGATGCAGCGCACAAGCTTGCCATCGACAAAATGCACGCCTGCAAAATCACACAGGGCATAGCCTTCCTGAATCGCGCCCGTTGCTACTTTGTTCATATAGGTGGGGCGGCGCATTGGTTCCCCGTCATAATGCGGTGTGGCGCTGCCGGGCAAAAAGCCCAGACAGTTCAGGGTGTTCAACTCGTTGTAGATGGAATCGGTCAGGCCCTGGGTAAACCAGCAGATGGCCCCCGCGCTGATTCCCGCCAGAATGATTCCACTCGCGGCGGCTTTACGCAAAATGACATCGATGCCCCATTCGCGCCACAGAGCGAGCATGCTCCTGGTGTTGCCACCGCCCACATAGATCAAATCCTGTGAGAGCAGAAAACCCTCAATATCGGCTGTGTGCGGTTGGAACAGCGAGAGATGCGTATGCTCCTGGCCCATTGCCTCAAACGCCGTGTGGAATCGCTCGTGATAGGTAACGGCATCGCCACTGGCCTGTCCCAGAAAAGCGACTCTGGCTTTGTCTTTGCCTGTTTGCGCCAGAATATAGCGATCAATGGGATTGTCGGGCTTCTCCAACTCCATTGAGAAACCACCGCCACCCAGAGCAATAATTTGTGAGGCCATGTGTCCTAAAATCCTTCATCGGCGGCCTGCATACTGCGGGCCTGCTGCTCAAGACTGGTCGCAAACGCCTCAAGCGTCTGCACCCATGTTTCCATCTCCGGTTTGGCTTCCTGCCACAGCGCGAAGAATTTATCGGCCCGTTTGCCCATCCACTGAATGCTCTCGACGGTCTCCGTCAGGAGTTGAATCTCCGTGCGCACAGCATCCGCCTCCTGGCGTATGCGCGTGGCTCGTTGAAACAATTCGGTGTAAGGGACTTTGATGAGGTCGCTCATCTTTTGGTATCCTTCAAGCCGAGGCGCAAGGCACGCATCGCTCGTTAAGTGGTTGGGCGGGCGGCAGTTTCGATTTCATCTGCGGCTGCAATCAATTTTTCATGGAAGGTGTCGAGTTTGTGCGATGCCTCACGCAAGACAGGCGTCAGGCGAGTATATTGGCTGCGAAAATCCTCGGCAGCCATACTGGTATACCGCTCGACTCCAAGCGCCCGAATTTCGCTGTCAACGGAATCAATGCATTCGCGAATGCGATTGGCGCTTCCACGCAAGATCGAAGAGGCCTCGCGCATCTGGGTGATTCGTGCGAGTAGTTCGCCGCTCATTTTTTAAGTCCCTCACCGATCCTCTTCATGACGATAGAGTGTATCAAATTACAGCCCGCCTCGCGAGGCGACAGCCAGCAGCAAGAGCACCGCAATCACAGTGAGCACCGCAATCACAATCCACACTGTTTGGATTTGGATCGACTTGGGGGCCGGGGTTTCGGGCCGCACCCGAATGGGCTGCATCTCAAGATTGGTCATGAGCACGCGCGGGATGACTGCTGGCCTTTCCGGTTCTTCATTTTCGAGAATCGGCGTAATCGTTGGATGATAGGGCACGACAGGCGCGACAGGCACCGGGGACGCTGGCGCAATCGTCTCCGTCTTGGGAAGCTTGATCTCAATTTTCGGTGTGGGCTTGGGCGCAGCGTCAGTCGTGGTGGCGGCAACCGCAGCCTGGGCACGGCGTTCTGCTTCGACCTTGGTGGGATTTTCCTCGTTGGGCGTCACATCAGGCTCAAAGGCCCCCGTGCGCGCTTCATCAGCGGTTGTCACACCAGGGATCATGGCTCGTATAGCAGGCTTATCGGCATAAGGCGCATTTTCAGGCCGCATGATCGCTTTGCGAATCTCGAACATGAACTGGCCCAATTCCATATAGCGAATGTTGCGTGCCGACATGCCCTTCTCGAAGATTACATCAAGCCTGGCAAGGTCAACCCCGCGCATATCAGGCGGCAGTTCTTCTTTGAGGATACGCGACGGGAAACGCCAATCGCGATTGCGCAGACGATTATAGGATTGCAGACGTGTGAAGGCCCCCATCGAGCGTGATTTATCGTTGGGCGGGAAGATGGGGTGCGTGCCAAACAGCACCTCATAGGTCACAACAGCAAAGCTAAAATTGTCGCTCAGGCGATCCGGTGGTTCTTCATCTGGTGGCATATAAATCGTTGTGCCGATATTGAAGTTGGTACGCTCAATATCTTCTTCTTCCAGCGAAATACTGAAATCCATCAAGAAGGGCTGCTCAACGCCATGCATATTGCCCGGCTTGATATCGCGATGATAAATGCCCGCATCATGAGCCGCCGTCAGAGCCCCTGCAACAGAGGTTATCATATCAAGGCGCTTGCCGATGCGCACTTTCAGCATATCTCCCATTGCAATCATGTACTCATAGGAGGGGCTGTCGATATATTCCATGATGATATAGGGACGTTCGGCGGTATTGTCGTAGTCGTAGAGCTTCGGAACGTTGGGATGGTTCAACGTTGAAAGCGCCTTGACTTCGCGATCCAGTCGCTGGCGATGCTTCGCTGCCGAAGCACTTTTCATCAAGGTTTCGTTCATAAATTTGATGGCCGCAAGTTTTGTATTATCATGTGCGAGCCATACTTCGCCAGATGCACCACGCCCTAAGAGTTTTTCCAGCGTGTATTGCTTAATTTTCGTGCCGGGGGCTAGCTCCATGGGTTATCTCTCGCTGGACTTACAGGCTGGTCATTGAGGCGCGTGTTTCACAGGGCAGCAGCAGTCGCACCGTTACGACATTACCGAACTGTACCACGTCTTCGTTATAAATGCGTTCTTGTTTATCGGGTGTCAGCTTTTCAAAAGCACCATTGATCAAAACCGATGTTCCGAATGAGCTGTTTAAGTCTTTTAGATAATACTCGCGAATAGGTTCATCGCAGATAAATGTGGCATGACGGCGTGAGATGCTTTTCTCATCCAGTGCGACCAGCACGTTCGCCTCTGGGCTGTAAAAGCGCCCAACGAAGAAGTTGGCCGACGGCAGCGAAATTTCTCTCATGCTGTCAAGTCCAGCGAGCACGATCATCTTACCGACGGCCCCTCCGGTGCGTGGAGCAGGCGGGCTGTCAACCATCATCGGCTGAGACATCATAGGCGCAACCATTTGTCCCGGCATGATGCTTTGTCCGGGCGGAACAGGCTGGCCGGGCATAATCGGCTGCATAGGGGCAGCGGGCAGGCTGTTGGATTGAACGGAGACAGGCTGCGGCACAGGGATATTCTGGGCAGGCACATACTGCACCGGCATGATCGGGCTGGAAGGAGGCGGTGCTTCTTTGCGGGCAGGGGCATAGCTCAAGACTGCCAGATACAGCAGTTGAATCAGCACCATAATAAACAGCCACAATGGAAGCAGCCAGATCAAAAAAGTGACGTCAATCGGCATTCCAGCAAATGTAAGCATTGAAGTGGCTTATTCCGTTCCCAAGGCAGTCCATATAACATGATACAATCTCATTATAGCGAAGGGTAAGTGATTTTGCATCGCAGATAGGACCAAGGTTTCGATACTCAAACGGCGCTGCAACTCGTCATGAGCGGAGGGCTGTGAAAACTAGCAGTGCATCACATCAGATACCTACGGTGGCTTTGTTTGATCGGTATGCAGGATCGTGTCCCTCATGTGCTCTAATGGATTTCTGTTTTAGATGGCAAATGACGTGCATTTTCGGGCGCAGCGTGCTGCGCCCCTACAGCCGCCCATTGGTAAATCGGTAGGGGCGCAGCATGCTGCGCCCGCTGAGATCAATCTTTAATCATTTGAGGT
>Ga0105046_10006961_pt1 | contig 17864 bp, 11 predicted proteins | sample MAT03_FD_78385 | JGI IMG/M metagenome (GOLD analysis project Ga0105046, IMG submission 78385) | Freshwater microbial communities from Lake Fryxell liftoff mats and glacier meltwater in Antarctica - MAT-03 (megahit assembly) | ecosystem: Environmental > Aquatic > Freshwater > Ice > Liftoff...
CCTCGACGCGGAGGTCGAAAGTGCGCAGGTCATCCACGTACCCGCCGAAGAGCCGGTCCTCGGGTTTGCTGAAGCTGATTGTGTCGGAGAGGTCCGCCTCCGGGAGTTCCCCGCGTGCCGTGCGATAGACGAGCAGTCCGTCGCGCTCCTCCACGGCTGCGATCAAAAGTTCAGTTCCCTGCCGCGACCTGACCTTGTCGCCCGCTGCGAACCGGACCCGGCGCAACGGCGCGGATTCGATGGCGTACTGCCGCTGCTCGCCGGCCGCGTGGAAGAACACCTCCACGCGCCCGAGCCCAGCCTTGAGGATGATTCCCAAGCCAAGCTCCGGCTCAGTGTCGCTGACCCATCGCTGTCCCGGAACCGGTTTGCCATTGCTCATGAAAAGGCGGGGACCGTAGCTGCTTTCGTCGGTTTGACAACGGGAGGCGCGCCGGCGCCCAGGGCAATCGCATCAAACCACCGGGAAGCATTTCAACGCCCAACGCCCAACGCCCAAGGGAAGAATCCAAACGGTGAAGCGCTGCTTGCTTTGGATGTTGGGCGTTGAGCGCCGCAGGCACCATTCTCCATGTCTCATCGTCTTCCGCTTCGCAGCGCCGCGTTATTTTGATGCGGCAGAACCGTGTGCCGGTGACGTGCAGGGGGTTATTTGTAGGCGATCGCCGCGCTCGATGGGCCGGCGAGGTGGATGATTTCGAAGCGTTTGAAGCCTGCTTCGGCGCACCATTTGCGGAAGTCCGCGCCGGAGTAGTCGAAGGCGTCGCCGAACTCGATGAGCATGTTCAGCGACATGAGCAGGCCGAAGACGTTTTCGCGGCGGGCGTCGTCGATGAGCGCCTCGATGGCCACGAGCGCACCGCCCTCCGGCAGGGCGGCGTAGGCGGCGCGGATGAGGTGCATTTTTTTCTCCAGATTCCAGTCGTGGAGAATCATGCCCATGGTGATGATGTCCGCCGCAGGCAGCGGCTCGTTGAAGAAATCGCCCGAGGCGGTGCTGATGCGATCGCTGAGGCCGGCGGTGGCGATGTGTTTGCGAGCGATGGGTTGGACGGGCGGGAGGTCGAAGGAGATGCAGCGGAGGTGCGGATGCTTCCTGGCGACTTCGATGGAGAGCAATCCGGTGGCGCCGCCGACGTCACAGAGCGTCTTGAACTTTGAAAGATCGAACTTGGCCGCGAAGGCTTCGAAATTGATCCGGGAGAGTCCGGTCATCGCACCCATGAACTGTTCGAGTTTTGGCAGCTCAGCGTAGAGTTCCTCGAAGATGCCTTTCTGGCCGTGCTTCACTTCGTTCTGGGGTTTGCCGGTGCGCAGGGCTTCGGGAAGGTCGTGCCAGAACTTGAAGAGGCGCGCGTTGAGCATGACCAGGATGCCGCCGACGTAGCGCGGGCTGTTGTGGTCGAGGTAAAGCGCGCCGGCCGGGGTATTGAAGTAGGTGGCATCCGGGCCGTCGCCTTCGCGGTCGAGGAATTTCATGGCGACGAGCGCGTCGAAGAAATCGCTGATCCCCCGCGGGTGCAGACCCAGTTCCGCGCCGAGATCGGGGCCGGTCACGCGGCGCTGGCCGAGCTGGGTGAACACGCCGAATTCGACCGCGGTGAGCAGGACTTTCGAAGACCAGAACGCGAATGCCGTCTGGAGGATGGGGCCTGGGTCGGACTGAGCGGGGGTTTCGGACATGGCGGCATTCACACCAAGGGGAACGGCTGGGGGAAAGCGCAGACTTCTTGCCCAATTGGCGCATCAAGACACACGGGACGAAGAGAGATTGGGGAGAGTCCCGTCTCGCGCCGCCATCTGGCGACCAGACTATGCAGATCGTCTGAAGGTCTTGGAAACGCCCATTGCTCGTGACTCGTCTCTACGATGGGTAGCAGCCGCAACTGGAGACCGGCGTCTTTCGAAGAGGCGGGGCTCGGGTGCCTACAGCGGCTCGATCCGGAGTTGCTTCATTCTGAATTCCGCGTCCTTGCCGAGCAGGTGGAATGACGGCTGCACGTGGCGGCGATGACGCGGGTCCCCGATGTCGAATTCCTTCTTTCCATCCACGCTGATGCTGAGCCTGCCATCCTTGCGGAGGATTTCGAGTGCGTGCCATTGCTGGTCATCCAGCGTCTTGCTGCCAGCGCTTGCGATAGGAGGGGATGCGGCGCGGTATTCCCACAGCGCAAGTGCGGACGGTCCGCCGAAGCCGAGAGTCAGACCGTGGAAACTGGTCTTGTCCCGCGCGCCTGCGAGAACGATTTCCGCGGCGGCACCGTTGCCGGTGAGACGCATTTGGGCGGAGAACCTGTAGTTGCCGACGACCATCTCACTGGCGAGTGCGATCGGGGCTTCCGCGCGTCCGCGTCCGATGAGTTCGCCGTTCTCGACGCGCCACGCGTCCTGTGAAGGCACCCAGTTCCGGAGATCGCTGCCGCTGAAAAAGTCATTCGCGTTTGTCGCCGTGAGCAGCATCGGCACCTGCGCGCGCTGGCGGAGGTAGAGGAAAAGATCACGCACGTCGTCCTCGTTCATCGGATTGAGCAGGCCCTCGGGCATCATGCTGAGCGGGCTGATCTCGGTGGAGGCCACGTCGCTCCGCTGAACGGTGACCGCGGTGCCGCCCAGAGTCTTCAGCACGATGCCGCGCCCGGTGTCCTCGGTCACGATCCCTGCCACCGTCTGGCCATCCTTGGTCTTTACGAAGGTCTGCTGGTAGTCCTTCCCGATGACGGCATTTGGATCGACGATGTTGTTCAGCAGGTAGTCGATGTCCTCGAATGCTCCCGGCAGTTCGGGTCCGATTTTCCCGCCCGCGCCGAACAGCGTGTGACAGACCGCGCAGGTCTGCGCGAAGAGCGCGCGGCCGTGCGCCGCGTCCGCGCGGAGGATGAGTTCCGCGGTCGCGAACTGCTTGTACTTCGCGATGAGCTTCTGCTTGTCCTCGTTCGGCGCGGAGATGGTGCCGAAGTTTTTCGCGAGCCATGTGTCGAGCGCGGGATCCTTCATTCCCTGGATCTGCCGCGCGATGGGCGCGGTGATCTCGGTCTTCGGGATCTTTCCGCTTTCGACCGCAGTGAGGAAGGCGCTCGCACCCGGCACTCGCGCGAGGAGCGTCTGGACTGCCGCCGCGCGTTCTCCGCTGTCGAGCTTTGGAAAAACTTCGAACAAAGCGGGAGCCACGCGTGCATCATCGAAGCCGGCCAGTCCACGCAGCGCCGGTTCCCGCAGCGGGCCCGGTCCGGCGGCGAGACTCAGCAGGGCATCGAGCGATCCTGCGTCGCGCTGCGCCACGAGGGAATCGAGTGACTGCCTTCGCGCCGCGATCGGTGCCGCGGGATCGAGCAGGGCCTTCCGCATTTCACCAAGTGCGGCGCTGCCGCCGAAAATGGCCGCGAGCGCCTGTGCGCGCGCGCGGATTTGTTCGTCCGGGCTCGCCTGCAATTTTGCGTAGAGTTCCGCCCAGCCCTTGGGCTCCGGCACTCCGCGCTGTCCCTGCAGCGAGTCGTGCATGCCTTTGAGGATGCTCGCCTGCGCTGCGGGTGATTCGATTTTCCCGAGGGTCTGGACCAGCAGATCGATCCGGCCCGCGTCCTGTGCAAACGCGAGCCGGGCGACGAGAAGCAGAGCGATGGCGGAACGGGTCATGGAGGAAGTGGTCCGCACAGTCCGGTGTGCGGTTGATGCTTTGCGGCTCGGTGGCGGGCTTCCGCACAGAGGACTGTGCGGACCACGCTCTAGCCGAGCACCTTGTTCCAATTGTCGAGGTTCGCCTTTTGCGCGGCGAAAAGATCGTCGGTGGAATCCAGCGCTTCGATTACGGTGATCTTGTCGCCCTGCGCGATGGAGTTCACGACGTCCTGCCCTTTGGTGACTTCGCCGAAGACCGCGTGCTTTCCATCGAGCCACGCGGTTGGAACATGGGTGATAAAGAACTGGCTGCCATTCGTGCCGGGGCCGGAGTTGGCCATCGAGAAAATGCCGGGCTTGGTGTGCTTGAGCGACTTGTCGATCTCGTCGGCAAACTTGTAGCCGGGTCCGCCTCCGCCGGTGCCGGTCGGGTCGCCACCCTGGACCATGAAGTCCGGAATGACGCGGTGAAATTTGATGCCGTCGTAGTAGCCGCGCTTGGCGAGGTTGAGGAAATTGGCGGCGGTCATGGGCACTTTGCCGGCGAAAATTGTCGCTTCGATGTTGCCCTTGTTGGTCTTCAGGATGATGCGGATGTCTTGCATGAGGGCGCGGAAGCTGGCGGGTGCGCGCGAGGCGCGCAAGCGATTTGCGCAGGCGTGTGCCGCGTGGAGAAAACGGCGGCGCGGAAAAATCCGCGCGCATTGTGAAACGTCACCATTTCTCCGCGTGACACGCGGAAGAACGCGTGTATTCCTCGAAACCATGAAGAATCTCACCACCACACTGTTCGCTTTCGCATTCGCAGGAATCCTCGCCGTCCCCGCATCTGCCGCCGATGAAAAGAAGCCGGCCGCCGACGAGGTCGCGGTGATCAAGACCAACGAGGGCGAGATGGTGCTGGAGTTTTGGACCGACGTTGCTCCGAAGACCGTGGAGAATTTCAAGACGCTGGCGAAAAAGGGATTCTACGACGGCACCTGTTTCCACCGCGTGATCAAGGGCTTCATGATCCAGGGCGGCGACCCGCTCACCAAGGACGAGGCGAACAAGGCGCGCTGGGGCACCGGCGATCCCGGCTACAAGATCAAGGCCGAGTTCAACGACAAGCCGCATGTGCGCGGCGTGCTCAGCATGGCGCGCTCGCAGGATCCGGATTCGGCGGGCAGCCAGTTCTTCATCTGCCACGACAAAGCGTCGACCCTCGATGGCAAATACACCGCGTTCGGCAAGCTGATCAAAGGCGACGAAGTGCTGGAGAAGATTGCGACGACGCAGACCGAACCCGGCGACCGTCCCACGGCGCGGATGAACATCGAGAGCATCAAGATCGTTCCCCGCAGCGAAGTGAAATAGCGAGGCGCACGAGGTTTGCCAACGCGGTGCGGGCGATGCGTCGCCCCGATTTCCTCCCCCCACGGAAAACACTGAGACCATCACACGAGCATGTCGAAAGTTACACTCGGCTTGATCCAGACTGCCGTCGGCGCTGATCCGAAGGCCAATCTGGACAAGGCGATCACGAAAGCCATCGAAGCGGCGAAGGCTGGCGCGCAGATCATCTGCCTGCAGGAGCTTTTCCGCAGCCACTACTTCTGCCAGGTGGAGGATCACAAATACTTCGCGCTGGCCGAGGAGATCCCCGGGCCGGGCACCGCGGCATTTTGCGAAGTTGCGCGCGAGCACGGCGTGGTGATCGTGGCTTCGCTCTTCGAACGTCGCGCGGCGGGGCTGTATCACAACACGGCTGCCATCATCGACGCGGACGGGCGTTATCTCGGGAAGTACCGAAAGATGCACATCCCGGACGACCCGCTGTTCTACGAGAAGTTTTACTTCACGCCCGGCGACCTCGGCTTCCGGGCGTGGGAGACTCGATATGGGAAGATCGGCGTCTGCGTGTGCTGGGATCAGTGGTATCCCGAGGCCGCGCGGCTGACGGCGCTGCACGGGGCGCAGATTCTCTTTTACCCGACGGCGATCGGCTGGCACCCGGCGGAGAAGGCGGAGTCCGGTGCGCGGCAACATTCATCCTGGGAGACCATCCAGCGCGGGCATGCGATAGCGAATGGCTGCTATGTCGCCGCGGTGAATCGGATCGGCCATGAAGCCCCCGACGGCGGACCGGGTCTGGAGTTCTGGGGCCAGAGTTTTGTCGCCGATCCGGCCGGGCAGATTCTGCAGAAGGCCAGTGTGGATCGGGAGGAGAATCTCCTCGTCGAAGTGGATCTTGCCGCCGTCGATGCCCAGCGAACGCACTGGCCCTTCCTGCGCGATCGCCGCATTGATGCTTACGAGGGAATCACCAAACGCTATCTGGACTGATGGGAACGACCAAGACGACCAAGGAGACGCCGCCAACGCCTGCGGTGCGCGGCTATCGGATGCCTGCCGAGTGGGAGCCGCATTCCGCGACGTGGCTGTCGTGGCCACGGCGCGATGGAATCAGCTTTCCCGGCAAAGGCGCGTACGACAAGGCCGTGCTCACGATCGCGAAAATGGTCCACGCGCTGGCGGATTCCGAGCCGGTGAACATCAACGTGTGTGACGAGGCCCACGAGGCGGATGTCCGGCGGATGTTGTCGAAGGCGGGCGCGAAGGATTCGCACGTCACATTCCATCACATCGAGACCAACGAGCCGTGGTGCCGCGATCACGGGCCGATTTTTGTCACGCGGTCCGATGCGCCAAAGCTGCTCGTGCTCGACTGGGGCTACAACTCGTGGGGATTCAAATATCCGCCATTCGACGAAGACGACTATGTGCCCACGGCCGTGGCGGAAAAACTTTCGCTGCCCGTGGAATACCCGGGGATGATTCTCGAAGGCGGCTCGATCGATGTGACTGGCGACGGCCTTCTGCTCACCACGCGCAGTTGCCTGCTGAACCCGAATCGCAATCCCGATCTCACCCAAAGCCAGATCGAGCAGCGGCTGCGGGACAACCTCGGTGTCCGCGAGATCCTCTGGCTGGGCGACGGCATCGAAGGGGACGACACCGACGGGCACGTGGATGACATCGCGCGGTTCGTCAGAGCGGACACGATCGTCTGCGCCTGGGAGGAAGATGAGGACGACGCGAATTTCGCCGCGCTGAAGGGGAATCATGATCTCCTGGCCGGGATTACCTGCGCGCCGGTCGCGGACAATGAAGAGGACGAGGACGGCGAAGCGGAACACGAAGCGACCGCTGACGAAGGATTCCCGGCGCGCTTTCAGGTGATCAAACTGCCGATGCCGCGGAAGATCGCCCGCGATGGACAGCGCCTGCCGGCGAGCTACGCGAATTTCTACATTGCGAACAAAGTGATCCTCCTGCCGGTCTTCGCCGATACGAACGACCGGTGGGCGCGCTCCATTTTGGAAAAGGCATTCCCCGATCGGGAGGTCATCGGCATCGATTGCCGCGAACTCATCTGGGGTCTCGGTGCATTCCACTGCCTGACCCAGCAGCAGCCGGCGGTGTGACGTGCGCGGATCAGGTCTCCGGACCTGCGCGGCTCTTGCCGTCGAATCCCGCCGTCGCTAGCGTCCGCGGGCAATGAATGTCCTCATCATCGGCAGCGGCGGACGTGAGCACGCGCTGGCATGGAAGCTCCGGCAGTCCCCACGCGTGCGCTCGGTCTTTTGCGCTCCGGGGAACGGCGGGATCTCGCAGGTGGCGGAGTGCGTGCCGATCAAGATTGCCGAGCACGACGCGCTGGTGAATTTTGCGAAACAGAACGGCATCGGACTCACGGTGGTCGGGCCGGATGATGCACTCGCCGCAGGAATCGCGGATCGTTTTCAGGGCGAAGGGCTGCGTATTTTCGGCCCGACGCGGAGCGCGGCACGGCTGGAATCCTCAAAGGTATTCGCGAAGGAATTCATGCTGCGCCACGGGATACCGACCGCGGCGAGCGGGCAGTTTTCCCGCGCGGATGCAGCACGCGCCTTTGCGATGAAGATGCGCGCACCCATCGTGGTCAAGGCGAGCGGCCTCGCGCTCGGGAAAGGCGTCATCATCGCGCAATCACATGCCGAGGCGGACGCGGCGATTCGCGAGATCATGGATGAGCGGAGGTTCGGCGATGCGGGCGCGGAGGTCGTGATCGAGGAATTTCTCGAAGGACAGGAGTGCAGCATCCACGCGCTGGTGGACGGGAGGAGCTACCTCCTTTTTCCCAGCGCGCAGGATCACAAGCGTGCGCTCGACGGCGACATGGGGCCGAATACCGGTGGCATGGGCACCTTCAGCCCCGCCGACAAGGTTCTGCCGCCGGCTCTCGAACAGCGCGTGCGTGTGGAAGTGCTCGACCGCTTTCTGGCCGGACTGCGCGCCGACGGTCTCGATTACCGCGGGATGCTTTTTCCCGGACTGATGATCACGCGGGACGGGCCCAAGGTGCTGGAGTTCAACTGCCGCTTCGGCGATCCGGAGACGCAGGTGCTGCTCATGCGACTGGAAAGCGATCTGCTGGAGCTGCTCGAAGCAACCAACGATCAGCGGCTGCACGAAGTGACGCCATCCTGGTGCGCCGACGCTTCGGTCTGCGTGGTGCTTGCGAGCGGTGGTTATCCCGGCAGCTATGTCACCGGGAAGCCGATTACGGGATTGGATCGCAACGACGGACAGGTCTTCCATGCGGGCACGCGGCGCGAGGGTGATGGGTTTGTGACTGTGGGCGGACGCGTCCTCGGGGTGACGGCGCTCGCGCCGACACTCACCGCGGCGAGAGACCGCGCCTACGCCGCCGTCCGAGGGATTCACTTCGAGGGAATGCAATTTCGCTCGGACATTGCGGTGAAGGGTTTGTGAGTTACCATCCCACCGCATGAAGCGTCCCATTTTCCTCGCCGTCATCCTTGCGGTTCCCCTGGCGTGTGCGCAGGACAATCCGCCGCAAGCGAAGCCGGCCGGAGTTGCCGCTCAACCAGGATGGAAGCTGACGAACCCTTCGATCGAAGAGCCCGCAGTTTCCGATGTGACATCGCCCAGGCAGCTTTCCTCCCAGGAAGCGGCCGAGGCGTTGAGCGCGGATGAATTGCGGCAGGTCGTGGACATCCTGCGCGACAACTACCTGCATCCTGATGCGCTCAGCGAGACGTCACTTGCGCGGGCGGGAATGCAGGGATTGCTCGATCGTCTCGGTGCGGGCGTCCGCATTCTCTCCGCGCCGACGCCGGAGAATCAACGCCCGAGTCAGTTCCGGTCGGAGATGCTGAATGGCGGCGTGGGCTATCTTCGGCTGGGCGCACTCACCCAGGAAAACCTCGCCGCGCTGGACGGCGCGCTGGAAGCCTACGCGCCGAAGCCGCCTGGCGCCGTTGTGCTGGATCTGCGTGCCACGCCGACCAGCACCGACTTTGAACTCGCCGCGGAATGCTGCCGGCGGTTTTCGCAAAAAGGGCGGGTGCTTTTTTCAGTCAAACGACCGAAAGCGAATGATGAGGAGATTCTGACATCGCGGGAGGATCCGCGCTGGCGGGGATTGATCGTCGTGCTGGTCGATGGCGACACCGCGGGGGCAGGGGAACTCATCGCCGCAGTGCTCCGCACGCACCTCCGTGCCTACGTCATCGGACAGCAGACGAAAGGCGAGGCCGCGCAGTTCGAGGAGGTGCCGCTCGCTGGCGGCAAGGTGCTGCGGGTCGCGGTGGGCGAGGTGTCCCTGCCAGACGCGACGCCGGTTTTTCCCGGCGGGCTGACGCCGGATCTCATCGTGAATGTGAGCCAGGAAAAGACCGACGAAGTCCTGGAACTGGCACTGAACACGGCGGGGGTCGCGCCGCTTGTGACCGAAAAGGCGCGCGCGCGAATGAATGAAGCGGCGCTGATCGCGGGCACGAATCCGGAACTAGACGAAATCCAGGCAAATCAGAAGCTCAGGGCGAAGGGAGAGATGACGCCGAAGCCGCCGTGTGATGAAGTCCTCCAGCGCGCGATGGACTTCATCGCGACCGTGCGGGTTTACGAGAGCAGGGAAGCTGCGCTTTCGCAGAAGCGGTAGCCTGCAATACTCAGTCTGACTGCTCAGTACGCGACCGCGTGCAGGCGCGGGGCAGGAATGCAAAGCAGTCCGGCGTTTCAGCCCGAAAGAGCCGACTCGGGCTGAAGCCAGGATCCAGTTCTACCGCCGCTCCTCACCCTAATTTTCCCTCAGGGGCAATCGCATCGGGAGACGAGGAAGCAATTCAACGTCAAACGCCCAAGGACTGAATCCTACCGCGGAGCGCTGCCTGAAAATGGATGTTGGCCGTTGATCTCGCCGAAGGCGTCTTTCGCATTGCAGGAACGTTTTCCTCCTCCGGACAGCGCACTATTTTGATGCGATTGCTCTGAATTTCTCACAACGCTCCATTGCGGACGCTGGGCACGTCTGCTACACCCCGCGGACTTTTCTCCAAATGCCGCGCGACAATTCCATCAAGAAGATTCTCCTCATCGGTTCGGGCCCCATCGTCATCGGGCAGGGGTGCGAATTTGACTACTCGGGCGTGCAGGCTTGCAAGGCGCTGAAGGAGGAGGGCTACACGGTCATCCTCGTGAACTCGAATCCGGCGACCATCATGACGGACCCGGAGTTTGCGCACCGCACTTACATCGAGCCGATCACGCCGGAGGTGGTGGAGAAAATCATCGCGGCGGAGCGGCCGGATGCGCTGTTGCCGACGCTCGGCGGGCAGACGGCTCTCAACTGCGCGATGAAATTGCACGAACTCGGCGTGCTGGAGAAATACAACGTGAAGATGATCGGCGCGAAGCCGGAGGCGATTCACAAAGGGGAGGACCGGCTGGCGTTCAAGAACGCGATGATCAAGATCGGGCTCGATATGCCGACCTCCGGCGTGGCGCACACGATGGAGGAGGGGCGCGTGGTCGCGGCGGAAATCGGCACGATGCCGCTCATCATCCGGCCGGCGTTCACGCTCGGCGGCACGGGCGGCGGCATCGCGTATAATCGCGAGGAATTTGAAACCATCGTCGCGCGCGGGCTCGACATGTCGCCGGTGACCGAGGTGCTCATCGAGGAGTCGCTGCTCGGGTGGAAGGAATTCGAGATGGAGGTGATGCGCGATCATGCGGACAACTGCGTCATCATTTGCTCGATCGAAAATGTGGACCCGATGGGCGTTCACACGGGCGACTCGATCACGGTCGCGCCGATCCAGACGCTGACGGATCGCGAGTTTCAGGTGATGCGCGATGCGTCGTTCGCCATCATCCGCGAGATCGGCGTGGAGACGGGCGGGTCGAACATCCAGTTCGCGGTGAACCCGGACAACGGGCGCATGATCGTCATCGAGATGAACCCGCGCGTGTCGCGTTCGTCGGCGCTCGCCAGCAAAGCCACGGGTTTCCCCATCGCAAAAATCGCCGCGAAGCTCGCCGTGGGTTTCACGCTCGACGAGGTGCGCAACGACATCACGCGCGAGACGCCCGCGAGCTTCGAGCCGACGATCGACTACGTGGTGGTGAAATGCCCGCGCTTCACGTTCGAGAAATTCCCGCAGGCCGACGCAGTGCTGACGACGCAGATGAAGAGCGTCGGCGAGGCGATGGCGATTGGCCGGACGTTCAAGGAGGCGCTGCAGAAAGCGCTGCGCTCGCTGGAGATCAAACGCTTCGGGCTCATCGGCGACGGCAAGGACGCGGTGATCGAGGACGACGCGCTGCGCACGAAGCTCACCGTCCCGAATGCCGAACGCATTTTCTTTTTGGGATTGGCGTTCCAGCGCGGCTGGTCGGTGGAGCAGGTTTTCGAGCTGACGAAGATTGATCCGTGGTTCTTGGAGAACATCCGGGAGATTGTTGAAGGAGCGCGTGTCTTGGGGAGCGCGGGCGCCTCGCCCGCAGTTTCCGGCGCCTCGCCGGAAACACCGGACGTCGCTGACGCATCCTTGCAAGGCACGCCCTCCGACGCCCGGAGTCCCCGGCGGGGCGCCGAGGACAGCGGGCGGGGCGCCCGCGCTCCCCAAGACGCGCTCCGCCTCGCGAAGAAGCTCGGCTTTTCCGATGTGCAGATCGCCGTCGCGAACGGATGCACGCCGCACGACGTGCGCACGCAACGCAAAGCAGCGTCCATTTTACCCACCTACCGCCTCGTGGACACCTGCGCGGCGGAGTTCGAGGCCTACACGCCGTATTACTACTCGACCTACGGCGACGAAAACGAGCGGCGCGAGAGCGGGAAGCGCAAGGTCATCATCCTCGGCGGCGGGCCGAACCGCATCGGGCAGGGCATCGAGTTTGACTACTGCTGCGTCCACGCGTCGTTCGCGCTGCGGGAGCTGGGCTTCGAAACCATCATGGTGAACTCGAACCCCGAAACCGTCTCGACCGACTACGACACGAGCGACAAGCTCTACTTCGAGCCGCTCACGCTCGAGGACGTGCTGAACATCTGCGAGCAGGAGAGCGAGAATCTTTTCGGCGTCATCGTGCAGTTCGGCGGGCAGACGCCGCTGAACCTCGCCAACGGCCTCGCCGAAGCCGGCGTGCCCATCATCGGCACCTCGCCGCGCAGCATCGAGATCGCCGAGGACCGCAAACTTTTCGGCGCGATGCTCGACAAGCTCGGCATCCGCCAGACCCACGGCGGCACCGCCGTGACCGAGGAGGAAGCCGTCGCCGTCGCGGAGCGCGTGACGTATCCCGTGCTCGTGCGCCCGAGTTTCGTGCTCGGCGGACGCGGCATGATGTTGGTGCATAACGAAGCGGATTTGCGGCGGTATGTGCGTGACGCAGTGGAGGCGGGAGGCAGCAGCAGCAGTGGGGCAGGCGACCCGCCTGCCGCAGTCTCTGCGGGCGACTCGCCCGCAGGTTCCGGCGAGTCGTCGGAACAGACTCAAGCAGACGAGTCGTCTGCTCCACTACCACCGCAGCGCCGTGCACAGCATCCGATCCTCGTGGATCACTTTCTCGAAGACGCGACCGAGGTGGACGTGGACTGCATCTGTGACGGCGAGATCGCGGTGATCGGCGCAATCATGGAGCACATCGAGCAGGCCGGCATTCACAGCGGTGACAGCGCGTGCGTGATCCCGCCATTTTCGCTCAGCGACGCGGTGAAGGAGGAAATCACGCGCTCGACCAAGGCGATGGCGCGCGAGCTGAATGTCATCGGGCTGATGAACGTGCAGTTCGCCGTGCAGAACGAGACCGTGTATGTCCTCGAAGTGAACCCGCGCGCCTCGCGCACCGCGCCGTTCGTGAGCAAGGCCATCGGCGTCCCGCTGCCGAAGCTCGCCGCGAAAATCATGGCCGGCGAAAAGCTCAAGGATCTCGGCTTCACAAAGGAAGTCGTGCCCACGCACTACTCGGTGAAGGAAGCAGTCTTCCCATTCGTGAAATTCCCCGGCATCGACATCGTGCTCGGCCCCGAGATGAAGAGCACCGGCGAAGTCATGGGCATCGACGCCAACCTCGGCATCGCCTACGCCAAAGCCCAGATGGCCGCGCAGCCCGCGCTGCCGCTGAAGGGTAACATTTTCCTGAGCGTCTCCGACGCCGACAAAACAAAGGTCGCCGATATCGCCGCAGGCTTCGCCGAACTCGGCTTCACGCTCTACGCGACGAGCGGCACCGCCGCTGCGCTGGAAAAAGCGAAGGTGCCAGTGAAAAATCTCTTCAAACTTTCGGAAGGCCGTCCCAACGCGCTCGACATGCTGAAGAACGGCGAGCTGGCGATGGTCATCAACACGCCGAGCGGCAAGTCCGCGCGCGAGGATGAAATCAAAATCCGCAGCACCGCGAGCAGCAGCCGCGTCCCCGTGATGACCACCCTCCGCGCCGCGCGCGCCAGCCTCGAAGGCATCCGCTCGATGAAGGCGAGCGGCTACACCGTGAAGCCGCTGCAGGACTGGCACCGGTGGCGCGTAGGGCCAAATGTTGGCGGGGTTTGAATCCTCGCGGCACGATCGTGTGGAGCGGCGCGTTGAACTGTCGGGCGCGGACGACTGCACGTCTGGTGGCGTCGCTGCCTCGGCGGGCGCGATCCGCTCACGGTGACTCGATCGCGAGGCACGCCATTCGAATGAATCGTCCCGCGCATTGTCGGGTGACGATTCGACACGTCAGGACGGCGCCGTGGTTTGCCGTCCTGCAGAGGATCTTGGATACCTCCACGCGGCGAACCCTATGGCTGCCACTCCGGTCAATTCCACGAGGCGCAGTTGGTCCTTCATTTCCAGAAGGGACTGCTCGCGGTCGTCGATGTGATTGAATGAAGCGCCTCGGAGCAGCGCGTAGCCGACGATGAGCAGTGCGCCGAAGACGGCGAGTCTCTGGGTCTTCACGAAGGCATGGAAATGGCGCGCAATGAGGATCGCTCCGCTGAAGGAGACTGCGGCGAAGGTGACGATGAATGTTCGCTGCATGGCGCGCCGCTTCTCATACCACCCTTCGAATTCGGCGACTTGTCGCACCCATTGAAAGAAGAGGGCGTGGAGGTCGAGTTGGAGGTTGATTCCCAGTAAAGCCAGGGCGAGGCCAAACAGGAGCCAGGCGCGCTTTGACTGCCGATCGGGCCGGGCCTCGCTGCTCCAGAGGGCTGCGCGGAAGCACAGGACGCTCGCGACGCCGTAGGCGGCGAACCCGATCCATCCCAAGGGTTCAGGGTCATTGAAGCCGGGTTGCCAGGTGATGTCGTCGATGTGGTTCACTGAAAGGGTTGTGGGGGATGGGGGACTCCGTGGAACTGGGAGTTCCCCGCTTGAAGCATGGCGGGACGGGTAGTGGCACAATGGGCGCATTTCCAGCGAATCTGTTGCCTGAAGCACGGAACGCAGGCGGCGGATGGCGGCGGATGGCGGCTTCTCGCACGCGCCGAGCCAAGCGGAGCGTCGCCCGATGGAGCGCCGCCCGTCCCGGCGGATACATCAGCGGGAGATTCGCGTCGTCCTTGTCCTCCTCGTGCGCGGGGGTAGCGCGGGCGTCCCGCCTGCTGTGGCGCGCGTCTCGCGCGACACATCCGAACGTCCTTCGACGTGGCCATGCACAGCGACGTCCGATGAACCCGGCGGGACGCCGGATTCGGCAGGCGGGACGCCCGCGCTACCCAAACACATCACTTCTCCGACATCCGGCGCGCGATGTATTCGGAGACTTTCGGGATTTTGCACGCGGCGAGTGCTTCCGCTGCCCATGCGACATCCGCCGCCACGATCGGCTCCGCAGCATACCAATACATCAATGGCAGATTCGCGTCGTCCTTGTCCTCCTCGTGCGCGAGCAGCGCGAGGACGATGGGCTTGCGCTGCTCGACCGTCAGCCGCTGGCACGCGCTCGCGAGCGCGAGGCGGATTCTGTGGTCTCCAAAAATGTCCATCATCGGGAGCAAGTTAGGTATGGGTGGGGTGGGCATTCGGCACTTTGCCAACTCCAAGAAATCTCGAATCGTGTACTCGTCTATTTTACCGTTTGTTTTGCCAGCATGATTAACTGCAAAGGCTCTAAACGACGAGAACGTCGTATTGGCAAAATCAAGTTTGGAATAGAGTTCTTCGTTAAAGTGCCCAGTTGAATACCACAGGGACGCAATACGCCGAAACCAGTGATCAAATTCCTGTGTGGCGTCCTGCGAAATCCGGATCAACTCATTCATGCGCCTGACGGTATCTTCACCTTTGACTTCCAGCCAATTGGGCTCGCGCTGCTGCACGATCCGACGGGCAGTTCGACTGCTCCACTCATCACCGATCAGCGCCAGCTTTACGAGATCTGGGGTGCTGTTTTGGCAAAGCGCCACCGGCGTCACCTTCTGCCCCTTCCTCCCCAGCCGGAAAATCCTCCCCGTCGTGTAGTCGTGCGCCTCGCGGCGGGGGTTGTGGCATTGGTTCAGGTCATACCAGTCAATCATGAACAGCGTGCCGTCGGGGCCTTCGCGGAGGTCCACGATCTGGCTGGCCTTGTCGTGGAAATTGATGAAGTCCGCGCCGTGGTGCGCGACGTAGCCGCTGCCATCCCGCCCATCGGGATTCCTGGCTCGCTCCAGCACGTCCATGTTGATGCGCGCGCCGTGGATGTTGTTCATGAGCACATTGCCGCGGATGCCGTCGGGCCAGCTCGGGTGCTGCGGGATGCACAGGCCGGCGTGCGCGTGGCCGCCGCCCGCGGCTTCGCTCCTGTTGTTGCCCGCGTGCGGCCTCGCGCCGAGGTAATGGCGGTGGTCGGCGATGGTCTTGATGTCGTCGTAAGTGTGCGCATCGAAATGCTGCCCGGCCTGCCGGTGGTAGCGCCCGCCCTGGATGATGTGGAAGAGGTGCGGAATCACGCACGCCTCGGCAAAGAGATCACCGTCCGCATTCCAATCCATCCCCCACGGGTTGCTCGTGCCGTGCGCGAACACCTCGAATGTGCGCCGCTGCGGCTGGTAGCGCCAGATGCCCGCATTCAGCTTCACGCGGTCCGCGTCCCCCGCGCCCGGCTTGCCCACGACGCTGTGCGTGAAGACGCCGTGGCAGCCGTAGAGCCAGCCGTCCGGCCCCCACTTGAATGTGTTCAGCGTCTCGTGCGTGTCGTTGCCGCCCCAGCCGTTCAGCAGCACCTCCACTTTGCCCGGCTTTGGGTCGTCCCAATTTTCCACCGGGATGAAAATGAGATTCGGCGCCGCGCCGACGAACACTCCGCCGAAGCCGACCTCGATGCCGCTCACGAGATTCAGCCCCTCCATGAAAACGGTGCGCTTGTCCGACTTCCCGTCGCCGTCCGTGTCCTCAAAGACGAGGATGCGATCCCTGCCGCCGAGCCACTCGGGCGCGCCCGGCTCGGTCTTCGCGCGCTGCGGATACGTCATGCCCTCGACGACCCACACGCGCGCCCGGTCATCCATGCAGAACGCGATCGGATTCACGATGTCCGGCTCGGCGGCGAAGACCTTCAGCTCGTAGCCCGCCGGCACCGTCGCGACCTGCGCCGCCTTTTCCGCCGGCAGCCCGGCAAACTGCACGTCGTCGGGTTTCAAATTCGGATCACTCTTGTTCACCGGCGCGGGCTTCGCATTTTTCTGCGCAAGTTGATCCGCAGGAAATTTCGGCTCCTCCGCGTGGAAGATGAAGTCATCGAAGTTCACATGCCCCCACCCCACCGTCTCCTCGTCCACGATGCGGATGAAAATCTCGCGCTTGTCGAACTTCCGCAAATCCACGACTGAGCGTGCCATCCGCTCATCGTTCACCCCGCGCGCCGTGTGAATCACCTTCCCATCGTCCTTCGTCACAATCTCCACGCGCGTCCCCGGCAGCGCCCCGCCGCCGATGAGAAAGCTCGCCCAAGGCTGCGTGACCGTAAACGCCACGGAAGTCAGCGCGCCCTTCGGCTCATCCCGCAAAATCTCGTAGCCGCCGATCCAGTACTCGCCCTTGCGATTCGCCGTCTTGCCCTTCCCGAATGGCCGCGCCTGATCAATCTCCCCCTTCACCGGCTGCTTCGCCCACGCCTCCCCCACCGCCGTCCAGTCCCGCAGCGTGCCATCCTCGAAGCCGAGATTCAGCACGCGCCCATCCGCACTCGTAGCGGGGATGGCATCGGCTGCGGAGGAAATGCGGACCGTCGCGGTGAGCAGCAGGACAGCGGAGAAAAAAATGGGGAGACGCTTCATGCACGCAGTCTTGATGGCAGCGCTCCCCGTGTCGAGCCACGGCTGTCGCACGAGCTTTGTCTGCTGGCTGGAGAATCATCCCGCCTTCCTCTACCCCTTCAATGCGGACAACGTGGCGAGGTGCAACAGTTAGGCGCCCGTGCTCTCATCAATGGAAATGTCCTTGAATTCGAATAGCACCGAAGTTCGCAAGCCACATGCCTTGATTCGATCCGTATCGACGAGGCGTCGCTTCAGCCGGGAGCTGTCTTCAAGCGGGAATATGTCGTAGAACTTGATTTGGGAATAAGAATTTGCGAACAGCTTAACAACGCTTGTTTGGACTGCTGGATCACATCGCAGACCGAAGTAGACGGCTGTAATTCGGAACGGCGCTGGTTTGACACCGCTTGTCGGATGAATGGCCCGCCACTCTTTCTCATACCGCCATTGCCATGCCTTCGCGAAGAAGTAGGTGTCCCGAATACTTTGGCGAGCTAGTGACGAATTACTGAGCTTCCATTGCATCAGTTCGGAAATCTTGATGCCTCCCGGTTTCCTGTAGTTAACTGGGTGTGCCGTCGACTGGATGTAGAGACGCTTTTCCGAAGGTGTTTACCAATGGTATTCTCCCTTGAAACCTCTTCATCGCGTTATTCCTCCAGTGTGACAATACATCGGATCGGCGGCA
>Ga0105046_10006962_pt1 | contig 17861 bp, 7 predicted proteins | sample MAT03_FD_78385 | JGI IMG/M metagenome (GOLD analysis project Ga0105046, IMG submission 78385) | Freshwater microbial communities from Lake Fryxell liftoff mats and glacier meltwater in Antarctica - MAT-03 (megahit assembly) | ecosystem: Environmental > Aquatic > Freshwater > Ice > Liftoff...
TCTTCGCGCTGAACTCTTCCACAAACCTGAGGATTATTTCGCGTTCATTCGCGTGCTTGCCGAAGGACTTGAAAAGTATTCGGTCGAACTCTTCGCTTCTACCTTAATGCCGAACCACTGGCATTTGATTTTACGCCCAGTGGAGGATGGCCAAATGGGACGTTTGCTGCAATGGGTCACCGCTACGCATTCGCTCCGCATCCATGCCCACTATCACACTCGGGGTCAGGGTCACTTGTATCAATCACGATTCAAAAGTTTTCCGGTTCAAGACGACAGCCATTTTTACACCGTTTGCCGTTACGTTGAGCGTAATCCGCTGCGGGCGGGATTGGTCGATCATTCAGAAGACTGGCAATATGGCTCCCTGTTCCTTTGGAATCAGTTATGTGAGCCGACACTACAAGTCCTCTCGGCTTGGCCGGTGCCCCGTCTTCCGAACTGGATCGCTCGCGTCAATGATCCGGTTTCGGAAAAGGAACTGGCGGCGATGCGGCGTTGTTCCCTTCGTGGGAGTCCTTTTGGATCGACCGAGTGGATTGAAGAGACTGCTGCGCAGACTGGCACATGGTCGACACTCCGTCCGATTGGTCGTCCCCATGTCCGTCCGAAACCCCCAACCGAAGCCGACCAACCAAAAAACAACCCCCGTCCCCTTTGATTGGCCCCGACCTGCGAACATAGGTGCCGTTGGTATTAGCTTCGTCAACAAGCTTCCAGCTATAGCATCCCAGAGCCGCGTGTCGTTCGATTCTCGCATGTCTTGCCGATACATCTGGGTCATCGGACACGAGGACATTGCCCTCCACACGACCCAAAATAGTGATCTTGTCACGCAAGCGAAAAAACTCGCCGTTTGTATCACTGGCGTTATCAAGCATGCACAGCGTTGGCACGAGTGGGCGTCCGCTAGGAACATATTTTTCGGCCCGGTCTGGAGCATTGGACTTTGCCGATGCGTCGATTGCGTTTTGTGGCGGCCTACCTATTTCCGACTGCGGCTCGGGCGAGGGGTCGACTACCGTTCTTTCGACAACACGCTTTTGTGTCATGATAGTGATGGGGGCTCACACGATTCAAGAACGACTCAACACCTTCGAAGACCTAGGGGCGTGCCACCCTAAACTATCAACCCGAAGTTTTAACTCAGGCGAACGACGAGCTAAGCTGCGCGGCGGAGGCGTTCGGTTTCTTCGCCGATCGTCTTGCGGATGCCGTAGTCGGTCCATGTCCGGCGCTCTTCTTGAACGGTTTGGCGAATCTTGTCGTTCCGCGCCCAATCTTCCTCGTTGGCATAGCCACGGGGGTGGTCCAGGTGAATGACCAGCGTGTTGAAACGGACGTGCCGACCCTGAACCCCAGCGTTTTCCAATCGCTCCCCCAGCTCGCGATCAAGTCCACCATACTTCATGCGTTCGTCAAAACCGTTAACCGCCAAGATGTCTTTCTTCCAGGCAGAGCTGTTGTTGCCGTTCCAAGTCGGTTTCGTCGTGGTGATTCGATTAAACAAGGCCGATAAGTTCTTGCCGCCATGGAACCGTAGAAAGTGCCGCGACCAAGGTAATCCAAGTTCTCGCAAAAACTTCCACTGGAACGCGTTGCCAGAACAAATGTCATCAATCGTCAAACGCTGACTAATCGACATTGGCAGTTTAAAGTAGCCACCAGATAAAAACGTATCAGGTCTCGCGAATTGCTGATGTTTTGCAACAAACGTCTTACTTGGCACGCAATCGCCATCCGAAAGGATCAAATAGTCCCCGGCAGCGCGAAGAATCGCCTGATTGAGGATCGTGCATTTGCGGAAGCCGTCGTCTTCATGCCAAACATGCTGGATCTTGAGGTCCGTTTGGTTGCGGATACGGTCAATCGCCTCCGTCGTTCGGTCGTCTGAGCCATCATCAGCAACGACGATTTCGAAGTTGGCGTGAGTTTGACAGACGTAACCCCACAACACCTTCGTCAACCATTCGGGCTGATTGTAGGTGGTGAGGATGACGGAGATCAGTTGCGGTGGATGCACGACTCGACCGAGTGAACGTGGACGAGCGGGGCTCGTTAAAACTAAAATTTCGCGATTCAGGACTTGCCTTGTAGGTAACCAACTTCGGTGAAGTCAAGCGAAGAATTGACATGGCGTCTGGACGCCCAAACGTACTAAACTCCGGCGTGTGGCATGATGCCAAACGCCTAAACAATCAGATCGCTGGCAAGGACGCCAATAATATGTTTACGGGACGCCGAAACTTTCTCACCGCACTTTTAAGCAGCGGAGTCGCGATCACCGCTAGCACTCAGTGGTTGTCAAATCTCGCGGCCGACGACGGCCCGACGCTGACGGAACCCGTTCATCGGGTCGCCAGCGCGATTAACATTCCCACCAACACCAGTGCACGGCCGCTCGACGCTGCACTGCAAATCGCTCGTGATGGACTGGCACATTGCCGCGCTAAAGTCAACGACTACACCGCCACGCTGGTCAAACGCGAAAGCGTCGGCGGAACGCTGGGCGAACATGAATATATGTTTGTCAAGGTCAGGAACCGGAAGATCGTCGATGGCCAGATCGTTCAACCCCTCTCGGTCTACCTGATTTATCTGAAGCCAACGACCGTCAAGGGACGCGAAGTCGTCTACGTTGAGGGACGCAATGACGGCAACATCATCGCTCACGAAGGCGGATTCAAAGGCCGATTCCTGCCAACGGTACCACTCCCGCCAACGGGCATGCTTGCCATGCGTGGCCAGCGTTACCCGATCACGGAAATCGGAATCGAAAACCTGATCACGAAGCTTGTCGAACGCGGCGAGACGGCTCGTCAATTCCCTGACGTCACCTGCACCTTTCGCAAAAATGCCAAGGTCGGCGTTCGCCAGTGTACCGTGCTCGAAGTAACTCAGCCCAATCGACATCCGGAACTGGAGTTCTACCAAGCACAGGTCTTCATTGACGAAACCTTCAACCTGCCGATTCGGTACATCGCCTACGATTGGCCTGCGAAGCAAGGCGACCCGTTGCAAGTGATCGAAGAGTACAACTATTTGGACTTAAAAATCAACGTTGGGCTGACCGACGCAGATTTTGATGCCAACAGCCCGTTGTATAACTTCTATTCCAAGTGATGTTCAGACTATGATGTAGGGCAATCCGTTCTCTGAACATCTCGAGCAGAGCAACGCGAACAGGGTACCTCATCATGCAACCTGAATCAGATTCGGCGAAAGACCAAGCACTGGACCCATCCGGCTCTCTGCTCCTGTCGATTGTGGACCAACAACTTGTTGGTTCGCTCGCGATGTATCAAACGCTTGTCAGCAGCTTGCCGCTGTGCCTGCTGATCAAAGGCGTGGACGGACGGCGGTTGTTTGCCAACCAGGCCTACCTTGACTACTACGGCCATTCGTTGAGCGATATTCTCGGCAAGCATGACCGAGATCTGTTTCCTGCGGCGATCGCCGAACGATTCATCGCTGATGATGCTCGCGTCATTGCGACGGGCAAGCCATGCCAGGGTATTGAAGAAACCGAAGCGACCGACGGAACGCCACGCTGGATCGAACGCTTCAAATGCCCATTGAAGGATGAACACGGCACGATCTGCGGAATTCAATTGCTGTTTTGGGACGTGACAGCCCGCAGGCAGGCCGAACTCCATCGCGATCGCGAACGTCAGTTATTGCAATCGCTGCTGGACAACATGCCGGACAGCATCTATTTCAAAGATCAAGACAGCCGTTTCATTCGCGTCAGCGCTGGGATGGCTGAAAAGTTTCGCTTGGGCAGCCCCGATGCAGTCGTTGGCTTGACGGACGCGGATATCTTTACTCGTGATCACGCAGAGTTGGCGCGACAAGATGAGCTAAAGATCATGCAGACCGGATTGCCGCTGGTGTCATGCGTGGAGCGAGAAACGTGGCCCGACCGTCCGGACAGTTGGTGTTCAAGCACGAAGCTACCGCTGCGGGACGCGGACGGCAATGTCATCGGCACTTTTGGTATTTCGCGTGACATCACCGACTTGAAGCAAACCGAAGACGAGCTAGCCCGGGCGCGCGACGCCGCCGATAAAGCGAATCGCGCGAAGAGCGATTTTCTTGCCAACATGAGCCACGAGATTCGCACGCCGATGAACGCCATCATCGGTATGTCTGAATTGCTCGCGCGGACTTCGTTGAGCCGTGATCAACGCGATTACCTCGACCTCGTCCGCGACGCAGCGGACTCGTTGTTGAGACTGCTCAATGACATCCTCGATTTCTCCAAGATCGAGGCCAGCAAGCTAGAACTGGAACGCGTGTCGTTTTCGCTGCGTGATTGCATTGGCAAGACGGGCCAAACGCTCTCGCTGCGCGCTGCCGAGCAAGGCTTGGAGCTGGCTTGTCGAGTCGCGCCGGATGTTCCCGATCGGCTGATGGGCGATCCTGGGCGATTGCGTCAAGTGCTGATTAACTTGATCGGCAATGCGATCAAGTTTACCGAGCGAGGCGAAGTTTTTGTCGACGTCGTTCATGACCCTCACGGCTCGACCGAAGGCCGAACGTTGCAGTTGCGGTTCAGCGTCCGCGATACCGGAATCGGTATCCCGCAAGACAAGCAAGCGATGGTGTTGGATGCATTCACACAAGCCGACAGCTCGACGACGCGGCGCTATGGCGGTACCGGTCTGGGGTTGTCGATCTCTTCGCAACTCTCGCAATTGATGGGTGGAACATTGTGGTTGGAAAGCGAAGTTGGGGTCGGGACAACGTTCTACTTTACCGTTCGCTTAGATGTCGCCCCCAGCCAATGCATTGAGCAGACCGGTGCGATCACCAACTTGGATGGAATGCAGGTGCTTGTCGTTGACGACAATGAGACCAATCGCCGGATCTTGCAAGAGATTTTGACGGCCTGGGGACTCAGGCCGGTGCTGGTCGCCAGCGGCCATGAAGCGATGAAAGAAATCATGCGAGCGGCCGAGAGTGGCGAAACTTATCGCCTAGCGATCCTCGATTGCATGATGCCCGAGTTAGATGGTTTTGGGCTCGCGAAATGGATTCGAGAGCAATTCGATGTATCCCAGACAAGGCTGATCATCTTATCCTCGGCCGCCCGCATCGGCGACTCGGAGCGTTGCGAACGCGTCGGCGTATCGCGTTACTTAACCAAGCCGGTCATTCAGTCCGAACTACTGGATGCCGTTTTGCAGGTGATGCATGACGGCCAGATCGTCGATTCGATACCCGAGCTTTCGAAGCTCGTCGCCTGCCGCGCGCTGCGTGTTTTGCTTGCCGAGGATGGCCTCGCCAACCGGATTGTGGCGAAGGGGTTATTGGAAGCTGGCGGTCATGAGGTCACGGTGGCAACGGACGGACGTGCCGCGATCCAGTGCTGGGAAACCGACGATTTCGACTTGATCCTGATGGACATGCACATGCCCGACGTCGATGGGCTGCAAGCGACCATGGAAATACGACGCCGTGAATCGTTGACCGGTCGTAAGCGGATCCCGATCATCGCCATCACTGCCGCTGCGATGCCGGAAGATGCACGCCAATGTTTGCAGTCGGGCATGGACGCGTTCCTTGCCAAGCCGATGCAGCCCGAGCTACTTTATCAAACGCTCGCTCGATTCGCGTCGGACAAGCAATCGCCACTAAGTCCGTCTGGCAAATCTTCAGCGATTGACGACCACGCGGCCGCCATACCATTTACCGCGTCACCGGCAAAGAAAAACGTGCCCTCCAGTGACATCGTCAACCTTGAAGAGGCGATTAAACGCATCCCGGGTGGCGCGCTAGGTCTGAAGCGGCTATGCGGTGTTTTTAATCTTGAATGCGATCAATTGCTGTCTGCTCTTGGCGACGCGATCGAACGAGGTGACGCGAAAGAAATTCACCGCGCGGCGCATACAATGAAAGGCTCCGCCAAACTATTCTCAGCGGCCAGAGTCAGCGAAGTCGCGTTCGAACTAGAGCAGTCCAGCAAAGCAGGCGACCTACAAGAATCGCCGCGATTGTATAAGATCTTAAAGTCCGAAGTCGCAGAGCTTCGAGCCGCGATCGATTTGCACTTAGCGCAAAATGAGCCTACAAATCCATAGTGCTTTGTCCCAACAAGGAATTAGGGTCCACAGAAATTAGCCGCCGTGCGCTAGCACCGATTATTACGCATGGTAACCGGTGCTAGCGCACATCGGCTAATCCTAAAATCAAGTTGGGACAAAACACTAGTACGATTTGCCAATAATCACGAGCTCTTCCGCAGGGCTTGTGCGTGAAATCAAGTTGGTTCTCCTAAGTAATCGTCCCGAAACAAAATACACTTTTAGCGGAGCGGCGCAAGCGGGCTGTCTGGGCGAGTCGTTACTCTTCAAGACTGCTTTTTCAAAGCCCATTGGACGCAGGAGTTCATGCGTCAAAAATTTATCTCCAAGCTGATAAAGACTTCCAATGTTGGCTCGGTTGAACGCTCGTACTGACCCACCGATTTGGCGGAATAGCTTCTTCGGAGTGCTTTTGTTTCGAGCCCGGCAAATATCGCTGCTGCCTTCTCATCATCTTGGCCGTTGTGCTTTCCCGGTGACGTCCATGTTCTTGGTCCGTGCTAAGAGCTTGCGCGGTTACTTGATGTCGGGGGGCGCTTACATCGCGAACCGCACTGCGTCGGCGACGATAAAGCTATTGGCTCCCAGGGTTCGAAGTTGTACCGATGCCGCGACCGTGTTGAACGCGAAACTTCCCAAGGAAACCCAGACACCGCCACGCGTCGTCTGGTCGATCACAATGGTTGAGGTTCCACCGTCGTGCGTGACCACATAAGTCGCGTTTGTTGCTCGGAGCGGATGGGCTGTGTAACGAACGAAGACTTCATAAGTTCCTACTTGCGGCAGGTTCGGCGTCCAGGTGGCCGTCTCGTCGATACCCGATCGTGCGGCCCGGTAGTTAGCGCCGAGGAATCCAGCCACGGAGTTACTGGTCAAGAATTGGCCTGGATTGCTAAGCACAAAGCCGGCGTCGGTGTTGTCGACAATGACATCTACCGAAAAGTCGTCGAGCACGTCAAATCGACTGAGAGTGTCGATGTTCATTCTTCCGCCGTTGTCAGCGAAAGTACCAGCGCCAAAGACGGCGTCCACCGCGCCGGCACTGAAGTCGCCGGAAGTAGCGTATCGATACGTGTTACCGCCTACGCTTGTGCCAGCCCCATCGACGGTCACGCCGGCAGCTCCGGGGCCGCTAAGCGTGAATTCGAGTTCCGGATCTGTGATGGTACCGAGGTTGAGTGTCGATGACGGCGCGTTAAAAGTGACGTCAATGAAGTCACGACCGTTAATGGTTGTGACTACGATTGTCCCGCCATCGACGGGAGACACCAGCGTCGCGGTGGGGCTGCCAACTTGGTTACCAACACGAACGAAGCGGACCGCATCTCCCACTACGACTCCGTTTGCACCGAGTGCTCGCAGCGTCAAGGAACCAGAGCTGCCAGCCGCGAAGTCGTAGGTGCCCAGCGATTGGAAAACGCCACCGCCGGTTTTTTGATTAACTCGCACCAAGGTCCGTCCGGCAAGTGAATTCACTTGGAAAGGTGCATTGGAAGCACGGTTGCCTGCGGCAGTGTAATTTACGAGAACTTCGTAAGACCCGTCGCTTGGTATGTTCGGAGTGTAAGTCAACACACCTCGGCCACCCGCAAAGGCGTACAGGTAATCACTGCCGACGTAGCCAGGGATCGCACCACTGGACGCCCAGGGACCATTCTGGACCGCGTCGGGATTATCGAGCGCAATGCGTATCACGCCGTCATTAACGTTAAATGTCTCGGTTTCAGAGAGGTTCAGAGTTGCAGTGGTGTTTGTGAACGCCCCACCGATGAACTCCACGGTGACATCACCTGGAAAAAAAGTGCCCGTAAAAGTGTATCGATAAGTGGAGCCAGCGACCAACGTTGGTGCGCCGTTGACGATCACATCATTGAGGCCAACCCCTGAGAGCGTGAATTCTGGCGCGGCATCCAAAATGGAACCAGTGTTCAGGTTCGCCGTTGGCTCGAACATCACGTCAATAAAGCCATCTCCATTGAGGGAGGTCGCAGTAACGGATGTACCGCCAGCGGGACTGACCAAATTTGCTGACGGAACGGCTGCCGTGTTGCCGACACGCACGAACTGCACCGCATCCGCGGTTACGAAACCATCGGCACCGACGGCACTCACAATGACTTGGCCGCTCGTGCCAGCAGCGAAGTTAAACACACCGAGCGATCGAAGCGTGCCGCCGCCGATTCGCTGGTTTACCCTCGCTGAGAAAACGCCCTCGCTATGAACGACACGGTGTAGCGAGTTGGTCGCGCGATTGGGATGTGAGCTGTAGTTTACGAAAACTTCGTATTGCCCCGGTTCGGTGATCGTTGGTGTGAATGTGGTCGCGGCATTGGTCCTTGCATTGGCATAAATGTAATTTGCTCCCTGGAAACCGGGCACAGAGCTGCTCGACTGCCAGCCGTTTGTGCGCGACACACCGGTCGGCGACTCAGTATCAATCTCCAGTTGCGCCGGCGTAAACAGAGCGTCAATGACTTTCGAGACAGCATCCAGCTTCCAGACGCCACGACCGAGTGTGCCGGAGACAATGACGTCATCGGTACGGTTGTAATCCAAGTCGAACGACAATGCGTTGGGCATACCACTACCGACTTTAAGCCATGTTCCCAATGCGGTAGATGCAGCCGCGAAAATGCCGGCATTGGTTCCCACTAGCAGTGCATCCGTCGTGGCCGCAGTTACGTAAATGACGGAGTACAAAGTATTGGCCAGCGTCAACAAGTTTCCGGTGACATCGGACCAGTTCACACCAATATTCGTCGTCGCGAATACTTGGTTGTTGTCGACGGCAAAAGCCGAACCCCAGTCATCTGGATCGATTGTCAAATCACGGACGGTGCTTGCTCCCGCAGGCAGCGCCGCCGTCGCGGTCACGAAGCCGGTACCCAACTGACGAACCGCAACGCTGCTGCCCCCGCCGACCCACAGCACATCTTGGTTATCGACGCCCAGTCGTCGTCCACCATAAGCAATCGCGTTTTGAGAGATGTTGCCTCCGTTGCCAAAGCCCGTACTGACTTGGCTGATCGTATCGCCCTGGTTCAACGATTCGTAAGTCACGTTGGAACCTTGCAGGATCAGTCGCGTCGGATTGATCGCGTTTAGCTCGATCGGCGTGCGGAACGCCGGTGAAAAAGCGACACCAGAAACAACGGTACGGGCCGGCGTGGCAGCACTAATCAGTGCGCCGTTTGCATCCCAGGTCGACCGCCGAAACGTCCCGAGGTTTTGCGAACTGCTGTAACGAACCGATCGCCCGGAGGCAGCTAAGGTGATGTTGTCCACTTCCACATCGCCGCCGTCGCCACCGCTGAAGAAATCCCAAGTGAGTGCCGTATCACCGACCGAGAAGTGAGTACCGTTGTCTTGCGTGCCGATGAAGAGCGCATCGGAATTGCTGTCGTAGGCAACGTCGTGTGCTTCAACGACGCCAAGGTTTCCGTTCAGCGAGAACCAATCGCCGGTATTATCGCCGGGGCTAGTGCGTCGGTACACGCCACCGTCATCCGTCTCGATCAAGTCGCCATTGGCATCAAAGGTAAGTTCACGCGAATCGGCATGAGGCGCTGTCCCATTAGCGGTGCCGCCGCTGGGATCGAAGGCGACACTGTTGTGAGTGATATGGTCCCACTGAGGTGAAGGAACGACGTTGGGATTGGGGGCGATGGACGCATCGCCGCGGAAAATAGCTCCGCCAAACACCTGGTCACCGATCGCATTGGGCTGCTCTTGTCGATCGCCACCGACATAAATTATGTCGTCGTTAACAGGATCGACTGCGATCGAAAAGTGGATTCGACCCTGACTGCCAGCATCGACATCTTTCGTACTCGGATTTGGGTTGACAACGCGAGCCCAAGACCCGCCGCCGGCATAGGCACCGTTGCCGACCGAACCGATCAACGAAAATGAATTAGTATTTATCACGGAGATTTGAAACACGCCGTTTGCCGCCGTATTGCCGGCCACACCGCTGATGGCGACAAACTGGTTATTAGTTAAACCATGGGCAGCAGACGTAATCACGATCGGACTTGAGTTGGTCGCATCGGTAAGCGCCGCACCTTGGCCGGTCGGCAAAATGGGAACGTCCATCCGTGTCCAGCTCGGCGTCGCGGTCGACGCGTTATCACTGAAGAAAATGCCTCGGGGTTGGCCGCTGATCAAGATCGCGACAAAGACCCGCCCAGTCGTTGGATGGACGGCGATCTCAATGTTGTTGTTGGCGGTGGTGGTCAGCAGTGCATGCATCTCGGAATTGAGCACGTTGCTCGTCACGGCAGTCCAATTGACTCCAAAATCGTTTGACCGGTAGATCGCTTCGTCTTCCACTGCGGCATAAAGACGCTGTCCGGTCGGATCGCTTTCGTCGAGCACTAAGTCATGAATGCGATCGAATTGAGCAAGACCGCCGCTGGAAATTGCCGTGTAATTCGCTCCGCCATTCGTACTGCGAAACAAGCCGCCGGGCGAATGGGAACTGGCGACGATCGTGTTGCCGCGGGCCGCGATTGAAGTGATGTTCTCACCTCCAAACGACTTCAGCCCGTTGCTACCCGGATCGACCCAAGTGTTGCCGCCGTCGGTGGTCCGATAGATCAAACCAAGGTTGCCGCTGATCCCGCCGAAGCTACCGAGGTTACCGGTGCCAGCAACCAGGGTATTGTGGGTCGGGTCTGTTTTGTCGAAGGCCAGTGCGTTGATCGAAAGCGAACTCAATTGGTCGGAATTGGTCGTCCAAGTTGGGTTTGTATCCGTCGCGTTGGTGGTCTTCCAGATACCGCCGTTGACGGCCCCGATGTAAAGCGTGTCCGCATCGGTTGGGTGCGCGACGACGACATGGGTTGCTCCAGAGACACGTCGATCGGGTGTCACGTTTTGTACTTGGCCGTTGATCGTGCCAGCGGGACCTTGGTCAACCCAATTGCCCAGTGTAGTAAACCGAATACGATAGTCTTCGACTTCGCCATTGGCGACGCTACCTCCGGCGGTCAATGTGCTCGTGCCGTTGTGAAGGCGAAATCTTGCAAAAGAATCGCCTTCCTGGGTGCCACTTGGAACTGGAAAATTGACCGCCAAATTTCCTGCTGTGACAGTCTGGGAGAAAACTCTTTCTCCCGCGTCGGACCAATCTCCGTCTCGGTTAAAATCTACCCAGGCATCCAAGAAAGGGTTCGCGACACCAGCGGAATTCGTCACTTGGACATTGAACGTGCCTGCTCTGCCGATGACAAACGCACCATTAAATGTGACGCCGTCTTCGTCGTCGGCACCGGTTCCGCTGGAGTCGTCTCCGCGCGCCAGAAGGTCGGGTGAGCCATCGGCCTCGATGTCTTTGTTGACGCCAAGTTGGAATCCGGCGAGTACACCATGCCGCGCCCCGCCATCGGCAAGCAGAGTCGGATAACTGGCTGCGAAACCAGACTGCGAGGCGCTCGGCGCGTCGCCGAAATCGTCGGTGCCGGGAAGCGTTACCGTGAACGACCTTGTATCGACGTTGTTGTTCTCATTCAACTCTGGCACCACATTGTCGATGTCAATCACCATCTGCAATACATGCACCCCGGCTGACAATTGCCCGAGATTTACGTCATTGAGGAAACTGCCAGAGAAAGATTCATGCGGACCAGATGAAGGATTGCTGATCAGATTGCCATCCAGCGTCAAGCGAGTGTTGTACGGGTTAATGGTTGATGTATCTCCAAAATTGGCCCAGCCGAAATCGACGAAGATGGTATCGGTGGTCAAAAATGCCGTAGCCGATGTCGACGTTCCAGCGACCGTGGAGACCACGATGGCTTCGCTTTGACCGGGGAAGAATAAGGCCGGAGATAAATCGGCGACCATCAATCGGCGATCTTCCATCCTCTCCAGCATCAATCGCCGTCGCTTGCTCCCAGAAGAAAACGCTTTTTGGCGAGTTAACAACGAGTCCAAAAACGGAACTTGAACAGCCAATTTTCTCAGTGTGCTGGTTTTCATAGTGAACTCGAAGGAAGAGATAGTGAGATTAAACGGACGCTAATGAGGTCGTCGGGAGGTCGTACCGTGATTAGGGATGAAATGCCCAAAACGGCCTTTCACTAAAGGACCCTCCCCCACAAGGTGCGCTAGCATATCGCTCGGTTGTAGCGATTGCAACGATTTTAACTTTAAGTATTTGAGCTGGCAGGTTGCGCCGCCTAATGCCTTAAGAAAGAGTTGACTCCGCTGGAGAGAATCGTAACCCGACGCGTAATCGGGGAGATTAGCTCTGGAACGCAAAATCTTTGGGGCTGAAGCCTGAATCGATTGCGACGCCCTTGTTCCGAGCATTCGTTTCCTACGCCAACGGCACCGATCGCGTTATATGTAGAACGAGTATCACGTCAGCACGAAGCGGACTGCGTCAGCAACGACGAATTGATTGGCGTTCTGGGTTTGTAGCCGAACTGAGGCAGCTCCATTCACCATCGCAAACGTACCCAGCAGAACCCAAGTGCTGCCACCCGTCGTCTGGTCGACATTAAGAGTGCTCGCTCCTCCGTTATGGTTAACGACATAGGTTGCGTTCGTTGCCCGCATCGGATGAGCGGTGTAGCGAACGTAGACCTGATAGTTGCCCGATTGTGGCAGCGAGGGTGTCCAGGTTGCAGTTGCGGTGGAGCCGACCGGAGCCGCTAGATAATTGGATCCCAAAAATCCACTAACGTTGGTGCTCGCCACAAATTGCCCTGCGGGACTGGCCACAAAACCAGCATCGGTATTGTCTACCACAATCTCCGTTTGGGCTGATCCAATGGTAAAGCGGGCCAGCGTTGCGATATTTCCTCGACCAGCGTTATCCTGGAAACCACCTGCGGTGAAAAAGGCATCCACGGTCCCCGGTGTGAAGCTACCGCTTATCGCGTAGCGGTAAGTAGTGCCCGACAATAGTATCGGCACTCCCGAAACGCTCACGTTGCCGACGCCCGATCCGGTTAAGGTGATCTCCGCTCCGGCATCTAAAATCGTATTCGTAGCCAATCCATCGTTACCGCCGTCGGTAAACGTGACCTCGATATATCCGCGGGCATTGATCGTTGTCACATTGACGGTCGAACCCGCGAGCGGCTGCGAAAGCGCCACGCTTGGTGCACCATTAACGTCCCCGACTCGAACGAAGCGAACTGCGTCACCGACGACTACTCCATCGGCATCGTTCGCACGCAGGGTTACGCTCCCTGTTGGTCCGGCAAGAAAATTGAATCGGCCGAGACTCTGAAAGCTACCGCCTCCCATCCGCTGGTCGATCCTGACAACCGAAGTCCCTTGTTGAGACAAAATTTCATAGGCCGCGTTGGATGCTCGTGACGATTGACTGGTATAGTTGACAAAAATCTCATAACTACCAGAGGCTGGGAAATGAGGAGCATAAGTTAAGCGTCCGGCGCCACCGGAGAAATTAAACAGATAGTCGCTGCCCAAGTAACCAGCCACCGACGCACTTCTGGCCCACTGATTCGTCTGAACGGCATCGGTGTTATCCAGCGTGACGCGTATACCACCATCGCTGACCTGAAATGACTCTAGCTCCGCATTATTCAGTTTGCCCGTACTGTCAGCGAAAGAGCTCGCAATGAAATTTACCCGGACATCGCCGGGAACAAACAATCCCGAAAACGGATAGCGGTACGTTGTTCCCGACTGCAACTGACCACCACCACTGAGCACAACACCTGCTGTAGCGGAGCCCGACAATACGAATTCCGGCCCCGCGTCTTCGATCGTTGACCGGTTCAGGCCCGCCAACGATGAATACGTTACATACAGAAAACCGGATGCATTGATTTCTGAAACAGCGAGCGTCATGCCGCTAAACGGACTTGAAAGATCGCCAGTCGGTGCCGCTGCAGAATTCCCCAGCCTAACGAATTGAACGGCATCGGCGGTAACAAAGCCATTGGATCCTGCGGCGCCAATCAGTACCTTGCCACTGGTGCCTGCCGAAAAATCATATTGACCAAGCGATCGAAATACTCCGCCGCCCGTACGTTGGTTTTGTAGGACACTGGCGATTCCGCCTGCATGAACGACGCTAACCGATGCGTTGGAGGCACGATTGGGATGAGCACTATACTTAACAAAAACCTCGTAAACCCCAGCCGTCGTTAGCGTGGGTGTAAAGGTCGCTGTTGCGCTAGTTCCTGCTCGTGCGAACGAGTAGTGGTTTCCTTGAAAGCCGGGCACCGAAGTACTTGTGGACCAACCCGGTGTTAAGACGACTCCCGTGGAATCTTCGGTGTCAAGAGTCAGGCCACCACCCGAGCCACTTGTGGGCACGAAACCGGGTGACCCGACATCTGTCGCAGAAAAAATGACACCTGTGGGATTGCGAGCGTTGTTGGTTCCTGCAACCGCTCGCCTCCATTGGCTCCCTTGATTGTTGTCTCCTGCTAAGTTTGTGAGCACGATGCTTGCACCCTCGGGAGAATCCGACGGCCAAACAACGCCGTCGTCATCAAAGTTGACAATGTCGATGCTAGTTCCTGTCGCGTCTAACAACTCGAGAATTTCATCAGTTGTCGATGGTGAATTTCCTAGTGAACTCCACGTTACACCGATCACGTGCGCGTTAACTGGCACAGACCAAGCGCTGCGAAAGTTGGCCGCTGAAGTGAAAGACGTGTCAAAAAGCACCGCTACTTGGCCAGGCACCAAGAAAGTGTCTGCGGGAATAGCGCCCCAATTGAGTGCATCTTCATCATCCAGCCGCCAGCCGCCAATCGCGACCGTCGACGCACTCTGGTTCACGATCTCAACCCATTCTGGCAAACCTGGGCCACCTTCACTCGTAGCGGGGTTATACATAATCTCACTGATTACCACCGCAGGTTGGTCGTTGTCGACGATGCGAACGACGACAGCGGGGATGACCGCAGCTTGATATCGACTGTCAAGCGAAGCAATGCTATGAACGATCGTCGACGTATGAATTCCTTCCGCCAGCAAATCATCGCTCGCGGTTACAGGTATCCATTGTGGCGTGAGCGCGTTGGCAGGAGTGAACACACGAACCACGGGAGTTCCTGGCCCAGCACCGAGGTCGACTTGCACATCAGGAGTGATCGTAATCGACACAACTTCTGCAGGGATCGAATCTAGCACCAGCGAGTAAAGGCCGGGCTGATCTCCTTCGGTTACCGAGATTCCACCCAAATCCCGTAACACGGTGACGCCTGCTGCCGGAAGTAGGTTCGGCGATCCCGGTGTCGGTGCTTGTAGACGATAAGTCGACGTCCTGCGTCGTTCGCCTCCATCGGGAATTCGCGAAATCGAAACAGTATCCGCCGTACTATTCTGGTTCTCATTGATCTGCGGCTCACCGGCTAGAAGCAATGGCAACAACCCCAAATCGTCAGCCGTACCGTTATCATACACAATCGCGTCCAACAGGCCCGTCAGCCGTATCGGTGTGCTATTGGGGAAACCCGCAGCGTCGGCGGCGTACAGAGCGACGGCGTCAGCCCCATTCTGAAGAAAGCTATTGGGGAAAGTCGCGGCGACACCCGCGACTCCCGGATTCCCAAGCAAGAAAAACCCGTTGCTATCGGTCGTGAATCCATCCAAGTCCAGGGAATAATACGAAAGGTCGTTCGAGCCGTTATAGAACACGATTGTATGACCATTCAACGATACGTTGCCCACGCCGCCATCATACAATTCCACGAACTCTGCAAGATCCGTACCCGCGCCCGGTGTCTGGCTATCGATCTCATTGATCACAATTGTCGGGGCATCGTTATCGACAATATTGACAATCAGCGGGTCAGCAGTGAGTCCGACGTAGGTGAGATCATCGCTAGTGACGGTCGCGGTAATGGTGGATGAATGGTTGCCTTCATTCAGGTTGTCATCATGTGCTCGAACAACGACGGTCTGTGGCATTCCTGCGTTTTGTGGAGTGAACTGCAACGAGATTGCGCTGCCGGGGCCTCCCCCTAAGTCAAGCTGCGAATTGAAAGCAAGTGACACCGCGACGTTTGCGGTCGGCGTTCCACTCAACTGCACAGTAATGGTATCGAAAGCACCGCCTTCTACCGCTCGCGTCAAACCTCCACTCTCGTTCAACCGAAGTTGCGGCGCCGAGTTGACGAATGCAAAGTCAGAAATGACAGGCAAGTGATCGCTCGCGCCGACTAACGCATTTAAAACTGCTGGAGTCGCCCCAGTCCCCGTCGTGATCGATCCATTCATTGTATGAGTCCCGTTGTTACCCAGTACACGGTACGATCCATCGACAAAATCCAACCCCGTCCCATCAGAAAACTCGTCGCTGATGAAGTGAAAATCGAGTCGACTTCGTAAGTTTGAGATGGAGTTCTGTGTGTGCAGAGATTTAAAGGCACTATTATTCGCCCACTCACCTGGCGCGTTCGCGGTGTCCGAAAGGCTTGCTGGCCCGGGGGCCAAAAGGTTCGTCCATGCCACTTCGCTGCTGCCCAGCATATTGAAGTCGCCACCAAAGACGATGCTCGCACCGTCGCCTAAGGCATCGGCATCGCTCCGCAACAGCGCAGTCTCGTTGCCACGTCGGGTGCGGTCGCTGGCGGTACCGCCGGCCTTCAGGTGGATCGCATAAGCATAGAAGTCGCTTTCACCCGAGGTCGCGACGGGGCGAAACTTGCCTCGCAAGCTCGGATGGGTAAGCCCCGACGAAAGATTGGAAGTTTCAAGAAGGGCGACGCTTCTTGAATCATAGATGAACCCCGTCGCATCGCCCGAAACCGTCGACGATGTCGCGACCTCAAATGCTGTCGTTCCATAAAGCGAATCCAGCACAGCCTCCAGACGACTAACGGATACCGAATCCGTTTCGGCAAGGGAAATGATGTCCAACGGTTTGGCCGAGCCCAAGATGCTTTCATTGCCGATCGCTTCTAATACGGTACGGAACGCTGCATCTTGCGTAACGTTTGTCGGCTGATTGAGTGTGTTCCAGGCAACGAATCGTATCGCACTCAACAGGTCACGCCTCTCCAGGTATTCAAATCTACCGGGTCGACGTAGACGGCGCTTAAGGGTAGTTAGGAAAACGCGTCGATTCGATTCGCGGAGAAATGGAAGCGATCGGAACCACCGCATCGGATCAAACACTACAGCACCTTTAGGCAGCACGAAAACAAAACTCTAAACGGATCCTATCTGCTGATTTGGTAACCCGCTGCGTTAGCAACGGACAAGAATCATCCACCCACTTACGCGTCGGGTATTTTTCGTAAATCAACAACGGAGGCATGATCGTCATCGCCGACGTTTCTCCATCTGATTCAAACAAAAACAGCGATCACTTCACTAGAGCGATCGCTGTTTCACGCCGATTCGAAATCAATAGACTCCAAACTTAATCAATTTACACTCGAACGAATCGCACGGCATCAGCGATCACAAACTGATTCGCACCCGTCGTTTGCAACCGCACCGAGGAGGCGCCATTGGACAATGCAAAGGTTCCCAAAAAGACCCAAGTACCGCCACCTGTTCTTTGATCGACCGTGGCAGTGTTTGTACCACCGTCACGAGTAACGACATACGTGGCATTCGTGGCTCGCAGTGGGTGCGAAGTGTAACGCACATAGACTTCATAGTTTCCGTTGGTTGTCAGCGTCGGAGTCCAAGTCGCGGTTGCCGTCGAGCCTACGGGGGCCGCCCTGTAATTCGTCCCGACAAAACCTGCCACTCCTGAACTTGTGACGAACTGAGCAGGATCGCTCACAACGAAGCCAGCATCAGTGTTGTCAACAATCACTTCTTCCA
>Ga0105046_10006963_pt1 | contig 17858 bp, 14 predicted proteins | sample MAT03_FD_78385 | JGI IMG/M metagenome (GOLD analysis project Ga0105046, IMG submission 78385) | Freshwater microbial communities from Lake Fryxell liftoff mats and glacier meltwater in Antarctica - MAT-03 (megahit assembly) | ecosystem: Environmental > Aquatic > Freshwater > Ice > Liftoff...
CATTTTCTCATAAAACTCGATGAGTTTCGGGGTGAACGCGTGGCAGGGTTGGCACCAGGAGGCGGAGGAGTAGAAAACAAAATAGCGCACGCGGTTCAGTTTGCGGGCATCGAACTCCTGCCAGGAGTCGGCGGAGACGGACACCATCTTGCCGGTCAAGAGCTTGACCATTGCGTCCTGGGCACCCGTGGTTTTTTGCTGTGGCTGACTGCTTTTATTGGATTCGGCTCGAAGGCGCAGGCGTTCCAGTTCCTCCTGAGCACGGGCTTCACGCTCGGCTTTTTGCTGTTTCGCAGCCTCGGCGGTTGATTCATCGAGGACCAATCCGGCTTGCCGCACCTTGCCAACCATTTCCGGCGTTGCTCCGCTGGAGCCGAGGAGTTTGAGGTCCTCGTCGCTCAGTGGTTCGAGGAGTTTGCGCTCGCGGAGTTCAGCCAACCACTCGGCTTCGGGCATGCCCATGCGGATCATCAGGGCCAGCTCTTTGATGGTCATGGGTTCTTTGCGCAGCGGCTTTTCCTGTCCCGTGACAAGAGGGGTGAGGCAAAAAATGCAGAGAGCAAAGAGCAAAATTCTCATAATGATGCTGCAACTCATCAGCCGGATTCATTTTTTTCGCAACTCAGAATCCCGGGATGGGTTCATCCCACCGATGCTTCCTCCTTTTAACATTCGCCAATGGGATCGTGTCCGGGCTGCGCACCTGCTGAACCGGGCTGGATTCGGCGGTGCCCCGGAAGATATCGACGCCCTCCATGCCCTGGGTTTTGAGCGCGGGGTGGACAGTTTGGTGAAGGGAGTGGATGACTCCGAACAGTTTCCCAAGCCGGAGTGGGCGCAACCGCTCAATCGGTTTGCGCTGCGCATGGAGGCCCGCGAACTTTCGCAGGAAGAGCGGAAGTTGAAGTTTGACGAGATCCAGAAGCAGGATCGGGAGCATCAGATGGCATTGATCGCCTGGTGGCTGGGGCGGATGCGCTTCACGCTGAATCCGGCGCGGGAGAAGCTCACACTTTTCTGGCACGGCCATTTCGCGACGAGTGCGGAGAAGGTGAAAAATCCGTACATGATGTGGCTGCAAAACGAGACGCTGCGAAGACTGGGGATGGGATCGTTTGCCGATCTCACCAAAGCGGTGGCGCGCGATCCGGCGATGATGGTGTTTCTCGATACCGACCGCAGCCGGAAGCTGAGACCGAATGAAAACTTTGCACGCGAGTTGATGGAACTTTTCACGCTCGGCATCGGGAATTACAGCGAGGAGGACATCAAGGAAGCGGCCCGTGCGTTCACGGGATTTAAGTTCAACGATGCAGATCAAACGTTCCGTTTTGCGGAACTTCAGCAGGACGACGGGGAGAAGGTTTTTATGGGAAAACGCGGCAAGTTCGTGGGGGATGACATCGTCGATATCATCATGGCGCAACCGCAGTGTGCCCGGTTTATCGTGAGCAAACTGTGGACGTTTTACGCCTACGAAAATCCGGAGCCGGCGCTGGTGGAGAATCTCGCAGCGGATTATCGCAAGAGCGGTTACAACACGGCGGCTCTGTTGCGGGCGATTTTTCAAAGCAGCGCATTTTACGGCGAGCGGGCGATTCGTTCACAAATCAAGAGTCCGGTCCAGTTCGTGATAGCACTTTCGCGCGGTCTGGATGTCGGCCTCCCGCCAGCTCCGGCGCTCAGCGGGATCATGCGGCAGCTTGGGCAGATTCCATTCCTGCCGCCGAGCGTCAAAGGTTGGGATGGCGGCAAGGCGTGGATTACCACGGCCAGCCTGCTCAATCGTTATAATCTGGCGAATTTCGCGCTCGGCAACGGAACGATGGAGATCGAGAGGAGAGGAAAGAAGCGAGCGGCGAATGGGCCGCGGGAGATTAAAATTCGTAAAGGTCCGGATTTACAGGAGATCGCCCCGACGGAACTCCGTGCAAAACCGCAGGAACTTATTGCATCACTGTACTGGCGGTTGTTTAACGCTCCGTTGGATCCGAAACATGCGGCTCCTTTTGAAAAATTTCTGTCGGGAAAAAAAATGCCTCTCGACGACGCATCGCTCCGCGAACTCATGCATTTGATGGCCAGCACGCCGCAGTTTCAGCTTACCTAGACGCAGTTTCACCCGACGAACCCCTACTCCAACGCCATGGACCACGATCACATCATTGAGCCGCACACCCGGACGCTACACACGCGCCGGAATTTTTTACGCACATCCATGCTGGGAGCTGCCGCAACGTGGACGCTTCCAATTTTTCTCGAACGAACCTTTGCCTCGCTCGACGCGATGGCGGCGGATTCGGCGATCCAGACGGTCACAGGTAAGGACGGTCCGATCCTTGTCGTGCTGCAGCTTGCGGGTGGCAATGACGGTTTGAATACCGTGATCCCGTATGCGGACGATATTTATCACCGGGCACGTCCTTCGCTGGGGATTGCGCCGGACAGGGTGCTGAAGATCAATGATCACGTCGGGCTGAATCCGAAGTTGGCGGGGTTTAAGAGTCTCTACGATGAAGGCCATCTGGCGCTGGTTCAGGGTGTGGGATATCCGAATCCGAACCGGTCGCATTTTCGGTCCACGGAAATCTGGGCGACCGCGAGCGATGCGGAGCGCAACGACCCCTACGGCTGGATCGGGAAGTACTTTGACAGTTGTTGCGCAGGGGCCGATCCGACGGTGGGCGTTTCAATAGGAGGGGAAACCCCCCAGGCTTTTTCATCGCCCACTCCGACGGGCGTTTCGTTTTCACGCCCCGAGCAGTACCGCTGGGTGAATTCCAAAAAAGCGGACGCCGATCAGGCTTTCCGGGAGTTGAATCAGCCGGACGATGCAATGATGGATGGATTGGGCGGTCAGGCGAATGAAGGCGGTTCGATTGGAGCGATTGGCGGTTCGATTCGCAGTGAACTGAGTCCGCTTGATTTTCTCCAACGCACGGCGCTCGATGCGCAGTTGAGCAGCGACAAGATTCTTGAGATCTCTAAAAAGTTTCAGCCAGCGGTTCCCTATCCGAGGGGGCGACTGGCTGATAGTCTGAGCCTGGTGGGCCGGATGATCGCGGGCGGTTTGCCGACGCGGGTTTATTACGTGAGCCAGGGCGGCTACGACACGCACAGCAATCAGGGCGGGACGCATGACCGGTTAATGACGGAATTAAACGACGCGGTATCGGCTTTTTGCGCGGATCTCAAGGCACAGGGGGCGTTTGATCGTGTGATGCTGATGACGTTTTCCGAGTTTGGCCGGCGTGTGGTTCAAAATGGCAGCGGCGGCACGGATCACGGCGCGGCGGCTCCGCTGTTTCTTCTCGGGGGCGGAATCAAAGCGGGTGTCCACGGCGCGCATCCAAGGTTGGACAAACTTGATGCCGGGGATCTGATTTACAACACCGACTTTCGCAGCGTGTACGCTTCGATTCTTGAGCAATGGATCAAGGCTCCGTCGGACAAGATTCTCGGACGCAAATTCCCGACGTTGCCGATCCTTGGATAAAAAAGCTTATCCCAAATTCTGATGAAAAGCGGGATGAGCGCCTGGGGGAAGACGAAGCGTTGGGGAGTGCCCCGCCTGCAAGATTTTGGCGCCTCGCCGAAATCATCCTTGAACTACGCTTAGCGCCATACAATCCATGGGGCGTCTCGTCTTGGGTTTTGGAACTTTTCGGCGAGGCTCCAAAAAGAGCAGGCGGGACGCCCTCAATCTAATCCGAACAACGTCCATTAATTAATCAGCGGCTCCCTATTTGAACAGGGCGGCGAGGTCCTTGTTATCGAGTGCTTTGTTGCCAGCGACGATGATGTTGCTGAGTTTTGACAATAGTACCGTTGGTTCCCATGTCGTCGGCTCCTGAGAAGATGCCGCCGCCTGAGAGGGCGGCGAAGTTTCCCGTGATGACGCTGTTGCCCCTTGCTTCAGGGCTTGCGCGTGGGGCGCACTTCTGGCAACACCACCGACTCTTATGGAATTTCTAAAGGAATTTTTGCACGCCATTTTGAATCTCAACGAAGTGCTTCCGGATTGGTGCAAGGAGTACGGCATTTGGATTTACGCGATTCTTTTCCTCATCATTTTTTGTGAAACAGGCCTCGTGGTAACGCCTTTTCTTCCGGGTGACTCCCTGCTTTTTGCTGTGGGCGCAGTGGCAGCATCGACCGGCGAAATCAACGTGTATTACGTGGTGATTCTCTTGATTATTGCAGGCATTCTTGGTGACGGGCTGAATTATCATTTGGGATCCTGGCTTGGGCATCGGGTTCGAAACGGGAATCGATTTATCAAGAAGGACCATCTCGATCGGACCCATGCGTTCTACGAAAAATACGGCCCGAAAACGATCGTGCTGGCCCGTTTTGTTCCTATTGTTCGGACGTTTGCGCCGTTTGTTGCGGGCATGGGCAGCATGAGCTACGCAAAATTCTTCACCTACAACGTCATAGGCGCGGTGCTCTGGGTGGTAACGATGACGTTCTCCGGTTATCTGCTTGGCCAGTTGCCTTTTGTGAAAAAGAACTTCGAGGTCATTGTGCTCGGGATCATCTTTGTGTCCGTCCTGCCCGTGGTTTTTGAGCTCGTCAAAGCCAAGCTCGAATCCAAGAAGCAGGTTTCCGACGCAGCGGAATAGTCTGGTCGCCGGGGTGCCGGAGGAAATGCCAGATCTCAGGCCAGATCGACCTTGAGGCCTTCGCGGGCGATATGGATTTTCAGGGGGCTGCCGAGCTCGTGCGCGAGGTCGGTCGCATGACGCGACATCGCCATGACCCGGGCGTCATCGTGGTCCGGGTCATGATGGAAAAGGTAGAGTTTTCCCACGTTATTGTTCGCGGCGAGCTTTACCACGTCGTCGATGGCACCGTGGCCCCAGTCGATCCGCTTGGCGTATTCCTCGGCGTCGTATTGGGCGTCGCAGATCAGGATGTCTGCGTCACGGATGAATTCCGACACCGCTTTTTCCAGGCCGGGTTTTTCCGGAGTGCCCCACCAGCGCGGGCCGGAGGGTTCGTTGTCGGGGATAAAAACGATGTCGCCTGCGGGCGTGTGAAAACGGTAGCCCGCCGCAGGGCCGGGGTGATTGACGATGCAGGCCGTGACCGGCACTTCGCCGATGTGAAAATGCATCTCGTTGAGATCCTTGATATTGATGTACCCCGGCATTGAGCGCATCGGGACCGGGAAGTACACGCTATCCATCTGGCCCGCGAGGATGTTGCGTAAACTGGACTGAGCGCTTTCCATACCGAGGATGCGGATGCTGTTGCGAGCATCCCATGCAGGAAGGAAAAAAGGAAAACCCTGGATGTGATCCCAGTGGGTGTGGCTGATGAGCAGGCTCGCGGAGAGCGGTTGATTTTGAAACTCCTCAGCAAGGGCTAGGCCGAGGCGCCGGATTCCGGTACCTGCGTCGAGGATGATGATTTCGTTGCCGACGCGGATTTCAACGCAGGTCGTGTTTCCTCCCACGTAAACGGTCTCTGGACCGGGGGCCGGGGTGCTTCCGCGCACGCCCCAGAAGCGAATAAAAACGTGAGGGGAAGCGTTATCGGCGCTCATGGGGTGTCATGGAATACACAAATCGCGTGAAAAAGAAGCAGTTTTCTTCTGAGTAAGCAAACTTTCCCTCATGGATAGCGATGAAGACATGTAGTAAGCAGCCTTAGGCAACGATGCGCAGTTGGACGGAATCGAAGCGGAGTTCACCTGCGAGCAGATCACTGACGACCACGAGGCGTGTTCCGGAGGTGACGAGGCCGAGTTTTACGAGCATGAGTTCCGCCGAGCCGATGGTTTTGTTGGGGTCCACATCAAAGGGGAGATGCATGGGAACGACGCCCCAGTTCAGGACGATCTTGCGGCACACCTCGGTGGTCGGTGCAAAAACATAGATCGGCGTTTGTTTTGGGCGAAAATGGGAAACGCAGTCCGCGTTGAAGCCGCGCCGGGTGAACACCACGATCCGTGCGTCCGGGATGGAATTGGCCAGGGTGACTGCCGAGTGGACGATTTTATGGCGGTCGTCTCCAAAGTGAATGTCCTCCGCGAAGCCTGCGCCGCCGCTGCGTTCGATGCGGCGCGCGATTTTATCGAAGGCTTTGACGCATTCGATCGGGTATTTACCAACGGTGGTTTCACCGGAAAGCATGATGGCATCGGCCTGCTCATAGACGGCATTGGCGACATCGGTGACTTCGGCCCGGGTCGGGATCGGGCTGTTGATCATGGATTCGAGCATGTGGGTGGCCACGATGACGGGGCGGCCCTGGCGCAGGCAGCGTTTGACGATGCGGCGTTGGATGATGGGCAGTTCTTCCATGGGACATTCGATACCGAGATCGCCGCGGGCAACCATGATGCCGTCTGCGGTATCAATAATGCCGTCCACATTTTTGACCGCGAGTTGGTCTTCGATTTTTGCGATGATCCGCGCCTTGCTGCCGTTTTGCCAGAGCAGTTTGCGCAGCACATCAATGTCGCTGGGTTCACGGCAAAACGAGAGGGCCATTAAATCGACCCCCATTTCAGCACCGAGTTCCACGTCAGTGATGTCCTTTTCCGTGAGCGGCGGGAGATTTACACGAACGCCGGGAAGATTGATGTGACGGCGCGAACCCATGACGCCCTCGGTGAGAAGTTCGCAGCGGATGGAGTTTTCCTTTTTGCCGAGGACCTTCATGCGGATCACGCCATTATCGACAAGCACCACGTCGCCGACTGAGATGTCATCGATGAGTCCGTCGTAGTTCACATCGACGCTGTAACTCTCCTCGCTGCGTTCGCCTCGCACGGTGAACTCAAAAATATCGCCCGGTTTGAGATCCAGCTTGGAGGGGAGATCTCCGGTGCGGATAGCCGGTCCCTGGGTATCCATGAGAATGCCAACGAATACATTCAGTTCGGTGGCGATAGCCCGGATGCGCGGAACAATCTGGCGCACCCACTCGTGGGGGGCGTGGCTCATGTTGAGGCGGAAGATGTTGGCTCCCGCCTCGATCATGGAACGGATGACCTCGGCGGATTCTGTGGCCGGGCCTAGAGTGCAGATGATTTTCGTATTACGCATAGTTTTTCCCCTGAGGATTCCCGGTTGGGTTGTCACGGCCTGTGCCGCGATGGTTAGAAGGCTCCGAGGACCTTGACGGCCTTTTGCACGTTGCTGGGTCGGATGATCAGGAGGCCTTTCTTGGCCTTCGGGGAGGTCGCGAGGTATGCGTATTCCATGTTTACCTTGGCCCTGGCCAGAGCGGTGGAAATTGCACCGAGGCTGCCGGGTTTATTGTCGTTTTCGATCATGATGACTTCGTTTTCCACGACGAGTGTCCCACGTTCTTCAAACAAATCGACAGCCTTGTCGGGATCGCTCAAAACCATGCGCACCACGGCATGATCGACGGTATCGGAAATGGTGAGGCCGTAGATGTTGATTTTTGCGCTTGCGAGAGCTTCGCAGACGTCGGCGAGGGTTCCGGGTTTGTTGGCGAGGAAGACGGAGATTTGTTTAACGACTTGCATGACGTCGTTTCTAATTCCTGCGCTAGGCGTCTTGCGAGTTTTTTCAAGGGCGAATGTTCCGGGACGAACAATTAATCGGTTGAGGGGCTTGAGACGTTAGGGTAAAGCCCATCTTCGATTTACCATGCTCACATCCTTTCTATTTATTCTTGCCGGTTTGGTTCTGCTCTTTGCGGGTGGCGAAAGTCTGGTGCGCGGCAGCGCTGCGCTGGCTCTGCGACTCGGGATGACGCCCCTGCTTGTGGGGTTGACCGTTGTGGCTTTTGGCACCAGTGCGCCGGAGTTGGTAGTCAGCGTGAAGGCGGCGCTGATCGGTCAGGGCAACATTGCGGTTGGCAACGTCGTGGGATCCAACATCGTAAACATAGGCTTCATTCTCGGGCTCACGGCGATGATTTGTCCGCTTAAAGTGCAGCTTCAGGTCTTGAAGATTGATGCGCCGATCATGGTGCTGGTTTCTGCGCTGCTGTTCTTGGTGTTGCACGATTTGAAAGTGACATCCGTTGAGGGCGGGTTCCTGGCGTGCGGGCTTGTGGCGTACGTTGCGTTCAACGTGTGGTTCGCTAAACACACCAAAGTCAGTGCGGAAGTCGAGGCGGAGTATGAGGAGGGCGTCGTAAAACCGCTTCGCAGCGTGTGGTTCGATCTCGCATTCATCATTGGCGGACTGGTGTTGCTCGTGTTCGGATCGCGTTTTCTCGTGCTGGGAGCTGTGGACATCGCGATAAGCTTCGGAGTGAGCGAGGCGGTGATCGGCCTGACGATTGTGTCTATCGGCACCAGTCTGCCGGAACTCACCGCCTGCCTTGTTGCGGCCTTTCGCAAGGAACCGGACATTGCGCTGGGCAACATCATCGGCTCCAATATTTTTAATATTTTCGGAATTCTCGGTATCGCCGCGATGGCAGAACCCATGGTCTCCCCGGGCATCAGCTTCTTCGATATCGGCGTGATGTTTGCTTTCGCCGCCGCGCTTGTGCCGTTCCTTTGGTCGGGGATGATTTTGAAACGGTGGGAGGGTATCGTTTTTTTCTCCGGCTATGCCGGATACATCACCTGCATCTGGCCGAAGTGAGCGGTGAATCCCCTAATAGCGGATGGACGGTCCGTGAACAACGGGAGTGATCTGCTGGATAAACTCCTGCACCGTTGCGTCCACTTCCTTTTCCGTGCGACCAAAGGGTTTTAATCCATCGGTGATCGTCGCCGCGAGGGTGATGTACGCCCAGCGCTGGTTGTAGCCTTTGAACAAGCGGTCGCGGTTGTCGTAAAACATCCGGGTAAAATGAGACGCAGTGGTGTCGGTCAACCCCGCAAACCAGTAATACGTCACGTTATAAACTTTCACCGTCTTGGTGCCGTCGGGCGAATGCCAGGGGCGCACATTGTGCAGTCGGGTGGTTTGGAGCGTGTGCTTTTCGGCGTCCTGGAGTTGCACCGCCACGCGCTTCGAATCCAGCATCGTCCAACCCTGCGCGGGCAGACAGCGTTCCGGACGATGAATGCTCTTGCTCATATCCTGACCGGAGAGGACGACGGACACGAAAATTTCGTCGCCCCGCCCGTTGGTGTAGAGTTTACGCGAAAAAGTGGTGTCCGGCCCGAGGATGCCGCGTTCCTTTTCAGTGACATCCGCATTCTGGCCCCACCATTCACCAAGGTATTCCGGTAACTCCATATTCACTCCGGAGGGCTGGCTTTCCGGAGGTTCTGGCAGGAGAAAAAACGTTCCCAGGCCGAGAGCCACGACGATTTGAAGAATCAGGAGGCGGCTAGTAATCATAGGTCACTTTATCGGACTCTTTGGAAACCGGTTTGCCATCCGTCCCGCGTGTGATGGGCGACGCGTAGTGTTTGTTAATTAGCTTGCTGAAACCCAGCATCGCGAGCAGAGCGAACGGGAAAAAGACAAACCCGGAGTAGTCGTGGTAAATCCCCGCCGCTATCTCCTTGTCCCCGAACTTCGCTACAAGGATCACGGTGAAAATTCGGCCGATATTGCCAATGATCGCAAACACGCCGGACGCCGCGAAGATGACGATCTTTTTCCAAAGCTCCTTTTGCGTTACGTGGACATAGACCGCCGCCAGCATCATCATGGCGATTAGCGAACGCACGCCGCTGCAACCCTCGGCGATTTCAAAATTGAAGGTGCCGTCCACGGCGTTGAGCGAGGTGCCGACGGCCTCCACTTTGACGCCCACCAGGTTCGAAAGCATGTCCACAGCGGCGGTGATGATGAACTGCAGCTTGTTCGTCGCCTGCTCGACGGCTCCCATCGGGATGGTGAAAACGAAAAATGCGCAGGTAAAAAGCATGACGCGTGCGGCTTTCCAACCGAACAACCACCAGATGCTGCCCAGCAATAGAAACGGGACGCTCAACAGCGAATATCGGGCCTCGATCATGCGGGCGCTGATGACAAACAGGAACGTGCCGAACGCGACGAGCATCAGACCCCATGGCGAACCCTTGCCGATGGCGTCCCGCAAGTGGTGCCGATGATACCACGTAAGGCCCAGCATGAAGGGCAACACGAGCTTGGAATGCTCCTGATTCATGTCCGGCTTCCACGCGTCCCACGCCCAGAACGCTGCGGTCACGCGACCATTGAGAAAGATCGGGATGGTGCCGTAAAAATAGACCAGTGTGCCGATGATGCCTGTTAGCAGAAGCGCGCCGAGCGGTTCGCGTTTGCACCACGCAAAGAAACTGCCGAGGCAACTGCCGACGGTGATCTGAGCTTGGGACGATTTTTCGGGGGAAGTCATGAAACAGCCGTCACCTTCTCCGTTGGTTGGAAAAAGTCAAACCCGGCTTGGTTGCGTGTGATGCCGTTGCGTTCCGGGTGCCGGATTAAAAATCCGTTGCTGCCATGCGGGCCACGCTGCCGTCGAAAAACAGGGTGATCCGGTGTTTGCCGTGGATGGGTTTTGCCGGGGTGGACAGCTTCCACGACGCATCCGCCACGTGCGGGTGCTGTTGGTCGGCGTCGGTCATGGCCCAGATTTGAGATGGGTTGGGAATCTGCGGGGTGCGCAGCGGTTGCGTCATGGGATTGAGCACTTGCGAACCCCAGGGATTGATCAGGCCCGAGTCGGTGGCCACACGCATGTTCACGACGTAGGTCCGCCAATTTTCCTCCCTGACCCCGGCGGGCGCGTTTTTGCGATAGGCGGGCGGGATGAAAAACGAGGCCACGTACGGTGCGGGCTTGATTTCCAGGTTCAACCACGGAGCAAGCTCACGGACGAGTCGTCCCCCGCGTTTCGGATCAAGCTGCGGCACCTGCCCGGGCCAGAGCGGTCCGGGCAGCGTCTGGTCGTGTTCTCCGGCGTAGGCGAAAACCGCCATGCCGATTTGTCGGAGGTTTGCGGTGGCCTTCGATTGATAGCCCATCCTCAGGCCGTTTTGCAACGCGGGCACCGCCAGCGTGACCAGCAACGCGAGAATCGCGATGGTCACCAGCAATTCCACCAGTGTCATGGCGGCATTCCTTTTCCCTTTCATCGATTCCCTCGGCATCGGCGCTGAGATACGGCAACCGCAGACACTTCGCAACCGGTCATCCGCGTTTTTTTACCAACTGACGTTCCACGCCTCGACCAGATGCTCCGGCACTTCGTCGAGAAAACGCGACGGGCTCTGGTTTGATTCGCCGAACTTCGCGCTCGTGCGGAACTGCGGCCACGTGAGATGCAGCGTGTCGCAGGCCCGCGTGACGGCCACGTAGAAAAGACGGCGCTCCTCCTCGAGATCCTCGCGGTTCTCCGTCGAACGACGGCTCGGAAAACTCCCTTCGCTGAGCCAGATAACGAACACATGTTTCCACTCCAACCCCTTCGCCTGATGCACGCTGGAAAGCACCACCGCGTCCTGATCCTGCTTGTTTCGCGTATCCTGATTTTGATCGAGGCTTGTGACGAGCGCAAGTTGATCGAGAAACTCCGCGAGGTCCTGATATTGCCCTGCGTAGTTCACGAGCACGCCGAGATCCTCCCGGCGCTGTTCGTAGTTGGCGTAAGTCGCTTTTAAATAATCGTCGTAGGTGGCCTCGATCACGCTCGTGAGCATCGACGCAGGCGAAACAGGGATGCGGTTCGGCGCGATTTCATCCAGCGTGTGGATGAGCTGCTCAAAGTGTTTAAGGGCTTTTGCCGGGACTTTGAGATCCCACAGCATGGCGTTGAAACTCTTCGCGCCGTCGATGCGCGCCGAGGCCTTCGCCCACAGCCCATCCGCCGTGCGCGCGCCGACGCCTTCGAGCAATCGCGCGATGCGTTTGAACGCCACTTCGTCCCGTGGATTTACCGCAAATTTCAAATACGCCGCGACGTCCTTGACGTGTGCCTGTTCGAAAAAGCGAAGGCCGCTGGTGATTTGAAACGGGACGCCGTGCCGCGTCAGTTCCATCTGGAGCTCCATCGAGTGAAAATGCGCGCGGTAAAGCACCGCGATTTCCGAGAGGGCCGCGCCTTCCTCGTGCAGTTCCATGATGCGCTGGCAGACGAACTGCGCCTGCACGCCCTGCGTCGGGAGCGGGACGACGGCGGGTTTCACCGAGGTTCCGGCGCGCGCGGGTTGCAGGTTTTTTTCAAACTGATCGACGTTCGCCGCAATCGCCGCGTTAGCGACCTGGAGAATCTCCGGTACGCTGCGGTAGTTCGTTTCAATGCGGTACACCTTCGTGTCCGGGTAACGTTTCGGGAACTCTAGGATGTTGCGGAAGTTCGCTCCACGCCACGAGTAGATGCTCTGCGCGTCGTCGCCCACGACCATCACGTTTTTGTGCTGGGCCGCGAGCGCGTCGATGAACTCCGATTGCAGCGTGTTCGTGTCTTGGTACTCGTCCACAAGGATGAACTGAAACTGCCGCCGGTAATGTTCCGCGATGTCGTCGCGCGCACGCAGCAGCCGCAGCGGTTGCTCCAGCAGATCGTCGAAGTCCATGCAGTTCGCCGATTTTTTGCGCTTCACGTACATCGCGCCCAACTCCGCGATCTGCTCGGCGAGCGTTTCGAAATAGGGATACTTTTCATCGAGCACCTCCGGGATCGGTCGTCCGGTGTTCAGCGAAAAACTCAGGATGTCCGCGAGCACGCCGCCCTTCGGAAATTCCTTTTCCTTCGGCTTGATTCCGGCGTCCGCGATGATCGCATTCAGCATGTCCTCCTGATCCTCGCGATCCATGATCGAGAAACCGTTGGCGTAGCCCGCCGCCTCGGTGTGACGACGCAGGATGCGATTGCCGATGGAGTGAAACGTGCCGCCCCACAGCCCGACATTGGCCTGCGGCAGCAAATGCGTGACGCGCTCCAGCATTTCGCGCGCGGCCTTGTTCGTGAACGTCAGCAGCAGGATGTTTTCCGGCTGTATGCCGTTCTCCAGCAGATAAGCCACGCGATACGTCAGCGTGCGCGTCTTGCCGCTGCCCGCGCCCGCGATGACCAGCGCAGGCCCCGGCGGGGCTGTCACGGCAGCGAGCTGCTCGGGATTCAGCTCCGCCGCGTAATCGATACGGGCCGCAGCCGCCGGGCGTTTAAGTGTGTAGGAGCGGGACAAAGGCGATTGCGGATTTTGGATTTTGGATTTCGGATAGCTGGCGGACAAACGGGCTTGGGAACTTCCAGGCGGCACGTGCCCTTTAGTCATTCGTCATTCGTCGTTAAAACTCATCCTCTTCCTCGGCTTCGCCGTCTCTTGCCCTGCGCGAGTCTTCATCGTCGGCCCGGCGTTCTAAGGATTCCAGGTCCACGAGGTCTTCAATGTAGGCGAAAATCTTTTCTTTGCGATCCGGTGACAGCACGAACACCTGGGCCATGGCGGCGTGAAAACGATCCAGCCGCACGCGCTTGAGGTCCGCATCGAAAATATCCGCTGGATCGAGATGGCCGTAGCCGCGCATTTTTGCGTACTCGCTGTTGGCCACTACGGCGGCCACATCTTCGCGGATATGATCTTCGAGTTCGCTGAGATCCTTGCCTTGACTCAGGATGTCCGGCACCTCGCGCAGACGGCCTTCCATCCACTCGTTCACGGGCCAGTATTCCAGGATCAATGTTTTTCGGATGATTTCCATTCGGCTCAAAAGTTAGCGTCGCCGCAGATGAGGGCAAGCGCCCAGATTTGCAGTGCCGCATATTTGGACCACTGAGGCACGGAGAACACGGAGAACACGGAGATGGGCAGCCTGATACCTCCGTGTTCTCCGCGCCTCCGTGATAAAAATTCCGTCAGCCGCGCGGGTGGAACTTCCGATGAACCGCCTTGAGCCGGGCGGAATCCACGTGAGTATAGATCTGCGTGGTCGCGATGTCCGCGTGGCCCAGCATTTCCTGGATCACGCGAAGGTCGGCGCCGTTTGAGAGCAGGTGCGTGGCAAACGAGTGCCGGAGCAAATGCGGGTAAACCGTCTGCTCCACCCCGCACGCCTTGGCCGCGGCCTTGAGAATCTGCCGCACGCGCTCCGTGGTGAGCGGGCGTCCGTAGCGATTCAGAAACACATGACTTCCCGTGCGCGGTTTCACCTGGTCGGGGCGCTCCGTTTGTAAATACTCGCTGATCGCCTCCAACGCCTTTTTACCCACCGGCACGACGCGCGTTTTGTCGCCCTTGCCAGTCACGCGGATCATTCCGTCCTCCAAAAAAAGATGTTCCATGCGTGCGCCGACGAGTTCCGAAATGCGCAGGCCGCTTGCGTAGAGGAGTTCGATCATTGCCCGGTCGCGGAGCGCGCGCGGTTTATTTTTCGGCAGACGCGAGAGGAAAGTGTCCATCTCCAGTTCGTTGAGCGTCTCGGGCGCGTGCTGTTCCATGCGGGGCAAAGGCAACACCTCGGCCGGATCGCGTGCCACATCGCCGCGTGCGTGCAGCCACCGGAAGAACACCTTCAGCGCCACGATGGTCAGCTTGATCGAACCCGCCGCGAGCCCGCGTTTTTTTTCGCTCGCGAGATAATCGGTGATTAAAGGCTGCGTCACGCCATCCGCGGACGTCACCTTTTTTACCGAACGACACCACTTTTCAAACCCCTCCAACGCCCGTCGCACGGCAAGCTGGTAGTTATCCGAAAGCCCGCGCTCCGTTGCGAGGTAGAGGATGAAACCGTCAATCAGCGTTTCCATGGGGGCGTCGTGGGATCATCGCCGGGAGAGGTAACATTGAAGGCGGATGGTTCGAAAGCGGATTTGTGTGTGGGCGGTGGCATTTCGGAGTACGGCGGCAGAGCGAAGCGTGAGAGGCGACGCCGCTTTGTGGGAAGGACTGCCGGGGAACCTCGCTTCGCTTCGCTCCCGCCAAAGTCTTGTTTAGGCAGTCGAAGATTCGCTGGGATTATAAAAAATCTCCCAGTCATGGGCTGTTTGCCTTTTCACCGGCGTTGCGGCTGATACAAACACGCCGCTATGAATCCTTCGCTCGCTGAACGTTTCCTTCATTTCTTCGGCCGTTTGTTGGTCGGGTTGGTTTATAAAGTGCGCTCCTCGGGGGCGGAGCAACTTCCGCCGGGGGGCTTTCTGCTTTTGCCGAATCACCTGACGTGGGTGGACGCGATCATGCTCCAGGTGGCGTGTCCGCGGCCGATCCGGTTCATCGTGTTTTCGGAGATTTACCATCTGCCGTGGTTGCACCCGATTTTCCGCATCGTCGGGGCACTGCCGATTTCGTCGAAGGCCGCGAAGGAGGCGGTGAAGCATGCTTCGGAGCTGATCAATAAGGGCGAAATCGTGTGCATCTTTCCAGAGGGCGAACTCTCCCGCAGTGGCATCCTGCTGCGGCTCAAGCGCGGGTATGAACTGATCGCGCGCGCAGCAGATTGTCCGGTGGTGCCGGTGTGGCTGGATCAGCTCTGGGGCTCGATCTTTTCGTTTCAGGGCGGCAAATATTTTTTCAAGTGGCCGAAGCAGTATCCGTATCCGGTGGAGGTGGCTTTTGGAAAAGCGATTCCGGCGCGTGAAGCGGGGATCGGTGCGGTGCGGCAGAACTTGCTTGATCTCGGGAACGCGTGTTACGAAAAGCGCCCGCGGTTGCAGGGGCATTTGGCGCGCGAGTGCGTGAAGGGGTTGAAAAAAGGGCAGTTTGAAATCGCGGTGATCGATGGCATGGACGGCACGAAGATGGATCGCGGGACGTTGCTCGCCGCCTCGATCGTGCTTTCGAAATACGTGAAGGCGCAGTGCCCCGGGAATCGCGTGGCGGTGGTTTTGCCAACGGGCAAGGGGGCGATGATCGCGAATCTCGCGGTGCTGCTCTCGGGCAAGACGCCGGTGAACCTCAACTTCACGGCGGGGCGTCCTTCGCTCGAAGCGGCGCTGCGGATCGGCGGGTTGAAGGATGCGATCACGGCCACGGCGTTTGAGAAGCGGGTTGGAGATTTCCCGTGGCCCGAAGGGATACACCGGCTGGAACAGGTGATGCCGGGGTTAAAGAAAAAGATCGTCGTATGGCGTGTGCTTTGCATGGTGCTTCCGGTGTTTGCGATCTGCGCGCTGCTGCGGATTCCGCGCAAGGGCGGCAACCGCGAGGCGGTGGTCCTTTTCACCAGCGGAAGCAGTGGTGCGCCGAAGGGCGTGGTGCTGAGTCATCGCAACATCATCGGCAACGTCTCGCAGTTTTCGGCGATGCTCGACTTCGGGCGCGAGGATTCGGTGCTCGCGTGTCTGCCGTTTTTCCACTGTTTCGGCTGCACAGTGACGCTCTGGTATCCGCTCATGGACGGGGTGCGCGCGGTGACGTATCCGAACCCGCTGGAGATCGTGAAGAACGCGGAACTGATCGCGGAGCACAAGGTCTCGTTGTTCTGCACGACGCCGACGTTTTTGCGCGGGTTTTTGCGCAAGGCGAAACCGGAGCAACTGGCGACGCTCAAGCTGCTCATCACGGGTGCGGAAAAACTGCCGAACGAGTTGGCGGCGGCGTTTAAGGACAAGATGGGCGTCGAGGTGTTGCAAGGCTACGGGCTGACCGAAACGTCGCCAGTGACGAGCGTGAACCTGCCTGAGCCTAGAGCGCATAAGCCGGACGATGCGGTGCAACCGTCGAGCCGGAGCGGATCGGTGGGCAAACTGGCGCCGGGAATGAGTGCGCGGATTCGTGAGCCTGAGACGGGCGCGGATCTTTCGCTTCACGAGACGGGGATGCTGTGGTTGCGCGGGCCGAATATTTTCGAGGGTTACCTCGATGATCCGAAGCGCACGGCGGATGTGATTGTGGACGGCTGGTTCAAGACGGGCGATCTCGGGCGTTTCGACGAGGACGGATTTTTGTTCATCGAAGGACGGCTATCGCGTTTCTCGAAAATCGGCGGCGAGATGGTGCCGCACGAGACGCTGGAGGCTGCGATTGGCGAGGTGATGCAACTGCCGATGGACGAGCGCAGCGTCGCCGTGGCCGGGGTGCCGGACGAAGCGAAGGGCGAGGCGCTGGTGCTGCTTACGAGCAAGGAGATCGATCCCGGCGAATTGCGTACGAAGCTGATGGAAGCCGGATTGCCGAACCTGTGGATTCCGAAAAAGGTGCTGCGCGTGGAGGCGATTCCGGTTCTCGCGTCGGGTAAGCTGGATTTGCAGCGGTGCAAGGAACTGGCCGAGGCTGGCTGACTGGAAAAGCGGCAGAGGACAGCCGCAGTCCAAGAGCTGGCGCAGGACGGTGGGTTTGCGGATTTCGCGAAGCGTCTTGGAGTGCGGCAGTCCTCTGCCGCTTTCACCACTCGGGAGCGGGGCCGAATTCGTCAGGAATGTGCGCCTTGTCGGACTTAAATGCGTAAATGGATTTCACCGTCGATTCCGAGGCGGTGCTCTCAAACCATCTTGCCGAGCACCACGGATATTGATTGGCAACAGGAACAAGCCCGTGTTTCACCGGATTCTGATGCACATAGTTCAACCGCATGAGAAGTGATTTCTGAAATGTCAGGCGGGTTTCCCGGAAGTTAAACCACACTTTGCGCCCGGGCGTTTCATCGAGATGATTCACCCAACTGCCGGTCTTTGCGTGGAGTGAACTGAGCATGTCTGGGAGATTGGCTGCATTCGGTGCATCGGAAGGAGAGTGCGCTACGAAATGGTAGTGGTTTGAGAACACCGCCCACGCTTCGAGTTGCCATCCGAAATCGTGAGTTACTTTGAGCAAACCACGGTGCAGCACGACCAATCGCTCTTTGCCCCGGAAATGATGTTCTTTCAAATAGGTTGATGCAGTGACGAAGTAGGTGCCTCGGGTGCATAGTCGATGGTTTGGAGCGTGGGGCCAGGGAGGGTGAGGTTGGGACATGGCACCGTCTACGCTGTCAGAATTGTTTTGGGATTTCCAGAGCTGACTGGAAAAGCGGCAGAGGACAGCCGCAGTCCAAGAG
>Ga0105046_10006964_pt1 | contig 17858 bp, 12 predicted proteins | sample MAT03_FD_78385 | JGI IMG/M metagenome (GOLD analysis project Ga0105046, IMG submission 78385) | Freshwater microbial communities from Lake Fryxell liftoff mats and glacier meltwater in Antarctica - MAT-03 (megahit assembly) | ecosystem: Environmental > Aquatic > Freshwater > Ice > Liftoff...
AACTCAGCACAAACCACACGAGCGGCAGGAGCCAGGAAACGTGCGGTCGCGCCGGGAGCGTGCCAAAGAGCAGCGCCAGGTAGAACACACCCAGGCCAATCACAGCCATGCCGAGCGGGTTTGTCGGGCGCATCGGCATGTGCTCGATGATGATTTCAGGCATCACCTTCGACTCGACAATCCGCTGCCACATGCGCATCATCTCTAACCCGTGCGGATTCACCAACGGCGAGAAGAAACACCCCGCGACGATGGCCACCAGGATGAACGCCGTCGGCCAGTCGTGGATCGGGCTGGGCGGATTCTCAATGGGAGTTGGCGCTGAAGTCGCAGGCTGAGGCCGGCCATCACGCACCAAGAAAAGCAGCCCCCAACCGCCGACGGCGAGGCCGAGCGTCATTGTGCCGCCAAGAACGCCGCCATGCAAGTTCGTCCACAGAATGAAGAGCGGGATCAGCCCTGCGAGTCGCCAGAGGGAACAGCGGCCGCGCTCATAATCGACAATGCACATCATCGTCCACGCGAGGAGGGCGATGGTGAACATGTGCGGGCGGACGTAGTAATGGAACGCCCCGACGAACAGCGTGCCCGCGACGATCAAGGCGGCGAGCGGCACGCCCATTCCGGATCGCAAACAGCGTTGGAAGATCAGCGTGAAGAGCGCCGCGATGCCGGTGGCGAAGGCGAGCAGCATCGTCTCGAAGCCTCCGACGCGGTGCGCGAGCGCCATCAAGACTTCCGCGCCCCACTGCTGTGGAACCCACTTTTCGCCGGCGAACGTGTATGTGAACGGATCGGTTTCGGGCATCCCCTTGGTGAGGATGATCTCGCCGACTTTGATGTGCCAGAGCGAGCCGGGATCGATGAAGCCCCGCTCGCGGAAGGCGAACAGGAGCATCAGCCAGATTACCAGGAAGAACGCCGTGTCGGCGCGGAACAGGCGTGTCATTCGCGGATGTCTCCGTCGGCTGATGTCGTGAACACGACCAACGGCCAACGGAATCTTAGAACGCGGTTAAGTTTCCGTTTAGCGTTGTCCCCAACGGGGACAACATTTCACTCGCCCCCATTGGGGATGTCGCTAAACGAACGCATAATTCCGGCAACCACCTCACGCGCTCTTCTTGCCTTGTTTCTTCTCGCCGAGTTTGCGTTCGCCTCGGACAACCTCGGCGGTGATGATGTGCTTCCCCTTGGTTTCCATCTCGGGCAGGTCGTACATCACGTCGAGCATCACGTCTTCCACGATGGCTCGCAGACCGCGTGCCCCCGTGTCGCGCGCCTTGGCCAACTTGGCGATTTCCTTCAACGCCAGAGGCTCGAACTCGACTTCCGCTCCTTCCATCTCGAAGAGCTTCTGGTATTGCCGCACCAGTGCGTTCTTCGGCTCAGTGAGAATGCGGATCATCGCTTCCTCGTCGAGCGGGTCGAGCGGGGCCAACACGGGCAAGCGGCCCACGAACTCGGGGATCAGCCCGAATTCGATCAGGTCGTCGGCTGTCACCTGCTTCAACAAATCGCCGAGGCTGCGGTCTTTCTGGGCTTCGTTCACCGCACCGAAACCAATGCTCTTGCGGCCGAGACGGCGGCTGATGATGTCTTCGATCCCGACGAACGTGCCGCCGCAGATGAAGAGGATATTCGACGTATCCACCTGGATGTATTGCTGTTCCGGGTGCTTGCGGCCGCCCTGCGGAGGCACGTTGCTGACGGTTCCTTCGAGCATTTTCAGGAGGGCTTGTTGCACGCCTTCGCCGGACACGTCGCGGGTGATGCTCACGTTCTGGCTGGTCTTGGCGATCTTGTCGATTTCATCAATGTAGATGATGCCACGCTGAGCCGCTTCGATGTCGAAGTCCGCGGCGTGCAGGAGCTTCAGGAGAAGGTTCTCGACATCTTCGCCCACATACCCGGCTTCGGTGAGTGTGGTTGCGTCGCCGATGGCAAAGGGGACATCGAGAATCTTGGCGAGGGTGCGGGCCAGAAGTGTCTTGCCGCTGCCGGTCGGCCCGACGAAGAGGATATTGCTCTTTTCGATCTCCACATCGCGGGCATCACCAATGCTCAACCGCTTGTAGTGGTTGTGAACGGCGACGGAGAGGACTTTCTTGGCGCGTTGCTGGCCGATGACGTACCCGTCGAGTTTTTCCTTGATGCTGCGTGGGGCGGGGATGTCGGAAGTCGCGGTCTTCGGGCCGCCGCGGCGTTTCTTCTCCTGGTCGATGATCGACTGGCAAAGTTCGATGCATTCACCGCAGATGTAGACATCGCCGGGGCCTTCCACGAGCGGGCCGACATCGCGGTGCGAGCGACGGCAGAAGGAGCAGTAGGCGTTGCGGTTGCGGCCGGCGGTGCCGGGCGGCTTGCGAACGCCGGTGTCGCCAGGTGTGCGGTCGGAGGACATTGAACTCCCCGATCAGGATAAATCGCCGGGTGGGCGTGTTCGGTTTTCGTGTTGTGCGGGCCGGACAGCGTCCGCCCCGCCTTCAGGCTAACTATACCGCCGAGTAACAGTCTCGCCGCGCCGGTTCCGGAGAACAGGCGCAACCCGCTTGCTTTAAGGGCACGCCCCTGCGGGTTTTACATCGCGGGCCGAATGGGGAAGTCACGCGGCCGGCGGGGGGTTCGACGGGTTCCCCGGATTGGCCGATGGTGGTTGCGCCGCGGAATTAGACAACGGAGGTAGCAAAGGTGGTGTGGGTGATGGAGGCGAATCAGGAGGCTTCGGCGGGGTTTTCACCCGTTGGGCGACCCGTTCGCGCAGTTTCGCGTATTCGTCCTGTGTGATCTCACCGCGGTCGAACATCCCGCGAAAGCCGGTCAGTTCCCCCGTCGCGTCCGGCTTGGTTTCGGACTTCTTCCGCCACTTGTCCACCATCCACACCGCGAACGCACCAAAGAGCAACGCCCCCGCGAGCGCAGCGGTTCCCCAGATCACTTCCGGCCGGCGAAGTGGATCGTCGCGTAACCCGTCCGCAAAGAGAGTGAACATCCACATTGTGCGACCCCAACTCGACAATTCCCCCACACGTTACGCAGTTTACCGAATCCGCCCGGGTGATTTCGAGTGCAAAATCTTTGGCTTATGATTTAGCCGCTTGCGGCTTCGCACTACAGCCATCTTTATCGATTGTTCCGGGTATGACCGCGACTCGCGGCAGATGGCGCAATCCGGAAGCTGTCCCAAAGAATTTGGCCGCGGGTCGCGGCAAGAGTGCGGAAATGGGGTAACTATTCGGTATGCGGCGGTTCGGCGGGTCGCGCGGAGTCCGGGTTGACGGTTCCGGGCGACCGGTTATAATTCGCACAGCATCAACGGATTGATGCACCGACCTTTAGGCTCTGGAGAGAGCCGCGGCACACTCGAGGTCATCCCACCCCCATTCTTGTTGATCGTTGGCTATCGCGGTTCCCGGCTCACCACAACGCGATTCGTTCCCGTCCTCCTTTTCGGAAACGGTGAACAACTCGCGCCACGCCGGCCCGCCAATCCACGGGGAACTTGGGACCTGAGAACTCGACCACCGAATGAAAAGGCCGACCGACCGCGGAAAACCCGATACACCGGGAAATCTCAGCTTCAAATCCCGTTCCTCGCCGAGACTGACTCGACTTAGGGCGACGATTCACTGAGTTTTCATCCGCAGCAGGTGCCCCGTGCCGTTTGACCCAGTTGAACTGACCAAACAGATCAAGAACGCCAGCGACATCGTCGCCGTTGTCGGCTCGTACCTTGCCGTCAAGCCCGCAGGGCCGGTGTTCAAAGCCCTGTGTCCCTTCCATCAAGATTCACGCCCTAGCCTCGACATTGATCCCAAACGGCAACGCTACCGTTGTTGGGCGTGCGGTGTCCACGGCGACGCCTTCGACTTCGTCGCCCACATGGAGAAGGTCGGCTTCAAGGAGGCCCAGGCCATACTCGCACAGCGGGCCGGAATCAAGCTCGATGAGACGAAATCGCCACTCGATCACCACCGGACGCACTTACTCGAAGTGATGCGTTGGGCGCAGGCGAAGTATCAGCACGCGCTGCTTGAAGACCCCATCGGCGAGGCGGCCCGCAAGTATCTTGGCAACCGCAAACTCTCGGGGAAGTCCGTCCGCGATTTCGGCCTCGGGTTCGCGCCGCTTGCCGGGGATTGGCTCGTTCACCTCGCAGCCGAAGATGGTGTGCCACCGGAGCTTCTCGTTGAAGTCGGGCTGATCGCACAACGCCAAGAAGGGCGAGGTTACTACGACCGCTTCCGTGACCGCGTGATGTTCCCCATTCACGATGTGCGCGGGCAGACCATTGCGTTCGGCGGCCGCATCATGCCCGAATCGCCCTTGCTGCCACGCGCCCCAAAGTATTACAACTCAGCCGAAACGCCGCTGTTCTCGAAAAGCGATGTGCTTTACGGCCTCGACCGCGCCCGCCACGTTGGTGCCACAGTCGGCTACCTTGCCGTTGTCGAAGGCTACACCGATGTCATAATGGCTCATCAGTGTGGCGTCGCGCAAGTCGTCGCCACGATGGGCACAGCTTTGAACGCCCGGCATGTGGCCCAACTTCGCCGATATGTGCCCAAAGTTGTACTGGTTTACGATGCGGATGCAGGCGGGTTTACAGGCGTCGATCGCGCACTCGAAATCTTTGTGTCGCAAGATGTTGAACTCGCCGTCGCCACGCTTCCCGATGGCCTCGATCCGTGCGACTTGCTTGTCCGACCCGGCGCGGTCGACACGTTTAAACAGGTACTGACCTCGGCGATTGACGCCCTGGATTTTAAACTGAATCGATTACTCGAAAGCGACGGCCCCGCTTCCATCGAATCGACACGGCGTGTGATCGATGAAGTTCTTGGCATCATGGCGGCAGCCCCGGCCGTGCCCAGCCAGGCCGCCCAGGTGAAGCAAGAGTTGATCGTGACCCGATTAGCCCACCGCCTCGGCGTGCGGCAGGAAACCATCTGGGCACGGCTCGCGGAACTGAAAGCCGAACGCCGACGCAAGGAACAGCAGGCGATTCAGAAAGCCGTGACAACACCGCCACCAAATTCCTCGCATTCCGGGAACAAGGCGGATCGGCCAGTCAGAGGGAAAGCCGGAGCCGCCCACGCCGTCGAACAACAACTCCTGGAGTTGCTCCTCGCCGATCCTGGGCTTGTGCCCAAGGCCGTGGCCGCCATTACGCCGGAGGAACTCACCCACACCGGTTTGCGGCGAATGCTGATCGAGCTTTACGCGATCCAGAACGCCGGAGCGGTTCCCGATCTCGATTCGCTCCGAGAACGCCTCGCCGACCGAACCGACCTGTTCGAGAGTGCCCAGAAACTCCAGTTCGTCGGCCAGCACATGCAGGAACGCGAACAGTGGCTGGGAAAGCTCGTGAAGCGTTTCGCGGACCAGAAAGTCGAGGCCGAGCAACGGCGGGTGAAAGAGCAATTAGCCGGGGCCAGCGGCGACGAAGCCGTGAACGACTTGCTCCGCAAACTGCAACAGAATAACGAAAAGCGGAAGAACGCCGGGTAAAAAGCTATCAGCTATTAGCTGTCAGCTATCAGCCAAACAGAAGAAATGCAATGGACTCCGAGCCAAATGCTAACTGCTCTTTTTCTTGCTGATAGCTGACGGCTGATAGCTACGAGCGAGTGACATCATGAGTCTTCGATCCACCCTTTGGGCGCATGACGTGCCCAGGGTTGGCCCGCGGGAGGGTTCCGGATGGACTGGAAGAACGACGAGGTACTGAAGACCCTCATCGAGAAGGGCAAGCAGACCGGGTCGCTCACCTTTGACGAGGTGAACCTGGCTCTCCCCGAACTCGCCGAGCCTGACCGGCTCGCCGAGATTCAGGAGATGCTCGACCAAAACGGCATCCAACTCATCGACGGCGAGGAGGAAGGGGAAGGAGGAGAAACCACCGCCAGCCTCGCGGACGAAATCCTCGCCGAGGTCGCTGACAGCCCCTCGTTCGAGGATACCGACGGCGATGGTCGCCACATTGATGACCCCGTCCGGATGTACCTCACCCAGATGGGCGAGATTCCACTGCTCGACCGCAAGCAAGAAGTCTCGCTTGCCATGCGGATCGAACTGACCCGCCGGCGCTTCCGCCGCAAGGTTCTGGAGTGCGACTACGCCCTTCGGCAAGTCACCGAAACCCTGAAGCGCGTTCACAGCGGCGACTTGCCGTTCGACCGCACCATCAAGGTTTCCCAGACCGAAAACCTCGAAAAGGATAAGATCCTCGCCCGGATGCCGCACAACCTGCGGACCCTCGAACCGCTCATGGAAGCGAACGTCGAGGAGTTCCAAAAGCTCCTCGACGAGCGCACCAACCGGACCGAGCGCGAAGAGGTCCGCGAGCGTCTCCGCCGCCGCCGCCGCAAGACCGTCACCCTCGTGGAAGAGTTGTCCATCCGGACGCAGAAAGTCCAGCCGTTGATGAAGAAGTTGGAGCAGATTTCCCAGCGGATGGACGAACTCGAAGCCGAGATCGACACCATGCGTGGCAACCGCGCGGTCAAGGAAGAGCGGGCCAACCTGGAAAAGGAACTCCAGGACTTGATGCTCATCACGCTCGAAGAACCGGCCAGCCTGCGCCGGCGTGTCGGCATCATGAAGGGCCGATTCGCCGAATACGAGCAAGCCAAACGGGAACTCTCGGGTGGCAACCTTCGACTTGTGGTGAGCATTGCCAAGAAGTACCGCAACCGAGGTCTGAGCTTTCTCGATTTGATCCAAGAAGGCAACACCGGCCTGATGCGGGCCGTGGATAAATACGAACACCGCCGTGGCTTCAAGTTCAGCACCTACGCCACTTGGTGGATTCGCCAGGCCATCACGCGGGCCATCGCCGATCAGGCTCGCACGATCCGCATTCCGGTTCACATGATCGAGACGATGTCCAAACTGCGGAACGTCTCCAAGACGCTGCTGCAAACGCTCGGCCGCGAACCCACCATCGAAGAGACCGCCAAGGCCGCCAACATCTCTTACGAAGAATGTAAGCGAGTCCTCAAAATCAGCCGGCAGCCGATCAGCCTAGACCGACCCGTGGGCGAAAGCGAAGACTCGTACTTCGGCGACTTCATCGAAGATAACTCGGTCGAGTCGCCCGTGAGCGCCGCGACGAACGAGATGCTCAAGGACAAAATCGAAGGCGTCCTCAAGACGCTGACGTACCGCGAGCGCGAGATCATCAAGTTGCGTTACGGTCTCGGCGACGGCTACACCTACACGCTCGAAGAAGTCGGCCGCATCTTCAAGGTGACCCGCGAACGTGTCCGCCAGATCGAGGCGAAAGCCGTCCGCAAGTTGCAACACCCCGTCCGCAGCCGACAACTCGAAGGGTTCTTGGACGGGTTGAAGAAGCCGTAAGGATTCCGTTTAGCGGTGTCCCCAGCGGGGATACTCGCTTCCGAGTGGTGTCCCCGCTGGGGACACCGCTAAACGGAATCGCGATTTCTGCTATAATTCGGTGTAAAGGAGCCATTCATGTCCTCCATCACCGAAACATTCCGTGCGTGCCACCGCCTTCGCAAACATCTCCGCGACCTTCAAATCGAAATTGATCGTGGGCCGCGCGTTCTCAAAAGTCGGCAAGAGACGCTTGTCACCGAACGGCAGACTCACAAAGACCACCACGACGCGATCACCCAACTCAAACTGAAGCAGCGTGCGGACGAAGTCTCCCTCAAGGAAACCGAGACGCGACTCACCAAACTCGAAGCCCAGTTACTGAACATCGGCGTGGCGAAAGAGATCGCCGCGAAGGAATCGGAGATCGCCCAGGCACGCGCCAAGAAGGACGACCTCGAAGATACCATTCTGGGTACAATCAGTGACATTGAGGAGAAGAACGCTGCGGTTCCAGCCGTTGATAAGCGGTGGGCCGACGCCCAGACGGACTTCGTAGAATATCAGAAAGAAGCTGCGGAACGCCTCGAACGGTTGCAGTCGGACCAAGTACATTGCCGAGCGACGTTACTGAAACATGAAGCCGAGATTCCCGAAGTAGTGCGAGGGAAGTATGATACATTGGTGAAGGCGCACGGCCCCGAGGCAATGGCTTCGGTCAAGAATCGATCCTGCCAGGGTTGCCACACGGGCCTTGCGGACCAGCGCCTGAACGAATTACAGAACCACGGGTTCATGCTCTGCCCCAATTGCGGCAAGATGCTCTACCTCGCGGAATGAACCACGACAACGACGGCGGAGTTCACGTTCGTGCAGCCGGTTTACACATTCCTCGCTAACCTGTTACCACCCACCGGCCAGACGGATGCGGCTTGCTTCGCCGCGCTCGCTTGCGCGGTTCGGGAATGGGTCGGGGGCGAATACCCTGGCCAAACGCTCCGCACCGACGGCACGCCCACAACACCCGCCCACGGCCATTTAGTTACCCTCGACGCTACGAAGATCGATTCCGGCCACGACCTTATCACGCTCGACTGGAGCCAACCCGGTGAGTCGCCCGACATCCGCCTGGTGTGTACGGTCGAACTCGCCCGCGTGCCGCTGGGCCTCGAAACAAAGGTATCGGTGCGGGCCGCCGCGGGCTACGCCGGCGCGGCACCCGCGAACGTGTGGGCCTACCGCCCCGGCATCATCGATAAGTTCCTGAGCCTTGCCGGCGGCATGATCGGCGGGCAACCCATCCCCTGCGCGGTTCGCCACGTCGGCGTGCAGTTCGTGCCCGGTTTCGTGGACGATTTGCTGCTGAACCCATCCCGAGCGCTGCCCGTCATTGTGCTTTCTCCACACCCACAGACGCACCGACCGATTGTCGATCCCGAAAAACTCCTTGATGAAGTCTTCGGCCTCGCCCACGTCGTCGAACTGCTGCACCGCGACACCACGTTCGCCCTGACGAATTGCATCGGCAAAGAGTGGTCGTGCTTCTACGGGGCCATTCGCGTGTACTGGCCTGGGCTGACCGCCGACCAACTCAACGAGGATTTCCGTCGGCACCCGATCTTCTTCCCCGATCATTACCCGCCCGGCGACGACGCCGACGTGCGGCTTCCGCAGGACATCTTGCAGCGCCTCACGGCGTGGGCCAACCTCCGCTTCGCCGATGCGCCGTTCGTGCGTCAGGCACGCGCCGCCGCTGACCGCATGAAGCAAGCGGCCGTGCAGAAGCAACTCGCGGAACTCACGGCTGGCGTCGAGCAAAGCAAAGAATACGCCCGTTACTTGGAACTGGCGTGGGACGAGAACCGCAAGTTGAAGGACGACGCCGAACTGCGGAATCTCGAACTCGCCGAGGCGCGAGACGAACTCACGCGGCAGAAGGAGCAGTGGGCGACCGTTGCCGTCGAGATCGCCGACGCCAAAGCCGAAACCGAACGGCAAGCTCGCGCCGCCGCCCGCTATCGCGACAGGGTGCTGGCGAGCTTACGCCGCGTTACCGAGGTGATCGACCTCGCCAAGGACGAGTTCGCGGACGTTTTTGAATTCCTCCCCGACGCCGAGAAATCCGCCGCCGACAGCCCGTACTTAACGCCTCGCCGCGTGTACGACCTGTTCGCCGCGCTCGCCGTCGTGATGCACGAGTTGCAAGCCCACGACAGCCTGGGCGAACCGCTTTACGACCGCCTCAAACGCCTCGGATTCGAGTACAAAGACCGCATCTCCACGACAGCCGAAGGGAAGTTCGGCGACGAATACACGTTCATGTATCGCGGCGCGAAACGCCTCTTCGAGAACCACGTCACGCTCGGCAAATCGCACAACCCGCAAGACTGCCTCTCGGTCCACTGGCTCCGCGACGAGGAACGCAAACGCTTCGTCGTCGGCTGGTGTGGCAAGCACCGCACCAACACGCGAACGTGAGCCGCAGCAGAATCCCGGCAAGCCGGAGGCTAAATGGGCAACCTCATCTTCTCGTCACATCCGCTCTGCGATGTGACGAGAAGAATTAGCAGCTTTCACCCGCCGCGGTGGGTGATTTCTGGCACGGTGAGGAAGCCCCAGCGCAAGGCTTGATCCTGCGTGTAGTTCTTCCCCACGGTCAGCGCGGTTATGGCCTTGGCGAACTCGTAGCCCAGATAGAAGGCGTGCGAGGGGTCGAGTTTCGCGTCGGAGGCGAGCAGCGCGGCGAACAGGGCGAAGGGGTCGGTGCCGTGCAGGTAGAGGCTGCCGTTGAAGACGTGCAGTTCGCCACGTTCCGCGAAGATGCGGTAATTGCGATCTGTGACCCGCGCCGCCAGTTCCCGCAACGCCTCGTCACCCATCACGACGATCTTCGGATCACGCAAGAGTATCAAGTTCGGTTCGAGTCGCTTCGGCAAGACCTTCTCGCGGATAGCGTGGAACACGAGGCGGCGGGCAAGGTCGAACTCGCGCACACTGGACCGCGCCCAGTTGCCGACTTCCGTGGTCAGCACGCTTCGCACGCCGATTTCCTGGCAGAAGCCCGCAAGCAGCACGTTCAAGCCCGCGGAATCGGCGTCGGTGAGTTCCGTGAGATTGCCAATGCCCATCATCATCTCGGCGTCCGGGAAACGTCGGCGGGTTTCGAGATAGCGACCGAGCGACGCCGCGAAGCCGAAGCCGATGGGTTCGAGGATCGGGTCGAGGCGGTGGCGGATTCCGATGTCGCGGAGCGTGTCCACCGTGCGGGCGAGGCTATCGAGATCAGAAGGCGTATCCGGGATGGCGACGACTTCGACATCGGGGAAGTTCGCGTGCCAGCGTCTCGCGTGTTCGACATTCGTGCCGTTCACGCTCAGGACGAGTTCCGCGCCGGCCGCGAGCGCTGCTTCGACTTCATCGGGGTTGAAGCTGTCAACCGACACGCGAAAGCCGTCGGCTTTCAACCCTCGCACCACGTCGCCAACGTAGCCCCAGGTCGGGCCGGGGTCGCAACCGAGGTCGATGATGTCGGCCCCGCAATCGCGGTAGTGCTGAGCTTCGGCGAGGATCGCGGCCAAAGACTTATTGGGAGCGTGGTTGATCTCGGCGAGAATCTCGATGTCGAACGCACCGTAGCCGGGTGGCGGACCGCTTTTCTTTCCGAAGTGTTCCGGCAGGTCACGCAAGTCTTTCGGCCCCAACTCGGCAGGCATCCCGGCAGCAAGGCTCACTTCGGCGATATCGCCTTTGCACAAGCCGGGGAGAATCAGGCGGTCGGCGGTGAGGCCAGGCGGCAGGTGCCGGGCCACCCAGTTCGCCGTCATGAGCGCCGCGACGGTGATGTTCAGCACGACGACTTCGGCATCGAAACCGACTTTCGGCGCGAGGTCAGCCAACACGCGGCGCAGGGCCGGCTCCGCGAGCTTCCCCGTGACGAACGCGATGCGTGGGCGGGCCGCCGTCATGGCACCGCGACGGGCGAAGGACTCGGCTCGGCGAGCGCTTCAACGATGGGTGGCGGCGCGGGCGGCTCAGGCGGGAAGGCGAATTTAGGGTGTCCAAAGAGCCTGCGGCGGTCGGCGCGGATGTTGCCGAGAGCGGGCACTGCGTCCGGCTTCGGTGTGAGTTTCACTTCGTCCATGATCGAAGTGAAAAAGGTCGCCTTGGCTACGAGTTCGGTGTGAACGAAGTCGCCGTCGGATTGGATGGGGAAGCGGCGTAGGAACGCGGTGCGGTAGAGCTTGAAGCAACTGTTCACGTCCGCGAGTGGGACGCTGTACACCCACCGCGTGCGAGCCTTGTACCGCGATTCGCCCCAACCGTGCCACGGCGGCGCTTCCTGAATCGGCATTCCCGCGAACACCCGCCAGAAGCCTCGCCACAAGCGACTGCTCCACTTCGGCAGGAACGGCGTGGCCAACCCCGTGCGGCACCCGCTGATGAGGTCGGGTTGCTTGCCGAGGATTTCGTCGCGGAGTTCGATGCGTTCGAGCATCACGCGAAGGTCAGCGGGCGTGTAGGGGTAATCGAGGGCCGCGTAGAAGAATAGCGGGTGCTTCGCCTCGGCGAGCGCCGTTCGCAGACACGCCCCGAAGCCGCGCCGCGTATCGTGGCGCAGAACCTGGGCACGCGGTTCGCGGGCCGCGAGTTTCTCGGTCGCGCTGTCCGTGCCGCCATCGTCCACCACGAGGATTTCGTAAGGCCGGCCGCACTTATCGAGGAAGAGTCGCCAACTCACGACCTTATCCGCAAGGTTCGCCGCGTTGTGGACGGGGATGACGACGGTAACACTGGGGTTGGGCATGGGTGAAGTCGTTTGTGTCAATCCGCGGTTCGCAGGAACACCAGGGGTCGCAGCGGTTTGCCGGCAGTATATGCCTCAAGCCGGACGATCTCCACGAGTTTGCGTCTCGTGACAATCTCGCCGGTGGCGAAGACGTATTCCGGCGGCATCACCACGAAGTGCGGCCCGGGCGCGGCCAGCAGTTCGTTCAACTCGCCCCACTCGACAAAGGTATGAACCGGCATGCCCAAGTGGTAGGAGAGCAAGTGCGACTCCATTCGGAACTGCAAGATCACAGTCGGCGTGGGAGCGTGGGCGCGAATCACTTCCGCGAACCGCCGCTTCTCTTCCTTCGCCTGCTCCGCCGGTTCGATCACACACGTCATGATAACCCAACCGACCACAGCGCCTCCGAGGAACGCTCCGAATGCGAACCTCGCCACTCGCACGCTTCGGGGTAAAGTCCGCGAGTTCAACCACGCCTCTGCCGCACAGCCGAGAGCAATCGCCACGAAGGGAAACGCCGGCAGCAAGTAATCGGCTCGCTTGAACTTCGCGGCCGACAGCACCGCGACCATCACAACAGTGGTAATGCTCCCGAAGCGGAACGCGGGGTCGCGCCTCCAGTGGCCCGACCGCACCGACCACACCACGAGGCTGAGCAAAACCGGCGTCCACGGTAACACGTCGAAGGCGAAACGGGGGGCGTAATACCACCACGGGTGCGACGCCAGCAGCGGCGAACTTCCCGTGAAGCGGGCGACGTTGTGATGCCAGAAAAAGATACGCAGGAACTCGCCATCGGTCGCGGCATTCGCCCAGAGAAACCACGGAAGCGCGACGCCTACGACCACACACGGCCCCAACAACGCGGACATCCAAGGCAAGCGAGCCTGCGAGTATCGGCGTTCCACCAGGAGCCAGGCGACGGCAGCAGGGCCAATCAGCGCAAGCGCGACCGGCCCCTTCAACAGCACGGCGAAACCCGCACTCACCGCCGAGAGTAAGTGCCAGCGGAACGGCGTGGCGGTCACGCAACCCCGGTAGAACGCGAGCAACGACATGGTTACCGCAAGCGCCAGCGGCACATCGAGTCGCGCCGTGCGGGTGATTCCCGTGAAGTGGTTCGCGGTCGCCAGCACGAGCGCCGCGATCATCGCGGCCGTGGGTCGCCCATCGGCACGCAGAAAACCATAGACGAGCAGCACGCAGAATAGGCCAGCGAGCGCGGCCGGGAAGCGTGCGACCCACTCGGTTACGCTTCCGCCGTTGAGCCAGCCAAGAGCCGCGACCATCCAGTAATACGCGGGTGGCTTCTGCATGTCGGCGCGACCGTCGAACAGGACTGGTAAGCCCCAATCGCTGGTGTCGAGCATGCGCTGGGCGTTCTGCGCTGCCCTCGCTTCATGACTGCTGTAAAGGTCGCGGTGCCCGAGGCGGGCGAAGAACAGCACGAGAACGAAGGTCAACGCGGCGAGTCGCGTCCCCGACAAACCCAGGGCTAAGTGAAACGCCAACCACCTCGTCACATCCGCTCTGCGGTGTGACGAGAATGTTGAACCAATCTGCATCACGCCGCCTTCCGGGCTGCCCCAGGATCGCACAATCGTCGGTAGAGCGGGCACGTCGCGATGAGTTCGGCGTGCGTGCCCACCGCCACCAGCATTCCCGAATCCATGACCACGATGCGGTCGGCGATTTCGAGCGTGTGGAGTTTGTGCGTGATCAGGAAGACCGTGCGGCCCTTCACGAACTCACGCAGCGCAGAGTGAATCTCGATCTCGCTCGTCGGGTCGATGGCGCTGCTGTACTCATCGAGAATCAGGATCGCCGGGTTCCGCAGGATGGCCCGTGCCAGCGCGATTCGCTGCCGTTGGCCACCCGAAAGGCTGTCGCCTTTCTCGCCGATGACTGTGTCGTAACCCTGTGGCATCGCCTCGATGAACTCGTGGGCGTGCGCCTTCTTCGCGGCGGCAACCACCTCTTCACGAGTCGCCCCACGTCGGCCATACAGGATGTTGGCGACCACCGAATCGTCGAATAGTTGGGTGTCCTGCGTCACCAAGCCGATCATCTTGCGCAGCGACCGGAGATGGGCACCGCGAAGGTTCACGCCGTCGATCAGCACCGCGCCGTGGTCGGGATCGTAGAAGCGCGGCAACAGGCCCAGTAATGTCGTCTTCCCGCACCCGTTCAGGCCGACGATGGCGACCGTCTCGCCGGCGTTCACGGTCAGCGTCACATTGCTGAGCGTCGGACTGTCCGGGTTGTACGAGAAGCACACGTTCTTGAACTCGATCTTGTCCGTGACGCCGTGCAGGCGGGGGCCGTCTGGGTTTGCCTTCACGGTAGGCATGCGGTCGAACAACTCGAAGATGCGGTTCGCGGCGGCTTCCCCGGCTTGAATCTTCGTGTAGACGCTTGTGAGCCGACGGACGGGGTCGGCGGTCGCTGCGAGGAATGCGTACAGTTGCAAGAGCGTGGCGAAGCCCATCGGTTGCCGGGCCATGCGGATGCCGAAGATGTGCGTTTGCCCCGTGACGACCAAGTAAGTCCCTGAAGCCAGCGCCAGGCCAACGGCGATCACGACGAGGACTTCGACAATCGGCCCGGTCGCCGCGTCGATATAAATGACCCGCATCGCCCGGCGGAGATACTCGCGGCTTGCTTCGCGGAAGCGTCGGCGTTGCAGCGGCTCGCGTGTGAAGCCCTTCACGACCCGCACGCCGTCGAACGTCTCGCGCACGAGTTTGTACATCGCGGACATGCGTTCGAGTACCTTCCGCGCCGCCCGCCGCATCATCTTGCTGACCCGCACTAAAACGATAATCGCCACCGGTACGAGTACGACGAACACGAACGTGAGTTGCCAACTGATGCAGCACGCCACCACAAGGCACGCAATCGCCTTGAGCGGTTCGCCGATCATGCGGCCGAACAGCACTTTCAGGCCGTTCCCAACTTGTTCCGTGTCGTTGGTGAAGCGTGCCATCAGTTCGGGCGTGCCGGTGCTCGCCAGTTGCCGGACATCTTGGTGAATTGCTCTGCGAAAGAAGGCGTTTCGTAGATCGAAGAGCGTGCGGTTCGTCACACTGCCCACACAGGCATCGTGCAGGAACTCGAAGATCCCTTTGAGTATTAACCCACCGATTACGATGAGAAGCAGCCCGACGAACGTCTCGAAGCGGTCCTCGGGAAGATGGCAGATCACCTTATCTTTGAGGTAACGGTAGCGGTAGACCCAGGTGCGATGCGAAGCGCGGTCGCCTTCGAGTTTGGCGAGTTCCTCGGTTGTCTTCCGCTTCCGGTTCTCGGCATTGACCTGGGTGGGGTCTTGCTCGAGTTGCTTGAGCCGAGCTTCGATGTCATCGACTTGCTTGTCGGACTCATCAAGGAGCCGCTGGTAATCGACGATTTCGCCATCGACCCACTGTTGCAGGTTCTTGTCGGTGCTGAGGATTTTCAGCACCGGGTAGATGGCGGAGAGGTTCAGGCTCCAGAGCGCCGCCACCATGAGCGCGCAAAAGAACGACGCGATCAGCCGAAAGCGGTACGGCCAGGAGTATCTCAGGATTCGCAAGAAATGGCGCATCGCCGCCCTCGACCGTCCGTGGTCTGCCCAGTCCCCGCCTTATACCCCGGTACGGGTTCCGCGAACAAGGCGGCTTGGGAAACTGCGAAACCCTCTCTGCTCCCCGCAGTTGACCCAGGCGTGTTGTTCCAGTAGTTTCGGGATTCCGTCGAGCGCAACCAAGCGCCCGCCATCCTCATTCTCTTACCAAGGCTCTCCCCCATGCGTTCGCTACTTTGCTTCACCCTCATTGCGCTCGGTTCGACACTCATCGCGGCACCGCCAGCCGTGCCGCACCCTGAAAAACTCGACGCCATCGGTCCGCGAATGGAGAAGTTCGTCAGTGATGCCGAATTCGCTGGCGTGGTCAGCGTGGTCGGCCGCAAGGAAGGCATCGTTCACGAATCGGCCGTCGGGTTCCGCGATCTCGCCACCAAGACCGCGATGACGAAGGACACGCTGTTCCGCGTCGCTTCCATGACGAAGCCCATCACGGCCATCGGCATCATGATCCTCGCGGACGAAGGCAAACTCAGCCCGGACGACGACGTTGCCAAGCACCTTCCAGAGTTCACGAACCAGATGCTTGTGGCAGAGAAGGGCGCGGACGGCGTCACGCTCAAGAAGCCGGTGCGGCCTGTGAAACTCCGCGACTTGCTCACGCACACATCCGGTGTGGCGAACTACCCCAAGGGTGTGGACGACGTGTATGTGAAGCGGAACCGCACGCTCGCCGAAACGACGCTCGCCACCGCGTTGCAACCGTTGCAGTTCCAACCAGGAACCGCGTGGAGTTACTCGAATCCAGGCATCGACACACTCGGCCGCGTTATCGAAGTGATCTCGGGCCAAAGCTACGAAGCGTTCCTCAAGGCGCGGGTCTTCGATCCGCTCGGCATGATGGACACGAGTTTCTACCCCACGAAAGAGCAACTTGGCCGCGTCGCGGTGAATTACACGAAGGACCCCAAGAGCAAGGACGGCAAGTTGATGGCGGCTCCCGATGCGCTGCTCGCATTGCCGACCGCGCCGGTTCACCCGATCCCGGCTGGCGGGCTGTACTCGTGCGGTGCGGACCTGGCGAAGCTCTATCGCATGATGCTTTTCAAGGGCGAACTGAACGGGAAACGCATCCTCAGTGAGAAGGCCGTGGCGGAGATGACGAAGACGCAAACGGGCGACATCAAGACGGGCTTCGTGGATGGCATGAGTTTCGGGTTCGGCTGGGCCGTGGTGAAAGAACCCAAGGGAACCACGGCGATGTTGTCGCCCGGCACCTTCGGGCACGGCGGCGCGTTCGGCACCCAAGGTTGGATCGACCCGACGCAGGACGTGTTCGTGATCTTGCTGATTCAACGCACCAATACCCCAGGCGGCGACGGCTCCGCGATCCGGCAAGCACTTCAAGAACTGGCGGTCGCGGCAATCAAGAAGTAAGAGCCTGCGAGAAATAAGACCCCGGCAAGCCGGGGGCTAAATGGCCAACGCTCTCGCAACCCAGGCTTGCCAGGGTATTTATTCTCAGTGTAGCCGGGATTGACACATTATTGCTGACAGGGTGAGGCGTCGAGAGAACCGCGAAGGCCGCCAGGGGTTTCGTTCCGCTGCGCTACACTTCACCCACTGGCTACTCGTCGGTCGCCCTTCGGGCTGCAAAGGCGAAGCCCATTGAGCCTGTTTTTAGCCCGGATGGGCGTCGGATACGCGCCAGGGGTGGAGCGCTTCGCGCAACCCCTGGCGTGAGGCGTCAGGACATTCTCCGTTCGCCAGCCTGGGTTGCGCTACACTTCACCCACTGGCTACTCGTCGGTCGCCCTTCGGGCTGCAAAGGCGAAGCTCATTGAGCCTGTTTTTAGCCCGGATGGGCGTCGGATACGCGCCAGGGGTGGAGCGATTCGCGCAACCCCTGGCGTGAGGCTTCGTCTCAATCCGGGCCGCGCGAAGTATACACGCAACAGCCGAAGGCACACCAATGACCCCACACAAGTGGCTCCGCGAGGCTGACCCCGAGGTGCTGTTGACGTACCTTGTGGAGCAGAAGGTCGGCGTTCGCAAACTCACTGCACTTTCCGCGAAAATCTATGTTTTGCGGTCAACGAAGATTCCGAGGTAGGCCCAACCACGTTGGGCACCGTCGGCTGATTTCTGAAGCAAGATCCGTGC
>Ga0105046_10006965_pt1 | contig 17852 bp, 14 predicted proteins | sample MAT03_FD_78385 | JGI IMG/M metagenome (GOLD analysis project Ga0105046, IMG submission 78385) | Freshwater microbial communities from Lake Fryxell liftoff mats and glacier meltwater in Antarctica - MAT-03 (megahit assembly) | ecosystem: Environmental > Aquatic > Freshwater > Ice > Liftoff...
CAGGACAACAATCCCAGGTTGCTGAAAGCGGCAATGTCTTTGTTGATGCTTTCGCCTGATTGCATCAAATTTTGCAACAACATAGGCAAAGAGGAAGCATCGAACAACAACATGCCCTGGCTTTCGGGTGCAAGGTTTCGCTTGAGCTGAAGGTAGTCTGTATTGCTTGCCATGGTTTGGTTGATTACGTATTTGTCAATCCAAACTTCAAGTGTGGAAGCGGAGGGTGCGACGACGAGGTAGTTGCCCAAAATACCTGCTACCGGATTTCGAAATGCTGCATTGTTGCTTCCAAGCATGGCTTGCAGAAAATCATTGTGCAGAAATTCCCACACGTGGAAGGTATTGTAGGTACGTTTACGGACCAGACCGCGGGATTTTCCATAGGCGTTGAGGCTTTTCTCCACCATTCGTTCGTCGTCAAATCCGAGCACCAGGCACTGGTCGTCCAGAAGGGTTTGAACATTGGGCTGGGTGATCACATACGCCGCTTCGCGTCGGAGCCAGGGCGCAATGTACCTGCGAAAATCGGTGTCGCCTCCATCAATCCAGGATTTGAGCGGTTGCAGATTGGAAGTCAGTCCCGTCCAGGCAAGCAACGCCGTGTTGTCGGGGAGTATGCTGAAAACGGAGTCACGTGCAACTTTCCGGCCCTGGGTGTTGAAAGCAGAGAGGTTTTTGGAGGAGCCCAACAGGTCGACTTTTTCTCCATCCCATGCAATACCGATCCAGTTGATTTGCCTGGCAAACCATGTTGGAAAAGGCTGCCACGGTTCAGCCATTTTGTTGTGGAAAAGTGCTGGCAGGTTTTCAGGACGTATAAAGAACTGGATGGCAGCTTTGCTCTTAGGCATGGTTGTTTTCTTCTTATCCCACCAGCTCGGGCCAGATTTCCCTGTTTTGAGGCCTTCTTCTACCAGGTAAGAAAAACGGGAAAATAGCAACAGGTTACGGCATCTGGCAAATACGAATTTATCCTGTTGGCCTATACGGACTGTATAAAGTGTTTGGTTGCCGAATTGTGAGGGGAATACCCTTATGTCAGGGTCCAAATTGTTGAGCCAATCTTCAATAGAAGGCGCTTCAGGGCATTCAAGAATAAAAAGACCATGCAGACTGTCGGATTCTTCGAGGGTAAAGCCGGCAAGTATGGTATTGTTTGCAAAGCTTTTTTGGTAATCGGAATTTTTAGGAAGCAGTTTTTCCACCAGCCCTAAATCGCGCTGCATACGGGTTAATAAGGAAGTTTTGAAAACTTCGGACCAGGGTGTTTTTTTTTGGCTTCCAAATATTGTGCGAGCCTCTCTGAGGTTGTTCATCCGCAAAACGCAGGTAACGCTTTGGGGTAAACTGTCCTGCGGGGAAAGTTGTTTGAAAAACAGAAAGTAGACAATAAGGACAACGAACAGCAAAAGAGCGCTTGCGCCCAGCCAGATTTTGGTAGGTAATGGTTTTATTTGCATTTGCAAAACACGTTCTTGGAATATTCAACGGCTAAATAGGGGATTTTTTCTGACTTTTCGTCTTCAAATTTGTGCAGCAACCTTTTGCTGTGCTTCAGCAACCACCAACCAGCACATGTTATACCCAAATTCGCTTCTGTTTTTACGCCTTGCGGCAATCATGGGCGCTACCGCCGTAGCCATTGGCGCGTTCGGAGCGCATGGCCTCAAACCAAAATTGGATGCTTACCAGCTTGGTATTTTTGAAAAAGGCGTTCAATACCATTTTTACCACAGCCTTGCATTACTTGCGGCGGCCATCCTTTTGCAAATGCAACCAGACAACCCCTATTTTAAGTGGGCGGGTTACTTGTTTGTCGCTGGTATTTTTGCCTTTTCCGGCTCCTTATACCTCATGGCATGCAAAAATTTGCTGCCTTTCGGGGTATCCTGGGCAGGACCGGTTACGCCGCTGGGAGGTTTGTGTTTCATTGCCGGTTGGATGATGTTGTTTTGGGCAACCTTTCAGGACCGATGAAAAAAAAGAGTCACTCCAAAATTTCTTTGAAGTGACTCTTTCAGCATCGTGCTTTTTTGCGCTTTACCTGACAATGGAAAGCTTTTGGCTCGAACGGCCAATACCATTGTCGAGGACAATGAAGTACAAACCATTGGGAATGGATTCGAGTGGTAGTGCAATATTGTTCAAACCACTGTTGATGCGAACTCCTTGCAAGCTTTGGATCCGGCGGCCCAGGGCATCGAACACATTGATGTTGGCTTCAAAGGCATTTTCGGCCTGGATGGCAACATTGATGCTTTGTGATTCGTGAACCGGATTGGGCCAAATTTGCCATCCTGACAAACCTTCAACCTCATTGACATCGGAAGTCAACGGTGTTTTGAACGATTGCTGGCGGGCAATGGCGCAGGTTGCGTATTCGTTGAAAGGACGAACACGCCAGAAGTACGTTCTGTTGGATTGCAACGATTCAACCAGAACTGAGGTTTGGTTGGTGATGAACGTCTGAGCGTTCGGCGAAGCGTAATTGGTGGTGATGTCTACTTCTACGAGGTATTGGGTTGCTCCATCAACAGCATTCCATTGGAACAGAATGTTATCAAAATACTGGGTGGTTTGTCCACTTATGGGTGCGATCAACAGGTCCGCAGGGGTAATAATTTCGTTTGCCGGCGGCGTGTAAGTGTTGTCGAGGTAGTTGCGTGCAGGAGTTTGAAGGTCGGCATTGATAATGTCCATTTGCATGGGTGTAAAGGCATAGTTACAGCCCTGAAAGTATCCCATAAAATTGTTTTCCATAGGATCAACAAGCGCGCCGAGGGGGTCTTTTGCACCACCGGCATATTGGCTGCATCCGGAGGAAACGAAGCCGAAATTGTAATCAGGGGGCGTATCTTCGATGCCATCGGCGGCAGTGGTGGAATTGCTGCCATTCACACGTTCGGTGGCAACGCCGCCAGGAGAAAGTACAGGAGCGTTGGGCCAGCCCGGATCAGCCGAGTCGAATGGATTGGTCTCATAACCAAGGAAAGTGTGTGACAGGCTGAAAAAGTGACCGATTTCATGCGCGAGTGTTCCGTTGCTGCTGCCGTTGATCTGGTCCTTTCGGCTTACAATCCAGTCTGCAAAAGGACTGAAATAGGCAAGTGTGGTTCCAAGGGTGTTACCGGTTTCGGCGGTGTTTACAACAAAAACGTTCATGGCGGTGGTATTGCGCCGATTTTGCATGATGAACGTATTGGTCTGGTTGTTGTAAACATTGTTGCTGTTGATCGAATAGTCGAACAAGCCGTATGTAGGATGTGCTTTCAGGTAGAACTGAATGTCCAGTGCTGCGTAGTCTTCGTTGAGCTCACAGAGTTGGTCAAGCACGCGCGATTCTTTGTGTTTCCCTGCTCCGTTGGCGTCGCCTACAAGGTGGAAATGGATGGGGACGTAAGAAACAGCTCCGCTACGATCAGAAACGGGAAGAGTTCCTTCTGCAATGGCTTTTTTGTTTTCAAAAAGGCGTTCGCGGATAGCCAGTTGGTCCTCTATTGTTGTGCCGCATGTGCCGTGATCGGCGTGCTGGGCAAAAGCGCTTGCGGCGAGCAACACGGCAAACGAAAAAGTAAACAAAGATTTCATCGAGCAAGTAAAATTTGGATAAGGAAATGAACCGCGCAGACAGTAACGGCTGCTTTCGACTGTAAAAGTACGTAGTTGAACGTTATGCATGCGTTCTTTGTCGATGATTTGACGTCTTTATGCTTAAGAAGTAACCTTATTTGTCGGTCGAATGTCTCATCACATCATAGGTAGAAGGTATGGTGTAGTGCCCTCCAAATGAGAACCTTTGGCCCATCGTAGTGTTAACTTAGCATTAATTGTGTTTGGGCTATATTTTGATGGGTATTGCAGAATTTAATTTTTCGTTTATCTTTGTATAAATGCTTTTGAAATTTTCTTAATCGAATCTTGTATAGTGCTTGAATAAATTCAGAATTAAATTCTGTAAACATGAAAATGGTAACTTTTTTGAAAACATATGTTTTGGCCCTTCTCTTCAATGTTGGGATTTGCGGAGTTGTTGCTGCACAGGATACGCCTGATTTGCCCTCGGTGTTTGAGCGGCTGACGGAGGTTGAATACGTCAAAATGACGTTGGTAACAGACATGACTACCCTTATAGCGCAAAAAAATTCAGACGAATATTACCCCGGAACGCTCACTACGGAGAATGGCAAAATGTATAAGGTGGAAGTTCGGGCCCGTGGCAAATACCGTCGTAAGGTGGCTGAGGTTCCTCCGCTTAAGTTGAAATTCTCCAAAAAGGCGCTTAGGGCAGAAGGTTTGGATACCTTTAACGAGATCAAACTGGTGCTTCCTGTGTTCGACAATGCAGAAGGCGATGATTTGATTGTGCGAGAATACGTGGCTTACCGCATGTACGAGAAGCTAACCCAGGCGAGTGTACGGGCACGAATTGTCAAACTGACCATCCGAGACTCCCACGTGGAAAAATCGAATAAAACTTTGTTCGCCATTTTGATGGAACACGAAGAAGAAACTGCTGCTAGGCTGAAGGGCACAGAGGTTGATGCTTACGGTTTGCCGATCGACAGCATGATAACCAACCAAGTCGCCTTGGTGGCCATGTTCCAGTACATGATCGGCAATACGGATTGGGATATCCCCATGCAGCGCAACGTCCGTCTCATCAGATCCAATGAAACGGGCAAAATCCTGGTTGTACCTTTTGATTTTGATTTTTCCGGCTTTGTCGCTGCACCCTATGCAAGTCCTTCGGCCGAAAGTGGCCTTCGGACAGTGCTCGACCGCTACCTGATGTCGTACGGTGTTAAGTCAGATGCCCTACGGAGGGCCACCCAGACGTTGAAACTTTCTCGGAAGGAACTTGACACGTTGTGCAAAGGCAAATACATCTCAAAGTACAATTCTGAGCACATGATCAAGTACCTCGACACTTTTTTTGAACAGATCAACGAAAAAGATGTGGTGCCACAAATGATGCGTGTATCTCTGATGGACAGATAAACAAATTTTGTTTTACCTTTGCGCCGCCACGGAGGAGTGCCAGAGTGGTTGAATGGAGCGGTCTTGAAAACCGCCGTACCCTTACGGGTACCGGGGGTTCGAATCCCTCCTCCTTCGCAACCCAAACGGCTCGTCATCACAATGGCGAGTCGTTTTTAATAATTCACCGAACGGGCCACACGGAAACCAAGACAGGCATTGTGAACAGAAGGACGATCAGCGTATCTGTAGGCGATGGTGTTTGAAGTTTTTCCGGTATTCCAGGATCCGCCGCGAATAATCCGGTAAGTACCTGTCTGTGGACCTTGAGGACTCTGAATTTTATTGGGTTCGTAAGCATCCTTATACCAATCGGAGCACCATTCCCATACGTTTCCTGAAATGTCAAACAGGCCAAGTTGGTTGGGATTGAAAAACCCTACAGGTGAAGTTTGGGCAAATCCATCGTTGTATTGGTTGAAGGATAGAGGTAATTGCGGGTGTAATTTCTGTTTGGCCACATCCAGCACGTTGCCACCGTTTTTTCCTGTCGGACCTTCATTGCCCCATGCATACCGCGTGTGCTCGGCTCCGTTGCCAGCAGCATATTCCCATTCCGCTTCGGTGGGCAAACGGTAGGGTTTTCCCGTTGTTTTGGCAAGCCATTCGCAGTAGGCTATGGCATCATTCCAACTGATGAATTTGACCGGATGGTTGTATTGTGATAGATCGGCGGTTTGGCCTGTAGCGTCGCACCTCCAGTTGATGCCCTTGACGGTAATCCATTGGTTGCCGTTTTCATTTTCAATGTCGCTACTGCCAATGCGTTCTGCATCAGTTATGTACCCTGTTGCATCCACAAAAGCTTTGAATTGTTTGATGGTGACTTCGGTTTGGGCCAAATAAAAATCACCCAAGGAAACATCATGTACCGGTCTGGCATCTCTGAAACTATCAAGGCCCATGCTGAATACACCACCTTTGATCAATGCGAAATTGCCAGAATGCATCTCTGCATACGTTTTTTCAGGACAACCCTTGTTCAACGGACTTCCTTTCTCCGTGGGACAGCCATCGTCAACATCAGGGATGCCGTCGGTGTCGGTGTCGGGACAACCCTGAAACTGGGATTTTCCGGGAACGTCCGGGCATCGGTCGCTGGCATTTGGAACGCCGTCCCGATCGCCATCGGCAAGCGGACAGCCACTTTCCGCAGACGGTCCTTTTTCCATGGGACAATGGTCTTTCTGGTCGGGGACGCCGTCGCCGTCAGAGTCCGGGCACCCCATCCATTTGGCCTCTCCTGCAAGATACTGACACTGATCTTCAGCGTCCTGTATGCCATCGTTGTCTGCGTCGGGACAACCCATTGGGGTTTGGGCCCAAACGTCTGGACATTTATCCTGGGTGTCGGGTACGCCATCGTGGTCCCTATCTGTTCCGATGATGGGGTTGCTGTTTTGCGGTGAACCGGAGGCTGCGGACTCCTGTTTGCGGTTGTTGGGTTGGAAAAGGGAAAAATCATCGCCGCTCAGCTTCATGGTGCGCACTTTTTGAGGATACGTGAGCGAGGCTGTCATGATGCGTACCGTTTCGGCGACGAATTTTTCAAACTCCGTAATGCTCACAAACCCGTTACCGTCGTTGTCCGGTTCGAAGTATTTATTACGGCTTTTGTCAAAGGTGCTTTTCCCATCCAAGCAGTCCAGGATGGCCTGGGCAAAATACCCGTTTTGGCAGCCTGGGCACTCAAAGGATTCCTGATCGGACGAGGAAGACGTGAGGGTCAGGGTCGTTTTATCGCTTTGGCTCAAGGCCATACTGAGTTCCTCTGAGGCTTTTTCCACACTTAAGCGGTAATCGCCGGACCGCTGGGTATTTTTCGACAATATGTTTTTTGCAAAAGAGCCCGAATGGCAGGCATCAAGAAGTATAATGTGGTTGCATTGCAAACCTGTAAGTTTATTGCGCAGGTCATTTTTCGACAAGGTGGTGGCATATGGATCGTTAAAATCGAAGTCATAGGGTACCAAAGCGTCCTCCATGCCATGCCCGGAATAAATGAACACAAAAAGGTCGTCGCCTGTTACCTTTTTTTGAAAATCATCGAAGGCCTGTCTGATGTTATTACGGGTCGCCAAACCGTCGGTCAACACCTTGATGTCCACGATATCGTACAACGTGGTTTGGTTTTGCAGCGCTTCGGCCAGGTCTCGAGCATCGTTTGCCGAATAGTTAAGGTTGAGCCTGCTGTCCTTGTATTGGGAGATGCCTACCGAAAGAATGAATAATTCCGGCTTTTGGGCTTGAAGCTGGATTGCAATGAAAAGCAGGGCGAACGGTAAAAGTATAAATTGTTTCATGGCATATGTGGGTCATGTTGCACGCAAAAATAATGTTATTTCATTTTTATTTCAATCTACCATTTGTGGTAGATCGTGGGCTGGTACCTTTGAATCAATTTTGGTTTACCACCATGTACAATCGTGATTGAACAGGCAAGGCAGGTTTTACAAAAGTACTGGGGCTATCCAGCCTTTCGTCCACTGCAGGAAGACATCATCCAGTCCGTCCTCGACGGACGCGACACCCTGGCCCTGCTGCCCACCGGCGGCGGTAAATCACTGTGTTACCAGGTGCCCGCCATGTGCCTTGATGGATTGTGCATCGTCGTTTCTCCGCTTATTGCCCTGATGAAAGACCAGGTGGCCAACCTTCAGAAAAGGAATGTTCCAGCTGCCGCCATTTATTCGGGTATGAAGCGGCGTGAAATCGACCGCATTTTTGAAAACGCCTGCAACGGAGGATACAAGCTGCTGTACCTAAGTCCCGAACGGTTGCGTACCGAATTGGCTCAGGCCAGGTTGCAACGCATGAACATCAGTTTATTGGCTGTTGACGAAGCCCACTGTGTGAGTCAATGGGGTTACGATTTCCGCCCACCCTACCTGCAAATCGTCGAAATCAGAACACTGCTGCCCGGAATACCGGTTCTCGCGCTTACTGCTACGGCTACAACGGATGTCGTGGACGACATCCAGGACAAGCTTGGGTTCAAAGCCAAAAACATCATAAGGCAATCGTTTCGCCGCGAAAATCTCTCGTATTCGGTGTTGTATGAAAACAAAAAACGCGACAAACTGGTGGATATTTTGCAAAAAGTTCCTGGCAGCGCGTTGGTGTACGTGCGCAGCCGAGGCGAAACAAAAGACATCGCTGCACACCTCGTTCAAAGGGGCATACAGGCCAGTTTTTACCACGCCGGGTTGAGCTTTGAAGACCGCAACCTGCGCCAGGACGAATGGCAAACGGGCCGTGTTCGAATCATGGTTTGTACCAATGCTTTCGGTATGGGCATCGATAAGTCCGACGTGCGTACCGTTGTTCACATGGGACTTCCGGAAAGTCTGGAAGCCTACTTCCAGGAAGCAGGCAGGGCAGGCCGCGACGGCAACCGTGCATTTGCTGTGATGCTCTACACCCCTTTGGATGCCGACAACCTTCGCGGGCAACTGGAGATTTCCTATCCATCGGTTGAGCAAATCAGGCGGGTATATCAGGCATTGGGTTCTTTCAGTCAGCTTGCTGTTGGAGCCGGAGCCGGAGAAAGTTTTGATTTTGACCTGGCGTTGTTTTGTCAGACCTACAAACTCGAAGTGCCTCAAACACATGCCGCTTTGCGTATTTTGGAACAGGAAGGCTGGGTGGCAGTAAGTGAAAGCGGACAAACCATGTCTAAAGTTTGGATCAATGTGAGCCGCGAAGTTTTGTACGATTACCAGCTGCGCAATGCCCAGGCCGATGCGGTAAGTAAGGTGCTCCTGCGCGCTTATCCCGGTATTCAGAACAATCCCATGGAAATCAGCGAAGCCACAATAGGCCGATTTTGCAACACTACACCGGAAGCCGTACAGGCTGTTTTGGAAAATGCCGCACGGGAACAAGTACTGGAGTATTATCCGCGCACGACGAAAGCTCAACTGCTTTTTTTGCGTGAACGGGTATCAGTGGACAACCTGCACCTCGACACAGCGGCGCTTCAATTCAGGCAAAAACGGGCAGAAAAGCGTGTAGAGGCTGCTATTTCTTATGCCTCGGTGTTGCGCTGCCGCAGCCGTCAGTTGCTGGCATATTTTGGAGAAACCGAATCAACAAGTTGCGGGATATGCGACGTTTGTACCGGCCGAAACAAGGTGGACGAAAGAACTGCGGCATTTGAAACTTTGGAGAAAAAAATCAAAGTCTTGTTGCGCAAAGAACGCCTGAGCATAGCGGAAATTTCCGAAGCTTTTGCACCCAGGCACCACGAAACGCTGATGCATGTGATTGCATACATGCTCGATGAAGGCACCTTGAAACAGGATCCGTATGAAAATCTTTACTTGTCTGAATGAGCGCTGATGGCTTGTTGCAAAAGAAGAAGAAGTTCGTTTTCATCTGTTGTTTCAACATCAACCACCACATGGGCCCGTTGGTAGTCTGCCTCCCTTTCAGCGAGTTTTGAACCTACAAATTGAAGAAGTACTTCCCCTTCCATGCCGTTCAACAACGGCCTATGTGCCGTTTCTGCTTCAAGTCGGAGACTAAGAAATTCTGGTGTCGCTTTCAGGTAGATGGTAAAACCTTGTCGCAGCATCCAATCCATGTTGTCGAGAAAACACGGTGTACCTCCTCCGCAGGAAAGTACCAGGTTTTGATGGATTGCAAAATTGTTGAGGTAATAACGTTCGATGCGTCGAAAGCCGACTTCACCATGGTTTTCAAACAGCGTTTTAACCGACTGTTTTTCCTGCTCTTCGATGTAACCATCGAGGTCGACAAACGACCAACTGAGGTGATCGGCGAGACGTTTTCCCAGGAAGGATTTTCCGCTACCCATGAAACCAAGCAAAAAGACAATGGAAGGCATGCCGTAAAGATGCGCCATTTTGACAGTATACCAACTTTGGGACGTATTTTTGCAGTTGTAAAAACAAAAAAGTTTTGCCCATGCGAATGTCATTTTTTATTCCAGTTGCCGGTATGCTGCTTTGGGTAGCCTGCCAGAACGATTCCAACTCCGAAGGTGTGCAGGAAATACGCAACACCGACGGGCCCAATGCAAGCATCGTGCGCAACCCGGTTTCGGCCGACGGGTCGATTGATACCAATGCTCTGGCCCAAATCAAATTTGAAGAACCCATCCACGATTTTGGCACCGTCAACGAAGGTGACATTGTAGAGCACCGTTTTAAATTCACCAATACAGGTAAGGTGGCGCTAACCATTCTGGATGCCAAGTCTTCTTGCGGCTGCACCGTGCCTGAATGGCCCGACGATCCTATCCCTCCCGGAAGCAGTGGTGAAATTGTTGCCAAATTCAACACCGAAATGAAACCAAACAAACAGAAAAAAAACATCACAGTTACGGCCAATACTTATCCCAATGAAACCAAGGTAACCTTAACAGGCATGGTTACGCCAAAAGAAAAGTAGGGTCTGAACAACTGAAAATATGAAAAAAGCCTTGCAGGATTTCCTGCAAAGCTTTGATCTTAGGGAGAATGAGGGGATTCGAACCCCCGACCTCTAGTGCCACAAACTAGCGCTCTAACCGACTGAGCTACAAACTCCGTGTTGCTTTTTTGTAAAGCTGCGCAAAGATACGCCCGTTCACCTAAATTTCTCAAGTGTTTCCGGGAAAGTTTTTTTCCTAACCATTTAATACATCAAACGGCCGGTGCGCTTGTTTCCTTAAAATGGCGCCAGGAACGCAATTTTTTCAAAAATTTGTACAACTTCAGGTTTAGTGATGGATTGGCGTTGAAAAAGTGCCCGTTGATGGTCAGCCACGATTTGTCGCGGTGCAACTGATGCATCTCCTTGAACACTACCCTTCTGGCACGATCGAATGGCGCCCTCCAGTACAATGCGGCATCGGTAAGCGCGAAACCTTCCTTGCCATTGCCTTTGAACGAAAGATCTACAACGCAATACACCGTTTCCTTTCTCTCTGCTTTCAGATAACTTTTACACACGTTTGCAAGCAACAATGCATCCATACCTATAAAATCGGTGTACACCTCCTCCTCTTCGTGTTCAAAATCGAGGTAATCGGCAACCATAGCACTCAAATCGATGTTTGTTTGCTGCGCGTGTTCGTACTTCAAAATAGATACTGGTAGGATCATGCCGTTCAGGTCGGGGCAATATTGGATGCAGAAATAATCCAGCAAACCTTCAAAGGCTTGTTCGATGCGCCAGTCTATTTCAGGCAGGCTGTCGTTGCCAAACCGTTGCCAATGCAACAAGGCGTCCGATCCTATTTGTTTGGCACGCACAGCATACAACTCCTTGAACTTTGATTCGTAAAACCGTCCTACATATTCGCTGTACATTTCGGGATCATGCTCCTCCTTAACCCTCCCGCGTAGTTGTTTAAAGAAGAGCGCTTTGACTTGCTCAGTCATGGTTTGACCATCAAATTTTAAAGCATAAACAGGCGTATAGGCATGTTTTTTTCCTTCAAAATGGAAGCCGCAATGGTGGCAAAATACGGAAGCAAGCGGGCTATCTTCCTGACAGGCAGGACAATCCTTTGTTTTTTCAGCAATTTTATCCCCACATCGGTGGCAAAATTTGGCGCCTGGGATAACCTCAACCGCACAGTTCGGGCAAAGTCTCATGGTAGTCAATGTTAAAAGAACAAGCAAATATAAAACTATTTGTTTATTAAATAAAACATTTTGTAATAAAAATTAAAACATGCCTAAAAACATCAAAAAACGCGATCTGCCGCAAAAGACCTGCATAGCCTGCGGACGCCCGTTTACTTGGCGAAAAAAATGGGAAAAGGTATGGGAAGAAGTTAAATACTGCTCCGAAAGGTGCAAGTTGGTCGGTTAGTCGGTCGGTATGTCATCTAACCGATTTTGGATTAAATGCGGCGAATACCACTTTAGACCAACCGACTAACCTTTCAGATATTTCTCATAAAGGTCTGGCCGGCGCGTTTTGGTGCGTTCAATACTTTGCTCGTAGCGCCAGGTGTCTATGTTTTTTTCGTGACCCGACAGGAGGACGTCGGGAACTTTTTGTTCTCGCCATTCTGCAGGACGGGTAAACACTGGTGGCGCCAACAGGTCGTCCTGGAAACTGTCGCTTAATGCGGATGACTCATCGTTGAGGACGCCAGGAAGCAGTCGCCCAACCGAATCTACGATGACTGCAGCGGCCAGTTCGCCGCCCGACAATACATAGTCGCCAATGCTCACCTCCAGGGTGATGTACGTTTCCCTGATCCTTTCGTCCACGCCTTTGTAATGCCCGCAAAGGATCATGATGTTGTTCATCATGGACAAGCGGTTGCACAAGTGTTGGTCGAGTGTAACACCGTCGGGACTGGTGTAAATCACCACATCGTACGACCGTTGCGCGAGAAGTTCGTCCATACATGCGGCGATGGGTTCACATTTCATCACCATTCCTGCGCCGCCGCCGAAGGGATAGTCGTCCACCTGCCGGTGTTTGTCGGTGGTGTAATCGCGCAGGTTGTACGTGTGTACATCAAGCAGCCCTTTGGTTTGGGCGCGTTTCATGATGCTGTGGTTCAGCGGACTTTCAAGCAACTCGGGCAAAACCGACAGAATATCAAAACGCATGATGTTAGGATGAGCTTTTTTATTGATTTGGAAGCACAAAATGCTACATTCGCTGCCGTGCTTGTATGCAACGGAACAAAAGTATTGTGGATTTGGGGTTTCGCCCCTTTTTTTTGAATCAATCATGTTGTCAGTTACCCAGGATTTGCTCACCAACCAGCGCAACCGCCCTTATTTGCGCGACAAGGTTAATTACGCCATTCGTCATTTGAAGGGTATTGTAGCACATTGGACAGCCAATACCAGTCCCGGTGCTCATGCGAAGGCCAACCGCAATTATTTCAACAACACCGACAGATATGCCTCAGCGCATTACATCGTTGACGATCACAGCATCCTGCAATGCATCCCCGACCATGAAGTGGCTTATCATGTGGGCGCACAATCGTACAAGCCCGATGGGCAGCGCATCATGGACGACGCTTCCTTTTCACCCAATTATTACCTTATAGGATTTGAAATGTGTGTCAATGCAGATGGGGACTGGACGCAGACGTATAAAAATTCGGTCGCCTTGGCGGCTGCTTTGTTAAGACGTTACCAGTTCAGCACCAACGATTTGTACAGGCATTTTGACATTACGGGCAAAGATTGCCCCAAAATGATGATTGAATCTGCGGCCTGGTCAGCCTTTAAAGACGACATACAGAAGGCCATGATTGAAGCTGGCGATTTGCCTGTTGCCAAAGGATTGGTAACTTCCAACGCACTCAATGTTCGCTCGGGGCCTGGCATTACTTTTCAGGTAAATGGATTGCTGCGTGAAAACGACTTGGTATATGTTTTGGACCAATCAGGCTCTTGGTTAAAAATAGGCGAGGCACGCTGGGTAAGTGCCAATCATGTTGTTTTGAAAGAAAGGGCCGCGGTGGGCTCCGTTGTTGATCGCACAGGCGCCAATGTACGCAAGGGCCCCGGCAACCAGTTTGTGGTAGTTAGTACGCGCCCAAACGGCGCTTTGGTGCGCCTCATCAGCAAGGATGGGCCTTGGTGGGAAATAGAACCCGACCATTGGATGCACCAGTCTTTGGTGGAGCCTGTCGTATGGCAGGATGGATTGGTGATAGGAACCGCAGCCCTCAATGTGCGCGTTGGTCCGGGTACTCAGCACCGTATCGTGCGCAGGCTGCACCGCGGTGATCGGGTTTCGGTGCGTGAAACTTACGACCGGTGGATGCGCATTTCCAACAGTGAATGGGTGTACGCATCATTCATTGATCTTACCCCCTAGGGCTGCGTCCAGCGAATGACATACAGTTTCGCGGCCCTATTTTTCGCTCAATGTCGTTATTCGTCGGTTAAAATGTCCCGCATTTTGCCCTCCTCATGCCTAATTGAGCAAAATATTAGGTCTCGCCAAACTATACGTCATTCACTGGACGCAGCCCTAATGCCGTTAAAAAAGTCATGCTATCCACCCCGTCTGCATAATCGCTTAAGCTAGGATTTTGAGTAGTGCCGAAAGGCAAAACCTGAATGCCGTCAACAGGGTTGATTCCAACCGTGCACTGAATGTACTCCAATTGGGGTGTTATCAGGTCTGTCAGGTGGTTGGAATCTCTGTAAAACTCGTAATGCAACGTTGCAATGCGTGTCGTTAGTGCCGGATTTTCAACCAGCAAAACGCATCCTGTGCTCAGGTGTGGCGTATTGTTGAGGATGTAAAGGGTAAAATTGTAGTCGAAATTATTTTTGTATTTGTTGTGCAAAACGATCTCGCGGTATTCATGAAGTGCCTCCAGCAAGGGTTCGAAGTTGTAGCCTGCGGGAACATATAATTTGCTCACATTGCGGCATCCAAGTCCGAAATAAGCAAACACATCTTTACCCAAAGCAAGTAATTCCTGATGCGTCTCATGGCCGTCGAGTATCGCCACACTGTTGCGGTTTCTGCGGATGATGTTGGGGTATTTACCGAAATATTGTTCAAAATAACGCGCCGTGTTGTTGCTGCCGGTCGCAATAACCGCATCTACACTGCCCATTCGATCTCCTTCGGCTAAAAATTCGGTGTATTCCCAGGATTCAAAAACCCAATCACCCATTTTTTTAACCAGGAATGGAAGCAGCAGCTTGTCCTTTTCCGACAGTTTGACTTTTGCTCGGTGCCCGGCAACAAAAACACACAACCAGTCGTGGAAACCAACAAGTGGTATGTTGCCTGCCATGATGAGTCCGACGGTGCGTTCGGGATGTGCCGGCGCATGGTCGGGGTACTGAAATGCCCAAGCTTCCAGGGCATTCTGCGCAAGCATGGTTTCTGCAATGGCGCTGAGGGAATTGCGGATGTTATCCTCGGTAAACCATTGGTTTTCTGCGTGCGATCTGGCTATGACCGATTGGAGCAACGGATCATCGTATTGGTTGCGCAGGTAGTCACCCAATGTGGCGAGTAATTGTAAGCGTTCGTTGCGAGTCACAGTTTTGTTGTATTTTTCCGCAAATGTACTCAAGTTGAATCAGGTCCGGAAAATAATATACTTTTACAAAAAATAGTGAAGCTATCAAACTTAATAGCGCGCGCCTTGTTTAAGAGTTGAATTTACCATTATGGCTGCAGAAAATATCTCTCCCATCACCCCATTTCGCCGTTTGATTCGGTTGCTGGGGCAATACCGTCGCGAAATACGTTACGTCATGCTGTATGCCGTGGTCGTTGGTTTGATCAATCTATCCCTGCCTCTTGGCGTACAGGCCATTGTCGGCATGATCCAGGGCGGGGCCATGTCTGCATCGTGGGTCGTATTGGTGCTTTTCGTGTGTGTCGGGGCATTTTTCGCAGGTATTCTGCGCATCATGCAACTGTCGCTGATGGAAAACCTGCAACGCAGGGTATTTGTGGATGTTTCCATGGAATTTGCGGTTCGGATCCCCCGACTCAATCTTGAGCTGCTCAAGAAAGAACATCTTCCGGACCTTGTCAACCGTTTTTTCGACACGCTGACCCTTCAAAAAGGTTTGCCCAAGTTGCTCATCGAAGGAAGCACCGCTGCCCTTCAAATTCTCCTGAGCTTGTTGTTGTTGTCGTTTTACCACAGCACTTTTGTGCTCAGCTCTTTGCTGCTCTTGCTGGTGTTGTCCGCTTTGTTCTATTTTACAACTTCGCTTGGCATCAAAAGCAGCATTAAGGAATCCAAACAAAAATACAAACTGGCCTTTTGGCTGGAGGAACTCGGACGCATCTCCGCTACGTTTAAACTCGCTGGAAATACTACTTTTCCCATTGAACGCGCCGACGAACTGACAGTAGCCTACCTTGAAGCCCGTGAAATACACTGGCGCATTCTTCTTACCCAGTTTATAAGCAGTGTGGTTTTTCGTGTCCTCGTTTTGGGAGGTTTTCTGATCCTCGGCAGCGTGCTGGTGATGGACAACCAACTTAACATCGGTCAGTTTGTCGCCGCTGAAATCCTCGTTTTATTCATCATTGACTCGATCGACAAACTCATTATACTGCACGAAACAGGCTATGATGTGCTCGCTGCCACCGACAAGCTTGGTGAAGTAACCGATCTGCCCATTGAACGTGAAGACGGTATTTCCGTGGAGGATTTTTGTACGAGCGCAGCGCTTTCCGTCGAATTGCGCAATCTTTCCTACCAATACAGTGATGGTCGTGAGCCGGTCATCAACAATGTGAATGCCATAATCAAACCCGGCGAACGCATCGTGGTGGCCGGCTACAACGGATCAGGCAAAAGTACTTTGATGCAGATACTTTCGGTGCTTAAGCGGGACTTTACAGGATCACTTTTGTTCAACGGTATTCCCAAACAAAACATCAACCTGCGAAGCCTCCGTGAACACATCGGTGATATTTCCTCCCAGGAAGACATTTTCAAAGGATCGTTACTCGATAACATCAGTATCGGGAGAAATGTGCATCTTAACGAAGTACTTGACTTTTGTGAATTGGCTGGCCTAAGCGAATTCATCCAGCAATTGCCTAAAGGTTTGAATACCTCCATTCTGCCGGGGGGCAAAAACATTCCCCGAAGCATCATCTCCAAAATACTGGTTGCAAGAGCCTTGGTTGGAAGACCCAAATTGCTGGTGCTGGAAGAACCGCTGGGTAATTTAAACTACCGCGACAGGCTTCGCGTGGCACATCTGCTTACCGACAAAAGCCGTTCATGGACGATGGTTGCCGTTACGGAAGATCCCATCCTTGCCTCCTTGGCCGACCGCGTTTGGGTCATGAGCGAGGGTAAATTGGTGTTCGATGGCACATTTGACGAAGTCCAAAAAACCGAACATTTCAACCGAATTTTCCGAACCGGCGGCGAAGCTACCCCTTGGTTCGAAAATGAATCCTAAGGACAACAAATCCAATCCGAATTCAGCATTCCACATTCGATAGATATGCTCAACATAAGCAACAACGCCGTTAATTACGGCGATGAATTGAAAAATCTGAAGTCTACCAGACATACTACACTTTCTCCAAGGCACCTTTCCCTGCGCAACCTGCTGCTTGTATTGCTGGGACTGTTTTTGATTTTTATGTTTTTACCCTGGACCCAAAACGTCCGGGCCAATGGCGAAGTCACCACCCTGTTACCCGAACAACGTCCGCAAACCATCCACACAACCATCTCCGGACGGGTGGAAACCTGGTATGTTACGGAAGGCCAGTTTGTTAAAAAAGGAGACACCATTGTGCATTTATCCGAGGTTAAAACAGATTATTTCGATCCGCAATTGGTGGAGCGTGTTCAAAACCAGGTGGAGGCCAAAGAAGGCTCTATTGATGCATACGGCAGCAAGGTTGGCGCACTGGAAACCCAAATGGATGCCATGCGCCGCGAACTCGACAGCAAGATCAGCCAGATACTGAACAAAATAGAACAGGCAAGACTCAAAGTGGAAAGCGACAGTTTGAAAGTGCAACAGACCGACATCGACCTTCAAATTGCCCAACGTCAATTTGAAGGAGCCAAAGTCTTGTACGACAAAGGCCTTGAATCGCTCACCAAATTTGAGGAACGGCGGTTGAAACTCCAAGACGCCCAAACCAAGCAGGTTGCTGCGCAAAACGAGCTGGAAAGCAGCCGAAACGACCGCTTGATATACCAAACAGATCTGAAACTGTCGCGCAACGAATACGCTAACAAAATTGCCAAAACACAAAGCGACAAATTCAGCACCCTTTCTGAAAGCTTCGACGCCCGCGCATCCGTCAGCAAACTCATGATTGATCGCGAAAACTACAGCAGACGCTCATCTTTTTAC
>Ga0105046_10006966_pt1 | contig 17852 bp, 9 predicted proteins | sample MAT03_FD_78385 | JGI IMG/M metagenome (GOLD analysis project Ga0105046, IMG submission 78385) | Freshwater microbial communities from Lake Fryxell liftoff mats and glacier meltwater in Antarctica - MAT-03 (megahit assembly) | ecosystem: Environmental > Aquatic > Freshwater > Ice > Liftoff...
CGGAAAAGACCGGTGTAGGCGCGTACCTGGGAGCGATCCCGAGTTTCCAGACGCGGAACTTCCTGCAATTGGCCGGCGCCATTCAGGGCACCGAAGCGCGGCACACCACGGTGATTACCATCGTTTCTAACATTCTGTTCCAGGGCAGCCAACCCGTTGCCCCTCTGGCGAATCAGAACAATGGAATCGACGCAGCGATTGCACCGAATACGGTGCTGGCCGCGGTGTCACCGTTTATTGTTTTGTGAGGCAAATCTGTGCCGGTTCGCGGTTGTGATGCTGAGGAAAGAGATCACGACGGCGATATAGTTCCAGAAAATCATTACCCAGCGAACCGGCGGTGGTAGCGACCATCGCCGGTTCGCTGTTTGTAGGCTCAGGTAGGTGCTCGGCCTGCAATTTCCGGAACGCAAGGGTCGCAATCTCGTGGGATGCGCTGCGTTTGTCTTAGCTTTCGCGAACGCTTTGACCCCGGCCGGGCGTGACGGCTTCTTCGATATTTTTTTCACATCCGATCGATACGCACACCAGGGCTGAGAGAAGAATTGCTACAAGAATCAGTCGCATGAGGGGCTCCTTCAAGCGTCATTACAACGCCTGCGCGTTGAGATGCAAATATCAATCTGTCGATTACCCCGACTTTGCAACGACCACCGTCAGGCCAGTTCGATTGATCTGCGTGTCGTACACATTGCCGAGCGATCCCGGCCGACTTGAACGCTCGGTGAGTCGCTCGCGAAGGTGCGTCGCCTGTTTGCGGTCGCGGCAGAAGAAGTAGCCGAACCCGCCACCGCCGGCGCCGGCTAAATTCGCGGCGAGGTAATTTTCGCGCAATTCAATCAGCAATACGTCGATTGTGGGCGTGGTGCTGCCGGGGTAAAGCTCTCGTTTGATCTGCCAATAGCGCGCGATTTCGCGCCCGACGGCGGGCCATTGGCTCTTGAGTATTGCAGCCCGTAGCGCGACGGCATTGCGTTTGAGGTCGTCTAGCAGCATCACACCCGCCGGCTCGCGCGCGAGCCAGCGGCCCATCACGCGTCGAAGAATGTCGCGCGCCAACCGCTGCTGGCCGGAGTAATACACCACGAGTCGCTCTTCGATCGCCAGATACTGTGCGTCCGAAAGCGCGAGCGTTTCGACGACCGGTCGCTGCGGAACGCCGGGCGGAGTGATCGTCGATTTCACACCCCCCACAATTCCGCCGACCTGATCCTGCCACCCGCCTCCGGTGCTGAGCCGCTGTTCGAGCAGCAGCGTTTGTTCGGTCAAGTTCGGGATTGAAATATTCTGCCCGCCGAGTCGGTACAGCGCCGCCAGGAGTGTCGAACCGAGTATGCTGCTCGTCCCCAGGCCGGATCCTTTCGGCACGCGACACTCGGTCGCGACGCGCAAGCCGGTGTTTTTCAGGGTCGCCGGCGTGATTCGGGCCATCGCCATCGCCACCTTGTGCAGCGCGAACGGGTCGCGCACGTCGACCGGGCCGCGAAGATCCGCTTCCTTCAGTTCGATCGATCGGCCGAGATCGTGTGATTCAAGAATGATCTTCGGCTCGCGCGTCGTGGTGACGATCGCGCGCACAGGCGGGCGGCCTTGCAGATCAATCGACAGATTCACCACATGCCCGCCGCGCTCGAAACAATAGGGAGGGGTGTCGGTCCAGCCGCCTGCCAGATCAAGCCGCACCGGCGAAGTGGCCGTGATTTCAACACCCGGCTTGTGCGATATCGGGCGGGTGTTTTTGTTTCGGTCAGAGACTTCGATCGAGACGGAACCGGCCTCGCTCGCCTCGGCAACTTTCGCGAAAGCGCTGGTCATCGTCTGGCTGATGCGCTCTCGACCGTTGGATCCGGAGGGGTGGTCGGGGCGCTGCAGCAGTTGCGCGACGCACCACAGCGCCCGCGCCTGATCGATCGCCAGTGCCGCGTCACCGGCGGGCGCATGAGACCAATCGGCGAGTTGCGATTCGCACGCGTTGTACGCCGCCGCCGTGGCGTATCGACCGATGACCGATTCGAGCGGGCGGTCCTCGCGCTTGCGAATCGTCTGAAGCATTTCGTTCGCCTGGAGCGTCGCGGTCACGACTTCGCGGTGCTCGATCATGGCGTCGGCGTCGGCAGATTCGAGGATCATCGCCATGGAGAATCGCGGCAGTTTTCTCCACGCAGCCGCGACGCGCCGGTCGGGTTCTGCGATCCGAAGCGCGACACTCGGATCGTCGCGCGTGGGCGTGGCGATGAACAACCGCGCGGTCCAGAGCGTGCGCTGCTCGGGGGCAATGCCGCGCCACAAGTCTTCGGGCTTCGCGCCAGTGGCGGCGAACCATCGGTCGATTGGCTCGTTCAGGTATCTACATTTTAAGTCGGAAAATCTGCCTTTGTAATCATCTTCCACGCCGCAGACTACATGAACAACCAGCGACTTTCCCTTTGCGTCGCGAACGGGGACTTGGAAAAAGAGCCGGTCATTCCCCAGCGCAATCGGTCGACGGGTAGTTTCAACCTGGCTGACGATGCTTCCCCGGCCGATGGTTGACGGCGCGCGAAGGATGGAGTGCTCGACGACGCTCCCCGCGCCGAGCGACCCGCCGACGCCTTCGCCGGCGAGGAGGACGCTGTGGTAGACACGCCGACCTTCGTCGATCTGCCAGGCGCTGTGGGCCAGCACGTTCTGCTGAAATAGTTCGGCGGCGGGGGAGGGGTTCAGGCCGATCATTGCGTCGCGGAACTGGCGGGTTGTTCCGAGGTGCAGGAACTCGCCGTCGAGCTGCATCACGCGGAAGTCGATCGGATGCAGCGCTGCGAAAAGCTCGCGACGCATGGGGGAGGTGTAGTCAGATTTTTTAGACGCCCCGGCCAGGGCGGCGGTCATGTCTTCGTATAGATCGATGAGATCCTTATGACGCTCGTGGATTCCTTTACCCACGCGTGCCGAAGCCCGCTTGCTTCGCACTGGAACACCCGACATTTCCGTGAGCTTGCTGACCGACGCGGGGTCGAAAAAAAGCAAACCTGTGTCGATGAGAACTCGCCCGTGCGCGTCGCACGCACCTTCTTTTTGCATCTCCTCAATGCTGACTTTCTGGAGCGTGCGTTGGATGCTGCCGGCCGAGTCGGTGACGAACACGCCGTGCCCGCGACCAAGGTCTGCGTCGACGCGCATGCTCAGCGCCGTCACGCCGTTCGGGGGCGGCTGGACGTGGCGGTGGTCGAGCATAAGGAACACGTCACCGGCGACGACGAGCATCCCGGGCCCGAGCCGCTCGGGCAGGCCCGCCAGCGTGATGTACAGATGATCAAAAAGCGTCGCGATCTGTCCGTCAGGGCGAAGCAGGGGAAGCGGCGCGAAAATTTTCCCGAGGGGCGAGTATGCGGGCAGCCGCTGTGAAGCGCCGCCGCTGTGGATCAGCAAGACCCGGAGTTTGTCGACGTCGTTCCCGAAGCCGTGTTCAGTCGCGAGCGCTTTGAGCACTGCGAACGTCGCGCCGCCGGAGCCGGCGCGCCGGCCGGGCGGGTCGGGGATGACGATGCTCTGTTGGATCTCCGGGAAGAATGCGCCCGTGGGTCCGACGGCACGATGGCGGAGCGCCAATTCGCGTCGATACCCGGCCGCCTGTTTTTCGTTGGCGGCGGTGAGCACGACGACGTCCCAGCAGTCGCCGGGGACAGACGTCTGCACCGCGCGCCGGTATGCGGCGGCGTTTGCATCGAGGGCGACCCGGAGCATCTGCGAGGAGGCGGCGCGATCCATGAGAACTGCGGTTCTACACGGTTCGATGGGAAAGGCAATCGATTGTTGCAGTATTGGTTGTGAACCTGCGCCCCGCAGCGAAAACGGGGAAAGCTGTCACGATTGAGCGGTCGATCGGTACCAATCGATCGTTTTTCGCATGCCGTCTTCCAGAGTCGTCTGCGCCTCAAACCCGAGCAGTGTTTTCGCCCGCGTGACGTCGAGGCAGCGGCGCGGCTGACCGTCGGGTTTGCTGCTGTCCCAAACAATCTTGCCGTCGAATCCGGTCAGCCCGGCGGTCAGTTCGGTCAGATCTTTGATGGTAATTTCGCGCCCGCTACCGAGGTTGATGGGCTGGTCGCCGTCGTATTTTTCCATGCCCAGGACCAGGCCTTCGGCGCAGTCTTCGACGTACAAAAATTCGCGACTTACTTTGCCCGTTCCCCAGGCAACGATTTCTTTCGCGCCGCGCTGCTTCGCTTCGAGGCACTTGCGGATCAGCGCGGGAATGACGTGCGAAGAATGGAGATCGAAATTATCCCGCGGGCCGAACAGATTGACGGGCAGAAGGAAGATCGCATTCATGCCGTACTGCTGGCGGTAGCTTTGGCACATCACCAGCAGCGCTTTTTTCGCCACGCCGTAGGGCGCGTTGGTGACTTCCGGGTAGCCGTTCCAGAGATCGTCTTCTTTAAACGGCACGGGTGTGAGATTCGGATACGCGCAGATGGTTCCGGTCTGTACGAATTTCTTGAGACCGATCTTGCGCGCCTGTTCGATGAGATGCAGCCCCATTGCCATGTTGGCGAAGAAGAATCGTCCCGGGTTGTCGCGGTTCGCGCCGATGCCGCCCACCTCGGCGGCGAGGTGCAGCACGACGTCGGGCTTCACTTCAGCGTACAGCCGCGCGACTTCTGATTCCTGCGTCAGATCAAACTGCCTGCGGCGGGGGACGAATAGATTCCCGTACCCGCGGGCGCGGAGCTTTTCCAGGACGAACGAACCGAGAAATCCTCCGCCGCCGGTGACGATGATGCGGTCTGTTTTTTCGATGCTCATGGGTGTCGAAGCGGCGAGCAGAATCGCCGGTTAAGTAGGGATCAAGAGATTCGATCGGTCTCATTCATGCCGCTGTCGCGCAGCAGTTTTTCGCGCTTCGCGAGGCGCCAGTCGGCGTCGGTCATCATTTTGGCGAGTGTCTTGAACGTCACTTTCGGCTGCCAGTTGAGAAGTTTTGTTGCCTTCGCTGGGTCGCCGAGAAGCAGATCCACTTCGCTCGGGCGGAAGTAGCGCGGGTCTACTTCGACGTACTTTGTCCAGTCGAGTTGGAGATTGCCGAAGACTTCGTCGAGGAATTCGCGAACGCTGTGCGTTTCGTTCGTGGCGATGACGAAATCCACGGGGTCGGTGTGTTGCAGCATCAGCCACATCGCTTCGACGTAATCGCCGGCGAAGCCCCAGTCGCGCTTGGCGTCGAGGTTGCCGAGGAAGAGTTTCTCCTGGAGACCTTCTTTGATTCGCCCCGCGGCGCGGGTGATTTTTCGGGTGACGAACGTCTCCCCGCGGCGCGGGCTCTCGTGATTAAAGAGAATCCCGTTGCACGCGAACATGCCGTAGGCCTCACGATAGTTTACGGTCTGCCAGTAGCTGTAAACTTTCGCGCACGCGTAAGGCGATCGGGGATAGAAGGGCGTAGTCTCTGTCTGCGGGGTTTCCACGACCTTGCCGAACATTTCGCTGCTGCTGGCCTGATAAAAGCGAATCGTCTTCTTCGTGTCGTTCTGCACGTCGCGAATTGCTTCGAGCAGATTGATCGTTCCCAACGCGTCCGATTGCACGGTGTAAATTGGCTGGTCGAAACTCACTCGTACGTGCGATTGCGCGCCGAGGTTGTAGATCTCGTCCGGCGTGCAGCGGGTAAGGATTTCGCGCAGCCCCATGCCGTCGACAAGATCCCCGTAGTGGAGGAACAGGCGCGCCTTGGGGTCGTGCGGGTCGCGGTAGAGGTGATCGATACGATCGGTGTTAAACACACTCGATCGACGCACCATGCCGTGAACGGTGTAGCCTTTGGAAAGGAGCAACTCGGCGAGGTAAGAGCCGTCTTGCCCGGTAATGCCGGTAATCAGTGCAGTGCGATTGGTCATATTTGCTTCAGCGATGTCGGATCGGTCGAGCGGGAGGTTACCGATGCCAGGCGCGGTCGGCAACCCCAATTTTTGCACAATAATCAAGCTTACATTTGATCGGCGCGACGGACGCGTACGTGCAAACGTTTGGCGGGCGATTGGCGGCTTGGGGAGATTTATCCTCCGCCTCGGTGTTTGCCGATCGCTCAGTCTGGCCAAGCGAAAGGCGGGTTGTGAGGTCATTTTCGGCGCGGCGTTGAGGATTCGAACAACGGATTGTTGATCTCCATCTTCAGCGTCGGCGAGGCGTCGTGCGCGGTGCTCGTCTCGGGCTCCGCAGGTGGTTCGTTCGGGGCCACGTCCGGGCGGTACAACCGTACGCCGAACGCTTTCATGTACTCTGTCCAGTTGCCTTCGACCCCCGCGCGGGCCTCGCCTCGCGTCGCGGAAAGAGACATCATCATCTTCGCATCGAGATTTTCGACGATGTGCACAAACAGCGCCTCGGGCGTCGCCGGCACTTTGGCGGCACCGTATTCCGGCAACCCGTGATGCGACAAAATGATGTGCTGCATCACGTCGATCAACGCCTGCGGAATCTTCTCCCCGAGCTTTTCCTCTGCCATTCTCGCGCGATGTTCCACCCACATCGCACTTTTGACGATGTGCCCCACGAGATGCCCGCCGTCGCTGTAACCGAAACTGCTGTCGTACGTCAGCTCCCAGGTCTTGCCAATGTCGTGCAGAAACACCCCCGCAAGCACAAGGTCCCGGCTCAGTCCGGGGTAAAATGTCACCGTCGCGTCGGCAACTTCCAACACGTTGAGCGTGTGTTCAAGAAGCCCGCCGATATACGCATGATGAAACGTCTGCGCCGCCGGCGCACGACTGAAATTTTTCATCATCTCGGCGTCGTCGATGTACGCCCCGACCAGCGCCGACAAATGCCGATTTCTGATCGACCGCATGATTTCCGTCAGCCGGGCGACCATTTGGTCGATGTTCTTTTCCGTGTGCGGCAGCAGATCGGAGACATCAAACGTCCCCGCCTTGGCCGGCCACATCTGTTCGATAATGATCTGGAGGTTATTCTGGTAGTTCTCGACGCGCCCGCGGACGCGCAAAAACCCGCTCTCCGGAATGGCGTTGAAGGTGTCGCGGGTGGCGTTCCACATGCGCACCGTCACCTGCGCGGTTCGGTCGGAGAGGAACGCCTTGATGTAATGTTTGCCGTTGCTGGCCGCGGCGAGTTGCTTGTTCGTGATGACGTAAACGTCTTCGATCGTGTCGCCGGGCTGACATTCGGCCAAAAAGAGTCTGGGCATAAACTTCGTTGTACGGCTCGGCGGGTTGAGAGGCAAGAATGAATCGGAGTGATGAAATCTTTGAGACGCGCCCGGTCCGCCGCCGGCGCAAACTGAAGTGGGCGGTGCTCGGGTTGATTGCATCGATCGCGCTGGTTTGCCTCGGGTGCTGGCTGTGGACGTTTCGCTCGCCGGTGCAAACAACCGAGATCTTCCGCGGCGTGACCTACACCTGCGAGCAACTCCCCGAGACCAGTGAGTCCGGCGGCCTGCTCCATGTCGTCGAAGTGGATCTGACAGCGCCGGGTGTGGATCTATACGTCACGCCGATGCACCCCGGCGCGCTCGAAAAGGGGTGGCAGTACGAGATGAGCTGGCCTTGGTGGCAGGGACGGGCCAAGGGGCTGGCGGTTGCGGTGAATGCGAATCTCTTCCAAGCCAAAGACGGCGGGTTTGCGCTGCCCGGGAGCTACGCGCGATCAGCCGAAACTGCCGTCAGCGCGGGGGTGACGAATCATATTGATCCGAATTCATATCTGGTTTGGTTCGAGCGCAATCTCACGCCGCACGTCGAGCGGACAAAGCCCCCCAGCCAGGCGGCGCTGGATCGCGCGTACTGGGGCGTTTCCGGGCAGGGGGTGCTTTTGGAGAATGGAAAAATCAACAGTTCCGCCAGTGCTGTCACCGACCGTTTAACGCTCCTGGGCGTCGACACCCGCCGCGCCCGGCTGTGGCTCGTCGCCGTCGACAAGGCCAGCCAACGCTTCGCCGGGCAGTTGATGTCGGATCTCGGCGCGGAGTACGCGATTCAATTAGATAGCGGCGACAGCACGTGCATGTTCCTGGGTTCCGCCGCCGAGGGGGTGCGCTCCGGAACGGTCATCGGTGGGTGGCGACCTGTCGCGACAACGTTCGGCGTCCGCGCCTTGCCGGTCGAACCGGCGCGGTAATCCTGGCAATTTACCTCGCTGCCGTGATCGTCAACAATCGCGGGATTCCTCTCCTGCAACATAGAAAGACGAGTTCTTTGCTTTGACCCGCAGCGAGCCCGTCGTACAATCGATTGATACGCGACCTGGGGAAGTACAATTCCCAAAAATCGAACGTTGACACCACCATGCCTCGAAACATCGCGTCAGCAACACCACCCCTGCAGCTCAAGCCCAAAGCTCGGGCGCTCAGAAGTCTAAAGCAATGGATTCATGACGGCCGACTCGTCGGCGGGGAAAGGCTCCCTTCCGAACAAGCGCTGGCAGGCAGCCTTAAGGTCGCAAGGTCTGCCGTTCGAAGCGCTTTGCAGCAGCTCGAAGAAGAAGGCTTGATTCGACCGCAGGGCCTGCGCGGACGAATGGTTTCGGAACAGGTGCGTGTCGCCCAGACGGTGATGAATCAGACGGTTGTTCTCGTCACCGAAAGCCCCGACGCCCCGCCGGCGCATCAGCGGGCCACGGGCTGGGAAACGTACGTGTGGGTCGGCATGGGCGGCGCGGTTCGTCAGGCGGGGCTGCATTCACTTTCGATCCACCCGAGCCTTTTCACCGCCGACCAGATCCACCGGCTCATCGCGGACCGCCCGCGCGGCGTGATCCTGCGCCGCGACGCGGTTCTGGGCAAGCACGGCGAGGCCGCGCTCGAAGCACTCCGCGCCGGCGGGGTGCCCATCGTTCTTTACGGCTACGAACCCAAACTCAGCGGGCACGACACCGTCGTCTCCGACCACGCCGCCGGCGCCTACAAGCTCACGCAGTGGCTCCTGCAACGTGGGCATAAGCGAATCCTCCGAGTCTGGCCGAGCACGCGCGCCCCCGACGGCACCCGGCCTACCTGGCTTAATCAGCGCGACGCGGGTTTCGAACGCGCGATGAAAGAAGCCGGCGGCACGCAAATTCCCGCAATCGAATTGCCTGTGATTTCCTTCGACACCTTCGACCCGGAAAATTTCAACGCCGCCACCCGCATGAATGCCGGGTACCTCATGCCTTATCTCAGCGGTAACCCGCCCGTCGACGCAATAATGGTCGCATCCGACGGCATGACCTACGCAATGTCTGCTGCCTGCAGGCTCTTCGGGAAGATTCCCAACAAAAACGTCCTCGTCGTCGGCTACGACCGTTATTATTCAGACTGCATCGAGCGAAACCACGAACCTGCTCCCCCCGCGGCGACCGTCGATAAGCAGAACCTGAAGATTGGCAACGCGCTGCTGGCCCTTCTTCTGGAACGCATCGAAGGCAAGCTCCCGCCTGAACCGCAGATGCGCGTGGTAGACCCGGAACTCGTCATCATCGGAGACTGATACCCGACGATCGGAACCTCCCGGTTCGACATCTCGTCAGGTGACAGTCCGCGCCCTTGGCTGTACTTTCGCATTAACTTTTGCTCAGGAGTCCGCCGCATGCCCAGCGTGTCTTATGATTCCCGTTCCCTGCTCATCGACGGGCAGCGAAAACTGATCGTCTCCGGTGCCGTGCACTACCCTCGCTCCACGCCGTCGATGTGGCCGCAGATCATTCAACGCTCCAAAGCGGCGGGGCTGAACACCATCGAAACCTACGTCTTCTGGAACCTGCACGAGCGCCGTCGCGGTGTGATGGATTTTTCTGACCGGCTCGACCTTTATCGCTTTTGCCAAATCGCGCACGAACAGGGCATGCACGTCATTCTTCGCATCGGCCCGTACATCTGCGCGGAGACCAACTTCGGCGGGCTTCCGCCGTGGCTGCGTGAGGTGCCGGGGATGCAGATCCGCACCTGGAACGAGCCGTTCATGCGCGAGAAAGAGCGGTTCGTCCGCGTGCTTTGCCAGACGCTTCGGCCGCTATTCGCGCCGCGCGGCGGGCCGATCGTCATGGCTCAGATCGAAAATGAATACAACAACATCTCCAAGTCCTACGGCCAGGAAGGGCAGAACTATCTGAAGTGGTGTGTGCAGCTGGGCAACTCGCTTGACCTGGGCATCCCGTGGGTGCAATGCTTCGGTGCCGCCGAGGGCGCGATCGAATCGATCAACGGCTTTTACGGACACACCGAGCTCGAGAAGCATTTCAAGGAACATCCCGAACAGCCGCCGCTCTGGACGGAAAACTGGCCGGGATGGTACGACACCTGGGGTTTCAATCATCACGGACGAACTCCCGAAAACGTCGCGTACGGCGTGGCGCGTTTTTTTGCCGCGGGCGGCGCGGGGGTGAACTACTACATGTGGCAGGGCGGCACGAATTTCGACCGCGAGACGATGTACTCGCAAACCACTAGCTACGACTTCGACGGCCCGCTCGACGAGTTCGGCCACGAAACCACCAAGTCCAGGCACCTGACCCGGCTGCACCGAATTCTGATTGACCACGCCGACCAACTCTTCGCGACCCCTCCGGCGACGCCGACCGCCAACGGCGCCCAGGTCGAGTTCTCATACGGCTCGCTTGTTTTCCGCTGCGATGATGAGGCGAAAAGCGTGCAGATTTTCTCCGGCGGGAAGCTACTAATGGACACCGCCGTCGTCGAGGAGGCGTCGCGGATTGTCCGCACAACCACGCCCGCGGGCGTAAATTTTTCCCCGTGGCAGTCGCTGTCCGAGCCGCTCCCCGGGCAGTGGCCGGCGGATCTGCGGACGTCGGTCGAGTCTAAAGATCCGATCGAACAACTCTCGCTTACGCACGATCTGACGGATTACTGCTGGTACAGCACAACGCTCGAATCGAGCGGCCCCGGCGAGTTAATGCTCGACGGCGTGGCGGACGTGGTACACGTGTTTGTCGACGGCAGGCTCGCCACTTCGTCGACCGGCGCGCCGCAGGAGAACCGTGACATCGCCAAGCCCGAGGAGTGGCGGCAGACGTTCAAGCTCGATCTTCCCGCGGGGCGCCGGCGGATCGATCTGCTCTGCTGCGCGATCGGCCTGGTCAAAGGCGATTGGATGCTCGGCATGCAAAACATGATGCTGGAGCGTAAAGGTCTGTTCGGCCGCGCGCTGTGGAACGGCAGCCCGCTGCCTGGGCCGTGGTCGATGCAGTCTGGTCTTCTCGGCGAGCGGCTCGGCACGTTCGACCCGGCGCGCGCCTCGACGTTGAAGTGGGAGCCCGCGCCGGCGCAGCCGGCCGCGCCGCGCTGGTGGAAATCGAACTTCGCAAGACCCTCCGGAGACGCGCCGCTCGTCGTCGATCTCACGGGTTTGAACAAGGGCCTCGCGTGGTTGAACGGCCGGTGCATCGGTCGATACTGGCTGATCCGCAACTCGGGCGTAAACCTGCAGGGGCCGACATTTTACAAAGCGCCGATCACCAACTCCCGCGCCGGCGAGCCGTCGCAGCATCTCTATCACCTGCCGCTGGAATGGCTGCAGAACACCAATACGCTTGTATTGCTGGAAGAAACCGAGGCCAGACCCGATCAGGCGAAGCTCCTTCGGCGTAACTAAGGTCACCGGCAGACGGCAACATTGACTCGGCGGCGACGCACGGTAAGTTCCGAAAGTCGTTCGTCGGTTCGAATCGGAACAATTCGGTTGCGAGGCGCAGGTCTCTGATTCGACTGATAAACCGTTGTGATGAAGCACATCTGAACGAATCGGAAGGGCCGACGGTATAACATTCGGTCGGCGGTGGTTGGGTTCAGTATTTGTCCGGCGCGTGATTAACGAGGACTTCATGAGATTCATTCTTGCGTTTCTGGCGGCGGTTTCATTCTCGACTTTCGTTTCGGCTCAGGCACTGGTGCTCCCGGACAACCTTGCCGTCCTGAAGTGCGCCGCGCCCGACGCAAACGCTTCGCTACTGGAAAGCAACGCCGCCGGACAGCTGTTTTATGCAGGCGAAGTGGTAAATCTGAAGATTTTCATCAGCAAAGCGATCGGCTCGGCCGGGCCGTTCGTGATTGAGTTGCAGGAGATCAGCACCCGCGACCCCGAGGCGCGGAGCACGAGCATGGAAGGCTTTTCCGACACCGCCGGCCACGCGCCGATCATCGGGCTGGAAGGCAAACCGATTGAGATCCCGATTGAAGTGGCGTTCGACGACAAAGGCGAAGCGACGCTCACGCTCGATAATTTTGCATTGCCCGCGCGATTCGGGACGTATGCGGTCGTACTAAAGGCCGGCTCGAAGCGGCAGTTCGTCGCGTCGCTGGCGCGGGTACCGGCTCGCCGCGAGGACGGAAAAGTGGAAACCGTTCCCGTCTTCGGCGAGGGGCAATTCCTGACCGGCGGCCCCGAAGAAGTCGCGAAGCGTGTGGAAATTTATTCGCGCATGGGCATTCGCGGGTGGCGTTCAGAACTGAGCTGGAGCGAAACGGCAGACGGAAATCTGAATCTCGAAGTCTACGCGCCGCTGTTCGAAGCGGCTAAAAAGCACGGACTGGGCATCATGGTGACGCTCGGCGGGCACCCGGGGCATTGGCGGCCGTTCGGAGAACCCACGCCCGCCTCAGGTTGGCGCCCCGACAGCGGCGGATACTCGGGCAGCGGCGACTGGCTCGCCCACCCCGACAACTACCCGCGCTACGAAAAATGGATCGAAGAATTCAGCCGCCGGTTTTGGGAAGACGGCCGGGGCGGGCTCTGGGGGCTGGAAAACTACAACGAGCCGTGGGAAGGCGGGGGCATCAGCGGCTGGGCGCGCGACGCGATCCAGTATCGGGAGATCCAACGCATGATCGGTCGGGCGGCGCGCCGAGTCAGCCCGGAGATCAAGTTGCTCGCCGCCTCGTCGATCATGAACACGGAAGACAAGCTTTACTCCGACGGTACGAACGAGTTCAACCAGTACGTCGATATCTTCACTGACCACTACGTCGTTCCTCCGATGTGCTACGGCCCGCTGGTGGCCGAGGCGCACGGGAAGGAATCGATGGAGACTGAAACGTGGGTGGTGTCTACCGAATACATGCTGCCGAACGTGGTCGCCCAGTTCATGGCCGCGGGGCAGAAACGCATCGCGCCGTGGCACCCACGTGTGCTGTACGACAATGTGAACGGAGCCCTGATTCCCGCGCCGGTCGTCGTCGCGACCACCGTGTTCAATTACTTCTGCACCGGCAAGCCGTTCGACAAGATCGTCTTCAGAGAGCATCTCCCCTGGGTGTTCCAATTCGGACCGGATTCCGACAACGACGCAGTTCTGGTTGTTTTCGGGCAGTTGCTCAATGCGTTCGGGAACGATCCGAAGGAACGGCCTTTCGCGCAGGTCGAAGCCGCCGGCGGGGGGACGATGACCATCGACAACGCCGACGGATTGCTGAAGTTCTTTGATCTTTCCGGCAACGCGGTGCATGAAGGTGAGCCGTCGGTCACACTGCCGATGAGCTTCCTGCCTGTTTATGTGAAGTGCGAGCAAGGCCCGGTGAAAGCCGCCGAGCGAATCCGACAGGCGAAGGTATCGGGGAAAAAACCCGTAGAAATTCTGCCGATCGATTTCACGAAGCCTGTCGCCGCGGGTTCAACGCTTCTGGTAAAAGTCGCCAATCGCCTGCCGCAAACAATCAGCGGCACGCTCGCTGTTAAATCGCCGGAAGGGCTGACGCTTGTCGCGAACGAACAGAAGATCGATCTGACGGGCGGAGAAACCAAGACGGTGTCATTCGAAATCACCGCCACCACGACAGACGCGTCGAACAGTTACCCGTTCGTGTTTACGTTCAGCAGCGATGCCGGCAATGCCGAGTACGCCGAGAGCATGAACGCCGCGATCGTGTCGAAGAAGACGATTGTCGTCGATGGTAATTTGGATGATTGGAAAGACGTTTCTGGCGTGACAGTGATTGCCGGCGTTCAGGCGGCCGACCTGGCGGAGAAAATGCGACGCCCGTGGCTCGACATCAAAGAAGAACTTCCGCAGGGCAACCTCGGTGAGTTCAAGATCGCGTACGACGAGAACTTTCTCTACATCAGCGCCCGTGTGAATGACGCGACGCCAGACATCGAGAAGCCGCTTTTTTCCACTGTACCCGCCGACTACTACTACCACACCGCCGAAAGCGATAAGGAAGAGCCGTACAAAACGTTCATCGAGGATTTCAACAAGAAATTCCCCGACGCGAAGTACAAAAGCTTCGCCGACGTTCCATTTGTTTGGAAGCGTTCACCGGAAATGTACATCCCGTTCCGCCGAGACCGGCTTCAGATCGGGCTGGACGTCACCGACGGCTGGCATGACCTGAAAAGCAATTGGGATCGAGTCACGCCGGGGCTCACCGCCTGGCCGGACACGGACTACGAATACTCCATTTATCTGGGTCAAGGCGGCGCGAACGAGATCTGGAGGCACTTGGCCCCGGGCGTGCCCCGCATCCACGATTACCCGCGCCAGGTGAAGGGCCAGAGAACGACCGGCGTGGTGAGCGGCGGGAAATCTTTCGTGAAATACGAAGGCACCGAATACACCTACGAAATCGCCATTCCGAAAGAAGAGCTTGGAGATTTAAAACTCTCCCCGGGCACGACGCTCGGGCTGATGCTCCGCGGCGGAAACAGCCAGGGCGCACACGTCGACTACGGCGTGGACAAATCCGTCGCAAAGGTCAATGGCCTTTCGCTGCACCCTTACTGGGAACGCTCGAGCAACTGCGGCGTGCGCTGGACGCTAGGCGAATGACGACGCGGTAGGTATCGATCGATCACCAAGAGGCAGGCCGCGCAATTGCGTGCTTGCCTCTTTCTTTAGAACCGGCAAGTTTCAGGACACTTATGGGCAGCGAAATTTCATTTTCTAACGGCGTTCGCATTGCACTGGTCGACGAAGGCAAACGATTCAAAGGCCTCGGTGCCGTTAGCGCCGGTGGGGTGGCGATGCGCTCCGGGCGCCGGCCGATGTTTGTCGAACTCCGCACGCCGGATGGCGTGGAACTGATCGATTTCTCACTCGTCAAACAGCACGTCGATCCGTCCGGCGCGACGCTGGAGTTTTCGATGAAGGCCCGCCCGGGTGGGCTCATGGAATACATGGTGCATGAGGTCCGCCAGCGCGTGCGACTCGGCGACTGGTCGGAAGAACCGCAACCCGCCGACGCCAAACTCACCATGGTGATCAAGCCCGTCAATAGAAAGTTCGGCGACACGAATTTTGTGGGGTTTTCATACCAGTATCACTACAGCAGCAAGTCGCTGCCGATGTACAAAATCGTGGACCGCGCGACGTGGGAGCCCGGCGGGAAAGCGGTGGGCAATGAGTTCTGGATGCGCAACTGCTTCACACCGGTGATTGCGAAGTTCAAGAGCATCGAACAGTTCCACAGCACCGAATGGTTCCTGCCTGCGGCGACGAATCCAAACATCTTTCAGTTCCTGCCGCTTCAGACAGAGTTGCAGGGATTCAGCTTCACGTTCTCGCCGGCGGGAACGCTGGTCACCTGGGCGACGGAGGTCGCGCACGTCAGATCGCTTTTCGAGAAGGAGCGAAACAAAGATGAGATCACGCATTGGCACGAGCACTGCGGCGATCTTGCCAATGATTTCTCGACCGCGCCGATGGAAGTGCTGTTTGTCGCCGGCGCGCTCGATCGAGTGGGGCAAATCAATGTCTACGAAGCGGTGAAAGAACTCGTCCATGGTACGCTTCACGCCCAAGTGCCGATGCGTCGCGAGCGCGTGACCACATACGGGCAGATCGAAGAGTGGACCCTGCCGGATATGAAGCGATACACCGACCTCGGGCTCCCGAAGCTGCTGAACATCGGCTGCAAAACCATCGGCCTTGCGAACCACTTCCAGAACAACATGAACACGTTCGGCGTGAGCAACATGTGCTGCACCGTCGACTACCTGGTGGCCGAGACTGTCGGCGAGGAAAACCTTACCCGGTTTTGCCAGATTGCTCGGGATGCCGGCGCGGTGGTGGAGATGTGGGGCAACACCTCCATCTCTTCGATGACGGTCATTTTGGCGAACAAGAATGAGGGAGGGAAACGCATCGACTTCCTCCCCCACGAAGGTTCGATCATGGCCGCATCGACCGACCGCACGCAATTTTTCTGTCGAAATGCTTCGAATGCCATCGAAGCCGACCACTACACCCCGCAGTTTTGTGTGCTGAATCTTCGTGACGAAGGCGTGCGAAAATACTGGATGGAACGCTGGGGCGACGCCGCGAATCGAGTCGGGCTCGGTGGAATTTTTCTCGATAGTTCTTTCAATCTATCGAGCGACAAGTTTCACTGGATCCAAAGCACAGATGCAAACAGAACCGGCGCCACTGCCGACCAGTCGCACCTTCTTGGTCACTATCGACCCGCCAGCGAACCGACGGCAGCGATTCTCTCTCAATACAAAGCTCACCTCCAACTGATGGCCGAGATGCAGCAGGTTGGATACCAATATTGCAACGAAGACCTCGGCGTGTTCGGCATTCACCGGCACGGGCCGGGCGCAGAGATGCGAATTGATAGCCTATTTATGTGGGCCGACTGCCTGCTCAATTTCGACATCCCCGCGATCCGCGCTGCCGGCGCCGACCCGGATGACGTTTTCTTCGAATCGCTCGCATATCGACAGGTGTGGACGGTCACGTGGGATCACCGGCGAGACAAGCTGAGCTACCACTACGCCGGGCTCCGAACTGCGGAGGATGAGCCCCAGCCGCATCACTTATCGATTTTCAAAGCTTACAACGAAGTGGCCGATCTGATGCACAATCGCACCTTGCTCCCCGACCAAGCGGGCGTGATCTATCGTCACAACGGAAAGCAACTTCTGTGGGCGTTCAAGAACTTCACCCACGCTCTAGCCGAGCCGACGAACGTGCTTGAGGTGCGCGGCGGGGCGAAGCGTGAGATGAGTGTCATCAAGGCAGCGAAGCACGAGGTATACCTGATCGGCTGATGCGCTCGCGTGTTTCATCGAATCGAGCACATCTCGAATGCTCGAAATAACAGCATTTGGATTGCCTGATCGCCTCGTGAAGTAATTCAATTGAATTTACGCAACACCGGCTTAACGCTCGGGCCGACGATGTACTTCTCCACGCCGTCGGTGAGCGCGCGTTGGTAGACCTGCAGCGCCCGGCGGGTGCATTCTATTGTGCGGTCGATGTCGGCATCGCTGTGCGCGTAGCTCACGACGAAGCTCGGTGTGAGGATCCCTTGCCGCGCCATCTCCTGAAGAAACAAGGTGCGGAAGGGTTGGCTGCGTTGTTTCTTGTCATCAAGGGTGGCGAAAACCAGGTTGCCCTTTCGGCCGGCGAGTTGGAAAAAATCCTGCATGCCCAGCTCTCGAACGACTTCCGTCACGCCCGCCGAGAGATTTGATCCGACCCGATTCATGTGCCCGATGACGTCGTGCGATTGGTACGCATCAACCACCGCCATTGCGGCCGCGAGATGATGCGTCTCCGCGCCATGCGTTGTGCTGAGAAGAAAAACACGTTCTTTGTCGTGGCAAAGGCCGCCGCGTGACATGAACTCTCGTTTGCCGATCATCGCGGAGATGGAAAGTCCGTTGCCCATCGCCTTGCCGAAGCAACTGATATCGGGTTGAAATTGATAGAGCCCCTGCGCGCCCGCGTTGTGCCAGCGAAAGCCGGTGATCATCTCGTCGAGCACAAGCAGGGCACCGTTTGTGTGACACAGATCCAACAGCCCCTGAAGAAAGCCGGGCGCCGGCGGGGTGACGGTTTCGGCCTCCAGAAAAAGGCAGGCGATCTTGTTGGGATAATCGTCGAAAAGTTTCTTCGCGCTCGCGAGATCATTGAAGTTGAATTTCAGAGTC
>Ga0105046_10006967_pt1 | contig 17851 bp, 17 predicted proteins | sample MAT03_FD_78385 | JGI IMG/M metagenome (GOLD analysis project Ga0105046, IMG submission 78385) | Freshwater microbial communities from Lake Fryxell liftoff mats and glacier meltwater in Antarctica - MAT-03 (megahit assembly) | ecosystem: Environmental > Aquatic > Freshwater > Ice > Liftoff...
CCGCCACGGGCTTCAATGCCTTCGCGCTTCACCGTGGCCAGGACAGAGGCCGCCTGCGGACCGCCCATGATGGAAATGCGCGCATTCGGCCACATCCACAAAAAGCGCGGGCTGTAGGCGCGGCCGCACATGCCGTAGTTGCCGGCGCCGAAACTGCCGCCGATGATCACGGTGAATTTGGGTACCTTCGCAGTGGCCACTGCGGTCACCAGCTTGGCGCCGTCGCGCGCGATGCCGCCTGACTCGTATTTCTTGCCGACCATGAAACCGGTGATGTTTTGCAGGAACAACAGCGGAATGCCGCGCTGCGCGCACAATTCGATGAAGTGCGCGCCCTTCAATGCCGACTCCGAGTACAGGATGCCGTTGTTGGCGATGATGCCGACCGGCATGCCGTGGATGCGTGCAAAACCGGTCACCAGCGTTACACCGTAGCGCGACTTGAATTCATCGAGTTCGGAACCATCGACGATACGCGCGATCACCTCGCGCACATCGTAGGGCTTGCGTGATTCGGCCGACACCACGCCGTAAATTTCCTCGGCCGCGTAGAGCGGCTCGCGCGGCGCGGCGATTTCAAGCGCCGGCGCCTTGACCCGGTTCAGGTTGCCGACGATACGCCGGGCGATCGCCAGTGCGTGCGCGTCGCTTTTCGCCAGGTGGTCGGCCACGCCGGAGACGCGCGTATGCACGTCGCCACCCCCCAGCTCCTCGGCGCTCACCACCTCGCCGGTGGCCGCCTTCACCAGCGGTGGGCCGCCCAGAAAAATGGTGCCCTGGTTGCGCACAATGATGGTCTCGTCGCTCATGGCCGGCACATAGGCGCCGCCGGCGGTGCAAGACCCCATCACCACCGCGATCTGCGGGATGCTGCGTGCCGACAGGTTGGCCTGGTTGTAGAAAATTCGGCCGAAATGGTCGCGGTCGGGAAACACGTCCTCCTGGGTCGGCAGGTTGCCGCCGCCGGAATCAACCAGGTAGATGCACGGCAGGTTGTTTTCGCCCGCGACTTCCTGCGCCCGCACATGCTTTTTCACCGTCATCGGGAAATAAGTGCCGCCCTTGACCGTGGCGTCGTTGCACACGATCACGCATTCGCGGCCGGAGACGCGGCCGATGCCGGTGATCACACCCGCGCCCGGCGCGGCGTTGTGATACATGTTGAAGGCGGCGAGTTGCGAGAATTCGAGGAAGGCGGTGCCGGGGTCGAGCAACTGCTCGACCCGCTCACGCGGCAGCAGTTTGCCGCGCCCCACGTGCTTCTTGCGAGCATCCTCTGAGCCGCCGGCGGCGATGTGCGTCACCTTGACCTTGAGATCATCGACCGCGGCCTTGAGCGCAGCGGCATTGGCGGCATATTCAGCGCTGCGGGCGTTGATGGCGGTAGCGAGAGTTGCCATGGGTCTCCTGTGGCCGCCGTGGGCTGGCCGGCTTTACGTTTACGTAAGCGTCAATTGTAGCAACGCGCGCGCTGCGCCGGCCGCAACGTTCTTCCGGGCTGTGGTTCAGGCGCGCCGGGGGGGCAATGCGCCGAGTACGGCGCCGCCGACGATGGCGCACATCGCCAGCAGTGCAAGCGGGCCCAGGCTACCCGCGCCGGACAGCGCCAGCCAAAGCGTGGAAAGCAGAGGCGTGAGATAGGCAAGCGTGCCGATCATACGCGGGTCACCGCGCTTCATCGCCGCATCCCAGGTGTAGAAAGCCAGGCCCAGAGGACCGATGCCTAATGCCAACAGCCAGAAACTGTCGAGCGCTGAGAAGCGACCCGCCGGCTCCCAGAGGAAATGACAAAACAAGGAAAGAACGCCTGACACCGCACAGAATGCACCAACGGTGCCTGTCGGAAACGCCGGCATGCGCCGCGTCAGCAGCGAATACGTGGCCCAGATCAACGCCGCAGCAAGCGCGCAACCATAGCCGAACCAGTAGCGCTCATCAATGTCGAGTTTGCCACCGGTGGCCAACAGCGCGGCGCCACCAAAGCCCAGCATTGCCGCGATCACGTGACGTACGGTCAGACGGACGCCCGGCACGATCAGCGGAGCCAACACGACGATCAGAAGCGGCCACAGGTAGTTGATGAGATTGGCTTGGATCGGCGGTGCGCTGCGCAACGCGGTGAATAGGCACAAGTGAAATCCGAACAGTCCGTACACGCCAAGGGCAAGCAGGCGCGGGGTCGCGGCGCGCCAGTCGGCGATGCGCGGCAGGCCGCAAAGTGCACCCACCAGAAGACTGGCGCCGACCAGCAGGAAGGGTGGAATATGGGCGAGCTTCAAGCTCAACCAAGCGGCGGACGACCACAACAGGATCGATATCAGTGCGGATGCGATGGGAGACAAGGTAAGCGGGGTCGCGACCAGCAGCCTTAGGCAGTCGGCGCGAGGCGGGGCCGGTTAACGCCAGGTTTTCTTCTTCTTCCAGCGCCGATGGCCGCGCGCGCTTTCTTCCTTGATGCCCAGGTAAAACTCCTTGATGTCTTCCTTCTGCATCAGGTTGGCGCAGGTATCTTCCATCACGATGCGGCCGACTTCGAGCACATAGCCGAAGTCGGCAGTCTTGAGCGCCATTTGCGCGTTCTGCTCGACCAACAAAATGGTGGTGCCACGCTCGCGATTGATGCGCGTGATGATGCCGAAAATTTCCTTGGTGAGGAGCGGCGACAAACCCAGCGAAGGCTCGTCGAGCAGCATCAACTTGGGCGCGGACAGCAAGGCGCGCGCAATCGCCAGCATCTGCTGCTGGCCGCCCGAGAGCAGGCCGGCGTCCTGCCTGGCGCGTTCTTTCAGAATCGGGAAATAGCCGTACACGGCTTCGATGTCGCGTGCCACACCGTCGCGATCGCGCCGGGTGTAGGCACCCATCTTCAGGTTGTCCTCGACCGACAGCAGCGGAAACACCTCGCGCCCTTCGGGCACGTGGCTGATGCCGGCGCGCACGATGCGGTCAGCCTCCCAGCCATGAATTTCCTGCCCGGCGTAAATGATCTGGCCCTTGTTGGGATCGATGATGCCGGAGATGGTTTTGAGAATGGTGCTCTTGCCGGCGCCATTGCCGCCCAGCACGGTGGCGATCCTGCCTTCGGGCACAATCAGGCTGACACCGCGCAGCGCCTGTACCGGGCCGTAGCTCGACTCGATGTTCGCCAATGTCAGGATGGGCGTGCTCATTCCGGCCGTCCGAGATAGGCTTCGATCACCTTGGGATCGCTCTGCACCTCGCGTGAGGTGCCCAACGACAGCATCTCGCCCTGGCTCAAGGCCAGCACGCGGTCGGACACCCGCGAGACCAGGCTCATGTCGTGCTCGACCATCAGCACGGTGACGCCGAGATCCTTCTTGATGTCCTCGATCCAGAATGCCATGCCATCGGTTTCTTCCGGATTGAGGCCCGAGGAGGGTTCGTCGAGCAACAGCAGTTTGGGGCCGATGCACAAGGCGCGCCCCAGCTCGACCACCTTGCGTACACCATAGGGCAGGCCGGCCACGAAACTGTCCCGATAGTGCTGCAACTCGAGAAAATCGACCACCTTTTCGGCGGCCTCGCGATGCGCGATTTCGGCGCGACGCGCCGCCGGCAGGAACAGAAGCTCCTCCAAAAACGAGGTGCTGCGATGGTTGTGCCGCCCGATCAAAAGGTTCTGCAGCACCGTGGCGTGCTCGAACAACTCGATGTTCTGGAAAGTGCGCGCGATGCCCAGATTGGCAACACGGTGCGGCGCCATGCCGGTGATCTCCTGGCCCTTGAAAATGATGCGCCCGGAAGTCGGCGGGTAGATCAGGCTGATCAGGTTGAAGATCGTGGTCTTGCCGGCGCCGTTGGGACCGATGATGGTGAACACCTCGCCCTCTTCAACCTCGAACGAAACATTGGTGACCGCCTTGACGCCACCGAACTGGATCGAAATGTTCTCCGCCTTGAAGAAGCTCATTTATTCACCCCCCTTCCAAAGGGGGGCCGGGGGGGGGATAGCCCGACGGCAAAAGGGGGGCCGGGGGGGATAGCCCGACGGCAAAGGGGGGCCGGGGGGGGAGAGCCCAAAGTGAAGCTCATTTCAACCGGTCCGACTTCATGTACGTCTTCTGGCGCCGGAACATGCCGCGACGGTAAAACGGAAACAGCGAGAAGTAAGTGCGGATCTTGACCCAGCGACCGTAGATTCCCAGCGGTTCGAACAGCAGGAAGCCGATCAGGATCAGGCCGAAAATGGTCGGCTGCAATCCGGTCTGCTGGGCAATCGCCGGCGGCAGATAGTCTTTCATGAAGACGATCAGTTGCGGCAGGGTAATGACAAAAATCGCGCCAAAAATCGCGCCGTGGAATGAACCCAGGCCGCCGATGAATACCAGCGTCGCCATTTCGATCGAAACCAGCAGGTTGAACTGCTCCGGCGAGATGAATTGCAGTTTGTGCGCGTACAAGGCGCCGGCCATGCCGGTCAGCGCTGCGGAAATGGCGAAGGCAATCGTCTTGTAGCGCGCCAGGTGGATGCCCATGCTCTGGGCCGAGATTTCCGAGTCGCGGATCGCAACAAACGCACGACCGGTGGAACTGCGCATCAGATTGATCATGCCCAGCATGATGATGAAGACCAGCCCCAGGCACAGGTAATAGAAGCGCACGTCGTTATCGATGAGTGCACCAAAAAAATCAATTTGCTTCAACTGCTTGCCCGAATTGCCGCCGGTCACCGAATCCCAGCGGGTGACCGCCTCCTCGACGATGAAGCCGAAGGCCATGGTCGCAATCGCCAGGTAGATGCCTTTCAGGCGCAGGGCGGGCAGGCCTACGATCACGCCGGCCAAGCCCGCCAAAAGACCCGCAGCCGCAAGCGACACTGCGAACGGCGCACCCCTGGCCTGCAGCCATGCCTCGGTATAGGCGCCAACGGCCAGAAAGGCGGCATGGCCCAGCGAAATCTGCCCGGTAAAACCGATCAGGAGCATCATGCCAAGACCGATGATGCTGTAGATCAGGATGAACACCATCTGACCTACGAGATACTCGGGCAATGCCAGCGGCAGACCCAGCAAAAAAATTGCCAGAGCGCCATACCAGAACTTCTGCTGGCCGTCCTTGAACAGCCGCACATCCTGGTCGTAGTCTGTTTTGAACAGGAAACGCATTCGCTTTTGAGCCTTAGACTTTCTTTGTGAGCTTGTCGCCGAACAGACCCGAAGGTTTGAATATCAGCACCAGCAGCACCACGATATAAGCCGCGATGTCCTTGAAGCCCTCGGGCAGGTAGTAGCCGGCAAACGACTCCACCAGGCCGATCACCAGGCCGCCGACGATCGCCCCCGGAATACTGCCGAACCCGCCGACCACCGCAGCCGGAAAGGCCTTGAGCCCGATGAAACCCATGTTGGCATGCACGAAGGTAAGCGGTGCCAGCAGTATGCCGGCGAAGGTCGCCACCGCTGCCGACAAGCCCCAGATCAGGGTGTTGATGCGCCTCACCGGGATGCCCATGTAGTAAGCCGCCAACTGGTTTTGCGAGCTGGCCTGCATCGCGACGCCAATGCGCGTGAAGCGGAAAAACAGGAACAGCACCGCGCACAGCGCCGCGGTCATGACGATGATCATCAATTGTTCGAGCGAAATCGCGGCGCCGCCGATATTGATCACACGGTCGGCGAACGGGTTGGCGATCTTGTAGGTATCGGTGCCCCAGCCGGGCACCATCGACACCACGCCGCGCATGACGTAACCCACGCCGATGGTCACCATCACCACCGTGAACTGCGCCTGGCCCAGCACCGGCCGCAGGACAATGCGCTCGATGCCCATGCCGAAAAGCGCCATCACCAGCACCGCGAACACGATCGCCGCCCAGTAGGGCCAACCCATCAGCGCGGTGGCGGTATAGGCGAAAAAGCCGCCCAGCATCATCAGCTCGCCCTGGGCGAAATTGACGGTTTCGGTGGCCTTGTAAATGAGCACGAAGCCCAGCGCCACCAGGGCGTAGACGCAGCCAATGGCGATGCCACTCAAAGCCAGTTGAAGTAAGGTTGCCACCCGATTTTGTCTCCGTGCCGCCAGAAGCCCGTTTGCTTGTGAATTTTGCGAGCCGGGCGAAGACTACCCGCGCCTCGGGCTGCCGTCAATCCTCTGCAAACCCTGCAAACGCGGCGCAACGGAGCTGGCCAAATCACGAGAGAGGGCAGATCGCGCGCCTGCTTGCTGCTAGGATTGCGTTGCGGCAAAACGCCGACAGATCAACCAGGGAGCGTGCGCGTGAGTTGGCAACCCGAGCTGGACCAGCTCAAACAACGGCAAACCGCCGCTCTCGCGCTGGGCGGGCCTGAGAAGGTCGCGCGTCACACCGGCAACGGCAAGCTCACCGTGCGCCAGCGCATCGCCGAGCTGCTCGACGCGGACAGCTTCCGCGAAATCGGCTCGGCCTCGGGTTTCGCGCAATACGACGCCGACAACCAGCTCGCCAGCTTCACCCCGACCAACCAGGTCATGGGCCGAGGGCGGATCGAAGGGCGCAGCGTTACCGTCTCCGCGACGATTTCAGCGTGCGCGACGGCGCCAACGACGGCGGGGTGCTTGAAAAACTGGTCTATGTCGAGCGCATGGCGCTGCAACTGCGCATTCCGCTGGTGCGGCTGGTCGACAGCACCGGCGGTGGCGGTACCCGCGTGAACACTTTTCAACGATCGACAAAGAGGCTGGCATGAGCAAACAAGTGGAGTTTTTCTTCGACTTCGGCAGTCCGGCCGCCTACCTGGCCTGGACCCAGTTGCCGAACATCGCTGCGGCTGCCGGCGCCACCATCGTCTGGCGGCCGATGCTGCTGGGCGGCGTGTTCAAGGCCGCCGGCAATGCCAGCCCGATTTCAGTGGCTGCCAAGGGTAAATGGATGATGGCTGACCTGGCGCGCTTCGCCGCGCGCTATGGCGTGCCGCTCAATTTTCCGGCCAGCTTCCCCGTCAATACGCTAGCGCTGATGCGCGGCGCGGTCGGCATGCAGATGCGCCAACCGGCGGATTTCGACCGCTATGTGACCGCCGTCTTCCAGGCGATTTTCGCTCGCGGCCTCGCCATGGGCGACCCGGCGGTGGTGGCGGGTGTGTTGAGCGCCGCCGGTCTCGATGCCAGCGGCTTTGAAGCGCTGATCGGCGACCCCGCGGTCAAGCAGGGGCTGATCGCCAACACCGAGGAGGCGGTGGCGCGCGGCGCGTTCGGTGCGCCGACCATGTTCGTGGGAAACGCCATGCATTTCGGCCAGGACCGGCTCGACTTCGTCGCACAAGCGCTGGCCGCTTGAAATCATGAACCAACAGGTGCTGGCCACCACGGCGCTCGAAACCCCGGTCCGCCAGGGCGAGGAGTTTCGCGACCGCAACGTGCGGCGGCGCCTGCCGGCCGAAGAGTTGGCGCCGCTGACCCGACTGTCGAACTGGAAGAGCCTGCAAGCGCTGCTGCAGACAGTCTGTTTGGTAAGCATGACCGCGGCGCTGGGCGGGTTCGGCTTGAAGCTTCTGCGCAACACTACCGGCGCCGAACCCTGGTTGGGTCTTGGCATGATTGTCATTGCGGTCCTGTTGATGGGCTGCTGGCAGCATGCGCTGGCGATCATTTCCCACGAATCCACCCACTACCGGCTGTTTGCCAATCGCAGCGCCAACGATGTGATCGGACGCATCGCCGGCATGCTGATCGGCGTATCGACCTATTCCTATCGCATCGTGCATCGGGTGCATCACAACAACCTGTTTGAGGCGATCGACCCCGATCTGGCGCTGATGGCCGGCTATCCGCGCGGCAAGATGTACCTGGTGAAAAAACTGCTCAAGGACTTGGCCGGCCTCACCGCCTGGCGCAACTACCTGTATTTTTTCGGCGCGCCGGCCATGAACGCAAGCACTGGCCAGACGCAGAAGCCACTCGACGACACCACCGACCGCCTGCGCGACATGGCGCTGGCCGACCGCTGGGTGGTGGTGGCGTTTCATCTGGGCATGCCGGTGGCGATGTTCGCCATCGGTTGCGGCGTCGAATATCTGGTGCTGTGGATCCTGCCGGCCATTACGGTGCAAGCGGTGATCCTGCGCCTGCGAGCATTAGCCGAGCACGGTGCGCCGTCCGACACCAGCACGCCACTGGGTGCGGCGCGCACCAATATCGATTTGCCGCTGTGGGCGCGAGTGGCGCTGTTTCCGCATCATGTCAACTATCACCTGGAGCACCACCTCTACCCGGCGGTGCCGCATTACCATCTGCCTGCACTGCATGAGCGACTCAAGGCGCACGGCATTCTTGAAGGGGCCGAGGTGCGCCCGTTCGCCGCCACCATGCGGCGTGTTTTCGCGCCGCGCCCGCCAATCGCGGCCGCCGCAGCCGATCAATGACAGCGATAATCGCCCGCCAACGGCAGCATTGACGCCAGCCATTTCACCCACATTCAAAAACCCGACCATGAATCCGATCCGCTACGACACCGATGCCGAGGGCATCGTCACCCTGACCTTCGATGCCCCCGGCGCCTCCGTCAACACCATGACGCAAGCCTGGACCGACGCCATGACCGCGGCGGTTGACCGCATCATTGCGGACAAGGACAAGATCACCGGCGTGATCCTGGCCTCGGCCAAGAAGACCTTTTTCGCCGGCGCCGAATTGAAGGACGTGCTGAAGCTCACCGCAGCCCAGGGGCCGCGCTGGTACAAGGAAATCGAACAGACCAAGCGTGACTTCCGGCGCCTGGAAACCTGCGGACGGCCGGTGGTGGCCGCCGTCGCCGGCGCCGCCCTGGGGGGCGGCTGGGAGCTGGCCTTGTCGGCCCATTGCCGAATCGCACTGGACGAAGCCCGCATCACGCTGGGCCTGCCCGAGGTGACGCTCGGCCTGTTGCCGGGCGCGTGTGGCGTGACCAAGCTGGTGCGCCTGTTGGGGCTGGAAGCGGCGCTGCCGATCCTGATGGAAGGCAAGACCTTCAACCCGCGCCAGATGCACGAGCTCGGCCTGGTACAGGAACTGGCCGATTCGCCCGATGACATGTTCGCCCGCGCCCGCGCCTGGATCCGTGCCAATCCGGGCGCGCAGCAGCCCTGGGATGTGAAGGGTTACCGCATTCCCGGCGGCAGCCCGGACAGCCCGAAAATTGCGCAAATGCTCGCGCTCGCGCCGGCCATCACCATCGAAAAAACCCGCGGCCTGCTGCCCGCGCCGGAAGCCATCATGGCCTGTGCGGTCGAAGGTGCGCGCGTCGATTTCGATACCGCGGCGCGCATCGAAAGCCGCTACCTGATCAAACTTGCCGTCGGGCAGGTCGCCAAGAACCTGATCACCCTGTTTTTCAACCAGACCGCGATCAGGAGCGGCGCCTCGCGCCCCAAGGACGTGCCGAAATGGAAGGCCACCAGGGTCGGCATCCTGGGCGCCGGCATGATGGGCTCGGGCATCGCCTGGGCCAACGCCAGCCGCGGCATCGCCTGCGTGCTCAAGGATGTGTCGCAGGAGGCGGCCGACAAGGGCAAGAACTACAGCGCCAAACTGCTGGACAAACAGATTCAGCGCGGCCGCTCCGACCCAACTCGCGCCGGCCAGGTTCTTTCCATGATCAGCGCCACCGCTTCCAGCGACGACCTGGCAGGCTGCGACCTGATCATCGAGGCGGTGTTCGAAAAGCGCGACTTGAAAGCACAGGTCACCCGCGAAGCCGAACCGCAGCTGGCGCCGGGCGGCTTTTTCGCCTCCAACACGTCCACCCTGCCGATCAGCGGCCTGGCACAGGCCTCGGCCAGGCCGGAGAAGTTCATCGGCCTGCATTTCTTTTCGCCGGTCGACAAGATGGCGCTGGTGGAAATCATCAAGGGCGAGAAGACCGATGCCGAAACCCTGGCACGCGCCTATGACTACGTGCAGCAAATCGGCAAGACGCCGATCGTGGTCAACGACAGCCGCGGCTTCTATACCAGCCGCACCTTCGGCACCTTTGTGCGCGAAGGCGCCTGCATGCTCGAAGAAGGCATTCCGGCGGCGGTGATCGAGAACGCCGCGCGCGCAGCCGGCATGCCGGTAGGCCCGCTTTCGGTGATCGACGAAACCTCGATGAGCTTGTCGGTGCATGTGATGAACCAGACCCGCGCCGACCTCGCAGCAGAGGGCAAGACCTACGTGCCGCAGCCCGGTGAAGCCTTGTTCGAACGCATGGTGAACGAATTCAAGCGCCCCGGTCGCGCCGCCGGTGGCGGCTTCTACGACTACCCTGCGGGCGGCAAGAAGTCACTGTGGCCGGGCCTCAGGCAGTTCGCCAGGGACGGCGTCACTTGGGACATGGAGGAGCTCAAGCATCGCTTCCTGTACCGCCAGGCGATCGAAACCGCGCGCTGCCTGGAAGAAGGCGTGCTGATGACCGTGCATGATGCCAACATCGGCTCGATCTTCGGCATCGGCTTCCCCAGCTGGACCGGCGGCGCGCTGCAGTACATCAACAGCGAAGGCCTCGCTGCCTTCGTCAGCCGCGCCGATGCGCTGGCCGCGAAGTTCGGCGAACGCTTCAAGGTTCCGCAACTGGTGCGCGAGCGCGCGGCGCGCAACGAGGCGTTGGTTTGATCCGGTGACTACGCGCCGCAGAAAAGGCGCAGGCGCAGCCGCGCGCCCCGCGACGGAGTGTGCGTCGACGCCAGCGATGCGGCATCACTCCGTCTTCGCCGCCACTTTCTTTCTGGGCGCCTTGCCTGCGGGGCGCGCGCGCGAAGCGGCGCGCGGCGCTCTCTTCGGTCGCGGCGGAATCGCATTCTCGAGCTCCTTGAGCGCAGCGGCCGCATAGACTGCCATGCGCTGCATGCTGGGCTGTGAGGAGTGACATCCGGTGAAGCCGAAGTTCATCGCGCCGGCGTAGCTCTGGCAGGTGATGATCAGCGCCTGGCCATGCGTCACGATCGAGGCCGGATAGGCGCGACCTGCCGCCAAAAGCGACCCGTGCAGCAGCCAGGCACCAGTGTCAATGCACCCATCGCCGCGAATAGCGCACACACCCGAGCACGGTCCATGGAGGCAAGCGTGGGCGTCGGCATCGCGCGTCATGACCGAGGCCGGAACGCCAGCGCGAACGCCGGCCCCTTCCAGCGGGCTGGCGAGATGCGCATCTTTTCGCCCGATTGCGCGCCATGCGCTGATGCATAATCGGGGGGCCCGTCACCCGGCAGACACCCGCTTAACGCACCATGCGCCGCATTTCACTGTCCCGCCACCCCCGCGTGGCAAAAATTTCAACATGCGCTGGGTCGCCTCGATGGTGGCCGACGTATTGCGTATCTTGACCCGCGGCAGTCAGGGCGGCTGAGGCGCGCTGCGGGCAAGGGCCGACACCAGCTTGCGATGCGCGTGCGAATCTCGCAACTGAAGTCTTCCGGCAAGGCACTGGCCGCGGGCATCCACCTGGGCTTGAGTGCCTGCGCGGTGGGCCTTCTTGCAATGCTGATGTTCCTGTGGTGGTATCCGCCACCGTTTTTCATGGTCGACGGCGGCTGGCAGGTGTTGCGCCTGATCGTTCTGGTGGACGTGGTGCTGGGCCCTCTGTTGACCTTGATCGTGTTCGATCGCGCCAAAAAGGAACTCAAGCGCGACTTGGGGCTGATCGTGGTGCTGCAGGTGGCCGCTTTTGCCTATGGCGCGTCGATCATGCACTCGCATCGCCCGGCCTTCATGGTCTATGCCGAACGCAGCTTTTACTCGGTCAGTTGGCGCGACATCGGGCGGGCCAGCGCCGACCTCTCGGTGCCGGCGGCGCTGGCGGCCGGCACGCCCGCGCCGGTGCCGGTAGTCGCGGAGCTGCCGGCCGACCGCGCCCTGCGCGCACGGCTGTTCGCGGGAATGGCCGCCGGTGGCCCCTCGATTACCCACTATGGTGCCTTGTATCGCAAGCTTGACCAAGTCACCTTCGAGCGCATCGCCCGCGAAGCCGCCGATATCGACGAACTGGCACGCGGCGACAGCACAATCGCCGCCGAACTGGCACGGGTGCGCATGACACACCCGGCGCGCAAGCTGAGCTATGTTCCAATCGATTGCCGCTATGGCCTGATCATGCTGGTATTCGATCGCGACACCCTGGCGATCGTCGATTGGATGACATGATCCATGCGACAAGGGCGCAAACCGTCTTGCGTATCGTTGCGCCCCCTCGAACCTGGCGGCCCGGCCCGCCTGTGCCGCGCGCTTGCAGAAAGCCCTTTTGCCCATTTCGCCTGAACGCAAACCCGCCGATACCCAAGCGATCCTGCTGATGCTGCTGCTGTCGGCCATGTGGGGCATGAACCAGGTGGCCGTCAAGCTTGCAGCGCCGGGCATTTCGCTGGTGATGCAGGCATGCCTGCGTTCGGCCATCGCCGCGGTCTTGGTGTTTGCCTACGCCCGGCTGCGCGGGATTGCGCTATTCGATCGCGACCACACACTGCTCCCTGGCTTGGCTGCAGGCGCCCTGTTCGCCGCGGAATTCGCCTTCATCCATGCCGGCTTGAACCATACCAGCGCCGCACGCATGGTGGTGTTCGTTTTCATGGCGCCGGTTGTCACCGCGCTCGGACTGGCACTTTTCATCCCCGGAGAGCGCCTGCGGCCGTGGCAATGGGCAGGCATCCTGATCGCCTTCGCCGGCATCGTGACGGCCTTCAGCGAGGGTCTCGCCGCGACCAGTGGAAATGAGTGGAAGGGCGACTTGATGGGCATGATTGGCGCCCTACTGTGGGCGCTCACTACCATTGTGGTTCGCACTACATCGCTATCAAATGCACAGCCGGCGAAAACCCTGTTCTACCAGCTGGGGTTTGCCGGCGCCACCTTGCCAGCGGTTTCGATCGCCCTGGGCGAAACCGGCATCACCCATCTGCAGCCGGTGGTACTGGCCTCGATCCTGTATCAGGGCGTGCTGGTGGCCTTCGCCAGCTACCTGACATGGTTCTGGTTGCTGACCCGCTACTGGGCAGCCCAGCTTTCGGTATTTTCGTTTCTGACGCCGCTTTTCGGCGTAGCCTTCGGCGTACTGATCCTGGGCGACCAGGTCAGCACCGCGTTCATTGCTGCGGCGTTGCTGGTGGGCGCCGGCATCGCGCTGGTCAATCTGCCGGCACGTAGCGCCGTTGCGGTCGGATCGATACCGTAGGTGCCCCGGCTTCCTTGATCGGCAAGCCCAGGTGATTGCGCCGCACGATGCCCGGGTCACGCGGTTTGCGCACCGCCGGCCGGGGCGGCGCCGGCATGATGGTGGCGATCGCATGCTTGTTGATCACCTGACGCTCGTTGCCGTCGAGGGCCACCGTATGTTGGTCGAACGAAGTCACGCGCCCGGCAAGCTTGACGCCGTTGACCAGATAGATCACCACCACCTTGCGCGCCTTGCGCAGCGTGTTGAGATAGGGCTCCTGGATGCGCTGGCCGGGCGCCATCGCCCCGGGATCGGCGGATGGGTCGTGTGGCAAGTCTGAAATGTCTGAAGTCGGCATGGCGTGCATTGCAACATGGTTTTGCGCGGTCTTTACACTACCACGCTTTGCAAGTTGCGTGCCGCAATGCACCAATAAGATTGGCTTGATCCGACCCGGATCGCCCCACCCCGCGCTCTGCCGCTACCGCACCGGATACCGGCAGGTTCAACGGGACATCAAGAATCGCGACTCGGCGCCGTTAAATTGCGACAGAGGGCAAAGGCGCCCGGGAGACTCACAATGTTCGCCATCGAACTTGAAAACGAGCAGTCGGCAGGCGATCGGGTCGCCGGACTCGAAGCGCGGGTAGCGGCACTCGAGGCCGCGCTGGCCCGCGTCCTCGGCGGCGAGGATCTCCTGCCCTCCGCTGAACACTTTGCCAAGACGCAGAAACTCTCCGCACTTGGTCCGAACACCGGCACCACTGCAGCCGCGGCGTCACCGACCGGTTACGTGAACCTGGGCATCACTGCGGCCTTCGCGTGTCTGGATGGTCAGGTCGCAGCCGCAGCCGCAGCCGAGCTCGCGCTGACGCGCGCGCCGGAGCTTGGTCCGATGGTCGATATCGACCCCGGCCTGATCGAAGACGCCTATGCCAGGCGCACGCCCAAACCCAGGGGGCGGGTGGTATCCAACCGGCCGGTACGCAGCGATCTCGAAGACCAGTATCCGAAAATCCTGCAGAAACTCACATTCACCTGGCGCTCCAGGGAGGGACAGGAGTATCTCAAAAAATTGATCGTCAGCGACCGCGGCGATCGCGCCGGCTTCGACCCTGCCGTCATGAGCGAGCTGATGTTCTTGAGCGACATTCTCGACGCACCCGCGACAAGCGATGCCTGGGCTGCGAATGCGGCCCTGATCTGAGCGTAACGCTGGCGCTGCGCGCTGGCGCGTCAGGTGCCAGGCAACGCGCGGCCGCGTTTCATGCGACCGCACCACAGCGCGGGCGCGACTCTGGCTACAGGCCCAGGATGCGACCGATTTCGGTCACATAGACGCTATCGCGCACGAGTTCGCCGCGCACCGCATGCGCCGCGTCGCGCACCGCGTGCAGGCCCTCGTCGATCCAGTGGTGGCGCGTGCGCGGCAAGTTCAGTATCGCGCGCAGGGTCTCGATCTCCTCGCGCAGGTCCTGTATTCCCGGCGCATCGGCCGGCGCCCGCGCCACCTCGGCGGCCAGGTCGGCGACCAGCCGGTTGACCCGCTCCACATCGAACTTCACATTCTCGCGCCCGCTTGGTGCATTCACCGGGTCCATGGTTTCACCTTTCTAGAAAACGCATCCTCGAACCGTGCCAAGGGCAATCCGCCGCAGGCCGCGATCGGCATCGGGCCATCGACGGTTGCCGGACAGGCGCGATACCCATCTTGCCTGCGCCAGTGCGGGCGCACTTGACCTCGATCAAACAAGCCTGCCCCGCGCCTGACCCCAGCCCTTCAACACTACCTTGCCGATGCTGCGCCCGCCTTCCACCATGGCATGCGCTTGGCGCAGATTGGCGGCGTTGATCGGCGCCAGTACGTGGCTGACAGTGGTGCGGATCACGCCCTGGTCGACCAGGCGCGCCACTTCATTTAACAGGTAATGCTGCTCGATCATGTCAGCGGTGACCTTGGCGGGCCGCGTGAACATGAATTCCCAGGACAGGCTGCAGCTTTTGCCCATCAGGGGTGCCACGTCGAGCAGGCCATCCACCCGCAACACTGAGCATATGCCGCCCTGCGGCGCCAGCAGTTCGGCGGCCGGCGCGAAATTGCGTTGGGCATCGTTCAACAGCAGCACGTAATCCACCTGCTGGTGCCCGACTGCACGCACCGAGGCCACCAGGTCGCCGGCATGATCGGCGATCGCTGTGGCGCCCAGCGCGCGGCACCACTGTGCCGATTCGGGCCGTGATGCGGTGGCGATCACGCTAAGCCCGGCGACCTTGGCGGCCAGTTGAATCGCCATCGAGCCCACCCCGCCGGCACCGCCGATCACCAGCAGCGACTTGCGCGGCTGCGCATGCGGCGGCGCGCTGACCTTGAGGCGGTCGAACAGTCCTTCCCAGGCGGTGATCGCGGTCAATGGCAAGGCCGCGGCGGAGGCGAAATCAAGCGAGGCCGGCATGTGGCCCACGATGCGTTCGTCGACCGCATGCAGGCCGCTGTTGGTGCCCGGGCGCGTCACGTCACCGGCGTAGAACACACGATCGCCGGGCTTGAAGAGGGTCACACCGGTGCCGACCGCCTGCACCACCCCGGCCGCGTCATAGCCCAAAACGCGCGGCGCCCCGGCATCGCGCGGCTTGGCCATACGCTGCTTGCAATCCACCGGGTTGACCGAAATGGCCTCGACGGCAACGATCAGGTCGCGCTCGCGTGCCAGCGGGTCGGAAAGCTCGAGATCGACAAAGCAGGCGGCATCGGTGACCGAAAGCGGATGAATGGTGGCGACAGCTTGCATGGCGGGCTCCTGGGTTGAAGTTGCGGTTAATGGAAAAGACCCGCGGAAAAGCTCGGCGGCGCCGTGGCGCTGTGGCTTGCAAAGCGCATTGTAGAACCGGTCGATCCCGCACATGCCATAACAGCCGTTGGCGGCGCCGGCGCCCGGCACTTTCAAGCAGGACCGCACGGTGCAGTAAAGTACGCCTCCCGACCTTGGCTTGAACCCGACCTTGCAGCGCCGATTACATGGCTCTGCGACGCCCGCAGCCCATGCGCCCCGTTTTACCCAAGCCCGATGACCGGCATGTTTACGGATGCTGCCCCATGCAAATGTTTCGTTCGATCAAACCAGCTTTGTCGGCCGCGCTTGCCCTGTGTGCGCTGCTCGCCGCCTGCGGCAAGAGTGCGCCACCGCCACCAGCCGCAGCGCCGCCGCCCGCAGTCACCATCGTCACTGCCGCGCCGCGCGAGGTGCCGGTGCTGATCGAGGCGGTGGGTCGTACCGAAGGGTCGAAGGAAGTGGAAGTGCGGGCGCGAGTCGCCGGGATTCTGCAACGCGTGCTGTATACCGAAGGCAGCCCGGTACGGTCCGGCGCGCCGCTGTTCCAGATCGACCGCGCGCCCTACGAGATCGCCCTGGCGCAGGCGCAGGCGGCACTGGCCCAGGAGCGCTCGCGCAGTGAGCAGACCCAGCGCGAGTCCGAGCGCCTCAAGGACCTGATTGCCAAGCGTGCCATCAGCCAGCGCGAGGCGGACGACGCCGCATCGAACTTCAAGACCGCAAGCGGCGCGCTGCAAGCGGCGCTTGCGCGCGTGCGCGAAGCCGAACTCAATCTCTCCTACACCACCGTCAACGCGCCGATCGCCGGCGTCAGCGGACGCGTGCAGCGCTCGCAGGGCAGCCTGGTGGGGCCCGCCAGCGATGCCAGCCTCCTGACCACGCTGTCGCAAACCGACCCGCTGTGGGTGCGCTTCGCCTTGTCGGAAGCCGAATTGCAGGTGGTGCGGGCCGGCCGCCAGGGCGGGCGTGGCAACGAGGTGCGGCTGTTGCTGCCCGACGGCAAGACCCATCCGGTGGCCGGGCGCCTCAACTTCGCCGGCTCCACCGTCGATACACGCCTGGGCACGGTGCAACTGCGCGCCGAATTCGCCAACCCTGATCTGCGCCTGCTGCCTGGCCAGTTCGTACGGGTTGCGGTGGTGGCCGGCACGCAGGAGGCCTTTGTGGTGCCACAAAGCGCGGTGCTGCAAAACGACCAGGGGCGCTTCATGTGGATTCTGGGGCCGGAGAACAAGGCATTGCAGCGGCCGGTCGACACCGGCGCCTGGCTGGGCGCAGACTGGATCATCCGCGGCGGGCTCAAGGCCGGCGACAAGCTGATCATGGACAACCTGTTGCGCCTGCGACCCGGCGTGACCGTGCAGTTGCAGGCCGCAGGCAAGGGCGGCGATGGCCGTGCGCCAGGCGCGGCTAGCCAGTCGCCGGGGCCGGCCGGGACTGCGGGCCCCGGAGCAGGGCCCGCCGCAACAACCGGGCCCCCCGCAGCCCCCACGCCGTCCACTGCACCGTCACCCGCTGCACCCGACGCCAGGAAGCCGGGCTGAGCCGCATGTCACGCTTCTTCATCTATCGCCCGGTGTTCGCCGCTGTCATCGCAATCCTGATCGTCATCGCCGGACTGGTGGCGGCGTTCATCCTGCCGGTCTCGCAATATCCGGAGATCGCGCCGCCCACGGTGACCATTACCACCAGCTATCCGGGCGCCTCCGCCGAGACCCTGGCGCGCACTGTGGCCGCGCCGATCGAAGAACAGCTCTCCGGCATCGAGCGACTGTCGTTCTTCAGCTCCAACTCGTCGTCCAACGGCACGGTCACCATCACCACCACCTTCGAGCCCGGCACCAATGTCGACCAGGCGGTATTCACCGTCAACAACCGGGTGCAACTGGCATTGCCGCGCCTGCCCGACGAGGTGCGGCGC
>Ga0105046_10006968_pt1 | contig 17851 bp, 18 predicted proteins | sample MAT03_FD_78385 | JGI IMG/M metagenome (GOLD analysis project Ga0105046, IMG submission 78385) | Freshwater microbial communities from Lake Fryxell liftoff mats and glacier meltwater in Antarctica - MAT-03 (megahit assembly) | ecosystem: Environmental > Aquatic > Freshwater > Ice > Liftoff...
AAAATACCAGCGTCCGCAGGCTCGACCGAGCCCCTGGCATTGCCTTCCCATCCACCGGTCGACCATCCCGCCCCATGACCAGCCTGCGTTCGTTCATCACTGACTTGGCCACAGCAGGCGGAAACATCGCGCGGGAGCATTTCCACTCCCTGTCGAACAAAGGCGTGCGGGTGAAGGCGGACCGCGACTACGTCAGCAACGCTGATCGCTTGGTCGAAGACACCATCATCGGGCTTATCCGTACGCACCATCCCGAGCACCAGATCCTGGGCGAAGAGAGCGGTTCCGGCGGACAGGCACTGAACCAGAACGCGTTATGGATCATCGATCCCATTGACGGCACCACCAATTTCATCCACGGCATTGCTCAGTTCGCGGTGTCGATCGCCTTCTGTGATGCCCAGGGCCCGCTCATCGCGGTGGTCTATGATCCGATCGCCGACGAGATGTTCCTTGCTGAACGCGGACTTGGACTGTGGCTGAACCATGATCGCCGGCAGACCTCGGGCTGCGCCAGCCTGCGCTCGGCGTTAGTCGCCACCGCCATGCCGTTCCGGTCGCCGGCAGTGCATGATGACGCATTGGCGGTGTTCAGCGGTGTTCAGCGCGCGTGCGATGATCAGCGTCGCGCTGGGGCAGCGTCGCTCGACCTCGCTTATGTCGCGGTTGGTCGGCTCGATGCGTACTACGAAATCGGCATCCATCCGTGGGATACCGCCGCGGGTGAACTGCTGGTGCGCTGCGGTGGTGGCGTGGCCACCGACTACCGCGGAAACAGCGATGCGCTGCTTGGTCGCCGCTCCATCGTCGCGGCGGCGACAGCGGGCGTGCATGCGGAATTGCTGGCTCATGTCGCCCCACTCGCGCCGTGGCTCGACCGCGCGCCGTTTGCGGCTGGCTGATCATGTTACTGATCCCCACCACGGTCGAACTTCCCAGCGGTGCGGTACCACGGCACAGCACGCCGGTGGTGTGGACGTGGTTGGCGCTGGTGCTGGCGCTGTTCGTGCTCGAACGCGTGGTGGTGGTCGACCATGATCTGGCGCTCGGCTGGTTTCCACCGGGCCTTTTTGCTGGCGTGACTTTCACCGTCGCGTCGTGGAGCCTTTACAGTGATCCGTCGCTGTTCGAGGTGTGGCAGCTGTGGTCGCACCTGCTGGTGCATCCGTCGTGGTGGCAACTGGCGATCGAGATCGTGCTCATGCTGGTCAGCGGTCGCGCGCTTGAACGGATGCTGGGCGCGGCGTTGCTGCTCGCCGCGCTTGGTTGCCTCGCGCCGCTAGCTGGCGTGTTGTTGGTGTTGGTTGGTCCAAGCCCGGTATTTGCCGGAGGTCTGCCGCTGATGGCTGGCCTGATCGCCCTGGCCTGCGGTCGCCTGCCAGGAGCGACGGTGCGCTGGGGACTGGTGTGGTGGGTGGTAATCGCGGTGGGTCATTGGCAGCTGTTCCGGATGCCGCTGCACACCCTGCTGTTCCTGCTGCTGGTGCTGATCCTGGCGCTGACACCACCCTCGACCGCGATGGTAAACGTGCTTGCCACCGTGGCGGTGGCTGGCACCGGCTTCGGCTTGGGCGTACTCATTCGTCGGCGCGCCAACATCACCGACTGAATGTTCAGAAGAGTAGCCGCAGAGACGCAGAGGCACGAGGAGGGCCGCAGAGCCAATCCAAAGGTTTGGTCATCCGTGTGCGATGTCGGATCAGAGTAGGAACAAACTCACCGATCATTCTCTGCGGCCCTCTTCGTGCCTCTTCTCACCTCTTCGCGCCTCTGCGCCTCTGCGGCAAACGGTCCGATCCACACCGATGCGCAGTTGCGCCGCGGCGTTCCATCGCACCATGCCGCGCTCGCACGGAGAACGGCCCCATGTCGACCATCGAGCTGCAACCGGTCAAGGGTACCCGCGATTTCTACCCAGAGGATCTGCGCGCCCGCACCTGGCTGTTCGCCCAGTGGCGTGAAGTCGCGCGCCAGTTCGGTTACGAGGAATACGACGTCTGCGTGCTCGAACACGTCGACCTCTACATTCGCAAGGCTGGCGACGAGATCACCTCGCAGCTCTATGAGTTCAAAGACAAGGGTGACCGTCACGTTGCGCTGCGTCCGGAGATGACGCCGTCGCTCGCTCGCCTGGTACTGGCCAAGGGCGCGGCGATGGCACTGCCACTGCGGTGGTTCTCGTTGCCCCAATGTTTCCGCTACGAACAGACGCAGAAGGGCCGCAAGCGCGAGCACTACCAGTGGAACATGGACATCATCGGGCTCCCTGGGGTCGCCGGTGAAGCGGAATTGATGGCCGCGCAGGTGGCCTTCCTGCGGCGCACCGGGCTCAATCTGGAACCGGGCAATCCCGACATCGTCTGGAAGGTCTCGAACCGTCAGGTGATCCAGTTCTTCCTCGAAGGCCTGGGCATCACCGGCGACACCTTTGCTGCGGTGTGCGTGGTGATCGACAAACGCGACAAGATCGGCAACGAAGCGACGGTCATCGAACTGGGCAAACTCGGCGTCGGTGTCGAAGCCGCGGACAAGATCATCGACCTGCTCAATACCACCGGTCTGGAGCAAGCCGCGGCGAAGGTTCCGGCGGACAATCCCGGCCTGATCGCGCTCAAGGAATTACTCGCCCTCGCCGAAGCCGCCGGCTTCGCCCACCTGATCAAAATCGATCTCTCGGTGATTCGCGGCCTGTCGTACTACACCGGCACGGTGTGGGAGGTCTTCGACACCACCGGCGCCATGCCGCGCGCGATCGCCGGCGGCGGACGTTACGACAAGCTGATGGAAACCTTCGGCGGTCAGCCCACGCCAATGGTCGGCTTCGGTTTCGGCGACGTGGTGATTCTAGAGATCCTCAGCGAACGCGGCCTGTTGCCGACGTTCTCACGCGGCATCGACGACGTGGTCTTCCCCATGGGCCCGCCCGAGTTCGCCGTCGCCACCCGCATCGCCACTTTTTTGCGCGGCCAGGGTCGTGGGGTGTCCGTTGATTACAGCGGTAAACGTTTCAAGGCTGTGATCGAACGCGCGGAGAAGGACGGGGCCAAACGCCTACTGATTCTCGGCAGCAACGAAGTGCGCGACGGCGTCTGCGTCGTCCGCACGCTCGGCGGCACTGAACGCAAAGAAGAGAAGGTGCCGCTCAAGGATCTCGGCGTCGGGTGAAACCGACAACGACACATCAAGTGCGGCTGTTAGCATTGCTAGCGGTTGGATTGCTGACTACAGGAATTCTCGGCTTCGGTTTTTTGCCGCTTTCTTACCGAAGTGATATCGAGAGGCCGCCGTTGCGAATGGCGCAGGGGTATAATGACATTGCCCTACGCGACCCCAAGAAACTGTCCGATTTACGAGCCCAACATCGGGAAAACATTAAGGAATACGCCAAAAAGCTTTCGGACCAGGCGACAGTGCTTTCGAAAGACACGGAACCGGGAGTGGCCGAATATACGACGAAAGATTTTTCGATTCATTGGCAGTACAAGGAAGTGCTGGAGTCGACTTTGTTCGTTGCCTACATCCAGGAGGCAGTCGGAGATCTAGATCAAAGAGCGTCCTATGATCTGAATATAGAAACCCATATGCTCGGGTATTTCAGCGCCAAGGCACGAGTTAAACGGATAGAGGACTGGATGGTCGGGCTAGATCGTCTCGTGTTGGAGTGGAACAAGGACATCAATAAGCTCATAGCGCAATAATGGACTAACGCCTACCCATTGGCACTCGGTGGCCGCACCGGTTGATCGTAGTAACCGTGGACCACCCCGAGTGGCCGGATCATCACGCCCACCGGCACATCACCGCTGATCGTCATGGTGCCGTCCATCAGATAATAACGCCCAGGCACCACCAGTCCGCCGTTGAGGCGCACGCTGCCGTAATCTTCCGCGTCGAGCATCAGAACGTACTGTCCCAGGCTGCGATTGGTGAGTTCAAGCGGCTCTCCAGCGACCAGCGCGGGATTGTACGGCACCGCGATCCAGGCGTCTGGTTCCAGGATCTCCTTCACACGATCACCACGCGTTGGTACGGGCATTCTGCCGGTGTCGCTGAAGGTGCGTGCAACCAGACGACCATTGACCGCACGCGCACGCTCGCGGTCGGCAGGTGATCCCGCTGGAATGATTGGTGCCGTCACCTGGTCGCCCCTCGGCACAGGATCCGGTGCGACACGCATCTCAGTCCCGTCCGGAAACCGCAGCGGTAGTCCGGGTGCCGCTTGCCGGGGAGTGGTTGCCAGCAGCAGGCGCGCTTGATCGATGAACGCCCGCGCCGGTTGGGGCAAATCTTCCAAGGTCAGCCGCAGCCCATCATCGAACGCCCCGACCGCTGCCACTGCTCGGGCAAGATCGGCTACGATGACCTGCGGACGTGGTTTCACGGGGAGTGGTGACGATGAAGCTCTGGGCGCGGGTAAACTGGGTTCGTCGACGAGTCCGGGTGGGATCGTTGGCGGAACCATTCGGGATGGCCAGAACATCAGCAGACCAAACACCGCCACCAGCGCGATGAGGCCAACTCCGATCAGCCGGGATCTACGGTGCCGTGGTGTAGGTGACATTGGGAAGCGTGATGACCACGCTGTTCAGCGTAACCGACCCGGACAGGGTGTAGGGGGTGTTCGGCGACAGCCCGTCGCTCACCACCGTCGGAGTGGGAATGAGGAACAGTTCACCTTCGTCCAAATAAGCGGTGTCCGCTGTCACAGAGGTCACATCGCCGGCAGCACCTGAAGGTCCTGCGTTGCCGACCAGCGCAATCATCGGAATGTGTGTCGTGCCGCCGGTGATAAGTGTCACGTTGATACTGGTGAAGGTGCCGGCTGTATCTGCGAAGATGAAGTGGATGGGACAGCCGACCTGATTGCGTGACGCCACGGGATCAGGTGCTTCACTGTTGGAGTTGAAGGTATGTGGAACGCCCGAGGTCCCGTTCGCCGGCCAATAGGACAAGGTGATGGCAGGGGCGGCGAGCTGTTGCCAATTCAGTGTCGCGTAGCCGGAACCGTCCGGCGTGTTACCCCATTCGTCATCAGCGGGGACACCAGCGGTGGGATAGTCCGAGCGGGCGAGCGTCATGTCGCCATAGCCGACACGCGATGCGCGATGCCGCATCATCGGAAGACGATGGTAAACCGAGTTCCACAACTGGGTGATGGCCGCGGATCCGGCACGACTGGCGATATCCTCGTAATAAGAAGCTGGCGACAGATGGGTTCCGCCATTTCCTTTGCGCACCCGCTCCCCGAAATCGTCATCGCTGAACAACGCATTCGATCGTGGTTCACCATGATCGAGATTCGCACCTGCTTGAGTGATATCGTCGATCGCCTGCCAACCGGCATGGCGGACCGCACTGATAATGAGTGCATTGTGCGAGGTGACGGTCGGCAATGCAGTCCCACCGGACGCGGAACGGAAGGCATTGAGATTCGTGATCCGTGCGGAGTTCTCTGCCGTGTCGGCGGCGGTCACGGTGTGGTTTGGCAGCGGTGTGCCTCCACCTCCACCTCCACCACCTCCGCCACCCGACGACCCGCTGTCACCACCACCACCGCATCCGGCCAAGGCAGCAAGCGACAGCACCACGAGCAAACCACGGTGTCCGTTCATGATCATCTCCGCGGCGAGAGTGTGCAGGAGCTCACGACGCCAGGCCACGGATTTCACCGAGGGTTGGTGCATCCGAGGCAACCACCGCACCGTGCGCTCCCATGGGCTTCGTTCAGGGTTTGCCGCGCCACGTCATCGGCTGCAACGTCCCTTCGGCCGTTTTGCCCGTGCCATTCTCACTGCCTTGCAGCGACGCGATGAACGCCGCCAACGCGTGCAGGTCGTCGGGTTTCATCGCCGCACTCCACGCGGCCATGCCCTTGGCCGGATTGCCGTTAGCGATGCTTTCACAGATGCGTTGCAGGTCGGAACCCTTGAGCCAGTGCTCGTCGCGCAGGTTCGGTCCGTTCAGGCCCTGCCCGGCGGTGCCATGGCAGAGTGTGCAGTTGCGTTGGAACAACGTGCGACCGCGGGCGATGACCGACGGATCACGCGCCAGGGTGCGCAGCGTGTCCTCTGCCACGGTTTCGTGATAGGGCGGAAGATCCGCCGTCGGGTCGTGGTGCAGCGCCAGCCACACCACCGTCAACGCTACGCCGCCGGTGAGGAGACCGGCGGCGTAGGGGAACCAGGAACGCGGAATGATCACGAGGCGATCAGCATTTCAGAAACGGAACACGTAGCCGGCACCGGCACTGAACGCGGCTTCGGCGCCGTCCTCGTCAACCACACCAGCAGCAGCGATGAGCTCAAGGTTGTGTCGGCTATCGCCCGGCTTCGGCGGGATCGGCAGGTTGTAGATGGCCATGGCCGAAATCTCACCACGGGGATCGTCGCCATCATCGCCGTTGTGGTAGGCGACGCGCGGTCCGAGGTGCAGCGTGTGGCCGGCGAGCAGTGTGATCGGCAACTGCCAGAGCGCCGACACGCCCGCGGCCGGACGATTGCGGTCGTGGATGAAAACCTCAGGGCGCAGGCGGAACTGGTCCCAGGTGAATTCGGCGAACGCGCCGGGCTCGAAGCCAGAGGTGCCGAGGAGCACCTGCGGACCGACGCGGATATCTTTCCATTCCATGGCGGTGGCGGTGGCGGTGGTGGTGGTGATGGCACCGGTGAAGGCGAGCACAGCGAGCAGCGTTTTCATAAAATCTCCGTGGTACGGGTAGCGCATGCTAGGTCCGACGTCAGGGGGCCAAGGTCCTTTCCCAGGGAAGTCTCTGACGATGTCGCATGCGCTGCCGCGCGCGCTGCGAAGTTGTTTGGAAAGACGCGATCTGACATGAAGGACCGGAGAAACGGAGGGAAAACGAGTTGGAGAGCAGAGCGTCCATGCGCGGATCGGCATCCTGTCACCCTCCGTTTCTCCGGTCCTCCATGTCATTCCCAAGTTCCTCAACAGCCTCGATGAAAGGTCTGACTTGGTTCAGGGTTGCGCTCCCGCCCCTGGATCCAAGGTCGCGCGCCTCCAGATCGCCCGCGGGCGCGTGCGATGGTTCATCTCAAGCAGTCCCAGGACGCCTGCCATGCCAAGCGACAACCAGCAGATCGACAACAACTCTGTGGTCTCTTTCCACTACTCCGTCGCCACCGCTCAGGGTGAAGCGGTCGACAAGAGCGAGGCCGGCGAGCCGCTGGTCTACCTGCACGGCCAGGGCCAGATCGTTCCCGGTCTGGAAGCCGCGATGAAGGGCAAAACCGCCGGAGCCAAGTTCACCGCCGAGGTCGCCGCGAAGGACGCCTACGGCGACCATGATCAGGAACTTGATCTGCAAGTGCCGCTCGACGTGTTCCCACCCAACGTCCGCCCGCAGATCGTTCCCGGTTTCCGTTTCCGCGCCGAACACCCGACGTTGCAGGGCAACGAAGTCACCTTCGTGGTACATCAGATCGACAAGGAACAGGCCTTCGTCAGCGGCAATCACCCGCTCGCGGGCAAGGACCTGAAGTTCGATATCGAAGTGATCGAGGTGCGCGCGGCGACGACGGAAGAGCTGTCGCACGGTCACGCGCACGGACCCGGCGGCCATCATCATCATTGAGACCAGACCGCCCGGCATTGCCGGACGTGCCGTTGCGCGAACCCACCAGCGCTGCTGGTGGGCTTTGTGTTACTCCAGCGGCGTCCGCCACGCCCTCCGACAGCCGCTCGACTGCTGATTGTCACCTGCGCGCCTGTCGGCACAGTCGGCGGGAGCCAGATTCCACACGCAGGAGCATCACCAATGTCTGCCATCGTCTTGCGTGTCGCGTTGTTGGTGCTGCTGGTGCTCGCCTGGACCGTCGTGCTCGGTTGCTGGTCGCCGCGCTGATCCACCGCGAAGCCCCAGGAGCCCGCGCCATGTCCACTACTGTCGTCCGCCGTCGTGGTGCAGTGCTGGCGCTGCTGGTGAGCGCCTGGGTCGTCGCACTCGGCTGTTTCCCGATCTTCACCCCCGAGGTCAACACCCGCAGCCAACGGTTGGCCGGCAGCACCAACGAGGAGGTGCGCGAACAGGGCACCCGCCTTTTCCTCACCCGCGCTGAACCGCGTGGCGACCTACGCCGGTACCACTTGGCGGTCACCGGTCTGTTGCGTGACGACGAAGACCGGCCGAGGACCATACATTTCATCCACGACGAGGTGACCGGACAGGTCGCCATCGTACGCGAGACCGGCGAGGAACCGGCGCCCGGTGACCAGGCAAGAGAGATCCGCCTCATCCACCAACCCTGGCGGCACGACAACTCACGGCAGTTCCGTTTGCGCGACCAGCTTCTCAACGTGGACGGCATTCCCGCCACAGTTTGCGCCGAACTCACGGTAGCGGACGCTCACCTGACCATGCAATTCCACTACCGCGATGCGCATGACATTGTCCGCGTAGCGAATCTCGTGGTGTTGCCGTTGCCACTGCATCAGCATCCTGGCTTGGCAGGGCTCAACCGCCTCAATTATGTGTGGTCGGTGCCAGCCGACGTGGTGGTGGTAGTGGTCGGTTGGACCACCTTTCTCTTCTGGGGTCCCTTTGTCTTGTGATCCCGGACATGCAGAGTCGTCTAGCGTCATGAACACGGAGTTCCAGGAAAACGGCTGGGTGATGTTACGCCAGGTTGCGGATCCGGCCCTGCTCACGCGCACGCGTGACGCGCTGTCGCGCGAAGCGCTCGCCCGTTGCCGAAGTGGCAGTGGCGCCGCCTTCATGCCGGTGGGCAATCTCTGGCGCGTGGATCCGCTGTGTGCGGAGTTCGTGCATCATCGGCGTTTCGCTCAGATCGCGGCGGACCTGCTGGGTGTCGAGCGCGTGCGTCTCTACCACGACCAGGCGATGTTCTCCGAACCCGGGGCTGCGGCGACAGCCTGGCACCAGGATGCGCAGCATTGGGCCATTCCAGGTGATCGCTGCCTGACGATGTGGTTGGCGCTGGTCGATCTCGATCCGGCGATGGGGACGCTGACCTATGCCAGCGGTTCGCAGCGCGAGGGCCTGCTCGGTGATTGGCCGATCGGCGCGGAGTCGCAGGCATTCTTTGCTGATCACCTGGCCAGAAAAACCAATGCCCAGGTGAATGCCGGAGCGATGGCCGCCGGTGATGCGTTGTTCCACGATGGATGGGTCATTCATGGTTCGCCACCCAACTGCACGCCACGCTTGCGTGCGGTGATGACGGTGTTGTTCGTCGCCGACGGGACACCTCTGACCGCACCGCAGTATCCAGCGCAGCAGCACGCGCTCGCGGAGTGGACGCCCGGGCAGCAGGCAGGCGAGGCGGTCGGCAGCGCGTTGAATCCGTTGCTGGGATAGTGGCACGGGCGTCCCGCCCGTGGGCCTTCAGTTCCTGGTACCTCTACCTCATGGGCGAGACGCCCATGCCACAGGAAAACGCTACCGCCGCATCGCATGGTCCGCCCATGCTTCACGCAGCGCGTCCAACGCCTTCGGATCGGCCAGGGTCGACAGGTCGCCTGGATCGCTGCCTGTCACCACCGCGGTCAGCAACCGACGCAGTGGTTTCCCCGAACGGGTTCGCGGTAACACGCGCACCGGCACAATCGCTCGTGGCGTGGCGAAGGGGCCGAGGTCCTGACGGATCTTCGCCCGCACCGCTTCGATGATCGCCGCATCGGATCGGAGGATCGCCACGACGAACACCACCAACGCCTGCCCACGGAGCTCATCCGGTACGCCGGCAGCGATCGCATCCACCACCCCAGGGACGCTGCGGGCGATGGTTTCCAGTTCTGCCGGTGCCAGCCGATGGCCAGCGACGTTGACCACGTCGTCATCACGGCCGACCACGGTATAGGCGCCGGTATCATCACGGGACGCCCGATCGCCGGTGACGTACGTCCCAGGAACAGCGGCGAAATACGACTGCACGAAACGCGCATGATCACCAAACACGGTCAGCGCCAGTCCGGGCCACGGTCGCGTCAGCACCAGCCGTCCACGACTTCCGGTGCTGATCAGTCCCTGTTCATCGATCAACGCAGCGCTGATGCCCAGACACGGACGCAAGGCGACACCCGGCGTCGTCGCGATCCCGGTGTTCCCCGCCAACAGGTGACCCGCACCTTCGGTCTGGCCGTAGATGTTCACCAGCCGCACGTGCGGCAGATGCCGGGTAATCCAGGTGTGGATCGCCGGATCGAGGATCTCACCCGCACAGGTGATGGTGCGCAGCGTCGATAGGTCGATGCCCTGCAAAGCGCGTGCGTCAGCGGCCGCGATCAAGCGCAACGCTGTCGGCACGGTGAACAACACCGTCAGGCGCAGTCGCTCGACCAGGCGTCCATAGCGTTCCGGTCCCGGATGCAGTGGCGTGCCTTCATCGAGCACCACCGGCGCACCGTTTACCAGTGGACCATAGAGCACGTAGGAATGCCCGGTGATCCATCCCAGGTCGGCGAAGCAGGCGTAACGATCCGAGTCCTCGTAGCTGGTGGTCGCTTGATGCGTCAGCGCCGCATGCAGCAGGAATCCCGCCGTGCCGTGCACCAGACCTTTCGGGCGTCCGGTCGAGCCCGAGGTATGCAGCACGAACAACGGCGTATCACCGGCACGCGGATGTGGTGGTCGCTCTGGGGAAGCGTTGGCCAACGCGATATCCCAGCGGTGATCACGCTCCGCCATCCACGGCACGTCATCGCCACGGCAGACCACCAGCACGGTGCGCACGGCAGGGCACTGCGCCAACGCGGCATCGACCGTGGCCTTGAGCGCGAGGCAGCGTCCACCGCGTCGGATCACATCGGCAGTGATCACCACCCGACATCCCAGGTCCCGCCAGCGTTCCCCCAGGGCTTCGCTGCCGAATCCGGCGAAGACCACGCCATGCACCGCGCCGAGCCGGGCGCAGGCGAGCATGGCCACGGCGGCTTCGGGAATGGTGGGCAGGCAGATCCCGACCGCATCACCGGCGCCGACACCGAGCGCCGCCAAGGCATTGGCGGCGCGGCAGACCTGTGCATGCAGGTCGCGGAAGCTCCAGCGCACCACCGCTTCGGGATCATCTCCGACGGCGATGAGCGCGGTGTCGTCCCCGCGTGCGCCCAGATGCCGATCGAGGCAGCTCACCGTCGGATCCAGCATACCGTCGGTGAACCAGCGGACCTGGCCGTCCACAAAACTGCCGGACATCGCCGTGCGCGGTGTGGTCTCCCAGGTGAGGTACCGTGTGGCCAGGTCGAGCCACGTCGCTGCGCCGTCCTGTTCCAGGCGTTCGGCGTACCCTACCCACTCCGTCGCGGCCAAACGTCGCTGCATGCATTCAGTGTCCTGCCATGGTGACGTTGCGCCACCAGCGGCGTGCTCCAGCATCGTGGGCATGTCCACCTGGCGCTCGACCTTCCATCCCGCGCGTTTTGGCACCATGCTGGATGATGGGCGGGTGCGCTGCGGCTTGTGCCCGCGCCACTGCACCATGCGTCCGACCCAGCTCGGTTTTTGCGGCGTGCGTGGCAACCACGAAGGCCGGCTGGTCAGCTACAACTACGGCAAGTCGGTGCATGCCACCGAGGAGATGATCGAAACCGAGGCGGTCTACCACTATGCGCCTGGGAGCCGCATCCTCTCAATGGGCAACATCGGCTGCATGATGAACTGTGCGTATTGCCACAATTGGAAGACCTCGCAGTCACGTCAGGTATCGGACAGCGACGTGCACTACTACACTCCACAGGAGGTGGTCGCGCGTGCCCTGCGCCACGGCATCCGGGTGTTGTCGTGGACCTACAACGATCCGGTGGTGTGGCACGAGTTCGTCATGGAGACCGCCACGCTCGCCAAGCAGCACGGCCTGATCAACCTCTACAAGTCGGCGTTCTACATCAGCGAGCAGGCGATCGCCGAGTTGATCCCGGTGATCGACATCTTTTCGCTGTCGCTCAAATCAATGGATCCGGCGTACTACCGCAAACTGACCAAGGGTGAATTGGCGCCGGTGCTGGCCGGCATCAAACAGGTGCACCGTTCGGGCCGGCATTTGGAACTGTCCAACCTGATGATCACCGATGTGTCGGACGACGAGGCCTCGGCGCGGGCGGTCGCACGTTTCATGCTCGATGAACTGGATGCGTCGATCCCGTTGCACTTCGTGCGTTTCCATCCCGACTATCAGATGACCGATTCGGTACGCACGCCGATCCCACGCCTGGAACACGCACGCACCGTGGCGTTGCAGATGGGCATGCGCCATGTCTACCTGGGCAATGTCTACGACCACGACGCCACCCACAGCACGTGTGTATGCGGTGCGCGTCTGGTCGAACGCTACGGCATGGTAGCACGCGGCGTCGGCCTGAACGGGAGTCGCTGCGCCCGGTGTGGTGCCGATTCCGGCATCCGTGGCCTCGACGTGGCCGCTACGTCCCCGGGTAGCGGCGAGCCCCAGCTCGCCGAGCCGTCAGCGCTGCGTGTCATCGATCACCTTTGGTACGGCGATTTGCGCTCGCTCCACGTCCAGGTGCGCAACGACGACACGGTCGAACGTCAGGTCCGTCACCGTCCGCTTGGTGGCACGTGGCGGGTGATCCGCCTGGAGCCCGGTGAAAGTCACCGGTTCATCCTCGCCAAGTCCTCTCCTGGTGAAACTGGCGTGGCGGTGGCGATCGAAACCGGTATCAGCTCCAGTCTGCACGAGGTCTTCGACCGCGCGCATTTCCCCACCGTGGCGCGTGAAGCGGGCACGCTCAACGCGGACGTCAGCCCCTTGCCAGCATTCCAGAAATGACTGACCGTCGTACGCGCGCGCTGCGCACCAAAGCCGCCGTCGACGGCACCAAGCCGACCTCGTCGCCGATCTTCCAGAGCGCGGCCTTCCAGTCCGGCTCGGCGTTTTTCTACAGTCGCAAAGACAACCCCAACGTCCACGAACTGGAGGACGCGCTCGCCGCGTGGGAAGGCGCACGTCACGCGTTGGCGGTGACCACCGGCATGTCGGCGTTGTCGCTGCTCATGGGCCTGCTGCGTCCGGGCGACACCTTGGTGTGCCACCGGTTGATGTACGGGTGCAGCCTGCGGCTGTTCCAACAACAGGTGGAGGAACGCCGCGTCGAGCTGCTGGTGCTCGACCTCGATCGCGCGGAGGACCTCGCGCGGCTGCCAGCCAGCACACGCTTGGTGTTGTTCGAAACCCCGACCAATCCCTTCCTGCGCACCGTGCCGATCGCAGCGGTCGCGGCGGCGGCGCATCGGGCGAATGCGCAGGCGATCGTGGCGGTCGATGGCACCTGGGCGACGCCGCTGTTCCAGCAGCCGTTGCAACACGGCGCCGATGTGGTGGCGCACAGCCTGACCAAGTTCGTTTCCGGCCACAGCGATGTGATGGGCGGCGCGTTGCTCTGCGACCGAGATGATCTTGCGGCGGCGTTGCGCGAGCGGCGCTTCTACCACGGGGCGAACCTTGATCCGCACAGCGCGTGGCTGCTCGCGCGCAGCCTTAAGACCTTCCCGCTGCGCATGCGCGAACATGCGCGCGTCACGCGGTTGATGGTCGATCTGTTGCGCACTTTCCGGGCGGTGGAACGCGTGGATTTCCCGCAGGTCGGTGATGGCCAGCTGCACGACTACGGCGGCATCGTCTTCGTGCAGCTGCGCCCCGCGTACCGTGAACGGTATGCCGACCTGATCGCCAACCTGCGGCTGTTCGACACCGGCACTGGCATGGCGGCGGTGACCTCGATGGTGGCGCAACCGTACAGCGGCAGCCATGCGTCGCTCGACGACGCGCAGAAGGCGTCGCTCGGGCTCGATTGCGGATTGGTGCGTCTGTGTTTCGGCCTGGAGGACGAGGCCGACCTCGCCGCCGATCTCACGCAGGCATTCGCGGCATTGGTCCATCCGCCGTCCAGCCGCGACGCTTGATCAGCTGCCACGCGCCGATCGCGGCCATCAACAATCCCAGGTACTGCCAGAGGTTGAGGCCCAACCACGTCGTGCCGAGCGGTTCACGCAGGAATTCCAAGGCGAAACGCGCCAGACCATAAAGCAGGAAGACCAGGAACAGGCGGCGATGTGGCAGGGCGCCACGGGCGTGGACCACGAACACCAGCACCACCAGCGCCAGCTGCACCACCAGTTCGAGGAGTTGGGTCGGATGGCGCAGGATGCCATCACCCTGCTGTACGCCGTACCACGGCGGCGTGCCGGTCGGCACCGCGCAGCCGAAACAGCAGTGTTGGAAGACGCAGCCCAGCCGGCCGACGGCCATCAACAGACACATGCCGCGGGCGAAGGCATCGCTGGTATCGTAATCGATCCGCGTCAGGCGTTTGAACACCACGATGGCGAAGAATCCACCGAGCAGTCCACCGATGACGGATTTCGGCCCCAGGAGCGCGACCGCGCCAAAGGACACCAGGCTGTCGGCCTGCGACTCCGCCAGCGCCTGCACCGCACCACCAACCGCACCACCGGCAAGCAGTCCAGGCACTGCGGAGCCGAGCATGCCACCCAGGGCGGTGATCAGCAGCAGGTTGATGCGGATGAGCGGTGACAACGTCCACGCACGCGCATCGCGAGCGATGAACCAACCGCCAATAAGTCCGGCGGCTAGCACGCAGACGCGATGCCCGATGGCGTTGCCGTCAGCAAGGATGGCGGCGATGTCAGTCATTCAGGTGCGCGACAAATCCCTGGCAAGAAGGACTAGGCAGCCGAGGAATGCCGACCACCACGCCGATCACCATTAATAACCAGGTCCGCCACCTGGGCTGTGGTTTGGGCGGCGCCGATGGCCGATCGGGGATGTGTGGCGGCTCACGGTCCGACATGGAATGAGTTGTTGTCGAACAGGCAATAGAGGTAGAGCGCGCCGATCAACAGCACCGGCACGAGGATGATCGTTAGCAGCACGATGATCACCACCCACATCCACGTTGGCAGACCAGGACGATCACTGGTCGGCGGATCGCTTTCGTAATGCGGCATGAACAATGATCTGGTGGACGGTACCGGTGCCGACGCGGGGTGTTGCGGAGGTATCGGAGGTGGTTGGTCATCGCCCATGGTGGTACTCGACCACGTCCTGCCCGGCTTTCCATCAGCGATCGTTGGTGCCGTGCTCCTCGCTGGCCAGTTGTCCCGCCGAACGTGTTGCCATGCTCATCATCGTGGCCTGGACCATCATCCATCCGTTGATCGCGCTGTTGGCACTGGCACTGGCAGCCTGCTGGTCGCCGTGGTTCGTGCTGCTCGCGGCGGTCGCCTTGTCCTGGTCGGTGCACGTCTATTTCCACGTCGGCGTCCACGTCCTGCGTGGTGATTGGTGGGGTGCTGTCGGTGGTGTCCTTGCGACGCCAATCATGGGGTTCCCGTTTGATGGCTATCGTCTGCACCACCGCAACCATCACCGCTTTGACAACGGCGTGGAGGATGTCTCGCGCACCTGGACGCCGACGGCGAATGGGCCGCGGGCGCGGAGCGTGCTGGTCTATGTCCTGGCGTGGCCGATCGATCTGTGGCGTTCCCGGCGGTGGATGCGCGAGGAGGTCGCCGCCGGTGCGGTGGAGCCTTGGGTGCGTCGCCGCATCGCATTTCAACAGGTGCTGCTGCTGATCCTGGTCGCTGGTTTGTTCTGGTGGGATCCGCGCGTTGGTGGGCTCTACCTGCTCTACCTCTACCTGGGCTGGGCCTGCATTGCGCTGCACAATTACGGCCAGCATCCGTCGGTGGCTGGTGGCGCGCGCAGCCTGCATGGCCGCTGGTACAACCGCCTGACCGCCAACAACGGACTGCATGTCGAACATCACGCGCAACCGGCGGTGCCGATCCCGGCATTGGTACCGGATCCGCAGGCACGTCAGACGCGCTGGCCCCATCCGTTGACCGCCCTGGTCGAACGGCGCGTATGAACGCTCCGTCGGCGTGGTGGCATGAGCGTGAATTGTTGGCGCGCGTCATCACCACCACTGCACCGGTCTTTGCCGAGGTCGGTGCGTGGCGCTTCACGCTTGATGGTCCGTTGCTGGCGGATGAATCCGGGATCGCCCTGGTGCGTCGTGCGTTGACCGCGTATCGCGGCAACGCGGCACGCTTGCGGGTGGTGTTGCGTCCGGGCGCGTTGGTGTGGCGCGACTACCTGTCGTTACACGGCGATGGATCGGCGGAACGGGTCGCCCTGCCGTTGGTGGCGGAACGTACGCACGGCAGCAGCGATGAGGACTTGGTCATCGAGCTGCCGACGTGGCGCACGGAGATCCCCTATCCGCGTGCGCTCACCACGCCGGATGAACACGTGCTGCCGACGGCGTTGCTGATGCCGCTGGCGCATGACTGGGATCTGCTGTTCGCCAACCACATCGTCCACGCGGCGGACCTTGCGCGACGTATTCGTGGCTCCGGTGGTGCGCTGGTACGCGGGTTCTGCTCACGCCGTCGTCTGCCGTTGCCGCAACGCGTGGCGTTGGCGTACAGCGACATCGATCCCTCTGCCGAGGTCCATCCCACGGCGGTGGTGGAAGGCAGCGTCATCGGACCAGGTTGCCGGGTCGGTGCGCATGCGGTGGTGCGTTTCAGCCATCTCGGCCGCGAGGTGCGCCTGCATGATGGTGCGAAAGTCGAATGGTCGGTGGTTGGTGACCGCGCTTGGCTGATGCACGACCTAGTGCTCTATCACTGCATCGTCGAGCGCGAGTGCTTCCTCATCCACGGGCCGTATCAATTTTCGTATTTCCAGGCCGGCTCCGCCGCCTTCGCCACCATCTTGATGGACTACCGCCCGGATGGTCGAGCGATCCGCGTGCTGATCGATGGCGAGCTCCGCGAGTATCCAGGGCGGTTCCTCGGCGCCCTGCTGAAACCCGGAGCGAAGACTCTGGGTGGCAGTCTGGTCGGACCTGGGCGGGTGATCGGCGAGAACGTGTGGCTGGGGACACCGGACGGCGCGATCCACCTACGCGATGCGCCGCCCGGATCACCGGTGGGACAGGCGTTGCCACCAACCACTGAATCCCGCGTTCCCAGGTAGAGCTACTGCTGCCGCGGACGTCCCTTGGCCACCGCTGGTGCCGTCAGCGGATCATCCGGCCACGAATGTTTCGGATACCGTGAGCGCAGATCTTTGCGCACCTGCGGATAGGTGTTGGTCCAGAAGCTCGCGAGATCACCCGTGATCTGTTCGGCGCGGTAGTTGGGGCCGAGCAGGTGCAGCAATACCGGGATGCGTCCCTCAGCAAGGCGTGGGGTTTCCGGCGTACCAAATAGCTCCTGCAAGCGCACGGCCAGCACCGGGCCACGGGTGGCGTTGGCGTCGGTGTAATCCAGGCGGATGAGGTTGCCGGTGGCGACCGGCAGGTGGCTCGGGGCCATCGCGGTGAGGCGTTGGGAGAGGTGGAAATCCAAGCGACCAACGAGCCACGGCAGCTTCGGTTTGGCCATGACCTCGGCGCGTGAACGGCAGCCGGCGCACAAGTCGGTGACGATGGTGCGCAGATCGTCATCGCTGATCGGCGGCAGCTTCAGATCGGGGCAGGCGAGGGCGAGCCAGCGGTAGCGTTGCAGCCAACCGCCGGCGTCGTCATCTTCGGCGAACAGCGTGGCCGCTTCTGGGGCCAGGTGTTCGGCCAGTGCTCGCGACACCGCGAGCGGATCCGGCTGGGAACCGTCCTTGGCCATGCGGATGCACAGATCGCGGTAATACCAGCCGATCAGCGCATCGATCTGCTGGCGTTGAGCGTTCCAGGTCAGCAGTTCACGCCGTTCGATGCTGGCAGGAAACACTGCGGCGATGAGCGCTTCATCGAGTTCCGCCGCCTGACGGACGAGCGTGGTCTGTCCGCTGGTGCGACCCGACAGGCCTTGCACCTGATAGGCAAGAAAGAG
>Ga0105046_10006969_pt1 | contig 17849 bp, 15 predicted proteins | sample MAT03_FD_78385 | JGI IMG/M metagenome (GOLD analysis project Ga0105046, IMG submission 78385) | Freshwater microbial communities from Lake Fryxell liftoff mats and glacier meltwater in Antarctica - MAT-03 (megahit assembly) | ecosystem: Environmental > Aquatic > Freshwater > Ice > Liftoff...
AGTGGGGGGATTAATGGGGGGAATAGAAGAAGCTCCACAACTTTCCGCTGCGGAGCTTCTGAAGCTAAAGTCTTTGCTGGAAAGACTTTAAATAAATGCACTCGAATGGGCTCGAACCATTAACCTTCGGTTCCGTAGACCGATGCTCTATCCAATTGAGCTACGAGTGCGATTTCCCTGCCGAGCCGTTCATCGGTCGGAGAGGCTGCGAAGTTTAGCTTTGGGCCGACTTTTCGCAAGTAGGTTCAGGTCAGGACCGCTTTTCAGACAAAAAGTTCGCACTTTGAGAAGCAAATTACCACGCCATTTGTCCCAAGAAAGCGCCCGAACCGAATTCATGCCTAAAAAATACCAAGCATGTCCTTTGCATCGTCTGTCATTCGATCCGGAGTCCATGGTGGCGACAGTGTGATCCTAATAGTCGCCTCATCGACGTCATCCAGACGTTCCAGTGCCATTTTGGCCTGCTGCACAATTTGCGGACCAGCGGGGCAGGAGGGACTGGTGAGTGTCATTTCTACTGCAACTTTGCGATCTTCCTCATTAACCGAGTAGATCAGGCCAAGGTCAACAATGTTCACCATAAGTTCGGGGTCGATCACTTGCTTCAATGTCTCGATCAATTCTTCAGCAGTTGCCATGTGCGTATCCGGTCGGGAAATATAGTTAAAGTTCGTGAAATACGGCTGTTACGGAAGCGACACCTACACTGGTTCCGCCCAAACCGCTCCATCTCGAATTTCTGTGCGAAAGACGCGAATAGAATCGGTTGCGGGCATACAAAGTGCCTTGCCAGTCTTGAGGTCAAAGCGAGCTGCGTGACGCGGGCAGATGATCGTGCAGCCTTCAATCGGGCCATTGGTTAGCGGCTGCCCGTCGTGTGAGCAGACGTCTTCAATAACAAAATATTCTGATTCAATTCGAATAACAAGTGCCGGGACATCGTCGACGAATACACTGCGACGTTCTCTGGACTGAAGTTCGTCCGTACCAATTACACGTTCCATTCTGCTTTTTTTCCTGTCGAAGCCTGATCATATATTCGGAGTGGGAGGGCAATACACGGCAGGTTGAGTTATAGAGATCTGGTTTCCAGATTTAATCTCTATGATTCACAGTATAGTCAGCAAAAATATTCAATCACGCATTTCAAGCAAACCTTTGATTAAGTTCGTGGATTCTGGAGACGCTCCAATGTTGGCCTGTGCTACAACTCTGGCACGGTTTTCGCATTTGCGGGAGTATGCCGGTTTTCCTGACGAAACCTCAGCCAGAATGGCAATTTTGAATGTCAGCTTTGTCACTCGGCGCGTTGAATCGGTACGATAGTGGCAGTTCGTGTGTTCCTGAAAAAACTGTTTGTGGAAGTCTCGCCATGATCAATTCAATTTTCGATGTCATGCTCCAGCCGACACTCGCGTGGGCACCAGGGCCAGTGGAATTAGTCATCTTGCTCGTTATTGTCATGGTCCTTTTCGGTAACCGCTTGCCGGGAACAATGCGATCGCTGGGCCAAAGTCTTGTGCAGTTCAAAAAAGGCATGAATGACGACAACGACAAGTCCGGCGACAAGCTGCCGTAGTCATTCCATTTGGACGAAGGACTCCGCGCTGATGGAAACGTTTCCTACGCGTGGACCTTTCGAGTCAGTTGTGTTCGCAGTCGACTTCCTGATTTTGATTGCACGATACGGCACGAACGAACGCAATGGGTAACTGATTTTTGGAATACGTTTCTTTATTGAAGCGTTAGATTCCGCTGCACCGTTATTAAAGCGAAGTGACTACCATGTTCGGAATACCTGGTGTTGGTTCCATGGAACTGATGATCGTCGGCGTCATTGCGCTATTGCTGTTTGGCAAAAACCTGCCGAACGTAGCCCGCAACGCCGGCAAAAGTTTTGCCGAATTCAAAAAGGGAATCTCCGGGTTCCAGGAGGAATTCCACAAAGTCTCGCGAGATGCCGAGAAGACGATCACGCACATACCACCGCAAAAAAAATCGACGCATGAGGACCGACCAAAACCGACTGAGAAAGAGACGTCCGATGATGATGATTTCTCGGCACCCAAGTTCGACGTAGGATAAGCGATTGGACAGCGACACTTCCTTGGTGAATCCACTGAAAATGCCGGTGATTTCTTGAGCCTCAGGCGTTCGAAGTTGGTCAATTTAATCTCAACTGAGCCCGCTTTTGTTTAACTCGAAGAGGAGGCGGGGCAGTTGGCACCTTCTCTTCAAGTCGGGTTAAACGATTAATCGATTTCGCAAACGCAGGTTTCACACAAGCAGCGATCGAACTTCAGACGCCAGGAAAATTGAACCGGTGACGACCACCAATCCGTTGTGGCCCGCGAGTTCCTCCGCTTCTGCAATTGCATCTGCAGGACTTTCAGCAACGTGGCAGCAAGTTGCCGGTTTTCGGTGATCCGGTAACGATTCAGCAATCGCCAGTAATTCCTCAGGCGCACGGCTTCGAGGATTTCGAAGGAATCGCGTGAAAACAACGTGATCAAAGTGCGGACGAATGATTTCGATCATGGCCTTCGCGTCTTTATCGGCTGACGCCGCAAACACCAGCACACGGCGTCGATTCAGCCATTCCGAACCAGTCAATACGCTTGCTACGGCCTTCATGGAATCCGGATTGTGTGCTGCGTCCAGCACAATTGTCGGGTTCCGTTCGAAGACCTCAAAACGCAATGGCCAATGCGTCGAACGCAAACCTTGAGAAATGGTAGTCGCATCGATTTGACGGTACCCAGCTTCTCGCAAAATCTCAGCGGTCATGACAGCAAGGCTGGCGTTGTGAGCCTGATGATTACCCAACAGTGGAATCGTCAGGCCATCGTAACTGCCAGACGGCGTCAGCACGAAAATCTTTTGTGATCGTTTGCGACCACTGAGCTGATTGTCGTTGTGATCAACGTGCCAGGCAAATTCTCGTCCGCAAATGTATTGCTGACATCCCAGTTCTGAAGCCCTTGCTGTCACAACAAGTTCGGCGACTTCCGGAAGTTGCCCCTGAACAACAGGCACACCAGCCTTCAGGATGCCTGCCTTCTCGGCAGCGATCAGACTTAGCGTGTCCCCCAGAATATGCATATGATCCAGGCCGATACTTGTAACAACATTCACAAGCGGACGGCAGACGTTCGTACAATCCAGGCGACCGCCAAGCCCTGTTTCAAGGACGGCAATTTCGACTTTCTCTTCGTCGAACATCATCCACGCCAACAGTGTTGTAATTTCAAAAAATGTCGGGATTCGATCACTCGACTCCTGATCCGATTCCTGCAACAAATCAGCCAGCTTTGCAACAAGCCGAGTCAGTTGATCGGGATTCGGCATTCTGCCAGACACGCGCATTCGCTCTTCGAATTGCTCGATGTGCGGCGACGTAAACAGCCCCGTTCGAATTCCGGACGCCTGCAGAATGGCATCGATCATCGCGGCCGTTGAACCTTTGCCTTTGGTTCCGGCGATGTGAACCGCAGGAATCCTCTCCTGTGGCGATCCGATTCGCTTCAGCAGCCGTTCAATGCGTTCCAGTCGGAACGGATTTGACATGGGCGCTGGCCCAATTCGTTCGTAGTCGATTCGGTCGTACAGCCACTGGACGGCCTGGTCGCGATTGTTGATCCTGGTAATCAATGGACTTATCCAAATATGACGGCGAAAAACCGGGGTAACGGCGTTTTTTGGGGGGAGTGTTTTGTTTGCAGGTCATCCAGAATCCACCGTGATCAGTCGCCCGTCCTGATCGAGGCGTATTTGGCCTTTGTGCGGTCATATTGCAGAATTTCGCCATTTGGTCAAGTTGTCGCTGCCTGTGCGAGATTGTGTCCGGCGGAATCGAGGATATGCTTAGGCCATGGACCATCGACTTCAACTGGAAATTCTTCCTCAACCCAACGACAACACCTGCGGGCCCACATGCCTGCACGCGGTCTACCGATACTTGGGTGAAGAGTTGCCTCTTCATCAGGTCATTGCAGAAACTCAGGCACTACAGGAAGGCGGTACGCTGGCCGTCATGTTGGGGTGCCACGCATTGCGACGCGGCTTTGACGTTGCCATCGATACATTCAACCTGCAGGTTTTTGATCCCACATGGTTCGATGCCAGCGGGGAAATGCTGAATTGCGACTTGATGATATTAAAGTTGGAACAACAGGCCAAAGCGAAAAATCGTTCAAAGCTTTCGATGGCCAGCAAAACGTATGTCGAGTTCCTGCGACTGGGCGGTAAGGTTCGCATGCAGGAACTGACGCCATCGTTATTGCGCCGATATCTGAAGCAGGATATTCCGTTGCTCACGGGATTGAGTGCGACATATCTTTATCGCGAAGCGCGGGAGATTGGCAGTTCTGGAATGGCTGATGATGTGAAAGGCGAACCGTCTGGACACTTCGTGGTTTTGTGCGGCTATGACAAAGAAAAACGCAGCGTGCTGGTCGCAGATCCATGGGAACTGAATCCCATCTCTTCAGATCACATCTATGTCATCGATCTTGATCGCGTCATATGTTCCATCCTGCTGGGGATTTTGACATACGACGCAAATCTGCTCATTGTGCAAAAGAAACCCGCTACGAGATAGGCATTTGCTGGGCTGCGAGCTTAGTGCTTTGTCAACCGTTGAATTTGACGTTGAGTTGAGTTGTGTTTGTACGACGGACTTCCAGTCCGTCGGTGTCAACTTCTTGCGACGGACTGGAAGTCCGTCGTACCCCACAAACAGGCGTTGACAATGCACTACTTCGACTTGCCACGAAACAATCGCAAAATCCAGTTCAGCATTCTGGTGAATCGTCCTGGATCAAGAACCGTTTCTGTCCATGTCTTTCTGGATGACGTAAAGTTGCCCCACGCCAAATCAACGTACGGTGTGTAGGTATTTCGAACCGAATTCCAGATGCCTTGTTCGTTGATATTCGCCAGCGAATCCCAATAGTGCCCGAAGATGTTGCGATTGATAATCTTCCCTGCCACAAACAGACCGGTGAGAGTGCCGTGCGACAGGTTCTTGACATTCTCGACAGTCTCCATCGCAATCGCAGCGGATACACCCAGCAAACTGATTTGTTCCTGCGCTGCGATCGATCGCATTTCGGACCAGTAACGATTGATTTCTGATTCCGGAATCAGATCGCGTGGGTCAATTTCATTCACCGCCTTGCGAGTCTGTTCGACGCTGGTACGCAGTTCGTCCAAAGAAAGTGGCGGCTGATCAAACGCACTCGCTGCGGAACCGCTGGCTTGCTTCACTGCGTTGAAGAGGTCTTCCACTTTGTGAATAACGGAACTATCGTCGATTAAACCCTGAGCCTGAAGTTCCTGAGCCAGTTCGTTCAGATAGGTCTTCGTTCCGTAAGCTGCATCACTCACGATGGCCAAAACCCACAAGGGCGAAACATGCAGCGTCGCCAGCCCGGCGATGTCGATAAAATTCCCTGCGGCTTTGCGTGCAATGAACCGCGACGGATTGGCTGCAGCAGGGTCAACGATGGTAATTGCGGCTGATCCTGGCACAGATGATCCTGCCACACCTGCTTCAGGGACATACATGGCAGAGTTCTGTGGTGGAACGGCTTCCGAAAGCGTTGCGACGCTGTTTAATAGAAAACTCAGCGAGTTGCGAACCATGACTTCATAACTTTTTGAGTCCTGAAATGCTTGTGGCACAACGAACTCAGCGATCTCTTTGGCCGTTCCCGCCGTAACGCCCACGGCGCTTCGCACCAGTCGTTCGGGCAACGAGATGCCGTAGAGAAGACCCTTCATTAACGAATCAACCGTCAATGCCGCAGGATTTTCGGGTGGCGGAGATTCGTTGTCGCCTGGCATGGGAAGTTGAGGTGGAACAGACGGCGAGGACATACTTGCAGACTCCACAATGTTCGGAATTCTGCAGCCACAAACATCGACTGCGAAGAACGACTGCAAGTGTACGCCGTATCGGCGGCATTGTCATCCACGATTCCTCAGCGAGAGACCGAAGCGGATTCTTCACCAATCAATGCATCGGTAAGTGATTCGCTGGCAACTCGCAGTCGTAGTCTCTGAGAACCTTCGCGAGTGCAGCGGCCGTGGATGACAATTGTCACATCGGTTTCGGCATCAATAGAAGCAATTGACCTGAAGATCAGGACTCCGTTTTCTGCAATGTACTTCGTTGGACCTTCAGCATCCATAAATTCAAACCCGGCTGGCAGTTCGCATGAAACACCAACGTTGATAGCTTCGCGAGTTCCTGAATTCCGCACGGTCGCTTCCCATCGAATTTCCTGACCGACGCGGAGTTCGCGATGATCGGCAGCAATTTTCATATTCAGAACCGCCGTGCCGATCACCTCTGAAGCCAGAACACACGTTGTGACCTGTCCGCGTTCAGACATGACACCTGCTTTGTGGACCACTTCACCGGCTTCGCTTGCTTTCAAAGTTACGGTGAAATCGCTGGAATCGTTTGGCTGCAATGTTCCTACGAACCATTCCACTGCGTTATCGACCTCCACAAATTTTCCGCCACGATCAGCCGAAACAAATGTGCATCCGTCGGGAATAATGTATTTCGCTCGCACGTTGGTAGATTGAACGCTGCCGCTGTTGCTGACCGACAACTTGTAGTCGTCTGACCGGCCTGCCATTGGTGCTTCAGGACCGGCCAGAGCAACCGCAAGCTGCGGTTCTGCAACGGATATTGCAGTTGTGGTCTGATCCGACAAGCCGCCATCCGCAAGCACACGCACGGCAAGTTGCTGATCACCGCCTTCAACGGCAGTCAAACTTAAACGAGCCTGACGTGATTCACCAGGATTCAAAGTGCCAATTTCGATCGTCAGCAGGCTGCCATTTCGGTGTTCAAGCCCTTCCGGAATTGCAGCCTGAATAATGACATTATTAGCCAGTCCAGTTCCGGGATTGCTCACACGCACGATATATCCGACCTGCTGACCGACTTCAATTTCCTCAGGCCCGGAGACGGCAACACCGATCATCGGCTCCTGCACAGAAAACTGCGAAGTCGACGTTCCTGTCAAACGAACATAGGCATCCAGTCGAACATCGCCGCGCGTTTTCGGAATCACTTTCAGCATCACCGATCGAGACTGCCCTGGCTGCAATTCGCCAAATGTCCATGTTGGCATTTCGGCACCTTCAACAGCTGCAGGCCGTGCTTCAACAACTTCAACATTCTCTGGAATCACAGCCTCAGTCATCACGCTGCGGACAACAGTTTGGCTCGTATTTTTGACGACCAATTCGACGTCGCACATCTGACCGACATTGAAGCCGCCATGATTCACCCATTGAAGCGTCACGCCTGGGGATTGTGGTCCACTGCTGACTCCCGGCAACGCAGCAGCAGCAGCAGCCACGCCGAAGTCTGCTGTTTTCGGAGACGGGCTTGTCGATGATTCTTCAGGGCGATCCGCCGCAGGGCTTTTCGAAGCCGTCTTCTGGCGATTGAACAATGGCTCTGCAGCTTCTTCTTCCGTTTCATTTCCAAAATCGAAACCCGGTGTCTGATTTGATGTCTCTGGCTCTGAAGTTCCCAAGAACTCTTCGAACGAATTTCCGTCTTCCGCCACTTCGCTGGAGTCTGCCACTGAGCGAATCATCTTCCTTACCGCCGGCCCGCCATCATTGGAGAAAACGGCATTCCGAATTCCCTGAGAACGCGGATGTTCGGATTCTTCAGTGAACAGCGCGACGGTAGAAATTTTGCCCGCGTTTTCTTTAGAGATATCAATCAATCCAGCATCATCTGGCGAACTCCTGACAACTGGATTTTCCGCCTTTGTTGTCTGAGCTTCAGCACGAAGTCGCTCAACCGCAAGTCGTGTCTGTGTCTTTTCACGCATTGGAATGGCATTCGCCGTCTTTGGCTTCGCAGGCTCCTCTGTCGGAGTCGTTGCCTGTGCTGCAGAGAAGTACGTCACGCTTGACTTCTCTGTGGGCTTTTCTGCAACAGGTTTATCTGTCGTGGACTTATCCACTGCTGATGACACCTCTGTGACTGAAGGTCTTTTCTGCTGATCGGCGGGCCGGCTCTTTTGAGACGGCTGAGCGTGCAAACGATCCCATTCAGCAAACGGATCTTTTTCCTGCGCAACAGTCGGGACTGTTCCAAAAATCGCGAGGCACAGAACTGTCAGCAAGGATCGACGCAGAGGCATAGTTCATCTCCGGTAAGCACGCCGGCTCACACCGTATTTCGAGGTGGGGAGAGAATTCGAATGAGACCCCCACTATCCGATTTTTCGACGTGATGAACGACAATGCTTGAAACAATCTCGTAACTTGTACGGATTGTGACGGTTCTAACGAAAGTCGCGGTTGCCGCGTGGCGTGATCATCGGCACTTTATGCCGATGCCTGCGACTTAGTAAGCGGCAAGGCGCTCACGAAACCGCCGTTAAGGCAAAGTCGGCCTGATGATTTCAGCGTTTGTCTGATTTGACGTTTTACGCAATTTTGGTGTTTTCCGCAGATTTGGTCTCGCCCGCCGTTTTGTTACAATTCTGCATACGCACGATGGATAGCAAGTGGCGCAGAGGGATAGCAGGCGTGATTTCGTATCGAGTCCTGAAAAAGTTTATCGGTGAAACAAGTTTGGAAAGGAAGTGTCGCTTTCTTTTCGGGTTCGCGTTGCTGATTCTGATCACCGGCAGCTTTTGGCTTTACGATCTCAGAACGCAACAGCTCATCGAATCCCAGCAGGTTCTGGCTGCAAAGTCGCTTCTGCCTCGGATTCTGACGTCGCACCACTATCGTTTGTTCATGACGCAGGAAGTGCCTGCGGCAGGCGATCAGTCCACGTTGATCGACAACGATGCGGAATCTGATCCAGCGCCCACCAGCGATCAGCCGATCGAGGAACGTTTGAAACGAGTTGACACACTGGCAAACCTTTGGCTGCAGCTCTTCGATCAAACCGCAAACAATGAACCCGATTATTTCGCGGGCTCGATCTGGAGTCTCACCAACGCGGCCAAGGAGTTCCCCGAAAACGACATTGGATTCGAAGCAAGGCGAATTTTTCTGGATGAAGAACGTAAAGAAGAGGATTACTGGGTGGTTCTTGCGGAAGCAGGAAAACCTCGATCCCTTTCTTACTATTCAGCGGTGCGGCTGAAAGGGTTTTGTACGCAATGCCATTTACCAGATGGTACGGTGGAAAGTATCGCAAACCTTCGGCCTGAAACATTTACAGCCGCTCTTGCAACGTCTGACGTACCCGATCCTGTTGAGCCAAAACCAAATGCCACGGCCGAATCTCTTTCATCGGACATAGCCGCCGCAATCGGCGAAGATACAAAGATTCCTAAGCCACCATTGTTGAGTATTGCCAGAATCGATCTGTCGCTGGAATCCGTGGATGCTCAATTGAGTCGCAACCGAGCGATTCTGCTTGCCACCGGTATCGTCACGGCGTTTTTGGCAATGCTGGTCGCCTACGCGATCGTGCGATACATCATTGTGAAACCCGTGCTGCATCTGAAGGATGTCAGCGATGAAATCGCACGCGGCAATCTGAATCTGCGAGCGGAAATCAGCACCGGGGATGAATTCGAAGAACTCAGTCACGCGTTCAATCGTATGTTGCGGCACATGATGACGGTGAACGACGAACTGCGGTCACTTAACGACAGTCTGGACGGCAAAGTCGATCAGCTTGCTCAGGCGAACATGGAACTGTTCAACAATAACAAGTTGAAAGACGATTTTCTGGCGACGATCAGTCACGAACTTCGCACGCCTTTAAACAGCATCCTGGGCTTCAGCGATATCCTGCAGACGACGGCAAATCTTGACGATCGCCAAAAGAGATATGTCCAGAATATTCAGACATCCGGACAATCACTGATGGTGCAAATCAATGATCTGCTGGACCTGGCGAAGATCGAAAGCGGAAAAATGGAACTGCACCTGACAGCCATGAATCTATCAGACGTGCTGGAAATCCAGACTCAACAGATTATGCCGCTGGCCGATCGAAAGAATATCGATCTAAAGACTGACACGCTTCAATCTCAGCTGCCAGAGATGTTTCAGGATCGCGGCAAGATTTGTCAGATCATTACAAATCTGCTTTCGAACGCCATCAAATTCACACCGGAGGGCGGCCGAGTTCGCGTGACGTCGCGCGTAATCGATGAGAACTTTGTGGAGTTTTCTGTTGCGGACACCGGCATTGGAATTCCCCTGCAGGAACAGGAACACATTTTCGAGAAGTTTCGGCAGGGTTCATCGGATGTCACCGGCCGCGATCACACGACACGCGAATACGAAGGTACGGGGCTTGGGCTGTCAATCGTTCGAGAACTTTCACGATTGCTGGGTGGAGATGTCACGCTCAGAAGTGAATTCGGCAAAGGTAGTCTGTTCTCCGTGCGACTGCCACTTCGGGCTCCCGAGAAGAAGCCAGAACCACTGATTCCGCTGGAATCGAGATCTTCGGCAACGATCGCACGCATCACCAGCGTGGATCTGCTGTACCGCGACGAGCGTCTAGAATCCGCCTCATCGACACGCGAAGTGCCGATTGACGTGCAGTCGATCTAGGCCGAGCGGCAAAAATTGACTTGAGCCTGAGGCGCTAGCCGAATTTTCGCTGTCGAATCGGCTAGCACCTCAGGCTCAGCGAGAACTTTTCATTCTGCCGCGCGTAAGAGCACGGCTGAACAATTCATCCGTCCGAGGCGATCGTCGTGGTAGAAATTGCAATTTCTGTCGCAAAACGCACAACGGTCTGTGAGGTTTTTAAGCATTAGGCGGTCTTGCTTTGTAGATTTGGCAGACAGCCCGAACCCGCGAGAATTCAATGGTGTCAATCTAACATCAATGAGCCGTGCAACTTACGAGAAATTACGAATCCTGTCCAATAATTGGCGCGACAGTTGCGAATGACAGTTAGTCAGTTCGACAACAACCAGGTTTCAAACCTGTCTCACAAAGGGAGCGAGTACCATGCGAATTCAAATGACACCGAAAACTGTTCGACGTCTTCTTTCTGCTGACGGATACATTGATCTGGGAATGCCAGAACGAGCAATCGAAGAACTTGAAAAGATTACAGACGCCGGTCCTTTGGAAGGTCCTACGCAGCTAATGCATGGGATTGCCCTGAAACAGGTTGGCAACTTCACAGACGCCATCACGCACCTGGAAAAAGCAGCTCGCATCATGCCATCGCCGATCCGACGATTCGCCTGGCGTGAACTGGTTGACGCCTATCGAGCCGTCGGCAGCATGCAATTGGCCGAAACAGCACAAAAACTCGGCGGTGACGGCGAATTCCAACTTAAGATCGCTCTTCCATTTGCCAACATGACACTCGATATTCCATCACACCCAAAAACTTCCTAATCTTACTATTTTGCGCAGATCTCGCAGATGAGTAATCCTTCCCGGGCTCCGTCGATTGTTTCGTCGGGGCCTTTTTTTGTTCCCAGTTGGGGTAACGGTCTTTCAGAGATCCCCGGAAAACCGATATCCTTTCCAGTGTGAAACAATCTGCCAGCACTTTTTGTGTTGCGCGCCAGACTGGATGTTCGTGGCGACTGCGATTGTTTCAACAGGAACTGTGATTGTTCCAACGGGAATGGAGTCCATTGGGTCATGGCAAGATACTGGCTAGTCATTGGTGTAGTTTTTTCACTCACTGCATTTGTCAGCATTTCGGGATGCCGCAATCGCCAGCATGCCCGCGTGCTCAGCCAGAACGACAAGGACATGGTCGGCAGCCATACGGCCGGTGCCGAAACATGGAAGCCGCTGATTGACGAATCCGTCTGCCGCTTGCTTGCCAAATCCTGCAGCACCATTCATCAGGCATCTCATACAACAGTGAACGCAGAAGGCGCAGTGTCTCGCACGGTGTGTTTCGTGGGAGTTGAAAATCGCAGCAGCGAAGAAATCGGCGACTTCAAGGAACAGATCTACGAACACATCGATTCGCAGATTTCACAGGACCCGCAGTTTAAAATGATCAGCCGTCGCTACGTGGAAGCGGCGATGTCAGAATGTCGCTGCCGACCAGAAACGCTTGTGCTTCCGTCCAAACAACGCGAGCTGCAAATGGCGCTGGAACGAATTGATCAGCCGTTCGACTATCTGCTTTTCGCCAGTATCACATCCGGAACAACGACCAGCAATGGCGACTATCAGCGTGATTATCTGCTGACTCTGGAATTACTTGATATCCACACGGGTGAATCACAAAAAGATTCCGCCATGTTGCGTAAGGGTTATGCAAAAACTTTTCTCGGCAAGCTGAAGCATTGATTCAATGTGCGATGCCGTCGGCCATCCTCCGCGATTCATCCAACGGCTGAGGCGACTTGCTCAGAGCTGCGGGAACTGCATTGCATGGCTGAGTGTCGTGTGTCTGTGCGGCGGCTGTCACAACTGGCAGAAGTCACACGAAGCCGCCATCGCAAATTTTGGCCACGGTGACATTCAGGTTTCCAGAGCTGCACTTAAAGAATCACAGGACAAGTCCCGCACGGAAAAAAAGTTTCTGGAACTGGACGCTGGCATTCTCGATCTGGCATCCGGAAATGTGACTCAGGCCGAATCTCGATTTCGCACCTTGCGGCGTGAGTTGGAACATCTGGAACAAAAAGATGTCACTGAGCAAGCGACATCAATGATGACCGACTCCCGCGCGATCGCATACTCCGGCCGCGACTTCGAACGCCAAATGATCTTGAACATGGCGCTGCTGACCAGTGTGCTCGGCGATGGTCAGGACGCATTTGCTTATTCACTGCAGGCGACGGAAGCTGCAAACAGTCGCCGAACCATGCTGGCAGACGCTGCCAAAAAGGCACCCGAATCCAGTGTGGTCGTCGAAGCGGCTCCGACACCTATTCAGATCGGTGTGATTTCTCCTGTGAGTCATGTTGTTCCACGGCTCGCCGCCAATATCGTCGCCGCACCACTGGACCAAACGCTGGCGTTAAGTTCCTATCTTTCAACCGCAGTGCAGTCTGAACATTCGATGCGTCAGGACGAAACCGAACAGGCGTTGAATGACATCGGCCTCTGGAATCCAGCTTTTCGCCGCCACGACCAGGCATCGTCGCATGGTGAATTTGGAACCCGCTGTCAGCCCGGCAACGGAACTTTGCACGTCATAACGCTGGTCGGCAAAGCGCCTCGCTGGGTTTCGGAATCGGCTGTACCAACATCTGCCGCATTGCTGATTGCGGACCGCATCATCAGCGCGACGGGCAAACACACGCTGCCTCCCACGCTTTCGGCCGTCAAGATCGCGCGACCGGAAATCTATGGCCACACGCTGCCGACGGGAAGTGTGCAGTGCTTCGTCGGTCCACCCGGCGCTGCGGGCGCTGCATCAAAGCCATTGACGTTTTCAACAGTCGTGGATGTAAATGAAGTTGCAATGGCTTCGTATCACGAACATCGCGACGCAGAAATCGCTAAAGTCGTGACTCGCCGCGTCATGAAAAAAGGCGCGGTGTACGTCCTCAAGGAAGCGCAGAACATTCATAACAACACGTTCGTCGATCTGGGCATCAATGTCGCTGGCGTCGTCTGGGAAGCGATGGAACAGGCTGACACTCGCTCATGGCGATTGCTTCCGGCTCGCATTGATATCGCTCGCACGGAACTTCCCGCCGGGCAATGGTCGGCAAACCTGCGACTGTCACAATATGGCGCATCGGGGACGCTTCAAACGATTCCGGTTCACATCGCAGACGGCCGCAACACGTACATTGTGTGCTTGATCCCTGACCAGCAATTCACCGGCAAGATCCTTGTCGGCGGCGCGGACAACGCGACAATTCCCGTTTCACGCTAACGATATTTTTTGGTGTGAAACATTCCACGCTCTGGCGAGCGTGGTTACGGAACTTGTGGCATCTTGCCCCGCGCAACGCAGAACGCACAGCGCGAAAGATATCCACCCCGAATCTTTATCGTTGATAAATCGGCAGGTAGCCATACTCAATCGCCAGCGCCAGGACGGCCAGTGACGTTGAATAGACTTTGCCAGCCTGACGTTCAGTGCCGTCTTCCGGGTTCCAGTATCCGGATGGATGCTGCAGGTCGAGAATTGTGCGATAAAGTGATTCACGTGATTGACGCCACTCCTCGCCGCCGACTTTGAACATTCCGACCGTGCAATAGTATGCACCGTAATAGAAATACTGTTCACCTTTGGTGAGTGGTCGGGACAGAATCAGTTTTGCTGCGGCCAATGTTTCCTGAGTGCGATGTTCGCCACAAACTTCCAGTGCCACAATACCGGTTCCGGATCGTGTCACAGAACTGCCGTGGCCAACCATGTAGCCGAAGCCGCCGTCGTGTTTGACGTGCAATCGCCGAATGTATGCGATGGCTCGATCAATGTTATCAGCTGGCACATCGCAACCGATGTCTTTGGCCGCTCGCAACGCCAGCAATTGCCAGGCAGTAACACTTAGATCGGCATCGCCACTGGTTGGCTGATACCGCCAGCCGCCATCATGCTCGGCTGACTTCGGATGATTCTGAGCATCAACGATCAGTTTGATTGCTCGCTGAAGAACTTCTCGGCATTGTTCAGATTGAGACGGATCAACCATGCCACAAATTTCAGCGAGCATCAGTGTTGCAATGCCATGACTGTACATCGGCCCGTGACTGCGTTCTTTGCCAACAAGCAATCCGTTCGGGTGCTGCTGAGACAACAACCAGCCCACACCACGTGTCATGTGCTGTCCATATGGACCTTCTTCAGGAACATGACCGCCTGCCAGAAACGACATGATCGCCAACGCTGTGGTGGCGGTGGAATCACCGAAGTCGCTGGTGGTCCAGGCTCCTGAAACCTGCTGCTCCGACGCCAGCCACGATAACGCGCGACGAATGGATGCGTCGATCTTTTGATTCAGCTCATTGGGTTCGTCGGCTGATGATTCGAATATCGGCACCAGCCCGGCGACAGTCATCGCGCCAAGAGTGCGCGAAAGAAATCGGCGACGTGAAGCAATTTGAGGCGGATTGTGTCTGGGAATGGAAAACTGATTCATGGGTATGTGCCGCCGATTGAAAGAGGCCCCAAAGATGTCCCAAGGGCCTCTGCATTTAACCATATTCGGCGTCGCATCGCCATTGCGACTTTAAAGTAACCATTCAGGACCACAATTCGGGCTTGTTCTCATTGAGCCATGATCTGCACCAGTCTCCTGCAGTGCCACCCACCCGTTTTTATTATAAACTCAGTCTGAATGAGTAGATTCGGGTGTTTGTGCTCCATCGAAAGCGGTCTGCACTCTTGTGGCGAAAAGTAAATCGGCTGATTGACTGAAGACAGATGTCGAGATGTTAGGTGGGCGGCGAAACGACTACATCCGGACTGCTAAGACCAAGAAATGGTGGGCAAAGTACTAGCCGCAACACGCATCAAGGATGGAGGCCGGACGGAGTGGAGCGAGTTCCGACAAGACGCGAAGAAGCCGGAACTCACGTTGTTCGGTCCTACTCAACATGATCACTCATTCACGACTAACAGAGCACTGGTAGCAACGCACATCGAGTTGGGGACTGAAACGTGCTCCCCGGAACGCAGCATTGATTGATGATCATTATCAATGGTCCATCATCAATTGCCTTGACGATTGACTACAAGCCCACCAAGGACTAAACGGTCTCCTCAAGTGTGGTCGCTTTCAACCTCTTAGCTTCTGGAAGCTTTCAAATGGTTACAGCTGTGCAGATCTTGTTTGGTGTGGATAAGAGCATTCTTGAGACGGTGGACTCATTCCTGCAATATACTTTATCTCTCGGTTGCAGATGGTCTTTCCTGTGCTTGGATTCGGATTTCTGCAGCCGAAAGCAGTAACGACAATCGCGCCGGATCCCAAACAAGAATTCGCCTCTCCGCTTTTCTGTTTGAATCTCGTTGGGGCAGAAGCGAAAGCTCGGGAGATTGGTGATTCGTTCGTCGTACTGCAAGGATCAACGACGAGGAAACAAGGCCCCAAAGTTTAGACATCCTATAGGGCTCTGCGTGACCAGCTGCTGGCTGACGGAAAACTGATCGCCAGCGGTCTCCGGAATTCTATGTGTACGCCGAAGATGTAGAATTCTCCAGTCTCAACGCTGAACGCTGAAGCAGCCTGCGTGAATTCCGGCATCGCCAACGGTCGCATCCTATGGAAAGTGGCAGATACTGGCGAGGCCTACCAGTAATGTCACGACAGACAGCAAGCTGCGATCTGCCAAAGGAACTGCCGATTCTGAACTGTAAACTAGGGGTTGGTCTTGTGGTCTCAACTTTCAAGTGGCTCGATTTTTCTGCGTCCGACCGCCAGCGGACAATGCAGGTGCTGGATTTGTTTCGGGAGAAGAGCACACTCGATGAGCTGGGCGTTGGGCTCATTCGGGATGCTTTCGCCGATCATTTCTTTCCTGGTACATCAACGATTCAGACTCGTGCTCGGTACTTTCTCTTTATTCCTTGGATCATGAAGCATATTGGTAGCAAGGCCGGTGACTCTCAAGAGCTTCTGAACCGGCTTCGAAGCAGCGAATCGAAGCTGATAACCGCTCTGCTGAAGGGAAAGCCGGATGAATTTGGCATCATTGGCAAGGAAGCGAAAGCTTCACTCAAACGCATGCCCAGCACGGTGTATTGGCGTGGCCTGAACGTCTGGGGCATTAGACGTTTTGATGGCTCCATAGAACAATATGCTCGGGAGATGGAGCGACGCACGAGATCGGCTGTCGCTGATCTCACAACCGATGATGGCGAACCAGTTCAATCAAGGACAGCTCTCTGGAGTTCATCGTTGCCATCATCGCCGGAAGATTTTCTGGAATCGACAACGTTCGACCTGACGGACGCGGAATCGGCATTTCTTAAACAGCAGATCTGCCTGAGTCAGCCGGATTCGATAATCGCTCAGTTACTGCGGTCAACGCAGAGCCGTATCAACAGCGAGTGGATCTGGGACTCTGCACTTCAACGTTGCTTTACAACAGACACGCGTCAGGCAGTTGAGAATGCACGCCGCTTTGCGTTGTGCGTTTGGGGGTCATCGCTGCTCTACACTCTTATGGTCGCACAACTAAAACATGGCGCTGAGTGGCTGGTCGCTGATGCTGAAAGTCAGCTCGGCATCTGGCAGCAACAATTGGAACAACAGGCCGAAATACTTCAGCAGTGGGATCTGGGCGAATTCTGGTTACTGATTCAAAAAGTCCATCAGCGACCGCCTGAACCAACGATTCAGTTTGTCGAGGCCTGGATTGCAGTATGTCGGGAAGTGTCGCAAGGGCAACCAGTCTGGCAGGAGCCTTGTGTGCAGAAATTGATCAATGATCGAGAATCGCGATTGAAGGGTCCTCGCTCTAGGCTTCGCCGAGACAATTCGCAAGGCCGCGACAGCTGGCAGGGCAGCGTTTCTAGCGGGCCAATGGACTATCGGTGGTCGCAGACACGGACCATCCTGAATGACATTCTTGATGCGACCGATGCTGGGAGTGTTGAGTCGGGTATTTCTGGAGACTCCGATGCTTGATCCGAGATCCAGAGAAATGCTGATGGCGTCATTGAGGCCTCCGGATGGATTTACATTCGACTGCGATCGGACCGACGTTTTCCCTCGATTTGATTGCGCTACTGGCAACTCCGTTGGCATTTGCCATGTTCGACCACGAGCAAGAGGCAGGAACGACAGGCAAGGAACAATTGTGCCACCCACCTGGTTTGCTCCAGCAAACTGAAAGACACTTCTTTCCAAACCGTTTTTGCAGTCCTGACTCAGGCAGTTGCGGCTTGAGCCCGGCGTGCTCGACGCTTCGAACGAAAGGCGCGGACGGAG
>Ga0105046_10006970_pt1 | contig 17849 bp, 18 predicted proteins | sample MAT03_FD_78385 | JGI IMG/M metagenome (GOLD analysis project Ga0105046, IMG submission 78385) | Freshwater microbial communities from Lake Fryxell liftoff mats and glacier meltwater in Antarctica - MAT-03 (megahit assembly) | ecosystem: Environmental > Aquatic > Freshwater > Ice > Liftoff...
CGCCGAAGGTCACGTTGGTTCCGGTCACCTGGCCCTGCTGCACGGCGACGAGCATCTCGTTTCGTGCGTTCTCGGCGTCCTTCTTGGTGCCATGGACGGTCCGCGTGAGTTGGCGCTTGCGACCGGTCACTGGATCGCGGCCGGCGTAGACCATGACGCGCCATGAGGCGCCCCGCTTGACGATGTGACCCGAACTCATGAGCGAACGGTACCGTTTGGATTACCAAAGGGTTACCATTTTCTCGATAAGGCCGGCGTGGCCAGCTCCGAGTGGCCCAAAAATCCAATGAAATAAGGCTTTTCAGTGGTACCCCCAACGGGATTCGAACCCGTGCCGCCACCTTGAGAGGGTGGTGTCCTAGGCCACTAGACGATGGGGGCCTGGACCGGCGAGCGTACCGGCTGCCGGTCTGGCCCGGCCAACCAATCAGGTTCCACGGGGTGGCCGAGCGTCCAGGTCGCCGCAGCCATCGACCGCCGCCGCATCATCGAATCGGTCCAGGACCCACCGTCGCATCTGGGGCGCCAACGTTAGCACCGTCGCATGAGCCAGACCGGGCGCCAACCACCGCTGGACCACCTGACCTCCGTCGCACCAACGCTGGGCCAATGCACGACTCAACACCGGCGGAACCGTGTTGTCGGCATCGCCGTGGACGATCAGCACCGGAGCCTTCGCTGTCACGCCACCGGGATCGTTGGCCGCAGTGAGCGTCGCCCACGGTTCGACCATCCCAGGGTTGGCGATCAACAGGTCACGCCCGCCCGGCAGTTCGTTCGCCAACTGGAGATCGCACGCCGTGTCCAGGACCCCGAGCGCCTGCACTGCCTCAGGCTTCAGGATCGCCGACAGGTCAGCCTCCGGGTGGGCCGCGTTGACTCCGGCCATCGCCATCAACATGAACATGTTCGCCCCGATCGCCGCCGCGGCCGGCAGCGACTTGGACAGCACAGCCGGCGGCGCAATGGCCACGGTCCCCACCACTTCCAGCTCCGGCGCCCAGGTGGCGGCCAACTGATGGGCGAACGCCACGGCGTGGCCACCCTGGGAATGACCCCAGAGCACGGTTCGGTCCCCGAGCACCACCCCTGGCAACTCCCGTGCCGCCAATGTGGCGTCGAGCACGCTACGTCCCTCGCTCTCCCCTACCAGATACGGATGCAGGCCAGGGGTCCCCAAACCCTCGTAGTCCGTGGCAACGATGGCGAAGCCGTCGTCACGCATAGCCGCTCCGGCGCCGCCGTAATCGAGGAACTTGGAGGGAGCGCAGGCGTCGGCCATGCCCGTGGTTCCGTGACCCCACGAGATGACCGGGATCCCGTCGGCCCGGACCGGGCTCCCCGGCGTCGGCAGGTCGACCCATCCCGTGACCGCGATCGGTTCGCCGGCGACGGATTCCGAGGCGTACATGATCCGGTAGCTGGCGCCGCCGCCGGCCAGGCCCGGCTCCACCAGCTGGCTGCGCAACAAGGTGCCGTGTGGGACGACCGGCACCGGATCGATCGGCGCGTAGAAGGCCTCGTCACTGGTCACGACCTCAGCCACAGGGATCGGCGTGCTGGGCGACGTGCTCGGCGACTCGCCCACCGGCGCCTCAGTCGTCGCAACAGACGAGGAGACCCGATCGGCGGGCACTGTCGTCGACGTTGCCTCATCCGAGCATCCGGCGCCGACCCAACTCAGGCCCAAGGCGACAACCATCGCCGCCGCAGATCGCCACACCGAGCGCGCCTGTCCTCCCGCCATCGAGGAAGCGTACGCCCGGTAAAGTCCCGACCCATGGACGAAGCGGTCATCCCGGTCCTCCACGTAGCCGATGCCCCGCACGCGGTCGCCTGGTATCAGCGCCTGGGCTTCACCCAGGACTGGGAGCATCAGTTCGGGCCGGGATTCCCATGGTTCGTCTCCATCGCCCGAGGCAACTTACAGATCTACCTCTCCGAGCATGCCGGCGACGCCTGGCCGGACACACTGATCCACCTCGTCGTCCGCGATGTCGACGCCATCGCCGTCGAGTTCGGCGAGACGGTCGATGAGGACGGGATGGCGGGGCGGGAGATCGAGCTGCGCGACCCCGACAACAACCGGCTGCGGATCGCCACCCCTCGTTCGTGAGGCTCTTCGCCTCGATCGACCCGGACGGCCGGCACCGGCGCGCCGGCGACGGCCTCACGGTGATCTTCGAGCTTCTGGGCCTGATCATCCCCGGGGCGTGACCTCCCCGCGCTCGGGGTTCGAGGCATCGCTCGCCGCCTTCGCCACGTCGTTCCCGCCCGGACTGGATGGCGTGTGGCGCACCCTGAGCGACCTGCCGGCCGCCACCGCGGTGGTCCTGGTCATCGGCGTGGTGATCCGTGGTCGAACCTCGGTGGTGATCGACCTCGTCGTGGCCGTGGCCTCGGCCGCGGCCCTCACCATTGCACCGGCGCTGATCCGTCCGCTCGGGCGGGTCCTCCGATGGATCGTCGGGCTCGCCACCTTCTCGGTGATCGCCCTGGGCGCCACCACACCGACCGGAGCCACCGCCGCTGTGCTCATCGCGGTGGTCAGCGCCGCGGGAGCCCACGTGGTGCTCGGCTCGACCCGCCTACGTCCCAGTGTCGAGGCTGTGATCGCCGACCTCGCCTCACTGGGCGTGTCGGCGCTCGACCTCACCCCCTCCCCGGTGCAACGCCCAGGCCGGTTCCTCCTCGACGCAGTCGATGAGGCGGGAGCACCGTTGGTGCTCAAGGTGTACGGGCGCGATGCCGTCGATGCCCAGGTCCTGCGCAGCGCCTGGCGGGCGATGTGGAATCGGGGGCTCCCCCGCAGCGGCTCCTCGGGCCGGATCCAACAGGTGCAAGACGAAGCCTCGCTGACCTTTCCCGCAGCCGCCGCCGACGTGCGCACCCACCGTGTGGTGACCGCCCGGGTCAGCGTTTCGGGCGACGCCCTGCTGGTCCTCACCTCCCCGGGCCCGCTGTTGGCCTCGAGTCCGTCGGCGTGGTCCGACGACCTGGCCGCGGACCTCTGGAGCATGGTCACCCGCCTCCACGCAGCGGGCGTCACCAGCGGTCGCCTGGACGACCACCATCTGGTGGCCGAGGGCGGATTGACCATGACGGACTTCCACGGCGGAGCACTTGCTCCGGCCCAGTCCGATCAGGCACACACCGACCTGGCCCAGACCCTGGTGACATCTGCCCTGGGACCGGGGATCGACCGATCGGTCGAGATCGCCGATGAACAACTCGGTCACCAGCACCTCGCCCGCCCCCTGCCGTTCGTCCAGGCGCCGGCGTAGACCCGACGGCAAAACACCGAGCTCGACGCGGCAGATCTCGACCTGGACGAGTTGCGACAACGAGCCTCCGAGCTCACCGGTGGGGATGCGCCTGCGCTTCGAAAGCTGCGTCGGGTCACCGGCCGATCGATCCCCTCCGTGGTGTTGCTCTTCGTGGCCTTCGCCGCGCTGTCGGCTGCGTTCGGCGCCGTGGACTTCGCACTGTTGGCCGGAGCAGTGCGAGGCGGGATCTGGTGGCTGATCGCCATCGGCTTCCCGGCAGCCCGGGTCGCCAGAGTGGGATCTGCGGTGTCAACCGTTGGGGCGTCGCATCGCCCCGTCCCGCTGGGACCGGTCTACGTGCTGCAACTAGCGATGGCCTACATCGCGCTCGTCATCCCCGAAAGCGCAGCACGGTTCGCGGTCAACGTCCGGTTCCTCCAGAAGCAGGGTCTGCCCCTCGGCTCCGCGCTGGCCGTCAGCGGCCTGGACAGCGTGTGGTGGTTCGTGGTGCAGATCGGCGCGGTGAGCGGCATCCTGATCGCCACACCGCTCTCGCTCGACCTCGACCTGGGCGATTCCACGTCCGGCGGTCTCGGCCGGCTGGTGACGATCGTGGTCGGCTTGGCCCTGCTCTCAGTGGTGATCCTGTTCGCCGTCCCACAGTGGCGGCGCCCAGCACTGGCCCGGGCCCTGCTCGACCGGTCGGCAACCTTCTATCTCCCGCCACTCTGGGGCTTCTTCGCCGTGAGGTGGATGGAGCGACGCCAGTTGCTGCGACCAGTCCGTCGCAGGAGCCCACTCTGATTCACATCTGAACGGGCGCGCCCAGGGAGAAGGTGGCGGAGAGGTGCTCGCCCCACATGGCCAGGTCGGCCCGCTTGGGCAGACCCAGGCTGCGGAGCTCATCGGCGAACACGCCGGTCCCCAGCTCCAGCACCACCTCAGCCGGGTCGATCAGACCGGTGCCCAACTCGATGTCCAGCTCGGTTCCGTGCGGAACACCGTCGATATAGGAGTAGCTGACCGATGTGACACGAGCGCGATCGCCAGCTGGCGCAACGAGCGGCGCTTGGAGCCTGATGGCGAACGCGCCACCCGACTCGAGCGAGAAGGCGAACGAGTCGTCGGTATAGGTGACCTCGATGTGTTCGACGGTCTTGGGGAACCCCATGACCTCGTTGCCGGCCTTGCTGGTGAAGGCTTGGTCCACGGGCATTCGGAATACGAATGATCCCATGACCTCCTCGGCCGCGCCGACCGGCCGCACCAGAAACCCGAGGTTCAGCTCGTTGTAGTCACCCCATGGGTTGTCCCGATAGTCGACGGCGGCCACGATCAGTTGTGCCAGACCTGGCGCGATCTCGAGGACGTCGAAGGCTTCCCCCGGCACCAGCGCCTGCGCGGCGGGACGGGGGACGGTGTACAGGACGGTGAGCCCATTGAAGTCGGGCACCTCCATGGGGAAGCTGATCTCCCGCCCGTCGATGCTTCCCCAGACGGTCGACTCGGTCACTGATGCCTCCGACGCCCACCTCGAGCAACTGTTGCGAGGCTGAGCCGCCGACACAGTAGGCGGGGTCAACGTCGTCGCCCACTGGGGAATTCGCCTGGATCCGACAGCGCTCGACATCGCGCTAGAAATTGGTCTGCGCTTCACCTCTCGGTGCGCCACGAAAGGACGTCCCATGGCTCTCGGACCGGTCGAGTACCTGGTCATCAGCTTCCCCGGCAACCAGTTCAACGGCGATATTGCTCCGGCCATCGCCGATCTGGTGAATCGAGGAGTGGTCCGCATCCTGGACATGGCCTTCGTGAAGAAGGACGCGCAGGGCAACATTGCGACATTCGAGATCAGCGACCTGCCCGAGACCGCAGACTTCGCCGACATCGACGGCGACGCCGACGGCATGTTCAACGACGACGACATCGCCATCGCCGCGTCGGCCCTCGAGCCGGACTCCTCGGCGCTGTTCGTGGTCTGGGAGGACCTGTGGGCCAATGATCTGGCCCTCGCCATTCGCGGCGCCGGCGGCGAACTGGTCATCGGGGAACGCATCGCCCGAGACGTCGCCGAAGCCGCCGTCGCCCGAGTCGAATCCTCATCCACCAGCCAGGAGGGCACATCATGAGACGTCGAGGAATGGGACGCCGGGGCCCGGGCTTGCTGGGCACCATGGCCCGCACAGCGGTGGTCGCCGGAACAGCGAGCGCCGTGGTCGAGGGACAGAACTCCCGTCGCCAAGCTGGAGACGTGCAACAGCAGGCCGCCATCGACGCGTCGGTCGCAGAACAAGTGGCCGCCCAGCCGGTCGCTGCTGCCCCGCCCGCCTCACCAGGCATGCTCAGTGAGGAGACCATGGGACGTTTGCGGCAACTGGCCGAGCTCCGCGACGCCGGGGTACTGAGCGACGACGAGTTCGCCGCCCAGAAAACCGCCCTGCTCGGCTGACACCTCCATCGGGAGACCGCTCAGCGGCGCGGGTGTCGTCCGATCGACAACCACATCACTCCTACCTGCGCCTGACACACTGCGCCTCGTGTCCTCGTCACAACTTCCCGCGCACGTCACCGCCGAGGCGGCGCTCGAGTTGGTCGAGTCCGACATGCGCGTCTTCGTGCACACCGCAGCAGCCACTCCACGGCTGCTCGTCGAAGCCCTCGCCGAGCGAGCAACAGTCCTGACCGGCGTGGAGGTCACCCATCTCCACACCGAGGGGCCGGTGCCCTATGTGAGCCCGGCGCTGGTCGGCCGGCTGAGGGTGCGAGCCTTGTTCGTGGGCGCCAACATCCGCTCGGCGGTGGGCGACGGGCAAGTGGACTACGTGCCGGTGTTCCTGTCCGAGATACCACGCCTCTTCCGGACCGGGACACTCCCCCTCGACGTCGCGCTGCTGCACGTCTCGCCTCCAGACGCTCATGGGTGGTGCAGCCTCGGCGTCTCGGTCGACATCTCCCGGGCCGCAGCAGACTCCGCGCCGATCCTCATTGCCCAGGTCAATCCGAACATGCCACGGACCCACGGCGACGGCCATGTCCACGTCAGCAGGTTCGCCGCCCTCGTGTCGTGCGACGACGATCTGCCCGAGGTCTCGCGAACCGAACTCTCGACCACCGAGCGAGCCATCGGCGGGCACGTGGCGGAGTTGATCCCCGACGGGGCCTGCCTCCAGCTGGGCATCGGCAACGTCCCCGATGCCGTGCTGGCCGCGCTGACGGGTCACCGACGACTGGGCATCCACTCCGAGATGTTCTCCGACGGCGTGGTCGAACTGGTGGAGGCCGGGGTGATCACCGGAGAGGACAAGGCCATCCACCCCCGAGAGATCGTCACCGGGTTCATCGTCGGATCACGCAAGCTGTACGACTTCGTCGACGACAACCCCGCGGTTCGACTCCTGGATGTGGGCTACGTGAACGACCCGCACGTCATCCGTCGCAACCCGAGGGTCGTCGCTGTGAACAGCGCCATCGAGATCGACCTCACCGGCCAGATCTGCGCGGAATCCATCGGCACACGCCAGTTCTCCGGGGTCGGCGGACAAATGGACTTCATGCGCGGCGCCGCGCTCTCCGAAGGTGGTCGCCCCGTGATCGCTCTCCCGTCGATCACTCGATCGGGCCACTCACGGATTGCGCCGGTACTCCAACCGGGTGCCGGCGTGACGACTACCCGATCGCACGTTCAGTACGTGGTGACCGAGTACGGGGTGGCCGAGCTGCACGGCAAGACCCTGGGCGAACGGGCTCAGGCCCTGATCGACATTGCGCACCCGGATCATCGGGAACACCTGGAACGCGAGGCCCGCCACCGGTTCGGGCCCGGCGCAACAGCTTGAGCTCTGAGGCGGACTCACCCGGCGCTACGGGTAGTACCACTCCGTCCGTCCAGCCTCGCCCAGATCGACAGTCCGCGTTGAGCGGGGTTACGCCGGAGCGACGACGGTGATTCCGTGCGCAACCGCAGCGGCGCCGAGCCGATCGTCGTAGGTCACGATGCCGTCGAGGTCATCACCAAGATCGAGCGCTGCGGCCAAGTGAAGTGCGTCGAGGCTTCGCAACAGATCCGGCTCGAGGTCGGCCGCCCGCTCGAACAGCTGCGTCGGGAGGGTGATGAGGATCAGGGAATCGAGGACAGCCCTGGCCTGGGGCATCCGCTCTGGCGCTCCTCGTCGCGTTACGCGCAAGAGCTCTGTTCGGGTGAGGTCACTCGACACGATGCTGGCACGGGTTCTTGCGATCCAGCTTCGTAAGGCTTTGGAGCCGCGCTCCTCGACCACGAGCTTCACCGCGGCAGAGGTGTCGAGGTAAAAGGCCACTGGTTCAATCGATCCGGTCAGTAGCGTTCGGCGTCACGCATCGCTGCGAGGGTGGAGGACCACGGCGGACGCTCACGCGAACGACGGTGCGGCGGCTCGAGCTTGCGGATGTCTCGCTTTGCCGGTCTCGCACGACCGGAGACCAGCAAGGCCTCGAGTCGGCTGGCCGGGAGGGGGATGATCTGGGCGACTGGGCGACCGTGGTCCGTGATCGTGACCTCGTCGCCTGACGCCGCTGCTGCCACCACCGCCGAGGCGTTCTGCTTCAAGGCTCGGACTCCGACCTGACTCATGTGCTACACGGTAGCTCATGAGCCTCGGAACCGTTGCCGACCACGACCTGAGCGTCGCTCGCCCCGGCGGCCTCCCGTTCCATACCGACTCGTTCTTGAAGCCCTGAGACCGGCGTACGCTGCTAGCACATTGTCAAGGGCGTGCAGTCCAACGCCGCCGATGAGCTCGGGGGGGAGGACTCGAACCCCCAACGACTGGACCAGAACCAGCTGTGTTGCCAATTACACCACCCCCGAAGGTGGGAGCCGTGAGCGTAGCAAGCGACCCACCTGGGATCGAACCCTGATCCGGAGCGACCTCAGGGACCCCACCCGAGCAGTCAGCCCAACCAGTTGGTGACCCGCCGGTAACCGAAGATTCGGCCCAGGCCGACCGCAATCGTTTCTCTGGACATCTGGCCCCAGGTGGCCGAGGTTCCGGTCGGCGACACCAAGGGATCCAGGGCGACCTCCTCAGCAATGCCGGACACCCGCAACGAGTGGTACGGGTCGGACACCATCGTCACTCGACTGACCCCCCGAGACCTCAGCTCCCGTCCCGACGCGGCCAGCGACTCATAGGTGGATGTTCCTGTGGCGATCACCACCAGGTCCTTCTCCGGCACCCCCTTGCCCCGAAGGTAGGTCAGCCCGACGTAGGCCTCGGTGAAGGTGTCCCCCGCCTGCTTCGACCCAGTGAGGACGATCGAAGGTGCCACCTTCTGCTGCCACAGCTCGTACGCATGATCGAGGCGACCAGCCAACGCCGGCGATGGCGTTCCGTTGTACTGAGCGGCGCCCAGCACGACGATGGCGTCGGTCGGATCCCGGTCGTCCCAGCTGGTGGCCAACCAGACGTTGGCCAGGGTCAACAGGAAGTAGACCGGAACGGCGAGCACCACGATCCAGACCACCCGCCGACGCCACCGGCCGCGCCCCCCAACGGTTGCATCGGCTCCCACCCACAGATCATGTCCCAGGGCACCGGCTGGGTGGCGCCACCCGCCGGGCAGGCCGGCTCTCGGCTGTCAAACCGTATGGTGACGACCCCGATGCTGCCGCTGTGGTCGACGCTGCCGGAGGACAGCCCGACTGATCAGATGCGGGAGCGGGCCGCGACCAGCCGGGCGATGGTCCGCTGGCGACCCAGAACCGCCAGCGACTCGAACAGCGGCGGGCCGACCGTCCGGCCGGTGATTGCCACCCGGATCGGAGCTTGTGCCTTACCCAGCTTGAGCCCGGCACTCTCGCCGAAGGCCAGGGTCACCTCGTGCAACGCAGTGGCTGACCACTCGATGTCGGCATATGCCGCTACGGCGGCGTCGAGCAACACTGACGCCGACTCGTTGCCGACGATCGCCTTCTGCCACGCCGCGTCGTCCATGTCAGGCTCGGCCAGGAACAGGAAATCGACCATCGACGGCAGTTCTGCCATGGTCCGAAGGCGGGTCTGGACCTCGGGCGCAATGGCCGCCAGCACCGACTGGTCGACCAGATCCGCCCACGGCTCATCGGCCAAGACCTCGCTGCATCGTTGCGAGAACTCGGCGGGCTCCATGGCCCGGATGTAGTCCCCGTTGATCGACTCGAGCTTCTTCACGTCGAAGAACGCACCGGCCTGGTTGACCGCAGAGATGTCGAACAGCTCGATGATCTCTCGGATCGGACGGACCTCGACCCCGTCTGGGGGGCCCCAACCGAGCAGCGCCAGGTAGTTGACCATGGCGCCCGGCAGGATGCCGCGGTCCCGATAGTTGAACAACGCCACGTCGCCGTTGCGCTTGGACAGCTTCTTTCGATCCTCGCCCACGATCAGCGGCAGATGGGCGAATTGAAGTGGCGCCTCGACGCCCAGCGCCGCCCGGACCAGCAACATCTTGGGGGTCACGTTGATCAGGTCCTCACCACGGATCACATGTGTGATGCCCATGTCGATGTCGTCGACTGCATTGGCCACGATGAACATCGGTGACCCGTCGCGGCGGCGCAGCACGAAGTCCTCGAGGTTGGCGTGTTCGAAGCTGATGTCGCCACGAATCAGGTCGGTCCAGCCCGTCGAGCCGCCCTCGGGCACGCGAAACCGCACGACGTGCTCGACGTCGGCCGACACGTCTCGATCACGGTTGTACCCGTCGTAACCCGGAGGCCCGCCGGCGATCCGGTTCCGCTCGGCAATCTCCTCAGCGGTCGAGTCGCATCGGTAGGCCCAGCCGGTGGCCAGCAACTGCTCGATGACCTCGGCGTGTCGGCCGGCGTTGTCGCTCTGCAGGACGACCTCGCCGTCCCAATCGATCCCCAACCACCCGAGGCTTTCGTAGATGACGTCGATCAGCTCGGGCTGGCTGCGCTCGCGGTCGGTGTCCTCGATCCGCAACAGCATCTGACCGCCGACATGACGAGCCCACAACCAGTTGAACAGCACGGTCCGGGCGCTGCCCAGGTGCAGGTAGCCCGTGGGCGACGGCGCGAACCGGCACCGGACCTCGGACCCTGCGGTGTCGGCCACGCGATCAGCCGAGGTCGAGACCGGTGCGCCAGTCGGACGCCACCGCATCGAGCGCCTGCTGCGTCGGACGTCCGAGCAACTCGTCAGGAACCGCATCGGCGATGTCCCGGAGCCGCTCGTAGAAGTACGGGTGACTGCACTCGCCGAACATGGTCGCCCGAGCCTCGACGATTCGTGCCGGCGGGTTGGGGGTCAGGAATCCCCAGACCGCCGCGGCGATCTTCAGGTCGTGGATGACCGGCGCCCGACCGAAGATCGAAGCCCGCTTGGTGGCCACCGCCGCCAGGCCGGCGTGGACGTCGGCCCGATGCTCGCCGGCTTGCAGGTGCAGCTCCGGATCGAGGGCCGCCACGACGGTCAGGGCGTACCCGCCGTCGGGCGAGGGCGAACCCAGCCGCTCGCCATCGGGCTGGCGTCCCACCAGGTCGCCCGGCCGATCGGCTCGCCAGGATGTCGGCCCCTGCGGAGGCGACGTGTAGGTCCGTGTTCGGGTCGCTGCGGATTGCGGGACGAAGCTCGGGGCGGCCATGAGGACCGAACCTATCGCTCTGCTCGCAGCAGCCCGTAGACGAGGGCGTCGGAGAGCGCCTGCCACGAGGCCTCGATGATGTTGGGCGACACCCCGATGGTGGTCCACGAGTCCTCGCCGTCGGAGCTGCTGATCAGCACCCGCACTACCGCTCCGGTGTCGGCATTCCCATGAGTGGTCCGGGCGTCGAGTACTCGCACCTTGAAGTCGGTGAGATGGATCCGATGCAACGCCGGCAAGCGGTCGGACAGCGCAGCGCGTAGTGCGGCGTCGAGCGCGTTCACCGGGCCATTGCCCTCCCCCACGGCAACCATCCGCTCGTCACCGACCCAGATCTTGACGGTTGCCTCCGTGGCCAGTTCGATACCACCGTGCGCTGAGGCATCGCCTTCACGGTGATAGCTGGACACCCGGTAGGCCTCGGTACGGAACCACTGATCCGACCAACCTGTGGCTCGACGCATGAGCAGCTCCAGAGAAGCATCGGCGGCCTCGAACACGAACCCGTCGGCCTCCAACTCCTTGAGTCGTTCGGACAGTGCCGCCGCCGCCCGGTCATCGAGATCGATGCCGAACTCCTTGGCCTTCAGGCTCATGCCAGCCCGCCCACCGAGGTCCGACACCAGCACCCTGGTCCGGTTGCCAACTACGGACGGATCGACGTGCTCGTAGCTGGCCCCGCCCACCTTGCCCAGGGCTGAGGTGTGCAGACCACCCTTGTGGGCGAAGGCAGAGGCCCCGACGTACGGATCCGACGGAGCCAAGGGCAGGTTCACCAGCTCGGCCACGGCTCTGGACACCGTCGTCAACAACTCCATCCGACCCTCGGGCAGGGTGGAGATCCCCAGCTTCAGCGTCAGGTCCGGGATCACCGTCATGAGGTTGGCGTTGCCGGTCCGCTCCCCGTAACCGTTCACCGTGCCCTGTACGTGCGACGCTCCGCCCACCACGGCGGCCACCGAGTTGGCCACGGCACAACCCGAATCGTTCTGGGTGTGGATCCCGATGCGTGTGCCCTCGAAATAGCTGACGACCTCGCCGACGATGCGCTCGACCTGGTGGGGCAACGACCCACCGTTGGTGTCGCACAGCACCAGGGTCTCCGCCCCCGACATGGCTGCGGCTTCCAGCACCCGCAGGGCGAACGCCGGATTGGCCCGGTACCCGTCGAAGAAGTGCTCGGCGTCGAAGAGCACCCGGAGGCCGGCCGCGCCGAGGAAGCGGACGGAGTCCGCGACCATGGCCACCCCCTCGTCCAGGTCGGTGCCCAGTGCATCGGTGACGTGGAAGTCCCAGCTCTTGCCCACGATGCAGACGGTCGAGACCCCCGACTCCACCAGGGCCCGAAGCGTGGGGTCGTCGTCGGTTTTGCCCGCAGGACGTCGGGTGGACCCGAACGCCACGAGCGTTGCAGTCTCCAGGCGAAGCTCCCCCGCCGCGGCGCGACGAAAGAATTCGGCATCCTTGGGGTTCGCCTGGGGATAGCCGCCCTCGATCCAGTGGACACCGAGGCGATCGAGGTGCTCGGCCACGCGAAGCTTGTCCTCGACCGTCAGGCTGATCCCCTCGAACTGGGCCCCGTCTCGCAGCGTGGTGTCGAAGATCTCGACCGAGGTCGCCATGGTGGGATGACCACCCACATCGGGGAGTTCCATCACCGGGCCAGTTCCACCCAGTCCTTGTAGGCGGGCGTCTGCCGCCGGACGGCCTTGGCGTACTCGTCGGCCACCAGTGTGGTCACCGGGCCGGGGCACGGAACTGATCGGTCGTCGACCGAGTTCACCGCCGAGATCTCCGCCGCGGTTCCGCAGACGAAGATCTCATCGGCCACATACAGATCACTTCGGGTGAGTTGCCCGAGTCGGACCTCGATGTCGTGATCGGCGCAGATGGTCATGACCGCCTCCTGGGTGATCCCCTCCAGCGCCCCGTCGGCCAGTGGCGGCGTGATGACCACCCCCTTGCGCGACACGAAGATGTTCTCGCCGGTGCACTCACTGACGAAGCCGTGCGGGTTCAACATGATGGCCTCGTCGTAACCCGCCTTCAAAGCCTCGATCTTGGCCAGGCTGGAGTTGACGTAGTTCCCGGTCGTCTTGGATGCCGGGGGCATGATGTTGTTGTCGTGACGGGTCCAGCTGCTGATCTTCATCCGCACCCCGGTGGACAGCGCGTCCTCGCCCAGGTACGCACCCCACGGCCAGCAGGCAATGGCGACGTCGACCGAGCAGGGCAACGTGTTGAGACCCATCTCGCCGTACCCGTAGTAGGCGATCGGGCGGATGTAGCAGCTCTCCAGCCCAGTCGACCGGACCGTTTCCTTGGTGGCATCGACCAACTCGGCGACCGTGTACGGGATGTCCATCATCATGATCTGCGCACTGCGGAACAGGCGCTCGATGTGGGCGGTCAGGCGGAAGATGCCCGGCCCCTCGGAGGTCTCGTAGGCGCGGATGCCCTCGAACACCCCCATTCCGTAGTGCAGCGTGTGGGTCAGGATGTGGATCTGAGCGTCGTCCCAGTCGACGAGCGATCCGTTCATCCAGATCTTGGGGGTAGGTGTAATGGGCATGGTGTCGTGCTTTCTCGTTCGTGTCTGCGTGGCTGATTACGGTGAGAGCGCGGCGACGATCTGATCGCCGATCTCGGAGGTCGACCCGGCGTACCCCTCGGGTGAGGCGCACGCCTTGGCTACTCGGGCGGCGGCGTCGGCCTCACCCAGGAAGTCCAGCATGAGTCCGGCCGAGATCACTGCGGCGACCGGATTGGCCTTCTGTTGACCGGCGATGTCCGGCGCAGTGCCGTGCACCGGCTCGAACATGGACGGTGCGGTGCGATCGGGGTTGAGGTTCGCGCTGGCCGCGTAGCCCACCCCGCCCGCTATGGCGCCGCCGAGGTCGGTCAGGATGTCCCCGAACAGATTGTCGGTCACGATCACGTCGTACTGCTCGGGACGCTCCACGAAATGGATGCACGCGGCGTCCACGTGCTGATAGTTGGTGGTCACCTGGGGAAACTCGACCGCGACTTCGTCGAACACCCGCTGCCACAGGTCACCAGCAAACGTGAGCACGTTCTTCTTGTGGACCAGCGTCAAGAGCTTGCGCTCCGTGGCCGCAGCCCGACCGAAGGCGAATCGGATGCACCGCTCCACCCCGTGGCGGGTGTTGACCGAACCCTGCGTGGCGATCTCGTGGCGGGTCCCCTTGCGCAGGAATCCACCTTCGCCGGCGTAGGTGCCCTCGGTGTTCTCGCGGATCACCTCGAAGTCGATGTTTCGGTCACCTTCGCTGAAGTGGAAGGGGCGCAGGTTGATGTACTGGTCCAGATCGAACCGCATGGCGAGGAGAATCCCCCGCTCGACCAGGCCCGCCGGCGCCGCGACACCCACCGCCGGGTCCCCCACCGCCCCGAGCAGGATGGCGTCGAGGCCCCGCCACTCGGCCAGGGTCTCGTCCGGGAGCACCGTGCCGTCCTCGAGCCATCGGTGGGCGCCGAGGTCGTACTCGATCCAGTCGATGTCGACGCCGGTGGCGTCCACGACCTTGCGTGCCTCGGCAATGACCTCGGGACCGATGCCGTCTCCGCCGACCACGGCGATGCGAAGTGAACTCATGGGTCCCCATTCTGCCCGGGACGACCCCCTTCCGGTGCACTGGTTCTGTCCCACCGTCAGCCGGGCCGACCTCGCTAGCCTCTCCCCATGCCCGAGACCTACGAGCTGTCCCAGAACGCGTACGACCGACTTCGCGAGGAACACACCCACCTCAGCACCACCTGGCGGATTGACATCGCCCGGAAGATCGAGATCGCCCGCGAGATGGGCGACCTCAAGGAGAACGGCGACTACCACGCCGCCAAGGAGGAGCAGGGCAAGACCGAGGCCCGGATCGGGCACATCTCGGCGCTGCTCGAGAACTCGGTGATCATCGAACCGGGAGACGGCACGTCGGTCCGGGTGGGCAGCGTGGTCTCCCTCACCTACGAGGGCGACGACGACGCCGAGCAGTACCTGATCGGACGGATCGAAGAGGAGCGCGACGGCATCGAGGTCGTGTCCCCGACCTCGCCGCTGGGCTCCGCATTGCTGGGGGCCGCGGCCGGAGACACCGTCGGGTTCCAGGCGCCATCCGGTGAGCTCCGAGTGATCGTTCGTTCCATCACTGGTTGAGCCAACCACTTCCTGTCGGACCTCATCACCGGTAACTTCCGCTGCCTCAACACCAACGGAAGTGGGACAAGATGTTCGGTGGTTTCAAGAAGTTCATCCTTCGGGGCAACGTGGTCGACCTGGCCATCGGCATCGTCATCGGCGTCGCGTTCGGCGCAGTCGTGAAGGCGTTCACCGACGGGATCCTGATGGCCTTCATCGCAGCCGTCTTCGGCAAGCCCAATTTCGACTCGGTCATCATCTACCTCGGCGACGGCGAGATCCTCATCGGAACCTTCCTCACGGCATTGCTCAACTTCGTGATCGTGGCCGGAGCGATCTACTTCGTGGTCGTTGTACCGCTCAACAAGTTGGCCGAACGACGCTCCGCCGGCCAGGACGCCGATGAGCCCACGAATGACGAGCGAATGATCGCCCTGCTGGAGCAGATCGCCGCCAAGTGACCGTCAGTCGGTGGTGCTGATCGGCACTGGGCCGGCCACCACCACCGGCCGCCCCACCCGCTCCTGGAGGAGGTCCGCCCGTTCCTGGGCGGCCGCCACCTCGAGTTCCACGCTGGCGTCCTCGGCCGGCGTGACGTCGATCCGAACCACGTCGTGCTCCACTACGACGCGGACATCCTGTACCCGCTCCGAGTGGGAACGGTCGAGCCCCACCGCCACCCGAACGATGCCGGCCAATGAGGCCACCGTGGCCCGATCCGCCGCCGACAACGCCCCGTAGGAGGCGTGCCGATCAGCGTTCGGCGCAGACTTACGATGATACCTGGCCACCAGCGCCACCATCTCGATCTCCCGGTCGGTGAAACCGGTCAGGTGCTCACTGTTGCGGATCACGTAGTAGCTGTGCTGGTGGTGCCGGCTGTGCGAAATGAAGAGTCCCGTGTTGCAGAGCAACGCAGCAGCCTCGAGCAGCTCCCCCGCTTCGGGGGTGAGACCGAGCGTCTCGGCCAAGCCGGCGAAAAGACGGGAGGACAGCCATGCCACCTGTGCAGCGTGATCGGGGTCCTCCTCGCACAGCTCCATGAGGTGCAACACGCCCTGGCGGCGGATGTCCGACAGATGGGCCTGCTCACCCGAATGACGACGCAGCGAATCCAGCAACACGCCCTCCCGCAGGGCCGCGTCGGAGAAGACCACCGACCCGGCGGCGAAGGCATGCATGGTCTCCAGCAGGATCAGCGATCCACCGGCGAGGATGTCAGCTCGACTGGGATCGACCCCACGGATGCTCCGGATGTCGGTCAGGCTCTCTGCGGCCAGCACACGCTCCACCACGGCCTCCACCTCGTCGATGGTGACCTCGGCGGCGTTCAGGTTCCGTGGGAGGTCTTTCGACCGGGCGGCCAGGGCCATCCGCACCACCGTCTCGATGGTCCCGGAGCTGCCGACGAAGGTCTCCGCCGTCAGCGTTCGGGTCTCGGCCACCACGGGAGCCAGGGCATCGCGGAGGTGTTGGCGACAGGCCACAACATCGGCCGTACCGGCGATGCCCTCTGGAATGAACCGGCGAGTGAGCCGGATCGCCCCCAGCTTGAGCGAACGCGACGCCAGCACGTCCTCGCCTAGACCGAACAGCAACTCGGTGCTTCCCCCGCCGATATCGCAGCACAGGATGGTCCGGTCGAATACCGCGAGCGACTGCAGGATGCCCAGGTGGATCAGTCGGGCCTCCTCGACGCCGGAGATGACCTCGACCTCGATCCCGGCCTCGTCCCTGGCCCGGTCGATGAAGACCTGCCGGTTCTCCGCCTCGCGAACCGCGGAAGTGGCCACGGCCACGATCGGTGCGTCCCAGTTCTCGGCGATCCGCCGGCAGTGGTCCAGCGCCTTCACGCCCCGTTCGATGGCGTCGTCGGTCAGGAGCTTCATGTCGCCGCCGCTGGAACCCAGTCGAACCAGGTCCTTCTCCCTGGTCAGGACCTCGAAACGGCCGTTGCCGCTGACGCGGGCCACCACCATGTGGACCGAGTTGGTGCCGATGTCGATGGCCGCCAGGACATCGGGAATGCCCGAGTTCATCGGCAACATGGGCGGCGGCACCTGTTCACTCTACGATTCGGCGAACATGAACCCGTTCCTCGACCTACGGCCGCTGGGGTGGGACCACGCCCGCAGCGACGAGTGGGCCCGCTTGGACCTGACCGGACTGACCCCAGCACGGGTGCGCCGGGTGGACCGGGGCGTTATCAGCGTGTGGACCGCGCCGAACCGCCAGCTGCGGGCCACCACGGCGACGGCCGCAGCCCGTGCCGTCACGGGTGACTGGGTCGCCCTCGACCCCGACTCGCGGCGGTGCGAGGAGATCCTGGCCCGTCGGAGCGAGTTCGTCCGCCGAGCGGCACGGGGGGCGCATCGTGCGCAGGCGATCGTGGCCAACGTCGACGTCGTCGGCGTGTGCCAGTCCGTGGAGTACGGCGTTGCCCCACGGCGACTCGAACGCGAACTGGTCCTGGCGTTCCAGAGCGGCGCCCGGCCGGTCATCGTGCTCACCAAGGCCGACCTGGTCGACTCCGAGGCCATCGAGGCCGCGGTGCAAGCGGCCACGCCGAGCGCCGTCGGCTGTGAGGTGGTGGTGACCTCGGTCCACGAGGGGCGGGGCATCGACCAGCTCCGACGGGTGGCGGGACCGGGCACCACGCTGGCGCTGTTGGGCGCGTCGGGCGTCGGCAAGTCGGCGCTGGTCAACAGCCTGGTGGGTCACGAAGCCCAACTGACCGGCGAGGTCCGCAGCGGAGATTCCAAGGGCCGACACACCACGACCGCCTCCGAGCTCATCTGGCTCGGCGA
>Ga0105046_10006971_pt1 | contig 17847 bp, 14 predicted proteins | sample MAT03_FD_78385 | JGI IMG/M metagenome (GOLD analysis project Ga0105046, IMG submission 78385) | Freshwater microbial communities from Lake Fryxell liftoff mats and glacier meltwater in Antarctica - MAT-03 (megahit assembly) | ecosystem: Environmental > Aquatic > Freshwater > Ice > Liftoff...
CGGTCACGTACAACTGGATCAGCACGACCCAGGCGACGATCACCCTGTCGCTTAAGAACGTAAGCCCTATCAGCAACGGCGGGTACATCACTGCCGCCGCGTTCAACGACCCGGCCGGTGCCGGCGGCGTCGATTTCAGCAAGGTCACCCTCACGTCCGGGCCGGCGAACTTCAGTCTGATCGGCAGTGCCGGTTCCGCCCCGAACAAGGCGAACACACTGAGCGGCTCGCCGTATGGCGACTTCGACCTCGCCGTGTCGAACAGCACGCAGGTACTCGGCGGCGGCACCCCGACCACCGGGATCGGCGTGAATCAGACCGGCACGTTCGTGTTCAACATCACCGGCACAGGGCTGGAGCTGTTCAGCGCCCAGCAGTTCCTGAGCACGTACAGCACCGACGGCAGTTCGGCCCTGCTCGTTCGGTTCCGGGGCTTCAATAACGGCCAGAGCGACAAGGACGTGGTCGGTATGCCCATGTCTCCCCCCGCCGCGGTGCCGGCCCCGCCGGGCCTGGTGCTCGCGGGTATCGGCTTCGGCTGCCTGCTGATGGGCCGGTTGCGCACCCGCACCCGGAACTGACTGCGATTCGCAAATGTGACATCCGCGGTGCCTGGAGCTTCGGCTCCGGGCTTTGTTCATTTCCTGTCGCTCGGATTGTCCGAGGCGGCCGGTTTCGCCACGACGGGACACTTTCCGCCCGGGCACTGGGCCGGCCGTTCCGCCCGACACGAACAGGGCCAGTGCGGCGGCGATCAGGGAAACGCTCTTCATTGGGAGCCTCACAAGGGTTCCCGCCGGACGGGTGGTAGAGTCCGGGTGGAGTTAGACTCCGGTCCTTGCGGCCAACGACCAACCCCCGGCGCGAACCGGGGCTGTTCTCGTTCACGAAGCCCATCAGCAGCGTGAGAAGGATTTTCAGGAACGCTTGCACCTGTTCGGGGTGGTCCTTGATCCATTGCAGGACGGACCGGAAGAACCCGACGTCCGGGCCGTCCTCGCCGGCTGGCCTCCACGGCGGTCGCGTCGTCGATGTGCTGGGCGAGCCGGTCGGCACGCTCGCGGGTCAACGGCGTCGGGTCGCCGCCGACCTCGGCGAACCCGCCCCGCTGGAGCTTCTCGCTCAGCCGGTGGCGGGTCAGGTTGCCGAACAGGCGGTGATCTTGTCCGGGCGTTGCCGTGAGCCTTCCGCGTCCCAGGATTAGAATTAAACACTGTAGGAACACGAAGGGTCGGGGGAGTGATTCCCCGGCCCTTCTGCTTCGCATCCCGTTGGTGTCGCGGTGGCGATTTTATCAACACGGGTATAAAATAATCGCATCGCTACCAAACACTCTGGAAACACATGGCGACTCAGAAACAACAGGCAGAAACCCCAGTGGAACCTGGGTTGATCTTCATCGCCCCGGCGCGTTAGGCTTCCGTTCCGCAATGTCACGGACGACACGCGAGGCTCACATGCGCATTCTCGACGAACTCACGGACGGCCCCGGTTTTTGCCTCGAACAGTTTGCCCCGGCGGAACTCGACTTCGTGCGCGGGCTGATCGAGGCCCAATACCTCGGCCGACTCGGCACACTCCAACCGGACATTCTCCGAACCGCACGGGAACGGGGTATCGCCCGTTACCACACACTCCCCATCACATTCGACCACGCCAAAGCCTGGCCGAAAACAGCCCGTCTTCTGGATGCGAAATACGTCGCGGACTTCTCCCGCATGGGCTTCTTCCGCCGCATCCGGGCGCAACTCGGGCCTTCCGCGGTCATCAGCCACGATGAGTTGAACTGGCGTCTCGTGCGTCCCAATCAACCGACAGACATCGGCCCCCTGCATGCCGACAAGTGGTTCTGGGACGCGGGGTACGGTTACGGTTCGATGCCCGCCGGGTACGACCGATTCAAGGTGTGGTGTGCCATCCATACCGAGCCTGGCGCGAACGGCCTGTGCGTGAAATCTGGCTCGCACCGGCAAACTTGGCGGCACCACGTCGAGGAGAAGGACGGCGTGCGGAAGCCCGTCTTCGACGAGAACCCCGCCGACATCGAGATGGAACTGCTGCCCTTGGGTGCCGGGGGCATGGTGCTGTTCCACGACGAGATGCTTCACGGCGGAGTCGTGAATCGCGGTACCACCTGCCGGGTGAGCATCGAATTGACGGTACTGTTCGACCGTACAGAAGCCCTGGCCCGCGTCACCAACATGCGCGACGAAGTCATGGTCAGCTAATATTCGCTTGTCCACCAACCACCTGACACGCTCGAAACCAAGGCCGGGATACATGTTCCTTCACAAACTCATCGCCGCGAGCCATCTCGCCTGGCTCCTGTTGTGGTCCAACACCGTGGCCGTCGCCCAGGCGATCCGGCGCGGCCCGCGTGCCACACTCCGCGAGTTGCGGCACTCCTTCGTGCGTGTCTGGCTCGGCGTCGGTGCCGGGTTGTTCCTGCGGGGCCGACTGCGGGTAAGCCGCATCGTGCGGGTATGTCGCGCCAGCGGCGTGCCCCGGGCGACCCTGGAGAAGAACCTCGAAGCGGCGGTCATCCTGGCCGAGGGTGACGTGACCCGGCAGCACTTCGAGCGAGCGGTCGAGCTTCTTACCCCCCACATTGATTCAGCCCCCGAACACCCGCGGGCGGCAAAGTGCCTCGCCGTGCGGTCGCTGCCCCACATTTGGCAAGGCCACCACCAGGCGACCATCAGCGACTTGAACCGCTGTGCCGCGCTCCGGCCCAAGTACGCGCGGGGGTTCAGCTACCTGGCGAACCTGGCACAAGTCCACGGCTTCCGCGGGGAAACTGACCAAGCCCGCCGAGCGATGGCAACGCAGTGCGGAGCGCTCAAAAAGGACAACCCGACGAAGTTTCTCACCAAGTACCTGCGGGACCGACTGGAACCGGAACTAGCCGGAATCCCGAAGGGCGACACCGTGGGTGTCATGATCGGGGCGTATCACAGCGCCTTCGGGCACGCCATCCTCGATCCCTTCCACTTCTACAACCTGTTCCGTCACCGCTTCGACCATCTGGTCATCGTCCACCCGCCAACCGCTCACTACTCGCGGGCAACGGCGTTGATGGTCGAAGTGATGCAGCAGTACATCAACAAAATCGAGGTTCCATCGGGTGAGGTTGGCACCTTCGCATGGCAAAATCTCGGCGAACTGCAATCCGACGACACGACCTTCTTGTGCTTGAATTATTGGTCACTGAACAACCAGGCGTTCCACGCTCGGCAGAACCCGAATCACCCCATGAGCCAGGGCCGGCGTTATGTGAAACTGCCACCGAAGATCATCGACCGGGCCGAGGTTCTGTGCCGCAAGAATCGGCTCGACCTATCCCGACCTATCGTCGTGCTGCATGTCCGGTCGCACGGGTACCACAGTCTTCGCGTGCAAGGCTACCGGAATGTCGAGGCCCGCAACTACGTTCCGGCCGCCCGTCGCCTGATCGAACTCGGCTACACGGTGGTTCGCATCGGCGACCGGGACATGGCCAGCATCCGCACCGAAGTGCCCGGTGTGATCGAACTTCCCTTCGTGAAGCACTACGATAACGTTCTCGACGCCTACTTCCTCTCTCGCTGCGAGTTCATGATTAGTTGCCAGTCTGGCCCGTGTTCTCTGGCGCGTGCGATGGGGAAACCCAACCTCGTGGCAAACGCGGTATATCATCACACAATGTTGCCCGAACACGAGGAACTATTCCTGTTCAAGCGTTACCGCGATGTGGGCGGCCGGACCTTGAGCTTGGAAGAAATTCTCGCTCGGGGAGGTCACTTGCTCGACAAGACTTCGCACTTTGAAACAGCCGGACTCAAGCTCGAAGATGCGACCGCGGACGAAATTCTGGCGGCGACAGAAGAGATGGTCGCCGGATTGAATGACTTCGACAGATCGGATACCCCGGCACAGGCGGCGTTCCGCGGTGCGATGCAGCGATTCGCTTACTCCGCGCCGGACTCGCACCCGCTCGCCAGCCAGTTGACCAACTACATCGGCTACGCATTGCCCGAGGCTCGCGTGTCGGACGCCGTTTGTCAGATGCGCCCCGGCTACGTCACGCCGCCGACCCGCCGCGCAATCGTCCAGGCGGCCTGAACATCGCATTCACCGACCGGGAAACATCATGCCCACCGCCACCGGCCACCTGGACTACTACACGCGACACGGGATTAACCCCGTGCGCTACGATACTTCCGATCTCAGCTTGCACTTGGAACGCCGGGCGTCGCTCTACCGTACGCTCGGGCTGACACCGCTTGCCATCCGCGGAGCACGGGTATTGGAGGTCGCGCCGGGCACCGGTCAAAACAGCCTTTTCCTCGCACGGCAACACCCCACGAGCCTCACGCTTGTGGAGCCGAACCCCGTAGCCGGCCAAGACATCGCGGCGGTGTACGCGGAGCCGGGAGCCGCACCGATCACGCCTCGCGTCGTGCCGTGCCGCTTCGAGGAGTTCGAGACACCCGAACCTTACGACATTGTGTTGTGCGAAAACTGGCTCGGCGACTCGGCCCACGAACGACGGTTGATGCGGAAACTCGGGCGGATGGTGGCCGAAGGCGGGTTACTCGTGGTCACGGCGGTCTCACCCGTCGGCGTCCTTCCGAACATCCTTCGCCGCGCGCTCTCCAACAAACTCACGCACCCGGACGAACCGTTCCGCGCTCGCACCGCCGCGCTGTGCTGTGCCTTTGGCCCGCATCTCAGCACCATTTCATCCATGACCCGCGGCGTCACCGACTGGGTTCAGGACAACATGCTAAACCCGGCGTATTTTGGCATCTTGCTTACAGTGCCGATAGCCGTGGCCGAACTGGATAGCGGCTTCGATCTGCTCGGTTCCAGCCCGCGATTTGCTACAGATTGGCGGTGGTTCAAAGGACTCTGTGGCGGCGACCGCGCCTTCAACTCACATGTTCTCGGCGAATACTACGCCGGGTTGCACAACTTCCTCGATCACCGAACGGTGCAACCGGCCCGCGATCCAAGGCGGAATGCCGAACTGGAAACGGCATCGTTGGCGGTGGCCAAAGCCGTGCAACGCTGGGAATCGGGCGAAGGCGATTGCGATGCCGTGGAAGTCGCCGTGCGTCGTGTGTTAGCTGGAATCGCGGACTTGCCGACGCTCTGGGCCGCCGCCCTCGACGAGTTCCTCGACGCCTTCTCGGAACCCCGCCTGACCCCCGAAGACGTCGCCGGCATGACCCGCTTCGGCCCCCTGTTCGGCCGGGAAACAATCTACCTGTCCTTCGAGAAGCGAACCGCGTAAAGGCTTTGCGCGAAAAGAACCCCCGGCTTGCCGGGGGCTATTTCGCGCAAGGCCCGACGCAGAGGGCAAACAGGTAGTGCGCCAGTGGCGAGAAGCCCGTGTGAACCACCTCGTCGTTCATCGAAAACAGGAACACATTCTGGAAGTGTCGCTCCATCACAGCCTTGTACTCCGTCCCGCCCTTGCAGTTCACATGTCCGGCCTTGCTGCCCTCGGAAGCGTAGACCTGCGATTGGAGAGATGGTGATCCGATGACCACCACCCCGCTTGACGTGACCGAGTGGGCAATGTTGCCGACGAAACGATCCTCGTGTTCCGGTGCAATATGCTCGAACACATCGAGCGAGTATGCGGCGTCGAACCCGCCCGGCGGCACGGGGCCAGTCAGGATGTCGTGAACGATAGTGTCGCACGCCCAGCCATCAGCGGCCATGCGGGTGCGGGCGTCGGCGAGGAACACGGGGTCGAAATCACTTGCGGTAACGGAACCAACTTCCTGCTGCACGACCCGCGTGCCGAACGCATCGGCGCAGCCAATCTCGACCACACTACCCTTCCCGGCGAGCATCTTCGCCACGAACTTGTAACGAGCGAGGATGAACAGCAAGCCGCGCGGGTCGTCGCGCCAGCGCTGGTTGGTCATGATCCCCAGCCGTGCGATGCCGTCCCGGATGGCCATGTCCACTTCAAACTGGTACTGCGGTTCGCGGGTTCGCGGATGCACGTTGGGTTGTGTTCGGGTGTCCATTGACGTTCCGTCTCATACCGGCGCGGCCGGCGGCTCGAAGTAGATGAACTCGTAATCCCCGCTGTAGCCCGCGTTCCCAAACAGCCAGACCCACGACTCGGGGCGAAGGAACGTTTCACAGGTCAGCGCCCAGCACTGGAGGTTGAACAACTCTTCCGTCGTGCGGAAGCTCTCCACCACGAGGAATTTGTTTGTTGCGACACGCTCCATCTCCGCCAGCGCCTGGGCGACCTGCTCGGGCGGCAAGTTGTGAAGTGCGTTAACCGACACCGCGAGATCAAACGATTTGTCGGCAAACGGGAACGGGTCGCGGGCATCGTGATGGAACAGTTGCGGGCGGACTTCCTCTTTCGCCGTGGCCAGCGCGAACTCCGAAACATCGAATCCGGCTACCGTACAATTGGCCAGTAACCCCGTTAACTCGTGAAGCAAGAAACCGCGACCGCAACCAACATCGAGAACCCGAACGTTCGGAGGGAGTGAATATACTTCCACCAACTGCCGGGCCACGGCATTCCAGCGGCCATCATACTTGTAGCCGCCGTAACCGTAGCGCCGGTCGCCGTCCCAGTAGTCGCGGCCGAACTGCCGGGCGACCTCCGAGCAGTGGACTTTCTCATCCGCCATCCGACCGGCGTAGTCGCGTGCGGTGCGGCGGTGCAGTGGGTTCACGAGGTTGAGGAGCCGACCCATGCTGCGCTCACGCGGTGGCCCGCGCCCTCCGCCGTGCCGAGCGTAGTTCCTTTACAAGTGAAGAAACCGCGTCAGGGGAGATGCCGTATCGCCGCATCATCCCGGCCTGATCGCCATACCCGCTGGGGAATACGTCGGGGAAACCGACACGCCGGAAGGCGCGGCCTCCGAGCAAGTCGGCCTCCGCCAGGCACTCGGCAACCGCGCTGCCAAGCCCACCGATCACGCTGTGTTCTTCCACCGTCACGACCACGGGCACCCGCTCGACGGCAGCCGCGAGCGTTTCCACGTCGAGCGGTTTCACGGTGGGGAAGTGAAGCACGGCGGCATCGATCCCGGTGGCCGTCAACTGGTCGGCCGCGTCGAGGCACACCTGCAACCCCACGCCGGTTGTGACGATCAACGCATCGTGGCCGTCTCGCATCGGCACCGCCCGCCCGATCCGGAACGCCCCGTTCTCGGAGGTGACAATCCGGTCGTGCCCCTTGGCCACACGGAGGTACACGGGGCCGGAATGGTCGAGCGTTGCTCGCACGGCTCCCGCCATCTCATCGGCATCCGCCGGGGCGATGATCGTCATGTTCGGAAGCGCACGAAGGATAGCGATGTCGTCGGTGGCGAGGTGTGTCGGGCCAAGGGGAGCGTACACCACTCCGCCACCGTTACCCACGAGGCGGACGTTCGCGTTGTGCATGCACAGGTCCACCGCGACCTGCTCGAAACAGCGCCGCGTGAGGAAGGTCGCAATAGTGTTCAGATAAACAACGCGGCCTTCCATCGCCATCCCGGCGGCGACTCCGACGAGGTTCTGCTCAGCCACGCCTTCCATGAAGAAGCGATCCGGGAACGCAGCCTTGAAGTCGGCCATCACGCCCACGCCAAGGTCTGAACCGATGAACACCACCCGCGGATCCTGGGCGGCCAGACTCGTGATCGTCTTGAGACACCGTTCACGCATCAGAGCGCCCCCCGAGAGCGGCCAAAAGGGATTCGACTTCCAGGTCTGTCACCTTGTTTTTGTGGTGCCACTGCATGTTGTTCTCGGCGAACGGCACGCCCTTCCCTTTCACAGTGTGCGCGATCACCGCAGTGGGCTTGCCGGGGTCGCGTGGTGCCGCGAACGCTTCCACCAGTTCACTGGTGTTATGTCCATCAACCTCAGTGACGGCGAATCCGAACGCTTGCCACTTGTCCGCGAACGGCTCCAAGTCCTGAACTTCCCGCGTGCTGCCGTGAGCCTGGAACTTGTTGTAATCCACGATCACCGTAAGGTTCGCCAGTTGGTGTTTGCCCGCACACATCGCGGCTTCCCACACGGAGCCTTCGCCGCACTCGCCATCGCCGAGAATCACGAACACCCGCGACGCGGACTTCGCCATCTTCAGGTGCAGCGCCATGCCCAAGCCGATGCTCAAGCCGTGGCCGAGTGCGCCGGTACTCGCTTCGACACCGGGCACCTTCATCGCGTCCGGGTGACCGCCAAGAATGCCGTCGGCGGCGCACACTCGATCCAGTTCCGAGACGTCGAAGAAGCCTTTGTCCGCGAGGAGTGCGTAGAGCGCCAGGCACCCGTGCCCCTTGCTGAGAATGCAGCGGTCGCGGGCCGGCCACTTCGGCTTCGCGGGGTCGAAGTTCAGCACGTCGTCGTAGAGGACTCGCAGGATATCGATGCACGAGAACGCCGAGCCGACGTGCCCACGGCGAGCGCCGCGCAGCATGCGCACCACGAGGCGGCGCAGGTGCTGGGCGCGGGAATCGAGGTTCGGTGAGATGGTGGTCATTTGTGCGCGTCTGTGAGTTAGCTTCAATGGAATCGGCCGGCGGGGTGTAACCCAACCGCAGCGCGGAGACGACGGCGGAACAAGCTGGCCGCCCAGCGAAGTTTCCCGAGCGCACCCGGCGGCGCGGCCCGCAACCGCGTCAACTGAATCTCTTCGACGAGGCGGCGGTTCTCGGCTTCCAAGTCGGCGCGGCGGTGGATCAATTCACACAACGGCTTGCACAGAAATATTTGAGCGATTTCCCGCACGGTTGGGTCCGGGTCAGTCGCCAAGTCGCGGAAGACTTCCGGGGCGAAGCCGGCGAGGAAGCCCAGGATACTTGGTTCCCGCCAATCGGGGCGGAGTGCGGCGGCGCGGATCAAGTCCGGCCCGAAGTGACACGCGGCACCGTTGCGGCGGAACAGCGGCGCGACGTCGGCGTACTCGGGCAACGTCATCCGTTCGAGGAACGCACCGAGAACCTTCACATGCTCGGGACCACTTCTCGCGTTTGTCGCATACGATCCCGCGTTCAGCACATGAATGCCGAGCGTTTCCGGCAGGTGAATGAGGCCCTGCCTGAACGCGATGACCAGGAACGCGAACCAGTCCGAGTACCACGCGAGTTCGGGTCGGTAGCCACCGGCGGTGAGCAAGGCATCGCGCCTAACGATGATCGCGCTGACCGGTAGCGTGTGCCACAATCGGCGGCAAACGTCCTCCGGCGTGAAGAACGTCGGTTGGTCGCACCAGCCCGGATCATTCACGATGAGCGGGCCGCTATCGCCCTCGGTACACGAACCATAGGCGATGCAAAGCCCCGATTCGGGGTGCCGCGCGAATTGATCCATCGCCTTTTCAATGAAGCCGGGCAGCACATAATCGTCGGCCGCGCCGGGAAGGATGTACTTCCCCGTGGCGAGGGCAAAACCTCGATTGTAGGTCTCAGTGACACCGCGATGACACTCGTTCCGCACGATCCGCACAGCGGGGAATCGACGTGCGAAGCCCTCCAAAACGCGGACGCTGTCGTCGGTCGAATCGTCGTCCAGCACCAGCACTTCGCGCGGCGGCACGGACTGCGATAGCACAGCGTTGAGCGCACGCGGTAGGCACCGAGCGTGGTTCCGATTCGCCATCACGACAGAAAGGTCCGCAGTCCGCATCGGTTTACGCCACCTGTTTTCGGGCCGCGAGGTGGGCGTTCATGGTCTTGATGTTGAAGTAACGCGGTTCGGTGAGCGAGTTCGGGACGCGGCCCGCTTTGAACGCGGCGAGCAACTCACGCACGGCGTCCGGCACCGTGTACTTCGGTTCCCACTCCAATTCCCGGCGAATCTTCTCGCTCGAAACATGGTACGACCGCAAGTCGTCGCTGTGCGAAGTGACGATCTGCACGTCTTCGCCAACAGTGGACTTCACGAGTTCGGCGATCTCCGCGATGGAGAGGTTTTGCCAGCCGGCGTTGTACGTCTTCCCGTCGATCATCTCGGCTGGCCAGCGCAAACACTGAACGTACAGATCGGTCATGTCCTGAATGTGCAGATTTGGCCGCCGCTGCGAGCCGCCGAAGACGGTGATCTCGCGTTTGTGGTACGCGAGATTCGTGAGGATGTTGACGGTCAGGTCGAGCCGAAGGCGGGGCGAATCGCCGCACACAGTCGCGGGGCGAAGCGTGAGTGTGGTGAACCCAGGTTCACTCTCCTCACGGAGTACGTCTTCGCACATCGCCTTGAACTTCGAGTAGTCCGTGAGCGGTTTGAGCTCCAGTTCTTCGGTGACGTTCTCCTCCTCGCGGATGCCGTACACACTGGAGGAAGAAGCGTAGATGAATCGCTTCACGCCATGTTTCTTGGACATCTGCACGAGCGGTCGGAATGCATCGTAGTTGATCGACTTGCCGAGCGCCGGGTCAAGCTCGAAACTCGGGTCGTTCGAGATGCACGCGAGGTGAATTACGGCATCGCAACCCAAGAGCGCGCGGTCAACCGCCACCTTATCGCGGAGGTCGGCTCGCACCTCGGAAAAGCTGGGGTGATTGCGATTCGCAGCAAGGCTTTCACTGCCGAAGTAGTACGTATCCAGCACACGAACGGCGTGGCCGTCGGCGAGCAGTTTCGGCACCAGAACGGAGCCAACGTAACCGGCCCCGCCGGTGACCAGCACGGTGAACTTCTCAGGTTTGGTCATGGTGTCCTCGTTGGTGAACGGCCGCCCATTATCCCTTCGGCGGCACACGCGGTCGTTGCTCCCGAGCTGCTGCGGCCCCGACTCGCACCTTCTTCTTGCGCTTGGGTGGCAGCACTTCCGGCGTGGTGCCGTGGGTGTGCATCTTCAGCAAACATTCGACATGTCGGAACGTCGGGATGCGCTCGACGGAGCGCTGGTTGCCCATGATGGCGACGGCTTCCGCACCCACGACATTTCCGATGAACGCGGTCACCTCGGGGTGTGCATCGCTTGCGGCGCACAACGCGGTCACGCACAGCACGGCATCGCCCGCGCCGACGCGATCCACTACCTTCGTAGCCAGCGCCGGGACACGGTCGAAGCGGCCCGGCGCGGTGTGGAAGAGCGTGCCCGCACTGCCCCGCGTAATCATCACCCGTGGGCAATCGAGCCTCATGGCGACGTGCTCGGCCATCTCCTCGGGGGTGAGTTGTTGGTTGCGGGTTTCGAGCGCGACTTCACGCTGCGCGAGGCACACATAATCCGCCCGCGGGTACTTCGAGATCATGTTGAAGCCGTGATTCCCAGCGTTCGATTGTGTATTGACTGCGAGGAACCGCGAGCCTGTGCCGAGCACCTCGATGGCATTCGCGGAGAGCATGCCGTGCCCGTAATCCGCGACGATGACTACATCGTAATCGGGCAGAATCCGCCGCAGTTGGCCACACAGTTCGGCGTCGGCCTGTGCGTCGAGCGGGGCATCGTTCATGCGGTAGACTTCAAACATCTTCTGCGAAAGGTACTTCTCTACAAAGCGTTGCTTCACGATGGTCGGGGAACCGGGCTTCTCCAGCACAATTGGGGTGACGTTCGGCTTGAGCATGCCCCGCACGAACGCTTCCTCATCGCCGCCTTCACCGAGTTGTGTGAACACATCGACAGTGTTCACGAACCCGGCCAGGTGATTTGCGCACGCCAGTACACCACCGGCGAATCGGTCCGTGCCCAGGAACCGCGTGGCCAGCACGGGTTCTTTCCCGGACTTGCCGATGGCTTCGCAGTAAGTGTATTCGTCGATGATAGTCTCACCGACGACGAGAACCCGCAGGTCGCTGGCGGCCCGGAGGGGGGCCAACACCTCGTCGGCCGTGAAGCGCGAAGCGAAGGCCGCGAGGTAATCGCGGACCGGATCGGGGTACGGCGAAAGGTATTGGTTGATAAGCCCGGAGGAACTGTAAACGAGGTCTTCGGTGAACGCAATTTCACCACCGCCGGCCCGCACGGCCTCGGCCTCGCGCCCGACGTGGCCAACGGTGTCGTTGAGGTCGCGGAACTCGCTCCCCTTGGCGAACACGGCGGGTTGCAGCAAGCGGATGGTTTCGACCGCCGTGGGCCAGTGGTTCACCGCGACGTGATCGACGCAGCCGAGCGATGCCAGGAACTCGGCCCGCAGCGATTCGGGGAACGCCGGCCGACCCACACCCTTGTTCACGAAGCGGTCGGGTGTCAGCGTAACGACCAAGACATCCCCGAGCTTGCGGGCTTGCTCGAAGTGGCGAACGTGACCGACGTGCAGCAAGTCGAAGACGCCGTGACAATGGACGATTCGCTTCCCCGCGGCCCGAAGTGGGGCGAGCAGCGCGGCGAGGTCTTCGAGATTGTAAACCTTGGCGTTCGAGGCCATTGCGTGCGTCCTTGCACGGTGGAAACCGCATCCGCAGGTCGGGCGTTGTTGCGTGTGGAATGAGTCTAGACGACCCGGGTAGCGTGAAAAAAGGCCAACTTGCAACCGTCGTCCCCGTTGAGGACAACGCTAAACGAAAACACATACGCTGCCGAATGCCTGTTTACTTCTTGAGTTTGTAGCCTTCGCCACGAACGTGGGAAACCTCTTCCATCTCGCTCAGGTGCTTCTTCACGATATTGGCGAAGTTCGCGCTGGAGGTCTTGTAGCCGGCGGCGAGAATTTTGTCGGCGATCACGGGTCCGCTGAGTGCCCCGCGAGCGGTTCGCAGCACCTTCTTGATCTCGTCCTTCAGGCTACTGGTTTTTGGTTCACTCGCGGTGCCAGCGGCCGGGGTCGTTCGCGGCGCAGGTGTCGGGGACGCAACCGGGGTCGTTCGCGGCGCAGGTGGGGGCAGCGGAGCCGGGGCGGTTCGCGGCGTGGCTGGGGCGGTAGCCACGCGGGGCGCGGGTGGCGACAGCGGCGGTTCGGGCAAACGCGGCGACGGTGCGGGAGGGGAAGCGGGGGCCAGCGCTCCGCCCTCGAACCGGCTACTGACGCGGTGAAGTGAACTCGTCATCGTCCGTTCGACGGTGGCGATTTCGCTTTCCACAGTTCGCAGTTGTGTGTGTAACTCGTCTCGCTGCTCTTCGAGTTCGGCCAGTCGATCTCGCTGACGGCGGAGTTGTTCGATCTCCTGTTCCCGCTCTCGGAGGAGTTGCTCCTGGCCTTGAATCTGCGAATCGAAGTGGCTTAACAGGTCGCTCATCGGTGCTGCTCGCGAGGGAGTCGGGTTGGTGATTGCCCGCACAGTACCTCTCAGTTTCACATCCGCACGGCTTCTGTCAAGCACCCAGACTACCCAACCCACAGTTCCGGCGAATCCGGCAAACTCACAATCGCTTCGCCCGGCACAACGCAACGGAGTGCCAGGGTGGAGAATGTGAGTGTGAGTGTGAGGGAATTTCCTCGGAACTAACCGACTGGCGGCACGTCCGGGGGCAGTTCGCCGAGGTTTTGGAGAATCTGTTTTGCACCGAGCAACCCACGGTGCTTGAGCCGGACATAGTCCATGAGCGGGAAAACACGCTCGACCAGCCCCACATTCGCGGCCCACCATTCGGACCACGGCGGCGCACTCGACGGATCGGCGACGGCGAGGCGGAAATACTTCAGGCACGCTTCCACGCGAAGTCTCTCGTTGAATGTGGTGTCGTTAGATGCACCCCATTTTATGCAAGCGGGAGCGAGACGGTACTCGTCAGTCGGTTACTGCGAAGCCGCAAGCGGCTAAACTTGGCCAATCAGAATGCGTGCTGTAGGCCGAACCAGAACTGGAACGGGGTTGCGGCGTTGAGCGTTTTCGCCACATCGAAGCGCAGAGTGGCGCGTTCTATGAAGCTGAACACGGCAACATCGACGCGAAGACCCATTCCGATGGCGTGCGCCGTGTTGCCCACAAGGTTACCACTGGAGTACACGCCACCCACGTCGTAGAATGCGGCCCCCCAGACGTTCCTCGCGCCGACGACGCGGTCGAGGATGTCCCACTTCACGTTCTTCATGATCGGCACGCGAAGTTCGGCGTTCGCCACCCACAGCGCGCTGCCTTGCCGTTGGGCGAGGTCGAAGCCACGGAAGAGCGTGCCGCCGCCGAGCGCGAAGAAGTTCCCATAGTCCGGGAAGGCACCCATTACCATCAATCGCCCGGCGGCCCGCACTTCACGCAACATGCCCAGCGAATCGGGGAGTTGGTGAACGGCCGCGAGTTCCAGACGCCCCTGCGCCGTGCCGCGCTGCCCGCCAAAGTCGGCTGTGCCGCCCGCCGCAGTCGCATCGACCCACACGCCACACTCGGGGTCCCAGTATGGTGTATACAGGTTCAAGCGGTAGTGATAGCCGCCCAGCACGAAGTGGTCGTATCGTTGCCCGCTGCGTTCGCGGGCGAACGGCAGGAAGTTATCCTGATAGGTGGCAAACACGTCCTGATACATCACAGCCGGCAGATACAGACTCGACCCCGGCTTCAGTATCTGGCGGTAGTAACCGACGGCCCGCTGCGGCCCCCCTGCCCCGGCTTGGCCGCCATACGGACCGCCCACGCGGCGCTCGTAGTTGAAGCCGAGTTCGCTGTGGTCACCGAGAATCGCCGCGTCAGCCCCGATGACGAGGTCGCGGTAATCCGAGCGCAGCACCGCGTAAATCCCGGCCCGATACTTCTGCGGCAAGTTCGCCCCGGCCCGGAACCCGAGCATCGTCGAGCGAGTATACCACGGGTCTTGGTACGAAGCGCCCCACACCCACGGACCAGCCGTCAGGTTCAGGCGGTCGTAATCGCTGGTCAGGTCTGTGTCGTTGAGCGAGGTATAAAGCGGCGTGAGCCGGGCGCGAACGGGCAACCTCCAGATGTTATCGACCGGGTTCGCATCCAGCAGAATGTGATCGGGGTCAATCTCGATTTGTTCGGGTTCCGCCAACGTCGTGAAGCTGACGCGGATCGCGCCATCCGGCCCGGCTTCTATGGTGTAATCCAGTTCGCGGGGAACCCCAGGAACCTCTTCTGCCCTCGTTTGGAGCGCGCCGACTCTCGGGTCAATAGGGATGCGTAGCGGGAAGCCTTCCCCGCCCTTGAAGCGCACGCCCAGCGTGGTTGGCTCGGCGTACTCCCCCTTCTGCCGCAGCGTGACCGTGACGCGATTACGGTTGATCGCCCCCGTCATCGGCATCTTCCGGGCGAGGAATGGGGCATCGTGATCGACCGCGACCCGTTCGAGTTTCCAGTCGGTCAGCCCTTTGCCGAAAATCCAGCGGTCGAAGAACTCGCCCCAGTCGCGGCCGGTGTACGCTTCGAGTTCCCGGCGGTAGTCGGCGATTTGCAGAACGCGCCAGGAATACTTGGTCACCACCATTCGGGTGAAGTCGAGGAACGCGGCTTCGCCCAGGCGCGACTCGATCATGCCGAGCGCCTTCGAGCCGCGGTCATACGCACCCGTGAACAGGTTGAAGAGGTGCCCATAGCGGGGCAAGTCTTGCGCCGCCGGGTACATCTCTTTGTTGCGGATGGCGTGCTGTGTGCCCCCCCAATGGTAGTTATCGCGAGAGATATTCGGCAGCCATTCAAGCCCCTTGGGCCAGAGCATGAATGGGTTGTTCTTCCCGTGCTTTTGGTCGAGCAAACGGTGCGTGAAGTACGCAGCAGAGCCTTCATCCATGAACGGCTCGGAGTAGCCATTCGTGCCGACGAGGTTGTACCACCACTGATGGCACGTCTCGTGCGAAACGAGGTATTCGACATAGCCACGGGCGAGGTGCGGCATGCCGAAGACACGCTCGTCGATCACGATGAGGCCGGCGCACTCGTTGCCGTTCCACCCGAAGTATGACTCGACGATAGTGAAACTGGGGTACGGGAACGCACCGAACCACTGCGAGTAAACCGGAATCGCCTCTGCGACGATCTTGAGCATCTCTGTCGCATACCACTCGTGTTCCGCGAACGCCACGCACCGAAGCGCGACCGACTTACCATTGGGTAACTTCGCCTCAGCTGTGAATTCCTTGTAGCGCGACGAACACAGCACGGCGAAGTCACGGCCGACGAACGCATCGGTCTCGATTCGCTTCCAGCCGTCGGGAAGTTTCGTCTCGGACTTCTTGGCCGCCGGGCAGACCATTACCTCGGCGTCAGGCAACGTGATGGTGGCGTGGTAAACCCCCGCTTCGTTGAACCACGGTTGATGCCAGGGTACGAACGGCATCGGCCGCCAACCGGAATCATCGCAGAACGCCAGCACGGGGAAGCAGTTGCTCAGGAAGGTCACGCCTTCCCAGTACCCGAGTCGACCTTGCTTGTTGGGCAAGTGGAACTCGCAGACGAGTTCGACAGTGACCGATTCGCCAGGGTCCACGGATTGCGGCAGCGGAAACCGAAACGCCGTCGGGTTGTGCTCGTCGTACTCGTAAGCGAGCCGCACATCGGTGGGCTTGCCACCGAGACTGAGGAGCCGTGCGCTCGTGATGACGCCCGCCCGGCCGCCTTTGTCGATTCCGAGAGTGGGTTGAAGGCGGAGCAGCTCAAGCGTTTTGGCGAGGTGGAGGTAATCACCAGCCGGGACTCGATAATTAGGGTAAAAGTTGAAAGCGAGATGGTTCGCGGGTGTTCGTGTGGTGTTCGTCCACGTCACCCGCTCGCGCAGTTGGGCTTTGTGCTTGTCGGTGTCGATGGTGAGATCGAGATCGTACTGCGGGAGCGATGCGGGTGGTTCGGCGGCAACGGCACTCGGGGCGTGACAGAACACGACTGCGGCGACGATGCCATAAACGAATGACCAGCGAAGACGAGGCGGGATCCGCACGGCCGCACCCCGGATTAGTGGCAAGGAGTGCGGGGAATAGCGTGGGCAACGAGTTGACGCCAGCCTAATTCCGGTTCTTTTGCCGGTTCAAGGCGCGCTGACAGGGAAGCTGGCTGACTTCGCGGAGACCATCGGGAAGTTCGCCCTCGTCGGGAACGAGGATTGGCAAACCTTGCTTGATGGGGAAGCGAACGGTGCAGCGAGAGCAGACGAGTTGCTGATCCTCGCGGGTAAGCGTGGCAACGCGGCCGGGATCGAGCGGACAGCGGAGTTGGGTGAGGAAGGCGTCGTCCATGCTGGGTAGTGCCGAGCGGGATGGAAGTGTGAAACGAAAAAGACCCCCGGTGGATAAATCCACCGGGGGCCTCAAATCTTTGTAGTTGGTAGCAGCCTTAATCGGAGTGGGGGACATGATAGACCATCGCGATACTCAAGGTTCGCGTGATCAATGATTCATCATCCTTAGAAAGGAGGTGATCCAACCGCAGGTTCCCCTACGGTTACCTTGTTACGACTTAGTCCCAATCAGAAAGTCCGGCGTCGGCATCGGTAAAGATGACTTCGGCCGTCCCTCCCTTTCGTGGCTTGACGGGCGGTGTGTACAAGGCTCAGGAACACATTCACCGCGGTGTTGCTGACCCGCGATTACTAGCGATTCCGGCTTCACGAAGGCGAGTTGCAGCCTTCGATCTGAACTGGGGCGTGATTTATGTGATTTGCTTCTTTTCGCAAAGTCGCGTCACTTTGTTCACGCCATTGTAGCACGTGTGCAGCCCTGGACATAAAGGCCATGAGGACTTGACGTCATCCCCACCTTCCTCCGGTTTAACACCGGCAGTCCCTCTAGAGTGCCCTTTCGGTAGCAACTAAAGGTAAGGGTTTCGCTCGTTATGGGACTTAACCCGACATCTCACGACACGAGCTGACGACAGCCATGCAGCACCTGTGACAGCTTCCGGGTTGGATACCGTTCGTTCTCGTTTCCGAGTCCTACCTGCTGTCTCTTTCGAACATGTCAAGTCCAGGATAAGGTTCTTCGCGTAGCCTCGAATTAAGCCACATGCTCCACCGCTTGTGTGAGCCCCCGTCAATTCCTTTGAGTTTCAGCCTTGCGACCATACTCC
>Ga0105046_10006973_pt1 | contig 17845 bp, 13 predicted proteins | sample MAT03_FD_78385 | JGI IMG/M metagenome (GOLD analysis project Ga0105046, IMG submission 78385) | Freshwater microbial communities from Lake Fryxell liftoff mats and glacier meltwater in Antarctica - MAT-03 (megahit assembly) | ecosystem: Environmental > Aquatic > Freshwater > Ice > Liftoff...
GCCAGTCGCGTCCGGGCAAGGTTTCGGTGGGGGGCATGGAGGTATCCTTTATTCGATTTTCGCGGTTAAACCATGGGAGTGTGACAGATTTGTAAGGGGTGCGAGTTTGGAAAGGACACAGAAACCGCAGGGTCTTGCCGATCGTCAGCCCCAAAAGCATTCAGTGTGTCAGGTGCCCCGGCCTTGACGGAAATCTTTACGCCTGAGGGCTTTACCGGCCTCTTGACGGTTATTGGCATCGACCTTTTGCTGGCGGGCGACAATGCGATCGTCATCGGCCTTGCGGCGGCAGGCTCGCCGAAAGAGCAGCGCAACAAGGCCATACTTGTCGGCATCAGGGCGGCGACCGCGCTGCGGATCGGCTTTGCCGCGATTGCCGTGCGGTTGCTGGCCATCGTGGGGCTGTTGCTGGCCGGGGGCATCTTGCTGTTGTGGGTGTGCTGGAAGATGTGGCGCGAGTTGCAGGCGGGGTATTCCCATGACCGTGACGCTGAAGAAGCTTTGTTTGATCAGGACCTTAATGCTGATGGCAAGGTCGCGGGCTGCGCCAGAGAGAAGACCTTTGCCCAAGCCGCATGGCAGATCGTCATCGCGGATGTTTCGATGTCATTGGACAATGTGCTGGCGGTTGCCGGGGCTGCGAAGGACCATCCGATGGTGCGGGTGATCGGGTTGATCCTGTCGATTTCGTTGATGGGGCTGGCCGCGACGTTCGTTGCGCGGCTGCTGAACCGGTATCGCTGGATCGCCTATGTCGGGTTGCTGATCATCGTTTATGTGGCTGTCATGATGATCGTGGAGGGCTGGCACGAGGTGGAGCCATTGATGATGAGCTATCTGACCTGAGGCCGGTCTGACGGCAGGACAGTTTCAAGAAGCGCGCCTTCGGGGGCGCTTTTTTTGGGACAAGGCGTCGGATCAGCGTCGGGCATTCGTCCCGAAGTTTCTCTGGCGCAGTTTTCGGCCGGGGTCAGCGCCCGGTGAGCCAGTTGCCCAGTCGGCCCAGCCGAGACGGCGGGCCCCGCTGGGCGGTCTCGCGGCGGTCGGCGGCGTTCAACAAGGCGTACATGCCGGTGACGCCGAGCCAGCGGAGGGGTTCAGGTTCCCACGAACGCACCCGGCGGTTGACCCATGGCAGATGCACAAGGTCGGTGTCGCGCCGCAGCGTCAGGTCGGCCAGCGTGCGCCCCGCGAGGTTCGAGGTTGATACGCCGACGCCAACATAACCGCCAGCCCAGCCCATGCCCGTTTTGGAGTCCAGGCCCACCGTGGCGCACCAGTCGCGCGGCACAGCCAGAGTGCCGCACCACGCGTGGTCGATGGCAAAGGGTTTGGTCGCCGGAAAGTGGCGGTGCAGGATGTCGGTCAGGCGTCGGATGGTTTCCGCGTCGGGCGCGCCGTTGGTATCGAGTTTCGAGCCGAACTTGTAGGGAACCCCGCGCGCGCCGACGGTGATGCGGCCTTCACGGGTGCGCTGGCAGTAGCAATAGGCGTTGGCGAAGTCGCCAAAAATCTCGTGCCCGTTCCAGCCGATCTGTTGCCAGACGGTGGCGGGCAGGGGTTCGGTCGCGATCTGCGCCGAATTGAGCGGCAGCCACTCGCGTTCAAGCCCCGGCAGGGTAGCAGTGAAACCTTCGGTGCAGCGCAGGATCGTGGTGGCGCGGATGGTGCCGTGAGGGGTGGTGACGATGCCCGGCGCCAGGGTCAGGGCGGGGGTGGATTCGGCAATGCGCACACCTTGGCCCTCGACCATCTTGGCAAGGCCCCGGACCAGTTTGGCGGGCTGGATGCGCGCCACATTCTGCACGATCATGCCGCCAAGAATGCCGGGGACGTTGACGCGGGCGCGGGCTTCGGCGTCGGTGATCTGATGGACGCGGGTTTCCTCGCCCCAATGGCGGCGGTGGTTCACCTCGGCTGCGACGCGGGTCAGTTGGGCAGGGGTGGTGGCGACCATCAACTCGTCGGTGCGCAGGATGTCGGCGTCGATGCCCTGCGCTTCGGCCACGCTGATCACCTCGTCCACCGTGCCGTTCATCGCGCGGACCATGTCGCGCAGGCTCGATTCGGTGGAGGTTTGCAGATACCGCGCGTGATTCCATGCAAAGCCGCCGGTCAGCCAGCCGCCGTTGCGCCCGGATGCGCCGTAGCCTGCAAAATCCTTCTCGACGATCAGGATGTTCAGGTCGGGCGCGTGGATTTTCAGGTAATGCGCGGTCCACAAGCCGGTAAACCCCGCGCCGATGATACAGACATCCACGGTCGTGTCGCCTGTCAGGGCAGGGCGGCGGGTGGTGGGCAGGCCGATGTCGGCATACCAGAACGACAGATCGCCGATGGTTTTGGGGGTCATGGTTTGGTCCTTGCGCTTGGGACAAGGGTAGCGGTGCCGCGGGGCAGCGTCGAGGGTGCCGGTGCCAAATGTGACATTCCATCGCCCTGCGAAACCTGCGATAGATATGATCAAATGCTGTCCGCAGGAGGCCCGCCATGTTCGACCAGCCGAAATTGAAGTCCAAGGATGCGCCCGAACTGGCGCGGTTCGACTGGCAGGACCCGTTCCGGCTGGACGATCAGTTGACCGAGGAAGAGCGGATGCTGCGGGATGCGGCGCGGGCCTATGCGCAGGAAAAGCTGCAACCCCGCGTGATTGCGGCCTACCGGGAAGAATCGACCGACCCTGCGATTTTCCGCGAGATGGGCGAAATGGGTCTGCTGGGTGTGACCGTGCCCGAGGAATACGGCGGGTTGGGCGCGTCTTACGTGGCCTATGGTCTGATTGCGCGCGAGGTGGAGCGGGTCGATTCGGGCTATCGCAGCATGATGTCGGTGCAGTCGTCCCTCGTGATGTATCCGATCTACGCCTATGGCACCGAGGCGCAAAGGGCGAAGTTTCTGCCGAAGCTGGCATCGGGAGAATGGATCGGCTGCTTTGGTCTGACCGAGCCCGATGCCGGGTCGGACCCGTCGGGCATGAAGACGGTCGCGCGGAAAACCGCGACGGGCTATGTGCTGAACGGGGCCAAGATGTGGATTTCGAATTCGCCGATTGCGGATGTGTTCGTGGTCTGGGCGAAGTCCGAGGCGCATGGCGGAAAAATCCGGGGCTTTGTGCTGGAAAAGGGGATGGACGGTCTGTCGGCCCCCAAGATCGGCGGCAAGCTGTCGTTGCGGGCGAGCGTGACGGGCGAGATCGTGATGAAGGATGTGGCGGTGAGCGACGAGGCCCTGCTGCCGTTCGTCGAGGGGTTGAAGGGGCCGTTCGGCTGTTTGAACCGCGCACGCTATGGCATTTCATGGGGAGTGATGGGAGCTGCGGAGTTCTGCATGGCGTCGGCACGGCAATACGGGCTGGACCGCAAGCAGTTCGGCAAGCCTTTGGCGCAGACCCAGTTGTTTCAGTTGAAACTCGCCAACATGATGACCGAGATTGCGCTGGGCTTGCAGGGGTCGCTGCGGGTCGGGCGGTTGCTGGACGAGGCGAATGCCGCACCCGAGATGATCTCGATCGTCAAGCGCAACAACTGCGGCAAGGCCTTGGACGCCGCCCGGATGGCGCGGGACATGCATGGCGGGAACGGGATTCAGGAAGATTACCAAGTCATGCGGCATATGGTGAACCTTGAAACGGTGAATACCTATGAAGGCACGCATGATGTGCACGCGTTGATTCTGGGGCGGGCTGTGACGGGGTTGCAGGCTTTCTTCTGAAGGGCCTGCCGGGGCGGGGGGCCTCCGGCGGGGATATTTGGGCCAGCTGGAAAGGGCTGTTTTGGACCGCGCTGACATCGTGCACGAGAATTTCATGCGGCGGGTGGCGGCGGGGGATTTGCCATCGGGGGCGGCTCCTGCGGGGCCGCTGACTGGGGCGGGGGCGCGGGCGGTGTACCGGGCGGCCTGTGTCAGTCGCGCGCTGGACCGGCAGTCGCGGGTCATGCAGCGGGCCGGGACCGGGTTTTACACCATCGGATCGTCGGGCCACGAGGCGATGGCTTCGGTGGCGCTGGCACTGCGCCCCGATGACATGGCCTTGCTGCATTACCGAGATGCGGCGTTTCAGATCGCGCGGGCCGGGCAGGTGGCGGGGCAGGACCCGGTGTGGGACATGCTGCTGTCGTTTGCCGCCAGTGCCGAGGACCCGATTTCGGGCGGGCGGCACAAGGTGTTGGGGTCACGCGCGCTGATGATCCCGCCGCAAACCTCGACCATCGCATCGCATCTGCCCAAGGCGGTGGGGGCGGCCTATTCCATCGGGCTGGCGCGGGGCGGGCGGCCGGAGCACGCGCTGCTGGCGGCGGATGGGGTGGTGATGGCGTCGTTTGGCGATGCGTCGCTGAACCATTCGACCGCACAGGGGGCGTTGAACGCGGCGGGGTGGGCGGCGTGGTCGGGGGCTGCGATGCCGCTGCTGTTCGTGTGCGAGGACAACGGGATCGGGATTTCGACCAGGTCGCCGAAGGGTTGGGTTGCGGCAGTGTTGGGTTCGCGTCCCGGAGTGCGGATATTCTCCTGCGATGGGTTGAATTTTTACGACACCTATCGGGTGGCGTCCGAGGCTGTGGCTTTCGTGCGGCGTGCGCGCAAACCTGCGGTGCTGCATCTGACCTGCGTGCGGCTTTACGGTCATGCCGGGGCCGATGTGCCGACCACCTATCTGTCGCGCGCCGAGGTTGAGGACGACGAGGCGCAAGACCCGCTGTTGCATATGGTGCGGTTGATGGGGCAGGCGGGGGTGATGTCGGGGGATGCCGCCCTGTTCGACTATCTGGCTGTGGCAGACGAGGTTGCGGCGCGGGCGGCGGAGGCGGTTTTGCGGCCCAGGTTGGAGTCGGCGGCCGCGGTAATGTCGGCAATTGTGCCGCCCGCGCGCGTCAACCGGGTGGGGAACGGGCCGTCTGCCGAGGCGCGTGCCTTGTGTTTTGGCGGCGATCTGAAGGCGATGGCCGACCCGCAGCCGATGTCGCGGCTGATCGGCTGGGCGTTGACCGACTTGCTGCTGGCGTATCCCGACTGCGTGGTGATGGGCGAGGATGTGGGGCGCAAGGGTGGAGTATATGGCGTCACGCAAAAGCTGCAGGCGCGGTTTGGCGGGCGTGTGATCGACACGCTGCTGGACGAACAGACCATTCTTGGGCTGGCCATCGGCATGGCGCAGAACGGGTTCGTGCCGCTGCCCGAGATTCAGTTCCTCGCCTATCTGCACAATGCCGAGGATCAGCTCCGGGGCGAGGCGGCGACGCTGCCGTTTTTCAGTCAGGGCCAATTTGCCAACCCGATGGTGCTGCGGATTGCGGGGTTGGGGTATCAGAAGGGCTTCGGCGGGCATTTCCACAATGACAACTCGCTGGCGGTTCTGCGAGACATTGCGGGCGTGATCGTATGTTGCCCGTCTTTGGGGGATGAGGCGGCGCTTTTGCTGCGTGAATGTGTCAGGCTGGCGCGGGTCGAGCAGCGGGTGGTGGTGTTTGTCGAGCCGATTGCGCTGTACGGCGCGCGGGATTTGGCTGTGGCGGGGGATGGGCGGTGGATGACGCGCTATCCTTCGGCGGAGCGGCGGCTGGGGTTCGGCGAAGTGGGGGTATCTGGCGACGGGGCGTTGGCGATCGTGACCTATGGCAACGGGCGCTATCTGGCAGCACAAGCGGCGGCGCGTCTGGCCGAGGCGGGGGTCGCTGTGCGGATCATCGACCTGCGCTGGTTGGTACCGTTGCCGTTGGACAGTCTGAAACGGGCGCTTGCAGGGTTTGCGCGGGTGTTGGTGGTCGATGAATGCAGGCGGTCGGGGAATGTGTCCGAAGGCGTGATGACATGGCTGGCTGAGGCCGGGTTTGACCGGTTTGCGCGGATCACCGCCGAGGACAGTTTCATTGCAACCGGGCCCGCCTACGCGGCGACGTTGCCCTCGGTCGACGGAATAGTCGCCGCTGTGCAGTCGTTACACGCCACGTGACAGCGCGGCGACCCCGGTCCGCGCCATCTCGACCAGACCCAGAGGGCGCATCAGATCGCCGAATGCGTCGATTTTTTCCGGCGTTCCGGTCATTTCGAACACGAAGGACCCCAAAGTCGAATCCACCACATTGGCGCGGAAAATCTCGGCCAGTTGCAGCGCCTCGATCCGCGCCTCGCCCTTGCCCGCGACCTTGAACAGTGCCAGTTCGCGCTGCACTGCGGGGCCTTCGGTGGTCAGGTCGTGGACCTCGTGGACCGGGACCATGCGGGCAAGTTGCGCCTTGATCTGCTCGATCACCTGCGGCGTGCCGGTGGTGACCACGGTGATGCGGCTGCGGTGCCCCTCGTGGTCCACTTCCGCAACCGTCAGGCTGTCGATGTTGTAGCCCCGCCCCGAAAACAGCCCGATCACCCGCGCCAGCACGCCGCTTTCGTTATCGACGACCACTGCCAGCGTATGCGTCTCGATCACCGGTGCGTTGGGGTCGCGCAGGTCATAGGCCGAATGGCTGGTAGAGCCTTTTTTGATATTGAGCGGCGACATGGCCTGCGTCCTTCATTTTCTGTCTCTAAATATCCCACGGGGGTGCGGGGGTGTGAAACCCCCGCTCTTCTTGACGGGTGCGGGGGTGTGAAACCCCCGCTCTTCTTGACGGGTGCGGGGGTGTGAAACCCCCGCTCTTCTTGATGGGTGCGGGGGTGTGAAACCCTCCCCAGACCGATCACACCAAGACTGCCCCCTTGGCGCCAATCACCCCTTGAGTATCCGCGTCGCCCAGCAACATCTCGTTGTGCGGCTTGCCGGACGGGATCATCGGGAAGCAGTTTTCGTGCTTTTCCACCCGGCAGTCGAAAATTACCGGGCCGTTGAACGCCAGCATCTCGCGGATCGCCTCGTCCAGATCGGCGGGGTCGTCGATGCGGATGCCTTTGCAACCGAAGGCTTCGGCCAGTTTCACGAAATCGGGCAGGCTTTCCGACCAGCTTTGCGAATACCGCTGGCCGTGCAGCAGCTCCTGCCACTGGCGCACCATGCCGAGGCGTTCGTTGTTCAGGATGAATTGCTTGACCGGCGTGCGGAACTGCATCGCGGTGCCCATTTCCTGCATGTTCATCAGCCAGGACGCCTCGCCCGCCACGTTGATCACCAGCGCGTCGGGGTGAGCTACCTGCACGCCGATGGACGCAGGCAGGCCGTAGCCCATGGTGCCCAGACCGCCGGAGGTCATCCAGCGGTTCGGGTCCTCGAATCCCAGAAACTGCGCAGCCCACATCTGATGCTGGCCGACTTCGGTGGTGATGTAGCGGTCCATGCCCTTGGTCAGCGCTTCCAGCCGCTCCAGCGCGTATTGCGGTTTGATGACCTTATCGGAGTTCTTGTAGGTCAGGCACTTCACGGCCCGCCACTCGGTGATCCGGCCCCACCACTTGGCCAGACCTTCCGTGTTGGTCCGCCGCCCGCGCGCGCGCCACAGCTTCAGCGCCTCTTCCAGAACGTGGGTCACGTCGCCGATGATCGGCACGTCGGCGCGGATCACCTTGTTGATCGACGAGGGGTCGATGTCGACGTGGATCTTTTTCGACCCCGGCGAGAAATCCTTGATCCGCCCGGTGATCCGGTCATCGAACCGCGCGCCGATGTTGATCATCAGATCGCAGCCGTGCATGGCCAGATTGGCCTCGTAAAGCCCGTGCATCCCCAGCATGCCCAGCCAGTTCTTGCCGGATGCCGGATAGCAGCCCAGACCCATCAGGGTCGAGGTGATCGGGAAATCGGTTTCCGCCACGAACTCGCGCAGCAACTGGCTGGCGCGCGGGCCGGAGTTGATCACGCCCCCCCCGGTATAGAACAACGGGCGTTCGGCGGTTTCCATCATCTGGACCATCCGCAGGATCTGCTCGGGGTCACCGATCACGCGCGGCTGGTAATGGGCAGTACGGGTTTTCTCCATGGTCGTGTAAGTGCCGGTGGCGAATTGCACGTCCTTGGGGATGTCGACCAGAACCGGGCCGGGGCGGCCGGATTTGGCGACGTGGAACGCCTGGTGGATGACTTCCGACAGCTTTTCGGTGTCCTTGACCAACCAGTTGTGCTTGGTGCAGGGGCGGGTGATGCCGACGGTGTCGGCCTCTTGAAAACCATCGGTGCCGATCATGAACGTGGGAACCTGCCCCGAGATCACAAGGATCGGGATGCTGTCCATCAGCGCGTCCGTCAGGCCCGTCACTGCGTTGGTCGCACCGGGACCGGAGGTCACCAGCGCCACGCCGACCTTGCCGGTCGAGCGGGCATAGCCTTCGGCCATGTGGACCGCACCCTGTTCGTGGCGCACCAGGATGTGCTGGATGTCGTTCTGCTGAAAGATCGCGTCATAGATCGGCAGGACGGCCCCGCCGGGATAGCCGAACACCACCTCTACGCCCTGATCCCTGAGGGCTTGCACGACCATGTCGGCTCCGGTCATCTGACGTGTCATTGGATCATCCTTCGTTCTGGTATCTGGCGGTTTGGCGGCAGGCATGTGGTCAACAAAAAGCCCCCGAAGGGGTCTCGGGGGCGCATGGGAACCTGTTATGGTCAAACCGTTACCGGCCCATGCCCCGCGTTCGTACAATTACAGCTAGATCGGTCATCACCGGCTCCTCGGTACAGGCTGGCACATTATGGGGAGCATTTCGGGGCGTCAACTGCAAAACGGAGACAAAAGTGTCGCAGAGGGGTGGATTTCGGCACTTTTATTGCTTTAGGCAAGGGCAAAACGTAATATTCGGAAATGTGTTGAAGTTTGCACACTGGCTGCGCGCCTGTGAGTCGGGTTGATGCTATCGGTGCGTCATCCGGGGCGGTACAACGGGTGCGCGGTATCGGCAGTCCGCCGGTAATGGGTTCAAGGAGTATCAGATGAGGCTGTTCTATTCGCCGGGGGCCTGTTCGATGGCCAGCCATATCATGCTGCGCGAAGTGGGAGGCCCTTTCGCGATGGAACGCGTGGATATCCGCGCCAAGACCACGGAAAGTGGCGTCGATTATCGCACCATCAACCCCAAGGGGGCAGTGCCTGCGCTGATGCTCGACGATGACACGGTTCTGACCGAGGGGGTCGCCATCATGCAATATGTCGCCGATGCGGCCGGGGCGACGGGTTTGGTTCCTGCCGCCGGTTTGGCGCGGGCGCGGGTGGCCGAGATGCTGAACTATGTGGCGTCGGAGGTTCATAAAAGCTATTCGCCGCTTTTCGGTCCGGGGGTGAGTGCCGAGGCCAAGGCCGAACAGCTTGCGGTGCTGGATACCAAGCTGGGATGGCTGGAAAGCGTGCTGAGCGACGGGCGTGTCTATCTGACGGGCGATGCGTTTTGCCCTGCGGACGGGTATCTGTTCACCGTGACCAACTGGTCAAAGTCGTTGGGGCACGACCTGTCCGGCTTTCCGCTGATCGAGGCGCTGCGGGGGCGGGTCGCGGCACGTCCTGCCGTGCAGGCGGCGATGAAGGCGGAAGGATTGATCTGAGGGCGGGCCCCAGGAATTTTCGACGAAAATTTCTGGGGCTGGCGCTTGGGTCAGGCACGCTGGATCAGATCCCAACGGTTGCCGAACGGGTCTTGCCACACGGCGACTTTGCCGTAGGGCTCGACGCGGGGTTCTTCTTCGAAAACCCCGCCCGCGGCGGTAATGATGGCCGCATCACGGGCAAAATCATCGGTTTCCAGAAACAGCCATACTCTGCCGCCACATTGGTTGCCGATGGCGGCGGTCTGGGTGGGGTTTTCGGCGCGTGACAGCACGAGAAGCGGGCCACCACCTGGAGCGCGGATCGTGACCCAGCGTTTGAGGCCTTGATCGACGTTGTCGATCAGGGTGAAGCCCAGGCGGCTGCAAAAGAACTGATGGCCCGCCTGATAGTCGGGGACGATCAAGGAAAGCGCCGCTAGTTTCACTCGCGGACCGTTCGTGCCTCGGGCAGGTTGATGCGGGCGACCTGTTCGGCGATGGGATCGACCGACAGGGGGTGCAATTCGGCCCGGTGGTCGGCGGGGTCGCCGATGGGTTGCCACAGACCGCCCTTGTAAATTTCCAGCGCCGAGAAGCTGGCCTTGTAGCCCATCTTGCGGCTGCCGGGCACCCAGTAGCCGAGGTAGACGTAAGGCAGACCCGACTCTTGGGCGATGGCGATGTGGTCCAGAATTGCAAACGTGCCCAGGCTGAGATGGATCAGGTCGGGGTCATAAAAGGAATAGACCATCGACAGCCCGTCATCGAGCACGTCGGTCAGGCTGACACAGGCCAGAGGGCGACCCGCCTCGCCGGTTCCGGGAGGGCGGGTGTATTCGATCACGCGGCTTTTGATCGGGGTTTCCTCGATCATCGCGGCGAATTCGAACACGTCCATGTCGGCCATGCCCCCATCGGCGTGGCGGGCATCGAGGTAGCGGCGGAACAGGCCAAACTGATCTTCGGTGGCCCAGGGCGAGGTTGCGTTGCGGCGCAGGTGTTCGGTCGCTTTCATAACTTTGCGCTGGGTGCGGTTTGGTGTGAAATCGGCCACCCGTATGCGTGCCGACATACAGGCCGAGCATTCGGCGCAGGACGGGCGATACAGCACGTTCTGGCTGCGCCTGAAACCCTGTTTCGACAGGGTATCGTTCAGCCGCTGCGCATGTTCGCCTTGCAGGGCGGTGAACAGTTTCCGCTCCATGCGCCCATCGAGATAGGGGCAGGGTTGCGGGGCCGTCACATAGAATTGCGGCGCGATGGGAAGGGTATGGCGCATTGGCAGCTTTTATCCGGGATAAGCCGCTACGTTAGCAAGGCATTTGGCTGTCGCCAAGGCCGTCTTTTGTCGAAACCGCGACGATGGGGTGCGACTCCCGGTCGACGGGAGTCGCAAGAGCTTGGATCAATACTCGCCGCCGCGTGGGGACTCTTCGGTCGGCGCCGGGCGGTTGGCGCGGGCGCGGTCATCCATGAACGTGTCGAATTCTGATTTGTCCTTGGCTTCGCGCAGGCGCTGCAGAAAGGATTCGAACGCGGCCTGTTCTTCTTCCAATCGGCGCAGGGTGTCGGATTTGTAGGCGTCGAAGGCCGAGTTGCCGGACGAGCGATAGCCTTGCGAGCGGTCCGAATGGCGCTGGTGTCCGCAAGTGGACGCGCGGGTGAACATGCGTTTGCTCCAGATCAGATAGGCCAGAAGGGCGAGGCCAACCGGCCAGACAAAGATGAATCCCAGCACCATGGCGGCGATCCAGGCCCATTTGCCACGGTCGTCAAGCCAGGCTTCGCCTCGGCGCAGCGCGGAGATGAGGCCGCCGGTGGGGGTGCGGGCGGTAGGGGATGCGGTGGTCATCGGCGGAAACTCTCCCGTGTTGGGGTTGATGTGAATGTCTTTCACATGATGGAAGATGCGCGCGGTTTGCCTTTGGTGCAAGGGGGTATGTTAAGATAATTTACATCAGGCGAAAGGACGCCGATCGACCATGAAGAAGGGCTGCACCGGGGTGCAGCCCTTCTTGTCACGTCAGCCCCGGTTCAGTCGCAGCAGGGCATCGGTTCTTCACAGCATGGCCCGCCGTCGCAGCAACTTGCGGCGTAGGCTGCCCCACCAAGACCAAGCGCAAAGACGCAGCCGATCAGAAAGGTTCTCATGGTCATTCTCCAGAACAAGGTTTCGATTTACAGATGTCAGAGGTCCGTCGCGTCGCTGGCTCGGGGCGGGGGCAACAGCGGCGCGCGGGTGATGCCGGGTCGGATCAGGGTGGCCATATCGGGTTCAGTAGAAGCCCCGCACGGCAGCGTTGATCTCGCGAAGATCGGCTGCGGGGCGGTGATCTGACAGACGCAGCCGGTCTGACACGTTCCTGTCGGCTGGTCAGGGCAATCCATGGAATGCTCGATGGTGATGCAGCAGCCCCATCCGACATTTGCCTGAGCAAGGCCAGTCGCAGCCGTCCCAAAAAGCAGCAGCAACGCCAGAAGGCGCAGGGTTGCGATCAAGGACTGGAAATAGATGGTCATAGCGCAAACGATGGCAGCATTCTGGTTTGGTTGCCAGTCAACTTTCAGCGACAGGGGGCGGCTTATTGACCCTGCCGTTCGCCGCGCGCATGTTCCCGTCATGTCAGATCTGTTTGCCGCCCGAATGACCCGCTGTCCCATCGCGCACGATACCGATGCTGCGGCGGGAGTTTTTCTTGTGTTCTCCGATCTGTCGCCCGAGGTTGCAGGTCTGCTGTCCGCGACGGCCGGGTGCAGCCCTTACTTGCGCGGTTTGATGTTGCGCGAGGCGGCGTGGTTGCGCGGGGCTTTGGTGCAGTCGCCCGAGGCTGTCTTTGCGGAGGTGTTGGGTGGGCTGGCGAGTGGGGGGCCGGACACGATCGGGACTGCCCTGCGGCAGGCCAAATCGCGGGTGGCGCTGTTGGTCGCCTTGGCCGATCTGGGCGGGGTCTGGCAGTTGGAGGCGGTGACAGGTGCCTTGACGGCATTGGCGGATCAGGCGGTGGAAGTGTCGGTTCGGGCGCTGGTGGCCGATGAAATCCGGCGGGGCAAGTTGCCGGGGGCGGTGGCGAGTGATGCCGCGACGGCGGGGGGGCTGGTCGTGCTGGCCATGGGCAAGATGGGGGCGGGGGAACTCAACTATTCCTCGGACATCGACCTTGTCTGTCTGTTCGATCAGGACCGCTATCCGGGGGTCGAGGCCGAGGCGCGGGCCAGTTTCATCCGCGTGGTGCGGCGGATGACGGAGCTGCTCGGCAAAGTGACTGTCGGCGGCTATGTGTTCCGCACCGATCTGCGGTTGCGGCCCGATGCGGCGGTAACACCAGTCTGCCTGTCGATGGCGGCGGCGGAATCCTACTACGAAAGCGCGGGGCGGACATGGGAGAGGGCGGCCTATATCAAGGCCCGGCCCTGTGCAGGCGATCTGGCGGCGGGGGAGCGGTTCTTGCGGACCTTGATCCCGTTCGTCTGGCGCAAGCATCTGGATTTCGCGGCAATTCAGGATGCGCATGACATGCGGCTGCGCATCCGGGACCACCGCCGTCTGCATGGCCCGATCAGCGTCGAAGGCCACAACATCAAATTGGGCGTAGGGGGCATCCGCGAGATCGAGTTCTTCACCCAGACCCGGCAGTTGATTGCAGGGGGGCGGGACCCCGACTTGCGCGACCGCACGACGGTCGGGGCGTTGGGGGCACTCGCGCGCAAGGGTTGGCTGCCAGATACGGTAGCAGAAGAGTTGACCACGTTGTACCGCGCGCACCGAGAGGTCGAGCATCGGCTGCAGATGGTGGGCGATTCGCAGACCCACGACTTGCCCGCGACGCCCGAAGGCATCGCCCGGATTGCCGCGTTTTGTGGGCAGGATGAGGCCGCGTTTCGCGCGGGGCTGATCGACCGGCTGACCTGCACCGACCGGTTGACCGAGGATTTCTTTGCCCCGGCCGCCGCCGAACCGGTGCCCGAATTGTCGGACAAGGCGCGGAGCATCGTTGCAGGGTGGTCGCGCTATCCGGCGTTGCGGTCGGAACGGGCGCAAGGGATTTTCCGGCGTTTGGCCCCGGCGCTGTTGCAACGGCTGAACCGGGCGCAAAATGCCGACGAGGCTTTGGTGGCGCTGGACGGATTTCTTGCGGGGTTGCCGGGGGGCGTGCAGATATTTTCGCTGTTCGAGGCAAACCCCAGTCTGGTGGACCTGATCATCGACATAGCGGCGACGGCACCTGCTCTGGCCCGCCATCTGGCGCGGAATGCCGCGGTGTTGGATGCGGTGATCGGCGGCAGTTTCTTTGCGGTCTGGCCGGGGGCAGAGGGCTTGGCGGCGGACCTGTCGGCGCGGCTGGCGGAAGGGACGGATTACGAGGGGCGGCTGGATGCGGCGCGGCGCTGGAACCGGGAATGGCATTTCCGGATCGGTGTGCATCACCTGCGCGGGCTGATCGACGCGTTCGAGGCGGGACGGCAATATGCCGATCTGGCGGGGGCAGTGGTGGCGGCGCTGTGGCCGGTGGTGGTGGCGGCGTTCGAGGCCAAACACGGGCCGCAGCCGGGGCACGGGGCGGTGGTGCTGGGCATGGGGTCGCTGGGCGCGGGGCAGTTGAATGCACAGTCGGACGTCGATTTGATCGTGATTTATGATGCGGGCGGGGTGGAGGCTTCGGTCGGCCCGCGCCCCTTGGCAACCCGTGCCTATTTCGCGCGGCTGACCCAGGGGTTGGTCACGGCGCTGACCGCCCCGATGGCCGAGGGCCGGCTTTACGAGGTGGATATGCGACTGCGCCCGTCGGGGCGGCAGGGGCCGGTTGCCACCTCGCTGCCGTCGTTCCGATCGTATCAGATGGGGGAGGCGTGGACGTGGGAGCATCTGGCGTTGACCCGCGCGCGGGTGCTGGCGGGGGATACGGGACTGGCGCGGGATGTCGAGGCGCTGCGCTGTGCGGTGCTGGCGGCCAAGGGGCCGGGGGCGGGGGTGCGCGCCGATGTGGCCGAAATGCGAGCCCGGCTTGAGGTTGCGCGCCCCGAGGGTGACGGCTGGCAGGCGAGGGGCGGCGTCGGGCGGATGCTCGACATCGAGTTGTTCGCTCAGATGCTGGCGTTGCAGGCAGGGGATGGCAGTCAGGTGGTTGGGGCCCAGATCGGCGCAGGGGTACGCGCGGGATTGGTGACACGGGGGCACGCCGAGACGTTGATTGGAACGCATGACCTGTGCTGGCGGGTGCAGGCGGCGACGCGGTTGCTGTCGGACAAGGCGCTGGACCCGGCGACCATGGGCGAGGGGGGACGGGCTTTTGTGCTGCGCGAAACCGGGTCGGCGGACATGAATGACCTGCGGATACGGCTGGCGGATGCGGCGGGGCTTGCCGGGGCGGTGATTTCGGCGCAGCTTGGCAGATGACGTAGGGGGAGATCGCTTGGTGGATTTAGTCGAGGCGGATCCGAAAGGGTTGATCCGGGAAAGCTATCAGATCGACGGGATCACACCCGGCGAATGTCGGTCGGTGTTCATGGACTGGGCATTGAGCCTGCCCGTGGGGGCAGGGTTCAAGGCGGGACTGGAAAAGCTGATCGCAACCTATGCCGACCGCGAACCGGACCACCCGATGAGCGCGGTTCTGCATGAAGGGCTGACGATGCCGGAGGCACAGGCCCGCCGTCGCGGCGGGCGTGCGGCACGGGTGCCGCAGGATTATGGGCCGGCAGACTGACGCAGGGCGCGGGCTTCGGCGGCCAGTGTCGTGATCGCCGCCCAGTCGCCGCGCGCCATGGCGTCTTTGGGGGCGACCCAGCTTCCTCCGACACACAGGATATTAGACAGGCTCAGATAATCGCGAGCATTTTTCAAGCTGATGCCGCCCGTAGGGCAAAAGCTGACCTGCGGAATGGGCGAGCCGATGGATTTGAGAAACGCCGCACCGCCGGATTGTTCCGCCGGAAAGAACTTCATTGCAGTATAACCCTTTTCCAGCAGCGCCATGATTTCCGACGCAGTCGCCGCCCCGGCGAGCAACGGCAGGTCATGTTCGGCGCAGGCGTCGATCAGGCGTTCGGTGGCCCCCGGAGAGACGCCAAAGGTCGCCCCCGCCGCCTTGGCAGCTTTCACATCGGAGGGAGTCAGCAACGTACCTGCTCCAACCGCGCCGCCCTGAACCTCGGCCATGATGCGGATGGCGTCGAGCGCCACCGGGGTGCGCAACGTCACCTCCAGCGCGGGCAGGCCGCCTGCGACCAAGGCTTCGGCAAGGGGTCTGGCGTGGGCCAGATCGTCGATCACCAGAACCGGCACGACCGGGGCAAGGCGGCAGATGGCGATGGCGCGGGTGGATTGCTGGGCGGGGGTCATCGGCGGCTCCTGAGATTGCAGCGGCGGTGCTGCGGGGGGTGCAGGAGCCTCCGGCGGGGATATTTAGTCCAGCTGGAATGGGACAAGGGGGTGTCCGGCACCCCGCCTCGGGCCGCGAGAGCGGGGGCTGCGGGGTGCCTTCCACCTGGACGGTCATCGGCGTCCCCGCCTGTACCGTGACCGCAGATTTGCCCCTTGTTCCTTTCCAGCTGGTTAAAATATCCTCGCCGAAGGCAAAAAGTTTCTCGTTTTCTGCAAATGCTGCGGAATTCGAAAGGAGTTCCGTCAGACCACCACGCCGGCCCCTTCGGTCGATGCGCCGACTGTGCGGCGGAAGGCTTCGAACATTTCGCGGCCCGTGCCCCACTGGTTGTCGGACAGGTCGGCGATCACCGGGGTGCGCTGGTCGAACTCGGGAACGAGGGCAGTCAGGGTGCCTGCCACCGCGTCCAATCGCACGATGTCGCCGTCGCGCAGGCGCGACAGGGGGCCACCAACGGCGGCTTCGGGCGAGACGTGGATGGCGGCAGGCACTTTACCGGACGCGCCGGACATGCGGCCATCTGTCACCAGCGCCACGCGCAGGCCGCGATCCTGCAATACTGACAGGGTTGGGGTGAGCGAGTGCAGTTCGGGCATCCCATTGGCCTGCGGACCCTGAAAGCGGACGACGATAATGGTGTCGGACGTGAATTCGCCCGCCTTGAACGCCTCTTTCACCGACGGTTGGTCATGGAAGATGCGGACCGGGGCCTCGATGACATGGCGGTCGGGGGCGACGGCCGAGACCTTGATCACGCCGCGCCCGAGGTTGCCGGTCAGTTGTTTAAGCCCGCCTGTAGGTTGGAACGGGTCGGTGGCGGGGCGCAGGATTTTCTCGTTCAGGCTGGTCGGGGTGCCGGGTTCCCACGCCAGTCGGCCGTCGCGGATTTTTGGCTCGTGACGGTAGAGATCAAGCCCGTCGCCCGCCACCGTCTTGGCATCGGGGTGCAGCAGACCGGCGTCCAGCAGTTGGCCGATCATGTAGCCAAGGCCCCCGGCGGCGTGGAAGTGGTTCACGTCGGCCAGACCGTTGGGATAGACCTTGGCCATCAGAGGCACGACTTCTGACAGGTCGGCGAAGTCCTGCAGGTCGATCAGCACGCCGGCCGCACGCGCCATTGCGGGCAGGTGCAGCACGAGGTTGGTCGACCCGCCCGTCGCCATCAGCCCGACCAGACCGTTCACGAAGGCGCGTTCGTCCAGCACTTCGCCCGCCGGGCGGTAGTCGTTGCCAAGCGCGGTGATGGTTGCGATACGCTCGACCGCGGCGTTGGTCAGCGCCTCGCGCAAGGGAGTGCCGGGGTTCACGAAAGAGGCACCGGGCAGGTGCAGGCCCATGAATTCCATCAGCATCTGGTTGGTGTTGGCCGTGCCGTAGAAGGTGCAGGTGCCCGGGCCGTGGTAGCTGGCCATTTCGGCCGTCATCAGATCGTCGCGGGTCAGTTTGCCTTCGGCATAGGCGTTGCGGACTTTGGACTTTTCGTCGTTGGGCAGGCCGGAGGTCATCGGGCCTGCGGGCACGAACACCGCCGGGATGTGGCCGAAGCTGGCGGCGGCAATGATCAGGCCGGGCACGATCTTGTCGCAGACCCCCAGATAGATCGCGGCGTCGAAGGTGTTGTGCGACAGGCCGATGCCAGCCGCCAGCGCGATCACATCGCGGGAGAACAGCGACAACTCCATTCCCGGCTGGCCTTGGGTGACGCCATCGCACATCGCGGGCACGCCGCCTGCGACTTGAGCGGTGGCACCGACGCGGCGGGCGGCTTCGCGGATCCGTTTGGGGTAATACTCATACGGCTGGTGGGCCGATAGCATGTCGTTATAGGCGGTGATGATGCCGATATTGGGGCTGCGGGCGGCGGCAAGAGCGTCTTTGTCCGGTCCGCTGGCCGCATAGGCGTGGGCCTGATTGCCGCAGTTCAAATGCCCGCGTGCCGGTCCCGCTGCTGCCGCGCGCGCCAGTCGGGCGAGGTAGGTCGAGCGGGTGTCGGCCGAGCGTTCGCGGATCCGGTCGGTCA
>Ga0105046_10006975_pt1 | contig 17843 bp, 8 predicted proteins | sample MAT03_FD_78385 | JGI IMG/M metagenome (GOLD analysis project Ga0105046, IMG submission 78385) | Freshwater microbial communities from Lake Fryxell liftoff mats and glacier meltwater in Antarctica - MAT-03 (megahit assembly) | ecosystem: Environmental > Aquatic > Freshwater > Ice > Liftoff...
CGCGGAGACCGCATGCAAATCCAGGACGACAAGCCGTACGACGACATCAACATCACCCCGATGCTGGACCTCGCCTACGTGCTGCTGGTCATCTTCATCCTCATGTGTACCGCCTCGGTGCAGGGCCTGAAGGCGAACCTCCCGCGCGGCGGCGCACCGCCGAAGGATCCGCCGAAGACGAAGGTCCAGTCCATCCAGGTCACGGACGACAACAGGTTCCAACTGAACCTCCAGAACGTCACGATCGAGCAACTCGAAGCCCAGCTCGCGCAGGCCAAGGCGCAGAATCCGCAGGTGCAGGTGGTGCTCAAAGGCGAGAGCGCCACGCACTACCAGAGCGTCGTCCAGGTGCTGCACATCATCGGCAAGCTCGGGATCAAACAGATCGGCCTCGCCACGAAGGCCTCGAAGCCAAAGTAGCCCCATGCAAATCCAGGACGACAAGCCGTACGACGACATCAACATCACCCCGATGCTGGACCTCGCCTACGTGCTGCTGGTCATCTTCATCCTCATGTGTACCGCCTCGGTGCAGGGGATGAAGGTGGATCTCCCCGCCGGCAGCGCGGCGACCAAGAGCCTCGCCGCTTCGAAAGTCCAGGCGATCACCGTCAACAGCGAGGGGAAGTTTTTCCTGAACACCCAGCAGGTCAGCCTCGCCGATCTCGCCACCCGTCTCGCCGCGGTGAAGGCGAACTTTCCACAGATGCAGGTCGTCATCAAAGGCGACGCCGTCACGCAATACCAGGGCATCATGGATGTCCTGAATGTCGCGGGACAGCTCGGCCTCACCGAGGTCGGCCTCGTGACGAAATCCCCTTCGAAGTAAGCCCAAAAAAAACACACGATGAACACCCAATTCGAGAACGACACCCAAACGGCGACCATCGAGCCGCCGAAAGCACCGAACAGCCAGCCACGCCCAAAGACCGCGCCGGCCGCGCCGCGTCACAGCGCGTGGGACGATCAGGAAGCGGAAGTCGCCGCGTGGAAAAAATGGGCTCTGCCAGTCATCGCCGGCGTCCTCCTCGCGGGCGGCATCGGCTTTGTCGCGCAGACGATGTCCAAGAAGGGCCCCACGCCTCCGCCGGAGCAGGAGACCGTGAAGGTGGAGATCTTCCGACAGCCGCCACCGCCGCCGGTCATTCCCCCGCCACCACAGCAGATGGAGGACAAGAAGGATGACGTGGTGGAGGAAGTGAAAGAACCGGACGCACAGCCCGAGCCCGCGGCGCAGGTCGAGACCGCGCTGAAAGGCGACGGCAGCGGCGGGATGGTCCTCAAGTCCGGCAACGGCAGCGGCGTCTTCAACCCGGGCAACAGTGTATCGCCCGAACGGCTGCGCTGGAAAGCCTACGCCGGCCAGGTGTCGAACAGCATCACGCGCGCTCTCGGATCGAATCCCAAGACGCGCAAGGCCAGCATGCAGATCGTCGTCCACGTGTGGCTCGACAGCACCGGTGCCATCACCCGCGCCACCCTCGATGGCTCGACCTCGGATGCCGCGCTCGACGCGGCGATTCGCGAGCTTCTTCCCGGCTTGCAGGCTCCCGAGCCACCGCCAGTCGGCATGCCCATGCCGATCAATATGAAGATCACGGGACGACGCCCGAACTGATCCTGCACGACCGGCACCAAGGAATGTCTTTCGATCAGCCCGCACTCAATCTCCGCCCAGTGAAGCGTCAGCCGTGGAATGATGGTCAGAGCGTGAGGGGAATGCTCTGGCAAGCATCGCTGCCCAAGGCGGTGTGCGAATGCCGCGAGGCTTTGGAGTGCGGGGGCCTGACCCCGCTGTTCCGTTTCGGGCAAGGCGTGATGAACGTCCTGCAACGCACGGGCGGGGAGGTGCGCAAGCGTGCGCGCGACGCACAACGTCACTTGCACCTCTTGCTCCCGCAGCGCCAAAGCGGGGCCGAGCCCCCGCACTCCAAAGGCTCGCGCCACGCGCCACGCGGCTTTGCTCGCTCCCATCATTTCACCGCTGCCACGGCACTGGTCTTCGCAGTCGCGTCCTCGCTCTGTGCGCGCGCGATTGCGCAGAGCGAACCCACCACGCCGGCAGACGCAGCCGCGCCCGCGCAACCGACGACCCCGGCACCAGCGACCGAAAGCCAGCCGGATACAAAAACTCCGGAGGCGCCGAAGCAGGACGAGAATCCGAAACCGGCTGACAACGAAAAGCCCGCACCGGCGCAGACCGCCCCCGCCAGGCCGGAGCCGGACTTGATGGGCGGAAGCGGCAACGGCGGACCTTCCAAGAATGTCGTCATCAACTTGATCAACCGGCTGGTGAAGAAAGGCCATCTGGACAAGGAGGAAGCCGCCGAGTTGATCGCCCAGGCGGAGCAGGACGCGGTGACCGCCCGGCTGCAGACCCGCGACGATGCGCAGCTCGTCACGCAGATGGTCATCCAGCAAGCCGTGCAGCAGAAGGTCATCCCGGGCATCGACCACATCCCCGAGGACGAGATGCGCGTCACCTACATCCCCGAGACGGTGAAGAAACAGATCCGCGACGATCTGCGGCAGGATGTGATGACCGCGGCGAAGGCGCAGAATTGGGCCGGACCCAAAGGATTGCCGGAGTGGGTGACAAAGTTCCGGGTGAAGGGCGACATCCGCATCCGCTACGAAAATGATTTTCTCCCCGAGGGGAACGACAACACCGGGGCGTTTCCGAATTTCAACGCGATCAACACGGGCGTACCGTTCGACGTCGCCGGCACTGAATTCTCGCCACAGCTCAACACCGACCAGGACCGCACCCGCGTCCGGCTCCGGGTGCGGGCTTCCGCCGAGGTGGATCTCGGGGAAGGCTTCACCGCTGGCATGCGCCTCGCGACCGGGGCGACGAACACACCCGTCTCGGCCAATCAGTCTCTCGGCTTCGCCGGCAACCAGCAGGGCGGCAATTTCAGCAAATACGCCATCTGGCTGGACCGCGGCTTCATCAAATACGAACTCGGTGAAGATCCCAACCGGCGTCTGACGGCAGCGGTCGGGCGTCTCGACAACCCGTTCTTCGGCGGCAACGACGTCGTATGGGACGACGATCTCGGTTTCGACGGCATCATGGTAAGCGGGCGCTACCAGCTCACGCCAAAGCTCACCACCTTCGGGACGGTGGGCGCCTTTCCGGTCTTCAACTCGGATCTGAATTTCGCCTCGAACCAGCCGGCGAAGTTCAAGAGCTCCGACAAGTATCTTTACGGCGCGCAGATCGGCGTGGACCTGAAACCCGCGAAGAATTTCCAGGCGAAGATCGCCGCAGCCTACTACTACTTCGATGGGATCTCCGGCAAGCTTTCGACGCCCTTCACTCCGCTGACCGTGCTCGACCAGGGTGACACGGATGAGACGCGCCCCATGTTCTCGCAGAAGGGCAACACCTACATGGCGCTGCGCGACATCGTCGCCGATGCGTCGAACGACTTCGGCACCATCAATCAATTCCAGTACTTCGGCCTTGCGTCGAAATTCCGGCCGCTGGTGCTCTCCGGGCGGCTGGACTACAACGGTTTCGAACCCGTGCAGGTCTCGCTGATCGGAGACTACGTCAAGAACCTCGCCTGGAACGGCAACGACATCGAAAGCAAGGCCGTGAACAACCGCGGGCCGACCAGCGCGGGAAACTCGACCGGGGCCTATGCCGGCGGGGACACCGCGTGGATGCTCACTTTGCGGGCGGGCAACGCCGCGATGGAAAAGCGCGGCCACTGGCAGGCAGGGGCCAGCTACCGCTACCTCGAATCCGACGCCGTGGTGGACGGCTTCAGCGATTCCGTCTTCGGCTTTGGCGGCACGAACATGAAAGGCCCCACCCTGTGGGGCACACTCGCGACCTCGGAGAAAACGTGGCTCACCTTCCGCTGGCTGAGCGCGACCGAGATCGCCGGGCCGCCACTGCGCTCGGACATCTTCCTGATCGACTTCACCGGACGCTTCTAGCCATGACCGCGAAAACCACCGCACTCCTCGCCGCTGCGCTCGCCATCTGCGCCTCGCCGCTCACCGCGCAGACCGCCGCACCATCCGTCGAGTCGCGCCTGCGGGATCAGATCAAGACGACCAACGCCCGCGCTGCCACGGCCGAAGCCGCCCTCGCCGCCCTCCAGGTGGAGAAGGCCGCGGTCGATGCGAAAGCGGCCGGGCTGGAGAAGCAGGTGAAGGAAGTCGGCTCAGAACTCGCATCGGAGCGACTGGTCGCCGCCGCTGCGGCAAAAAAGAACGCCGCCGACATCATGGCGAAGGAACAGGAAATCACCGACACGCGTGCGAAGCTGGCGAAAGCGACGGAATTCGGGACGAACGCCTCCGAGATGTGGAAGAAGACCGAGACCGAACGCGACCGACTTCGCGCTGAGGCCATTGGGCTCAAGGACGTGGTCGCCAATCAGAGGACCAAGAACGCGGCGATGTTCGAGATCAGCAACGAGATCCTCACGCGATACTCGAAATTCGGGCTCGGGACCGCCCTCACCGCGCGGGAACCTTTCGTCGGCATCACCCGCGCGCGCCTGGAGACCATGGTCGAGGAGTACGGAGGCAAGATCGCGGCACAGCGGCTGAAGACCGTCGGCGATACACCTTCCGCGGGAACACCACCCGCGCAGCCCCGCGCGGAGGCCAAACCCGCCGCGCCGAAGACAAACCGACCCAAAGACTGATCCACCATGAGCCACTGGAGACAGGCCGATTCATTTGCAGCAATCCGGGCGAGAAACCTGACGCGTCGGCGCAGACCCTCGCGCTGCCTCGTCCGCACCTCCGCGGCGCTCGGGGTCTGCATCACACTCGCCGTGACGGTCACCGCCCATGGCCGGGACATCCTCCGCGCCGGGAGCGGCGCAGCCACCGCCGCGCGCAGCGGCTCCGCAGCCTCCGCCGGCGCGCAAGCCAGCGCGCTCGCCTCGCAGGCGCGGGCGAACGCCCTCGACGCCATGGCCCGCACCACGCGCGCCATGCAATCCGTGCAAGCCATGCAGACCGCCGCCCGCAGCGCCGCGATCGCCAGCGCGAGCGGTCTCGGCGCCAACCCCAACAACCCGACAGTCCAATTGCCCAAAGTCCCCGACGGCCTCACCGCCGGCGGCCTCGAAGTCGCCGCTGGCGCCACCGCGGGATCGAACCTCTGGCAGGGCGCAAACCTTCCGACACAGACCGTGGCGAACGCCAAGGCATTCGTGAACGTGAAGCAGACCTCCCAGCAGGCGATCCTGAACTGGAAGAGCTTCAACGTCGGCAAGGACACCACGCTGAACTTCGACCAGAGCGCCGGCGGCGCGAACAAGGGCCAGTGGATCGCCTTTAACAAAGTCAGCGATCCCACCGGGGTTCCGTCGCAGATCCTCGGCTCGATCAAGGCCGACGGACAGGTGTACGTGGTCAACCAGAACGGCATCATCTTCGGCGGCTCCTCGCAGGTGAACGCGCGCACGTTTGTCGCCTCGTCTCTGCCCATCAATGACAACCTCGTCAGACAAGGTCTGCTGAACAACCGCGACGCACAGTTCCTCTTCTCCTCCATCACCGTACCCGGCGGTTCGGATGGCACCCCGACTTTCACGCCCGAGCCACCGCTCACCCCTTCCGGCAAACCAGGCGACGTGGTCGTAAAGCCGGGCGCGGTCCTCAGCAGCCCGTCGAGCGGCGACGGCAACGGTGGGCGCGTCATGCTCGTCGGGCCGAATGTGCGCAACGAAGGGAGCATCTCGACACCCGCCGGGCAGACCATTCTCGCCGCCGGCAACCAGGTGGGCGTCGCCGCGCACGCAGGCGACGACCCGAGCCTCCGGGGCCTGGACGTATGGGTCGGTCGCGTGGAAGACGGAGCTGGCACCGCCACCAACAGCGGCATCATCTCCGCACCGACCGGCAACGTGACGATGACGGGCCGCACGGTGAACCAAAGCGGCATCATCGACAGCACGACGACAGTAAACTTGAACGGACGCGTCGACCTGAAGGCGAGCTACGATGCGGTGGCGAATCCCAATTTCGACAACCCGGGAACCGCGGGCCTCGGTGCACCTCCGTTCCTGTATCAGAAGACCGGCACGATCACCTTTGGCCCCGAGAGCGTCACGCGCATCCTCCCCGACTACTCGAGCCCAAGGGGCGTCCCCGGCACGAAGCTCCCCGAAAATTCGCAGATCAACGTCGAGGGTCTGGCCATCCACCTCGCGGCAAATGCGATGGTGCTCGCGCCGAGCGGCGAGGTGTCGCTGAATGCAGGCACGTGGCCTTACCGGGACGTGGACGGAAATCGAACGACGCTCCAGCCGGCCGGCCCGGAAGAATCGGGGCTCGCAACTTTTCTCGCCGGCAGGCAGCAGAAATTCCTGTTCGACAGCGGGCAGGTGTTTCTCGATTCCGGATCATTCATCAACGTGGCGGGCAGCACGGACGTGTTCGTCCCGCTGTCGCAGAGCATCCTGAACGTCGAATTCCGCGGCTCCGAGCTGGCCGATTCGCCATTGCAGCGGGCAGGCGGCCTACGCGGCGTGGAACTGACCATCGACATCCGACGGACAGGCGTGAACAGCGGACGTTACTGGGTCGGCACGCCACTCGGCGACGCAACCGGGATCGCCGGCATCATCGAGCGCGATGCCGCGCAGCTCACCGCGAATGGCGGCACCGTCAACGTGCAGGCGGGCGGTTCCATCGTCGTCCAAAATGGCGCGGTCATCGACGTCTCCGGCGGCTTCTATCAGCACGAGGCCGGCATGGTGCAGACCTCGCGGCTTCTGCGCGGTGGCAACCTCATCGACATCCACAACGCGCTGCCGACCCTGACGTATGACGGCGTGTATAGCGGGACTTTCACCGAGACGCATGCGCGCTGGGGCGTCACCAACACCTATTCATCCCCGTGGCTGAACGGGCGCCGCTACCAGGAGGCCTACACCCAGGGCGCGAATGGCGGCACCCTGCACCTCACGGCGGCGGGCATGGCCATCGACGGCACCCTGCTCGGCGTGACCATCGACTCACCGCGCGGACTCGGGGGAACCCCCGGCCAGAGCAGCCTCAGCCTCACTTTTTCCGCGGAAAAGCGAGACGGCACGGACCTTTCGAGACTGGTCGTGATCCCGAGTTCGCCGACGCCGCCCGCGATTTCCTTCGGCCAGCAGGTGCTCGAGCCCGTGCCGGAATTCACCCTCGTCAACGACCTGCCGACGGCGCTTCCCGCGGGAAGACTTTCCGCATTCGTCCTGTCGCCGGCCTTGCTGGGCGACGGCGGCTTCGGGAATCTCAGCGTGGAAAACAAGGACGGCTCGATCGTCGTTCCGGCGGGCGTCCCGCTCACCACCCAGGCGCACGGCTCCATCGTGCTCAGCGGCGCAAATGTCACCGTCCAATCCGCGGTGACGGCACCCGGCGGGAACCTGTCCTTCACCGCCTACGGCATCTCGCCAACCGTGGTGGCGGAGCGTGAGGTCCTCGACGATGCGAACGCCCCCCTGCCGGTCGTGCCGGCGGCACGCGGCATCTTCCAGCTCACGCCCGGAGCTTCGCTGAGCACCCGCGGTCTTCTCGTGGACGACCGCATCGGCAGCGCGTCGGCATTCTCCCAACCGCTCGCGATCGACGGCGGGAAAGTCACCATCCACGCCTACAGCGCGGCCCTGGACTCTGGCAGCCTCATCGACGTCAGCGGCGGAGCCGCCCTCAGCGCGCGGGGCGCGGCGACCTATGGCGACGCCGGGAAAATCGAGATCCGGACTGGCAGGAACCCCGGGCTGGAGGATGTCGTCGGCGGGCGTCTCGCGCTCAATGCGGCGCTCGCGGGATATTCCGGGAAGGCGGGCGGTTCGCTCACGGTGCAGGCCAGCATCCTACAGTTCGGCGGCAGCGCGCCGGACGCCGCCACGACCCTCCTCGCGCCGGACTTCTTCAGCCGCGGCGGCTTCACCACCTACACGATTGCCGGGATCGGAGCGCCCTCGGACGCCATTCCCGCCCCCGGCGAACCGGAGAGCTACCGCCCCGCGATCACCATCGCGCCCGGCACTGCCCTCGATGCCATCGCCGAGACCCTGGCGTTCCAAGCTCCCGCCAAAAACTCCACGGGCCTGCGGCTCAGCCCGGTGCTGCGCGAGGCCGGGCTCCGAACCCCGGTCAGCATCAGTTTCTCCGCATCTGGCGCGGACGACGCCTCCACCCCCGCCATCCTGGAAGTGCGCGGCGACATCGTGGTCGGGGCGGGGGCATCCCTCCGCACCGACGCGGGGGGGAAGGTTTCCTTCGCCGGGCAGACCGTCTCGATGCAAGGCTCCGTGCTCGCTCCCGGCGGCAGCATCACCCTCTCCGGCGCGGGCCGTTTCCCCGTCCCCTCCTCCGAGACGGAACAAGCCACCGCGGCGCTGCCGACCGTGGTCATCGGGCCGCAGTCCGTGCTCTCCGCCGCGGGAACCACCGTCCTTGTTCCCGACGCCTACGACCGGCGGCAGGGAAAAGTCCTCCCCGGCGGGACCATCTCCGTCTCCGGCAACATCGTCGCCAGCGCCGGCGCCGTGCTGGATGTCTCCGGCGCAACGGCCACGTTCGACGTGCATCCCTCCACGCTCGGCAATGCCGGCGCGGTGAAAGTGCCGCTCAACAGCGGGCTGACCGCCCCGCTTTGGAAAATAAAGACGGTTCCCGTGACCGCCGACAGCAACGGCGGCACCATCGACCTTCAGGGCTCGCGGATGCTGTTCACGGATGCGACGCTGCTCGGGCGCGCGGGCGGGCCGACGGCCACCGGCGGCACGCTGTCGATTTCCTCGGGTCGATTTTTCCGCGTTGGCGCCCTGCAAACCAGCGCCGACACGAACCTCATCGTCACGCAGGACGGGCTCTCGATTCCGGCGACGAACTCGGATCCGAAAATCGGCGTCGCCATTCGCGGCAGCACGGGCGGCGTGCTCACCGGGATGGGTTACTTCGCGGCGAACACCTTCCTGAATGGCGGCTTCGACTCGCTCGATCTCGGCGCAAAGTTCGTCAACACCAGCCCCGTGTCCTTCGGCGGCAACGTGGAATTCAACGGCCCCGTCTCCATCGCCGCGCGCGGCAGCCTGCGCATCGCCGCCGGCGGCGTCATCCGGGCGGACGACGCCGTGAATCTCAGCGCCAGCTACGCGGCGCTCGGCCTGGTCTTCACCACGCCGCTGCATCCCGACGATCGGCCGGAATTCTTCAAACAGGATCCCCCGAAGGCGGACTCGGCGATCTACACCTTCCCGGCGACCGGCGGCGCGGGAAGCCTCACCGTTCGCGCCGCCCTGATCGACATCGGCACGCTCGCGCTCCAGGGCATCGGCAACACGAAATTCATCGCGGACGGCGGCGACATCCGCGGCAACGGCTTCCTCAGCGTCGCCGGGAATCTCACGCTCCAGGCCGGCCAGATTTACCCGCCCACCTCCACGTCGTTCGACATCTTCGCATTCGACGACGGCGCGCAGCCCGGCTCCGTCACCATCCTCGGCTCGGGCACGCGCTCAGCGCCCTACTCGGCCGGGGGCAGCCTGCGCATCTTTGCCTCGCGCATCACGCAGGGCGGCACGCTGCGCGCCCCGTTTGGCTCCATCACCCTGGGCTGGGACGGCACCGACATCGACCCCACGACTCCGGCGCTCGACCAGCCGGTGAACCCCGTCACCGGCGCGACGCTTCCGATTCCCGTCACTCGGCAAGTCACCTTGCAAGCCGGCAGCGTCACTTCCGTCGCCGCGTGGACTTCCACCACCGGCAGCGAGATGCTCATTCCCTTCGGCCTCAGCCCGGACGGCACCTCGTGGATCGACCCGCGCGGCGTCAATGTCACCGTCGGCGGGCTGCCGGAAAAACGGATCACCCTCGCGGGCGACGCCATCGTCGCCGAGGCCGGCTCGACCGTGGATCTGCGCGGCGGCGGCGACCTCTACGCCTTCCGCTGGACGGCGGGCAATGGCGGCAGCACCGACCTGCTTTCCGCGCCATCCGGCCAATGGGGTAGCGCGACGACCTACCAGTCCGGCGACCTCGTGAGCTTCGGCAACAAGACGTGGTCCGCCCGCGTGCGGAACAGCGGGCAGACTCCCGCCTCCGGCTCCTTCTGGTCCGAGGTCGCGGAGTCGTACGCGATCATTCCCGGCTATGCCGCCGGGTTCGCGCCGTATGCGCCATTTACCAGCAGCACGAACGCCCGGGATCTCGGCGGCGATCCCGGCTATGTGAGCAATTCCCTGCATCTCGGGGACCAGGTGTATCTCGAGGGCATCTCCGGTCTCGCCGCCGGCAACTACACGCTTCTGCCGAAGCGGTATGCCCTGCTGCCCGGCGCATTCCTCGTCACACCCAAGAGCGGCACGGCCTACGGCAATATTTCCCTGGTCGATGGCGCGAGCCTCGTCTCCGGCTACCGGGTGAATGCATTCAGCCAGGGCCCCGCGGTTCAGACCCTGCGCAGCCAGTTCGAAGTCGCGCCGTCCACCGTCGTCAGTCAGCGCGTGTCGTACGAGGATTATTACGGCACCACCTTCTTCACGGCTGCCGCGAGCCGCTTCAACCTCGCCAGCGCCCAGCGGCTGCCCTCGGACGCCGGTTCGCTCACCATCCAGAACAGCACCGCATTGCGCATCGAGGGCAGCGTGCTCGCGTCCGCCGCAGCGGGCGGGCGCGGCGCCACCATCGACATCGCCAGCGTGGGCAAATTGGAAATCATCGGCGGCAATGGCGTCGCCTCCCCCGGCGCGACCTCCGTCCTGAATTCCACAGTCCTCAATTCCTGGGGCGCGGACAGCCTCCTGCTCGGCGGACGCCGTTACCGCATCGGCGACGAGACCCGCGTGGAAGTGCGCACCAGCGACCTCGCCCTCAACAACCCCGGCGGCACACTCGCAGCCGGGGAAGTGACGCTCGTCTCCAAAGTGCGGACGACCGTGACCGCAGGCTCGTCGGTCGCGGCCAATGGAACCTTGTCCGAAAAAGCGGACTCCTTCACGCTCTCGGGCGACGGCACTTTCCTCCGCGTGAGCAGCGACGCCGGCGCCACCTTGATTCGGAAGGACACCACCGCCTCCACCGCGCCGCTGCTCTCCATCGGCGCGGGCGCGCACATCGCAGGCGCGGGTGTGACGGTCGATTCCTCCTACGGCTCATTCATCGATCCCACCGCGGCCATCACCGCCAGCACCCTCAATCTCAGCAGCGGGCAGATCAGCATCCTCCTCAGCCCCACCAGCACCCTCACGGGCTCGGTGGTCCCGCAGCACCTCGTGCTCTCCGGCGAGTTCCTGAAGAATGCGCAGCAGTCCGCGGCGCTCACGCTGCGCAGCTACCGGACGATCGATGTGTACGGCGCGGGCGCATTCGGCAGCGCGGCGCTGGATCGGCTCACGTTCTCCGGCGGCGGCCTGCGCGGCTACAATCAGGGTGCCGGGACCGCGCAGTTCAACGCCGCCAGCATCGCGCTCGGCAACCCGTCGAACGCCGCCTCCCTGGCCGCGCCCGCCACTGCGGCCGGCGGGATTCAATTCAATGCGGGCACCTTCCAGTTTGGCGAAAACGCATTCACCGCCGCGGGCTGGCAGGATGTCGCCATCCACGCCACCGGCGGCGTGCTCGGCAGTGGCAGGGGAACCTTTTCCACCCCGGCGAACGTCACCATATCCACGCCGCTCATCACCGGCTTCCGCGGCTCCAGCCAGAGCCTCACCGCGGGCGGCGATCTCTCCCTCCAGCCGCTGGCAGGCGCGGCCACCGTCACGGGCGGGCTCGGCGCGGGGTTCACATTCACCGGCGGCAGCGTCCTCGCAAACACCGCCATCTTCCTGCCGAGCGGGCAGCTCACCCTGCACGCCACGGGCGTCGGCCAGGCGGTGACGGTCGCCTCCAGCCTCGACGTCGGCGGGCTGCCGCAGAATTTCTACGACCTCACCCGCTATCCCGACGCGGGCGCCATCTCCCTCCTCTCGGATCGCGGCAACGTGAACCTGAACCCCGGCAGCAAGGTCTCCGTCGCGGCGGACCCCGGCGGCGGCAAGGCCGGGCAGGTCACCGTGAAAGCCTCCCAGGGCGCGTTCAACCTCACCGGCGCTGCCCTGCTCGGTAGCGCCGCCGCTGGCGAGACCGCCGGCAGCTTCATCCTCGACGCCGGAAGCCTGCCCTCCTTCGAGAGCCTCGCCGTCGCGCTGAACGGCGGCGGCTTCTTCCAGGAGCGCAGCTTCCGCATCCGCACCGGCGACGTCACTATCAGCAATCCCGGCGGGCAGGCGAACATCGCGCGCAGCTTCTCCCTCTCGGCGGACACTGGAAAAATCACCGTCACCGGTGCCATCGACGCCTCTGGAATCACCGGGGGAAAGATCACCCTCGTCTCCGGCAACAGCGTCGTGCTGGAGAACGGTTCGCGGCTCACGGCCCACGCCAGGGAATTCAGCAGCGCGGGCAAGGGAGGCGAGATCCGCATCGAAGCCGGAGCCGCCCTGAACGGCGTCGCAAATGCCGCCGCGTCGCTCACCATCAAGGCCGGCTCCACCATCGATCTCGGCGTGGACGCGTTTGTGGCTGGCGACCACCTCACGGTCGGATCGAGCGCGTTCGAGGGAAAATTCACCGGCGCACTGCACCTGCGCGCCCCGCGCAGCGGCAACGACGTCCAGGTGGACGCGCTGCTCGGGGACATCACCGGCGCATCGTCCGTCATCGTCGAAGGCTACCGGCTGTATAACCAGACCAGCGGGCTGCTCAACAACGCACTCCGCACCACGATCAACGCCGACGCCACCAGCTACATGAACGCGGGCTACGCGGCGATGTTCTCCAAATTGACCACGGGGAACCCGAACGCGGCGGCATTGGGCCAGGCCCTCGTCATCGCACCCGGCGTGGAAATCTACAACGCCACCGGCGACCTCACGCTCGGCACCGCAGTCAGCGGGCTGAACAGCGAGGACTGGGATCTTTCCACCTTCCGCTACGGGCCAAAGCTCGCGCCGGGAATCCTCACGCTGCGCGCAAAGGGCGACCTCATTTTCAACAACACCCTGAGCGACAGCTTCACCCCCGTGGTGGCCAATACGAACAACGGCAACTCGTCCATGTGGCTCGCGCCGCTTGCGCCGCTCGTCGCGGCCAATGGCCTGCCGGTGAACACCCAATCCTGGTCCTACCGGTTCTCCGCCGGGGCGGACCTTTCCTCCGCCGATTTCCGCTCCGTCCTCCCCGCCGCGTCGCTCACGGCGGGCAAGGGCTCGGTGCTCGTGGGCGAGTTCTACGCCGCCATTCCCGAAACGGCGACCAGCGGGGCGAACCCCGCTGTCGGCATCAATGGCACCACGGAAAACACCATCCAGATCGCCGGCGGCGCTGCGAACCGCACGCGCTTCGAGGTCGTTCGCACGGGCACCGGCGACATCGAGATCGCCGCGGGCCGCGACGTGCAGCTCCGCAACCAGTTCGCCACCATCTACACCGCCGGCATCCGGATTCCCGATGCCACGCGAATCTACTCCGCGGGCGATTTCGTGCTGCCGATCACCCAGCGCGCCAACTCCGGCACCCATCCGGACCAGGGCAATCTCGGCGCCTTCCAGCAGAGCTATCCCGCGCAGTGGGCCATCTCCGGCGGCAGCGTGACCCTCGCCGCGCAGGCCGACATCGGGCGCTTCACCCTCTTTGGCGGCAGCGTCGTGGCCGATTCTTCCAAGCAGCTCCCGAGCAACTGGCTCTACCGCCGCGGCTACGTCGATCCCGCCACGGGCCTCTTCGGCGAAGGCGGCGTCGGCCCCTCCGGCGCGAACAACGGCACGAACGTGAGCGACGCCTCCGCCTCCACCGCGTGGTGGATCGACTACTCGAACTTCTTCGAGGGAATCGGCGCGCTCGGCGGCGGCAACATCTCACTCATCGCCGGGGCGAACATCATCAATGCCGATGCCCTCATCCCCACCAATGCGCGCATGCCGGGCCGGGTGTCCGCCACCGGCCCGAATCTCTCGCCCGATGCCGCGAAGCTCCTCCAGTTCGGCGGCGGCGACCTCGTCGTAAAGGCGGGCGCGAACATCGACGGCGGCGTGTACTACGTCGAGAGCGGCAGCGGCGTCATCACCGCGGGCGGCGAGATCAAGACAAACTCCAGCCGCTCCCCGTCGCTCGGCTACCTCGGCACCTCGGGTCTGCCTGCCTCCATCATCCAGAGCAGCAGCCCCGCGGTTTACAATCCGGCCACCTGGCTGCCGACGACCCTCTTCGTTGGCGATTCCCATTTCGACGTCAGCGCCCGCGGGAATGTGCTCCTCGGTCCGGTCACGAACCCCTTCCTCCTCCCGCAGGGCAGCAACAACAAATTCTGGTACAAGACCTACTTCAACACCTTCTCCCCCGACGCAGGCGTCACGGTCGCCTCCTTCGGCGGCAGCGTCACGCACCGCTTCGCCGTCACCCTGCCCGGCGAGACCTCCCCGCAGCCCATCCTCGCGGCGTGGCTGGACAATCTCTCCCGCAATAATTCGAGCTTCACTTTCTTTCACCAGCCCTGGGTCCGCCTCGCCGAGAGCAGCCTCGCGAACTTCCGCACACAGCTCCAGGTCACCGCTCCGAATCTCATCAGCACCGCATTTGCCGGCGACATCAACCTCGTGGGCGCGACGACCCTCTTCCCCTCGGCGACCGGCGCGCTCGAGCTGGCGGCCTCGGACGGCATCGCCGGCCTCCAAATCACCGGGAGGTCGCTCGTCAACGACACCCCGCTCAACGTGTGGGCCAGCGCCTCGCTGAATCTTTCCGACGCGGACCCGGCCACCGCGCCCGGCATCGCCACGCCGATCGCCTACGCCAACCTCGCGGGACGCATCCTCAACGATCTGCGGCTGAACCGGCTCGATCCCTTCGGCGCCGTGGACCCGATGTATGAGGAGACGGGTTCCTATACCGGCGGGGCCGCCAGCATCATCACCAAACAGGCGCTCCATTCCGCGGACTTGCTGCACTCCGCCGACACCAGCCCGGCCCGCCTCTATGCCGGCACCGGCGACATCTCGGGCATCACCCTCTTCACCTCGAAAACGACGGCGGTCCTCGCGGGCAACGACATCGCCGACCTCGCGCTCTACATTCAAAATGTCCGCCCGCGCGACATCTCCGTCGTCTCCGCCGCCCGCGACATCATCCCGAACAACCCCAACAACCCCGCGCGCTCCCTCGCCAACGACGTCGCGCTCGGCAACTACGTCGGCGATCCTCTCAGGAGCACCGCCAGCGGTTCCCGGACAAATGCGCTTCCCGGCGACATCCAGATCAGCGGTCCCGGCTCGCTCGAAGTCCTCGCCGGGCGCAACATCGATCTCGGCACCGACGCCAACATCCCCGACGGCACCGGCGTCGGCATCAGCAGCATCGGCAATTTCCGCAACCCCTTCCTCCCGACCGGCGGCGCGGACGTGATCGCCTTTGCGGGTGTCACCGGGCCGGGCGGTTCCGGGCCGGCGCTCGGCCTCGCCGCCAGCGCGTTGGATCTCTCCTCATTCATCGCGAGCTTCGGCAGCGATTCCGCGTTCCAATCCGCCTATCTCGGGCGGCTGGGCCTCTCCGACCTCACCGGGCTCACGCAGGAGCAAAAGGCCATCGTCGGACTGGAGATCTTCTATCGCCGGCTCCGCGACGCCGGGCGGAACTACGCCACCGCGGGCAACTACGACAGCGGATTCGCCGCCGTGAACGCGCTGCTGGCCAACAACACCGCCACCGGCTCCATCTTCACCCGCGCCCGCGACATCCGCACCAGCAGCGACGGCGCGCTGAGCCTCGGCGCCGTGGGCGGCGGCGTCACCATGGCGTCGGACATCTTCGGCAATCCGCTCACCCCGCCGGGCATCGTCACGGAACTCGGCGGCGGCGTCTCCATTTTCACGGACCGGGATGTGGACATCGGCCAGGCGCGCATCTTCACCCTCCGCGGCGGCGACGTGCTCATCTGGTCCACCAATGGCGACATCGCCGCCGGCACCGCGCCAAAAACGGTCGTCACCGCGCCGCCCACAAGGGTGACGATCGACGTCACCAGCGCGGATGTGAAGATCGACCTCGGCGGCCTTGCGACCGGCGGCGGAATCGGCGTGCTCGCATCAGTCGAGGGCGTCAAGGCAGGCGACGTGGACCTCATCGCGCCGACCGGTGTCGTCGATGCCGGTGACGCCGGCATCCGTTCCACCGGCAACTTGAACATCGCCGCCAACACCGTGCTGAACGCCTCGAACATCCAGGTCGGGGGATCCACCAGCGGGGTCTCCGCCGGCCCCACGGTCGCCGCGCCAAACATCGGAGCCCTCACCACTGCCGGCAATCAGAACGCCGCAACGACCTCGACCACCGCAGACGTCAATCGCACCCAGCAGAACGGGGAGCAGCCAGTGCCAAAAGAGGAGCCGCCATCCATTTTTGCGATCGAGGTGCTTAGCTACGGCGGCTAGGCCAGGCAAATGTGGAACAAAATTCGACTCTCAACGCTTGATTCACCAACCAATGAAACTAAGTCACTTCCCGGCAATCGCGCTCACCCTGTCGATTGCATTGCTCCCGATCACGGCACGAAGCGAAGAGAAGACCTTCGCCCAACTCACCGCCGCCGCAGATCAGGGCGACGCTGAAACCCAGTATCGAATGGGCCAGGCGTACATCCTCGGCACCGGCGTGAAAAAGAGCCCCGCCAAGGCTTACGAATACATGCAGAAAGCCGCCGGCCAGGGCCATGCCGACGCCACCGGCGGCATCGGCTATTTTCACGCCAATGGACTCATCGTGAAAAAGGATCTCGCCGCCGCCGCCGAATGGTTCCGCAAAGGCGCGGACAAGGGCGGTCCGCGATCCCAGCTCAACTATGGCCGCGCACTCCTCCACGGCCGCGGCGTGGAACGGAACGAAGCCGAGGCGCTGAAGTGGATTCAAAAGGCGCTCGAACAGGGTCTGCCCCACGCGCAATTCGCCATCGGGGAATTCCATTTCCTCGGCAAATACGGCTATCCGCAGGACTACGTGAAGGCCCGCGAATACCTCCAGAAAGCCGCCGACGCTGACCACGCCCCCGCGCAAAACATGCTCGGCGCACTCTACCGCCACGGCCAGGGCGTGACGCTGGATTTTGCCAGGGCCGAAACCTGGTACCGCAAGGCCGCCGAGCAGGGCGACATCAAGGCAATGAGCAATCTCGGCCAGATCCTCGGTCCCGACGGCGCGGACCCCACGAAGCACGTCGAGGCCCTCAAATGGCTCCTCCTCGCCCACGACCAAAACGAGCCCATGGCGACCAAGATTCTCAACGAAATCCTCCGCACCCGCCCGCCTGAAGTCGTGAAGGAGGCGCAGAAGCAGAAGAGCGAATTCAAGCCGCGCGCTTCGCTGGAAGGCAAGGGCCCGGTCGGCGCGCCCGCAGAAAAATAGATGCAGCCGCGGCCCGCAGCCGGATGTGGAGCCGACGACCCGTCGGCGCGGCAGGATGGGCGGAGGCGGCGGGATGGCCCGGTGTGGAGCCGACGACCCGTCGGCGCGGCAGGATGGCCCGATGGAGACCACAGGACGGTCCCCGTGCGCACCGAAGTCGTCCCGTTCACCGGGCGACGGGATGTCGGCTGGCAGCGACGGAGCGGCGCGGGAGAGGCCCCGGGCCATCCTGCCGCCTCCGCCCATCCCGCGCCTTTTCCGCCAGCAGCGCCCGGCGCAGTGGGACTCCGTGATCGCGGCTGTGCGCAAGGAACTGCAAAAGCTCGCCCAGCCATGACCATCCAGCAGGCATTTGAACAGGCAGTGCATCACCACCAGTCCGGGCGGCTGGCGGAGGCGGAGGCCCTCTACCGTCAGATTCTCACAGGAAA
>Ga0105046_10006980_pt1 | contig 17834 bp, 20 predicted proteins | sample MAT03_FD_78385 | JGI IMG/M metagenome (GOLD analysis project Ga0105046, IMG submission 78385) | Freshwater microbial communities from Lake Fryxell liftoff mats and glacier meltwater in Antarctica - MAT-03 (megahit assembly) | ecosystem: Environmental > Aquatic > Freshwater > Ice > Liftoff...
AGCGTGGCCGCCGCCGTTGCCGATTGCACGGGTTTGCGCAAACGCACGGACAGATCGACGCTGTTGAGCAGCGTGCCTGGCCAATGCGCCTGCGGGCCGCTGAGTTCCACTTGCACCGCCGCGGCCTGCCGCAGCACTGGCGTTGTCGACGCCACCAGCAGCACGCCGGACGTATTTTCGATAGAGAGCCGCAGCCGATGCCACCAGGCGACCGGCACTCGTTGCAGTTCAATCAACGGCAGATCGCAGAGGTCAAGGACGACGAGACGGAAGCCGCCTCCATGGAGGATAAGATCGGCCGCTTTCAGGGTGTCCTGCACGTCGTGATGGCACTGGACCCATAGCAGCCGTTCGAGACGCACGCCCGCTGTAGTGGCGGACGACGGGTCAAACGCATCGCTGCCATCGATCAGGGCGCAGAGTTCGCCAGCGGCAGTGGCCGCTGCTAAACCGGCTTGAAGGAGCGTCGTTCGCCCGGAGGAGCGTACACCGCTGATTTCGGTGATGGCGCCCTCCGGCAGTCCGGGCAGTAGCCCCTGTAAATCCTTGGGAATAAAAGGACAGACGGCAGAAACCGGCGGCTTCCGCCATGCGAGATCAATGAGTTTTCGAGCCGGTAACGACACTTCAGTTTCGCCTTTTATTCGCCTTCAAGAATTCCATTGTGGCGGGAATGGAAGGCTGTGTCAAGGGACGAAAATCGCTCTATCGAATATCGGCGTTTGTGCCGATAGACGGGGGATGACCCCGAAACCCACTCCCCATTCCAAGCTGTTTACAGTGCTGGCGCGTATCGGGATCACGTTGGCGGCTGTGGGGATGTTTAGTATCTTGCGTTTCGACGTCGCGCAAGCTGCCTGGAAGAATACGGAAGCTTATGTAAAGGACAAGGTCGCCCGTTATCAGGGGCCGGGGAGAATCGACGCGTATTTGCGGGCGAACTCCGTCCGAAAGTTACAGATCGGGGCGGGGGAGAACAATAAGCCCGGATGGCTAAATACGGATATTGAGCCCGTGCGGGATCAGGCATTTCTGGATGCGACGGATCGCTTTCCGATGCCCGACGGCTCGATCCATTACATTTACCATGAGCATCTGATCGAGCATATTTCCTATCAGCAAGGGTTGGCGATGTTGAAGGAAAGCTACCGGGTGCTGGCGCCCGGCGGGAAAATGCGGGTAGCGACGCCGAATTTGCGGAAGTTTATTGGGCTGTTTCAGGAAGCGAAATCACCGCAGGAACAGAATTACATCGTGGAAAAGATGGCGTGGCATGAGTGGCCGGTGACGCCGGATCCGGAGTGCTATATCCTGAATCAGCAACTCCGCGAATGGGGTCACCGTTTCGTTTATACGCCAAAGTTGTTGCGCTCGAGTTTGGAGGCCGCGGGCTTCCAAAACATCACGGAATTATCCGCCGGAGAGAGTTCGGACGCGGTATTCCGCGGCATTGAATTGCGCGCATTTTCGAGCGTCCGGGACATCAACAAATTTGAGACTCTGGTGTTTGAAGCGGTGCGTCCGGTGACGCCGGCGCCGGTATCAACGGCGATGAGTAAGTAGTAAACACTCTATCGAAGGCGAGTCGTTGTGCCGATAGACGCGGGATGACAAAGAATCCTCCTTCCCGTTCAAGGCTGTTTGACGTCATGTCCCGGCTGGGGATCACGCTGGCGGCGCTTGGTTTGTTTGGCGTCCTGCGCATGGATATCGTGGGGCCGAAATTGAATGAGTATAAATGCCGGATTCTGTCAGCGAGCAGAATCGACTCCTATCTCAAGGCGAACTCCGTGCGGAAACTGCAGATCGGGGCCGGAGAGAACAATAAGCCGGGCTGGTTGAATACGGATATTGAGCCGGTGCGGGATCAGGCCTATTTGGACGCAACGGAACGCTTTCCGCTGCCCGACGGCTCGATTCATTACATCTATCATGAGCACCTGATCGAACATATTTCGTATCAGCAAGGACAGGCGATGCTGAAGGAAAGCTACCGGGTGTTGGCGCCGGGCGGGAAAATGCGGGTAGCGACGCCGAATCTGAGGAAATTTGTCGGACTCTTCCAGGAAACGAAATCCCCGCAGGAACAGAATTACATCGTGGAGAAGATGGCGTGGCACCAATGGCCTGTGACTCCCGATCCAGAGTGCTACATTCTGAATCAGCAGCTACGGGAATGGGGCCACCGGTTCGTTTATACGCCCAAATTGCTGAGAGCCAGTCTGGAAGCGGCGGGTTTCCAGGACGTCAAAGAGTTATCCGCCGGAGAGAGTTCCGATGCCGTGTTCCGAAGTATCGAATTACGAGCATTTTCGAGCGTACAAGATGTTAATAAATTTGAATCGCTAGTGTTTGAGGCGGTTCGCCCGGCGACGCCGGCGACTGTAGCGGCGGCGATGAACAAGTAGCATACCGCCCTATCGAATGCAGGCGGATGTGCCGATAGTCGGGTGATGACAGAGAATTCTCCCACCCGCTCGAGGCTGTTTAATATACTGGCTCGCCTCGGAATCACATTAGCCGCGCTGGGTTTGTTTTGCGTCCTGCGTTTCGATATTGTGGCGCCAAAGGTGAATCTGTTCAAAGCGCAGATTCTATCGCCGAGCAGAATTGACGCCTACATGAAAGCGAATTCCGTCCGGAAGCTGCAGATCGGCGCCGGTCCCAGCCAAAAGCCGGGTTGGTTGAATACAGATATTGAGCCGGTTCGTGAACAAGTGTATCTGGATGCGACCGAACGATTCCCGTTGCCGGATAGTTCGATGCACTATGTCTACAGCGAGCATGTCATTGAGCACATCTCCTACGAGCAAGGGCAGGGAATGCTGCGAGAGAGTTACCGCGTTCTGGCTCCCGGCGGAAAGGTTCGCGTCGCGACGCCGAATTTGAAGCAGTTCATCGGGCTGTTTCAGGAAGCCAAAACAGCGGAGATGCAAAACTACACGCTCGAAAAACTGCGATGGCACGAATGGCCGGCCACACCCGATCCGGAGTGCTACATCCTCAATCAGGAACTTCGGGAATGGGGCCATCGATTTGTCTATACGCCAAAAATGCTCCGTGCCAGTTTGGAAGCAGCCGGCTTCCAGAACATAAGAGAGTTAGCCGCGGGAGAGACTGACGACCCTGTCTTCCGCAGCGTTGAGATGCGTGCGTTTGAAGACGTCCGCGATGTCAACCGGTTTGAGACGCTGGTGTTTGAAGCGGTGCGTCCGTCAGCCCCGGCCGTCGCGGCCCTGAATAAGTGACAGATTTTTGAAGCCCGCCCCAGCGGCGAATGCCGAAATGAGGCGGGTTCCCGGGACAGATGGTGACGCAATAGCTAAAAACTAAACCGCGCCGCAATCTGTAGAATGCGGGGGCAAAGGTATTGGTCGGCGCCAGAGTCCTTCGCCGGACGTGCTCAAAGTGCGGACGAGGCCGCGCCGCTGTTGGTAACAGTCAATTTTGCGCCGTTGATGACAGCGCCGGAAGGATCGGTGACGGTTCCGTTCAGTGACGCGCAGCCCACTTCGGACTGCGCGAATACAACGGAACTAAGGGAAATAGCGAGGGAAAGTCTACTCCAGAGGTTCAGCTCCATCGTATTCGATTTTGTTCGCAGTTTCCTGGCAACCGATTGGCCTTCCATTTGCACCAATCGCTGCATGGGGACTATTCCGGCTCCGAAACAGGTAAAATCTACTCGGGGCACGATAGAGATACATCCCTATGTGCAAGGGCGGCTCCGCGCGCTGCCCCGCCACGACGAATCCGCGGGAATCCTGCTTGGGACTTCGGAAAACGGCGTGACGCGGGTCACCGGGTTCAAGCGGGTAACGCCAAGCGGGTTGCGTCAGGCGGCATTCGACGCGGGTCCCGCGCTGGCCGGATTCTACCGGTTGCAGACTTCCAATGCGCCTACGCTGCTTCCCGCGGAGGAAGAACTCTGGCGGCAAATTGAGCCGGAGGGGCGTAGCCTATTTTTGCTGGTGAAAGCCGTCAGCGGCGGTGTCGAAGGGACCGTATTGACGCGGGAAGATAGCGGCCCTCCGGCGGCGGAGCGGATCTCGCTCGATGGCGAGTTTATGGAGCGTCGAAGGGCGGTTGTACCCCAGGACGTTCTGCGGATCCGGTTGTCGCGGCCAACAGTGCCGAGGCGCATCGTTTTGTACACGGCTCTAGGGCTAGTGCTCGCGACCGGATTCTTCCTGGGATGGCCGTCAAAGCCGCTGCCTGTTTTGTCGCTCGCGGTCGAGTCCCGAGTCGGCGAGCTGACTGCGATCTGGGAGCAAAAAAATGCTCCAGATGCGCAACTCCAACTCGCTACGCTATCCGTGATGGACGGGAAGGACGAGCAGAGTATGGACCTGACGCGAAACTACACACCGCGAGGCCGTATTACGGTGCGGCCCCGATCGCGCGATGTCGTCTTCACTTTGCGAGTACAGTACGCGGGCGAACCGGTGTTGTCCCGCGGCGCGACGTATCTCGGTTTTGTTCCTGTACCAATCGCTGGGCCCACCGCCCGCCCGGACGCCGAACTCTCCACATTGCGGAAGGAGAACAAGGAACTGAGGGAAGCGATCGCGGCCCTCAAGAAGCATATATTTTGAATGAGTCTTATCGCCTTTCCAGCCGTGCTGCCCGCACGTGATATAAACGCATCGTGACCTTTCTCCGTTTTTTCATTCCGCTGGTGAGTATTGCCGCCTTCGGCGCCGACGATTCGGTCATATGGAAATTCGATAATCTCACCAACATCGGAGGTCACGCGGTGACTGTACTTGGCTCGCCGAAGGTAATCGACACGCCCCAAGGAAAGGCGATTCAATTCAACGGCGTCGACGATGCGCTGTTCCTGGAAGTCCATCCGCTTGCCGGCGCGGGAGCTTTCACATGGGAGGTGATCTTCCGCCCGGACAGTGACGGCCCAGCGGCGCAGCGCTTCTTTCACATGCAGGAAAATGGCTCGCAGCATCGCTATCTGTTCGAGACCCGAATTATTGATAAACAGTGGGCGCTCGACAGCTTTGCCGCGTCGGCGGCGGGTTCGCGCGCGTTAATGGATACGAAACTCCTGCACCCGGCTGACAGGTGGCATCACGTCGCAGCAGTCTACGACGGCAAAGAGTACCGTAACTACGTCAATGGAAAGCTGCAGGTCGCGGCGCCGGCCACGCTCTCCCCGCAAGGCGCCGGGCGCACCTCGGTCGGCGTGCGTATAAACAAAGTGGATTACTTCAAGGGAGCCATCCGTCTTTCGCGCATGACCCGGCGTGCGTTGACGCCGGCAGAATTTCTCGCGGCGCCATAGCGCACCCATAAACGCTGAACGGGCTCGACCGCCGGAGGTTCGGCCCGAGCCCGTTCAGGGGTAATTAGATTAACGAGCGGCCAAAAGAGCCCGGAGATGGCGAGCCCGTTCCGGCGAGCGAAGTTGGCGCAGTGCTTTGGCTTCGATTTGCCGGATCCGCTCGCGGGTGACGTCAAACTCCTGGCCAATCTCTTCCAGCGTGTGTTCCCTGTCGCAACCGATGCCAAACCGCATCCGAATCACTTTTTCTTCTTTCGGGGAAAGCGTTTTAAGAATGTTCGCGGTTTCATCACGAACGTTTGATTCGATGACGGCGTCCACCGGCGAACCCACCCAACGATCTTCGATCAAATCACCCAAAGCCGATTCTCCGTCACGCCCGACTGGCGTTTCCAGCGAAACCGGATCGCGCGAAATCGTCTTCAACTTTTGGACTTTTTCCACCGGAATATCCATCCGGCGGCTAATCTCTTCGTTGGTTGGCTGCCGTCCAAGCTCTTTTTCCAGTTCCCGTGTTGCCCGTAGGAACTTGTTCATGGACTCGTTCATGTGGACAGGAATGCGGATGGTACGCGATTGATCGGCAATCGCGCGGGTGATCGCTTGGCGAATCCACCAGGTAGCGTAGGTCGAGAACTTATAGCCGCGGCGGTATTCGAACTTGTCGGCCGCGCGCATCAGGCCGATGTTGCCTTCCTGGATCAGGTCCAGCAAGTGCAGGCCGCGGTTGACGTATTTTTTGGCGACGGACACGACCAGACGCAAGTTCGCCTCAACCAGGTCTTTCTTCGCCTTCTCAGCTTCCACTTCGCCGTGGCGGATTACCGTGATGGTGTGCCGCAGCTGAACCAATGAGGCGCCGGCGAATTCCTGCTTCTTCTTGACTTCCTTTTTCAGTTCGCGGACCCGCATAACGTTCTGCGGATCTTTGCGCGCTTCCAGTTTGTGGAGTTCTGAATCGAGATGGGTGATCTCTTCCACCGTGCGCTCAATCTCTTTGGCGAATTCGCGCCATCGGCTCGGGAGGAATGGCGTACTGCGAATCGCGACGCTCATCTCCACCTGTGCCCGGGCGGCCTTGTAGTAGATTTTACGGTAGGCCTTCCGAATAACCGGATTCTTTTCCGACGCCTTCGGCGGCGTGGCTTCCAGGAATTTCTCGAGCGACAACATCTGCTTCCGGTGAAGCGAGCCAAGGTTTAGAACCCGTTCCGTGAGCTCCTTGCGCATCTTAGCTTCCGCCGGAGTGCCTTCTTCCACGTCGCCCAGATCCACCAGATTGTCCAGATCCATCTCGGAACGTTTCAAAAGTTCGGTAAATTCAATAACACGGTTCTGTACGACCGCCGACCGGCTGATCGCCTTCATCATCCGCAGTTTTCCGCGCTCCATCCGTCGCGCAAGATTTACTTCACCTTCCCGCGTCAACAGCGGGACGGCGCCCATTTCGCGCAGGTAGACGCGAACCGGGTCGTCCGTGTAGATGGACTCTTCCTGTTGCTGCGCGGCCTGAAAGTCTTCCCCGTCGTGAACCTCTTCCGGATGGAAGAAGTTTGTTTCTTCGTCAAAAGGTAGACCTAGTGGCTCGGTTGAGTCGCCAAGGTACTGATCGTCAAAATGATCCATTCATCCCACTTCTCCGCCGTTGGGACGGAATAAGCTCGCTGCGTTGTGGTGTTCGGGCGATGGGGCTACTGGCCCGGCAGGCACGCGAATCTCGACCCCTCTGTGCAAGGAGCGCCAAGACTGAGTATAGCATCCAACCGCCTGAAAGTTAAAGAACGATTTCGTTCCTACTCCTTCTGATGCTAAATGCGTGAAATGGTTACGGAAATTAGCATCAACTTGCAAGTGGTGGCGTTACCTTCAATAGCATTACTATGCATGTAGTTTGTGATTTCAACGTGCATCCCCGCGGCGAGTCCTCAATAACGTCTGCAACTCGCTCAAGAATGCTTCTTCATCTTGGAAGTCCCGATAAACCGAAGCAAATCGTACATACGCGATCTTGTCCAGCACTTTAAGCTCCTCCATCAAAATCTCTCCTACATCTGTAGTAGATAGCTCTCGTTCGGAATTATCAGCCAAACGCGCCTCAACCTTATCCACAATTGCCGCCAGCTTGGCAATCGAAATCGGGCGCTTCTCACAAGCCTTCAACAGACCATTCAGGATCTTCTGGCGCTCAAACTTCTCACGCCGCCCGTCCTTCTTCACCACCATATAGGGAATCTCGTCGATCTTTTCGTACGTAGTGAACCGGCGATCACAGGCAATACACTGCCGCCGGCGGCGGATCGCGTCACCCTCCTTGCTCTCTCTCGAGTCGATGACTTTGTCTTCCTGGTGCGAGCAAAATGGGCATTTCATGGTTACGTTTCCCGATCCTGCAAATCATGGCTGATCTGCCGCAAATTACGCCATCGCAGACCCTCGGAGGCGGCCAGTCCAACGCCAATTGGCAGGATACTGACCCATGTTACCAGCCAGTTAGCCACGGCAATTCCCGCCGCTTCAGCCGCGCTGAGTCCGAAAAGTTGTGACAATACCACCGTTCCGGCTATTTGCACACCGCCCCCGATTCCCGGAATCTGGATGATGCTTCCAATCGCCACAAACCCCAAATATACGATCGTATCCATATTGCTCATGTGCGCGGTGGCCGGAAAGGCCCGGAAAAAACAAATGGTCCCGCCGCTGATAATCAGCCACTCAATGGCCGTAATTCCAAGTAAACCAAGGACATCGGAAGTTTTCCGGCAGCACGCCATCCCGCTCGTGAAAGAAGCGGCCAGCCCTTTCGTCCGCGAGAGCCACGGCTCCGGCAGAACAGACATGGCGTCCGTCAACCGGCCTGTCACGACCTCTTTGGATTTTCCCGCGAAGAAGAGGATCACCAGGCACGCCGTCGCCAAAACCGCGACCAATGCTCCGCCGACGTTCAGAATCCATGCAATTCCCGCTGAAATGTCGCGTCCAACCGGGTCAAAAGCGTACAAACCGAATCCAAAAAGCGCCAAAACGGCCAACAGATCGAATATCCTCTCCAGAAACCAGGTCGCCATCTGGGAAGAAAAAGGAACACCTTCGGACCGCGCTATGAGCCACGGGCGAACCAATTCCCCAGGCCGTCCCAGTAGGATGACCGACGTGAAGCCAATTGCCGTCGCTTTGAAAATACGCCAAGCCTGAGCTTCCGGCGCCAAAGGCCGGATCATCATCTGCCAGCGTAGTACTCTGGCTAGGTAGGTCCCAAGAACCAGAGTCGCCGACAGGCTCATCCAGCCCCAATGAATGCTCCGGTAGATCGCTCCGAACGCATTCCAATCAAAGGACTTAAACTTTTGCCAGCTCCCGATCGCGAGCGCCGCCAAGAGGATTACGATGACGATCGGCAGCCATCTTCGCACACGGGAGACAGTTTCAGAAGACAGAAAAGAACTCACAAGTCTCAAGCGTACCGGGTTCGGGCCGCAATAAACTACAAAACGGTAGCCAAGCCCTTCAATTCGTGCGAACTTATTATGGCAGATCCTCGTAACTAGTTCTGAACGCGTACTCAGCTCACGCGGGGAAAAGTGAGCAGCGAGACGCGTCAGGAAGGAGACCGAGGACGTGATGGCATTGGCAGCAGTAGCAGAGATCCAGAAATTCGGGGAAACCCAGAACTTGGGAACAGGCGTGATGCCGGTTTGGGGAATACCTCAAACTGCCCGCCTCGGGAGCCGGCGTTTGGAACCAACTTTCGACCTCGACATACAACTGGTGGAGCGGTGCCTCTCCGGGGACGAGGGCGCGTGGGAAGACCTCGTTAAGACCCACACCAGACGGGTCTATTCCATCTGCTATCGCTTTGTAGGCAAGGACTCCGAAGCCCAGGACCTGACTCAGGACCTATTTCTCCGGTTATTCCGGACGCTCGCATCGTTCCGCGCCGGCCAAGGGTCTTTCACGGTGTGGTTGTCGCGGATGACACGTAATTTGCTCATCGACAATTACCGCCGGACCCGTCAGGAACGCATCACCGACTCTATTGAAGAACAACTGCCGATGCTGGAAGAGCGCTCCATCGGGGCAGGGAGCCGGGCCGATGGTCTGCTGGCGGGCCGGGAAGCGTCAGAACTCGTCCAAAGTGCGCTGCAGCGCCTGTCTCCCGAACTCCGGGAAACAGTCATTTTGCGCGACCTGGAAGAAATGGATTATAAAGAGATTGCGGAAACATTGGGAGTGCCGGAGGGAACGGTGAAGTCGCGGCTCAATCGCGGGCGCGCCGAACTGGCTCGCATCCTCCGGAAGTATCAGGTAGCGTTATAAAGCCATGACTTGCAACTGTGCGGAATTCGAAATCCTACTTTGCGACGCTGTCGACGGAACCCTCCGCGGCGAGCAGCAAAAGGCCTTTGACGTTCACCGCCAGTCGTGTGCTTCGTGCGATGAACTCGCTGTCGATGTCCTTGGTGTTAGCGCATTCATGGGCCGAGTGGCTGAAGTCGAGCCGCCGAAAGAGCTCCTCACGCGTATCCTATTCGAGACGGCCGGCCGTAAAGCGGGCAAAGCCGCTAGCGGCATAAGCGCCGGCTGGCAGGGTACGATAAAACGATTTTTCCAGCCGATCCTGAAGCCCCGCCTGGCGATGGGCATGCTGATGACGATTCTCTCGATCTCCATGCTGGCCCAAGCCTTTGGCCTGGAGGTTCGTCCGCTCCGCGCCTCCGATCTGGAGCCGGTTCGGATCTGGGCCGGCGTAGAGGACAGTGCGCACCGCCATTGGTCGCGGATGGTGAAGTACTACGAAAACATTCGCGTTGTGTATGAAATTCAGTCCCGGCTCAAGGAGTGGGCCGATCAGGAAGAGCAGGACAGGCAGACGCAGCAGAGGGACCCCGCTGCATCTCCCAAAACCAACACCGTAACGACACCGCCACCAGGCCGTTAGAGCCCGGGCCGGAGCCAATTCTACTTTTTTAGGGGAGTTCGTCATGGAACAAACTGGAAATATCCAGCCGGCATACTGCCGCATTTGCGGGAAGGCATTGGCCCCCGAAGAACAACAGCACGCGCTTGGCACCGTTTACTGCTCGGAGCACGTGCCCGCGTCTGCGCCGCCGCCTAACGCGCCGCCGTTCAACTCACCCTGGACAGCCGCCCCCAGCGCGCCCCCGCCTATGCCGGGTCCCAACGCCCCCGGCGCGCCCTCGCCCGGCCTTGCGTTCATTCTTGGCCTAATCCCCGGCGTCGGCGCGATTTACAACGCGCAATACGCCAAGGGCCTCATCCACGTCGTAATCTTCGGCTCGTTGATCAGTATTGCCAACGCCGATTCCATTGGCGACATGCAGCCGCTATTCGGCATGCTCTGCCCGGCCTGGATCTTCTACATGGCGTTTGAGGCTTACCACACCGCCAGGAAACGTGCCGAAGGGTTGCCAGTCGAAGAGTTCTCCAGTGTGATTCCGGTCCGCTCCGATGGGCCTCCCGTTGGTCCGGCCGTCATGATCGGCCTGGGCATCATCTTCCTCCTCAACAACCTCGGCCTGCTGCGTTTCTCGCAGATCTTCCGGTTCTGGCCAGTCGCGCTCATCGGCCTTGGAATCTACCTGTTGCTGGAGCGCACGCGTTCCTCATCCAGCGCGCCGGAGGCTACCCGTGAACAGTAACTCATTGCTGCTCCGCGCGCTCCGCGGACCACTCACGCTCATCCTGATCGGCATCCTCTTCGTTATCGACCACAACGGCGCCATCAGCTTCACCAAGACCTGGCCGATTATCATCATCTTTCTTGGCGTCGTCCGCCTCGGCGAGCGCGCCTTACTCACTGAACACGCTCCGCCCCCGCCCAATATCCAAGGAGGTTCGCTATGAGACGCTCATCCGTTGTCGGCCCCCTGATCCTAATCGTGATCGGCGCCGTTTTTCTGATGCGCAACTTCATCCCGGACTTCCGTGTCCTGGACATCCTTAGCGACTACTGGCCATGGCTCCTCATCGGCTGGGGCACCCTCCGCGTGGTGGAAATTCTGAACTGGCATCGTAACGGCCAACTCGCTTCCCGCGGCGGAATGAATGGGGGGGAATGGGCGTTGGTGATCTTCATCTGCCTCTTCGGAAGCGGTATGTACGCCGCCCGCAACGCCAATCTCTTCCGCGCCAATGGCATCAACCTGCCGAGTTGGGACATCCTTGGGGAACGATTTGACTTCGCTGTTTCCGGCACCCAGACCGCTGTGGGTAAGGCGCCGCGGATCGTCATCGAAAACGCCCGCGGCGACACGCGCATCATGGGCGTCGACACGGAAGAGGTCCGCGTCACCGGCACCAAAACCATTCGGGCGATGACCCGCGACGATGCCAACAAAGAAGACAAGTCCACCGCTTTTGAAATCGTTAAAGCAGGCGACCAGATCATCATTCGCACGAATCTCGAAAGGGCATCCAACTCTCGGCAAGCTCATGCCGATCTCGAAATCACCGTGCCCAAAGGCGCGACGATCGAAGCCCGCAACGGCAAGTACGGCGACTACGACATCGAGAATATCGACGGCGCCATTGAAGTCAACAGCGACAACGCCGGTGTCCGTTTGAACAACATCGGCGCCGATGTTCGCATCGACTTGCGACGTAGCGATATGGTTCGTGTCGTCAACGCTAAGGGAAATGTCGACATCAAAGGCCGCGGCCAGAATGTCGAACTGGAAAATATTGCCGGTGTGGCTACCGTCAGCGGCCAATATTCAGGCGAAATGAAGTTTCGCAACCTCGCCAAACCATTCCGGTTCGAAAGCCAGAACTCCAGCCTGCGCGTCGAGCGCATCGAGGGCGAAGTCGAACTTGTTCACGGTCGCCTGACCGGCCGCCGTCTGATCGGCCCGATCCAAATCACCAGCAAATCGAAGGACATCGAACTCTCCGACTTCACCAGCACTCTCGAAATCGATGTGGAGCGCGGCGATATTCAACTCCGGCCCACCCGGCTGCCGTTGTCGAAAATCTACGCTCGTACTCGCTCCGGCAAAGCGGAATTAATCCTGCCAACGGGCGCCAAGCTCGATTTGAAGGCGGAAGTGAAGAAGGGACAGATTGAAAACGATTTTGGCGATCCCTTCCGGGTCCGCGAAGATGGGCGTGCCGCCACGCTCTCGGGTACCATCGGCGGCGGCCCTGAGGTGAAGATTGAAGTCGATCGCGGCGATATTGAGATTCGCAAATGGACCAATGAAGACGCACCAATGCCGCCGCCACCGCCCGCGTCACCGGTTGCGCCGAAGACTCCTCTCGAAGTTACCAAGCAATAGGGCGGGACTACCCCGCCTTATTCTTCTCGACCAGCAGAATCCGAATGTCCATAACATTCGTCCGCGTCGGCCCGGTTTTTAACAGATCTCCGGCGGCGTCCAGAAACCGGTAGCTGTCGTTATTGGCAAGGTCTGCCCGCACTATTCTGCCCTTTGCCGCCGCCCGCTTTATCGTCCCCGCGTCCGCCAGTCCGCCGGCCGCGTCAGTGGGGCCGTCCGTGCCATCGGTTCCGGCCGAGAGAGCGACAATTCCGGGCACACCCTCCAGTTCCATCCCCGCCACTAAGGCAAATTCCTGGTTCCGGCCGCCCATTCCATCCCCCTGTAGTGTTACGGTAGTTTCCCCGCCCGACAAGATACACGCCGGCGGCGAAACCGGTCGCCCGGCGCGCTGCGCTTCCTTCGCGATTTGCACATGCATCCGGGCCACGTCTCGCGTCTCGCCTTCGATTGTGGTCGAGAGCACCAGCGGACGGTATCCCAGGGATTTCGCCTTTTGTGCGGCAGCATTCACCGACAATGCATTGCTGCCGATAATCACGTTCCGCACCCGATCAAACACTGCATCGCCCGGTTTCGGTGTCTCAACCCTCGGCACAGGCCGCGGCAAGGTCAACTTGAATCTGGCCAGGATCTCATCGACATCCGCCCAAGTGGTAGGATCCGGCGCCGTCGGACCGCTTCCGATCGTCGACAAATCGTCCCCAATCACATCGCTTAATATCAGTGTCAGTACTTGTGCCGGCGCCGCCGCGCGGGCCAACTGCCCGCCCTTAATCCCGGAGAGGTGTTTCCGCACACAATTCATCTCATGGATATTCGCCCCGGCCGCCAGCATCTGGCGCGTCAATCCCTGTTTCTCCGCCAGCGTAAATCCGGCCACCGGCAGCGGCATCAGCGCTGAAGCCCCGCCGCTGATCAGGCAGATCACGAGGTCCTCCGCCTCTGCCCTCTCCGCCAACGCCGAAATTTCCAACGCCGCGTCCACCCCCCTCTGGTCCGGCACCGGGTGCGCCGATTCCCGCAAAACCACGCGGCGCAGCGGCAGAGTGTGCCCATCCTTCACAACCACGCAACTGGCCGTGATCCGCTTGCCCAAGAGCTTCTCCACGGCTTTCGCCATCGGCGCGCAGGCCTTTCCCGCGCCCACCACATAAATGTTTCGGATCTTGCCCAGCCGGTACTTTCCTCCGCCGGCCTGCAATACCCCATCCACACACCGGACATGGCGCAACAGCGCGTCTTCCGGATCCGCCGCCCGCAATGCCGCCTTGCATATCGCCAACGCGTCTCTTCGAAGGTTCATCGTACCGCCTCCACTATCGCCTGCACCGCCTCGTCCAGATTATCGGAGAGGATTGGAATTCGAACATCGGCCAACGAATAGTCCGGGATCCGTTTCTCAAACAGGGCGCGGAACTGTACCGGTTCCTTTGCCAACGGCCGGTGCGAGAAACCGCCCACTCGCCGCAACGCGGTTTCGAAAGGACAATCCAGCCAAACGCTTGTCCCCGCGCTCAAAAGAAGTTCCCTGTTTCGCGAAAACGTGAACGCGCCGCCCCCGAGCGCCAGTACCAGCGCTTCTCCGCGCCTGACGCGTGCCGACAAGGCGGCATGCTCGGCATCGCGGAATGCGGCTTCGCCGTCCGTTGAAAAGATATCCCCGATCGGCCGCCCGTCCGCGGCTTCAATATCGTCATCCAGATCGGCAAACGGCAATGAAAGCCTGTCCGCCAAGCGCCGCCCGATTGTCGATTTACCGCTACCCATAAATCCGACCAGAAAAATCGCGTCACTCATCGCCGGCCGACTCCATCATCGCGCGCAATCGCCCGTCAACGACACCGGGAGCCAACCGGGACGCCGCCACCAGCGCCCACCCCAGTGATGGCGTCAAGACCGTCCGTGCATCCCGTTCAATGCCGTCCGCCAGCGCGCGCGCCACGGCTTCGGCGGTTGATGCGAATCGCTTGCTGGCCGAAAGCTTGGCCGGCGGCCGTCCTCCCAGAACCGCGGCCTGGAAGTTTGACTTCACGTATCCCGGGCATACCAACATCGCTTTCACTCCGGTTGCCGACAGTTCCATCCGCAATCCCCGTGTGAACGCCTCCAGCGCCGCTTTCGACGCCGAGTATAAAGTGAACCACGGCAGCGGTACCTTGCTGGCGATAGACGCGACATTGACCACCATTCCGCTTCTGCGCTCCACCATTGGCGGGACCAGTCGCTGCGCCAAGTCCACCGCTCCAAACAGGTTCACTTCAAACATGTGCCTCATATCGTTCATTGCTGTTTGCCACGAAGGCGCATATACGCCTACGCCCGCGTTGTTGATCAATATATCAATCCGGCCCAACGCGGCTAGCGCTTTCTCAACGGCGCGCTCCCGTTCGTCAGGAACCGCGAGATCCGCCGAAATCGAAACCGCGACGCCCGTTGCCTCACGCCGCGAAACCGCCGCGACGCGCGCCCCGCGCCTCGTTAACTCCACGGCCAGCGACGCGCCGATCCCGCTCGAAGCGCCGGTGAGAAATATGTTGCTGCCTTCTATGCGCAAGCGAAGGGATAATGGTAGCATGCCGGACGCACTGCTGCCGCTGTTCCCGTTAGGCCTGGTCCTCTTTCCCCGCACCGGCCTCCCGTTGCACATCTTCGAAGAGCGATACAAGCTCATGATGAACGAGGTGCTCGAGAATTCGCGGGAATTTGGCGTTGTGCTGACGCTCGAACAAGGCATCGCCTCTATCGGCTGCACGGCGCGGATCGACAACGTGGCCAAATCCTACGACGACGGCCGCTTGGACCTGGAGACCACTGGCTACCGCCGGTTTGAAATTGCCGAACTGAACGAGGAGCGGCCCTTTCTCTCCGGCGAAGTCTCATTCTTCGACGACGACTTTGACCCCGCACCGGCCCCCGACTCGCTCGTTCTTAAAGCCATCGCCGGCTACTACGCCATGCGCGCGCTCAAGAGTGGCGAGTCGCTGCCGGAGCCGCGTTTGAACGACGCTCAACTGAGTTTTCAGCTCGCCCAGGCCGTCTTCGACGTTCACGTCCGCCAAACGATTTTGATGTCACGCAGCGAAGCTGAACGGTTGAAACGCCTCGCCGAACACTTTCCTCTGACTGCTGCCCGCGAGCGCCGTAAGGAACATTTCCGAACCCTTGCCCCCCGCAACGGCCACGCCCGTCTCTTACCCGGTTCATGACCCGTCAACACCTGATCATCGACGCCGACGATACACTTTGGGAGAACAACATCTTCTTCGAAAAGGCGTTCGACGAGTTCGTCGATTTTCTCGATCATTCCCAACTGTCGCCTCCCCAGGTTCGCGATGTACTCGACGCGATTGAAGCCGTCAATGCAAAGATCCACGGCTATGGCTCAAAGAACTTCGGCCGTAATTTGGTGCAGACTTACCAGAAGCTTGCGCAACGCCCGATCGGTGACGCGGACCTCGCGGCGGTCGTCGCCTTCGCCGGCCGCATCCTCGACCACCCCATCATCCTGCGCCCCGGCGTCGATGGCACTCTCGGCTACCTGCGCCAGAGGCACGAACTGACGTTATTCACCAAAGGAAATCCCGACGAGCAGCGAATGAAGATCGATCGCTCCGGACTGGCGCCATTCTTTCACCACGCGGAAATCGTGAAGGAGAAGGACGTGGCGGCATATTTGAACCTTGGCGCTTCCAGGCGCTTTCACGCGCCGCATACATGGATGATTGGGAACTCGCCAAAGAGTGATGTGAACCCTGCGCTCGCCGCCGGTTACAATGCGGTTTTTCTCCCCCATCCCCGGACTTGGATCCTTGAGCACGAGGAACTCGCCCAGCCCTCCGGCCCCGCGAAGCTAATCGTCCTCGAATCTTTCAATGAGCTAAGCGAACATTTCTAAGCCATTCGCGCTATCACTGATGTGGAGCGCGGCTGTCTGTCCGGCAAGTCTGTTAGACTCGCTCTCGTATCTCTAAGGAGTTTGAAATGAATCCATCCGTTCAGCGGCCCAGCACGGCCTTCATCGGAGTATCCTGGCTCGCCCTGCTTGTCGGCGCGCTAACCTACAATATCGGGCTCTGGAACGCTACCATGGCGCTCAATGAGAAGGGCTACTATTTCACGATTCTGATGTACGGGCTCTTCGCGGCCGTGTCTTTGCAGAAAGCCGTTCGCGACAGGCTCGAAGGCATTTCGGTTACCGCGTTGTATTTTGGTCTCTGCTGGATTTCAGTCATGCTTTGCCTCCTGCTCCTCACCGTCGGCCTGTGGAACTCGACGCTGATCCCCAGTGAAAAAGGCTTCTACGCGATGTCTTATCTGTTGAGCCTCTTCGGCGCCGTTGCCGTGCAGAAGAACGTACGCGATGTGGCTCTGGTTCCAGCTCTGCCCCGCCTTCCGGGCGAGTAGCCGCGAAAGCCGCACCGCAACTTCAAAGTCCGCGGCACAAGCCGTTCCACCCGCCGGGCACGTGTATCATCGACCCGCTTTACGCGCCAGAGGTAATTCCCGTCTCCGGCAAGGCCCCAAATTCCCGTTCGCAACCGACTGCCCGCACCGAGGCGGCGCCTCCGTCCCGTTATTCAAATCCCACGCGACCCGTTCAACCCGGCTTGGCCGTTGCAACCCAACGCCCATCCTCGCCGCCCGGAGCCATGGATCGTCTGTTGGTAGATGTGTTTGTCGAAGCCTTCGACACGACGCCAGCCCGGATTGTGCTGGATCTGGATGCTTGCGACGAACGGTTGCGGAATCCGGAGCCGCAGGTAATCTTCTTCCCATTCAAGGACAACGCATCTCGCGCATCACCTACGCGATCGCGTCGCGAATCAGTTCACCGCCCGTATCGGTCAATCGCATATTGCGGCCCGCGTGATAGTACATCAATCGCATGTCATTCAGGCCTTGCAAGTTGTGTCATTGAGTAAGTGCTCATGGTGTCGATCAAATTCGACCGCCCAAAACTCGACGAAGCCCGGCCCTCTGAGTTCCCGCCCGCGTCCGTACCATCAACAGAAAAAGCGACCCCATTATTTCCAGCGCCGTTCATGCGCACACTGTAGCCTGTGGAAACGACGCCCGTTCCGAGGCTCAGCAAATTGGAAAACTTCCGGCGTGCCAACGGCCTTCGGCACTCGCGAGAAATGACCCGGGTATGCTCACGGAGAGTGACCCACCGGCCCGGCGGGGCCGGGGATGATAATACCTTGCCCATCAGTGGTTTGTCGGCGCGGACTCGGTTCCGGGGG
>Ga0105046_10006982_pt1 | contig 17834 bp, 12 predicted proteins | sample MAT03_FD_78385 | JGI IMG/M metagenome (GOLD analysis project Ga0105046, IMG submission 78385) | Freshwater microbial communities from Lake Fryxell liftoff mats and glacier meltwater in Antarctica - MAT-03 (megahit assembly) | ecosystem: Environmental > Aquatic > Freshwater > Ice > Liftoff...
CGCCTGCGGCGTGGTGACGGCAGCGTTCTTGCCGGGTTTGGGTGCAATGATGACCAGGGATGGCGCGGCGGTCGCATCGCCGCCGCCGCCGCCACCGATCGTCAGCGGAATCGGCACGCTCTTTGGGCCTTCGACGCTGTCGCCATTGACCGTAGCGATGCGATAGGTGTGCGCGCCAGCCGCGACTCCGCGATCATTCCAGATGGCGGGGAAGGGCCAGCCGGCGGGCGTGTTCGGGAACGGCGGTGATGGCATCACCTCGTCACCGAAGCCGCCCCATTGAAAGAATCCTCCGCCGACGTTGTTGGTGCCGGCCGAGCCGCCGAGGGTTCCGACCTCCTGCTCGTCACGGTAGATGACGAAGTGTTTGATGCCGCTTTCCAGATCAGCGCGTGCGTGGCGAAGGTTCCGGCGTCGCCGAGCCAGCCCTTGGCAGGATCGAGCGGCAACAGGCCGCATTTCTCCGCGTCGCCAGTGAGTTTCTCGGGTAGGCGCAGCGCCAGCGCAGCGTCGAAGAACGGAATCGCGAGCACCCGCAGGTCGGCGCAGTCGTGCCAAGTGTCGATGTCTTTGGCAAAGGCCCACAACGCGCCGCTGGTGCGACCGCTGGTCCATACTTTGAGCATGTCGGATCCGATGTCGTTGGTGCCGTGCACCAGCAACATCGGGATGCCGTGAATCTGCGCGCCATGATCGCGTCCACCGGAGCGTGCCACCACCGCGATAGTGCGGCTGGGATGTTGGGCGCTTATCGCCATCACCCAGTCACCGCCGCCGATAACCCGTATTCTTCCCGACCTAACGGCCTTTACGCGAAATCCCGGTTAGGTCGCCCCGACTTCGGGGTAGTTTCCTACAACCATGTCGGAAGATCCTTGGAGCGCAGCGCTGATCGAGCAGAACCGTCGCTGGTTGACTGCCTACTTCCATGTCGGCACCGGCAATCGCACGGTGGCCGAGGACTTGGTGCAGGACACTTTTCACGCGGCGTTGGCCAATCATGCCAGTTTCGACCCCAGCCGTCCACTCGGCGCTTGGCTGCGCGGCATCGCCCGTCATCGGCTGCTAAAATACTACCGCACCACCTCGCGCCAGCCGCTATTCGTCGATGCGGACATGCTCGACGAACTCGACAACGAAGGCGCTGTGGTGGAGAAACAACAAGTCGACCCCGGACGAAATCCACCACGCTTGCGCGCGCTGCGCGATTGCATTGCCAGCATGACTGAACGCGTTCGCCAGATGTTGGAATGGCGCTACCAGGAAGCCGTGTCGTCGAAGGACATTGCCGAGCGCTTGACGATGAAGGCGACAGCCGTCGACATGGCGCTGAGCCGCGCACGCCGAGCGTTGGAGAGCTGCATGCAGCGACGCCTGGGTGGAGTGATCGATGAGTGACGATCGCCTTGCCGACCTTGGCGATCGCTGGCTGAACGGCACTGCCACCGATGATGAGATCGCCGAGCTACGCACCGCCCTGCGTGACGATCCGCGGCGGCTGCGCCGGTTGTTCGCGACGTTGGAATTCGAAGATCTCTTGCAGGAAGCGCTGCACCCGGATGCCGCCGCACCGGCCGGCTGTGAGCGCCCGTCAGCGCGGCTGCGACCGTCGCGACGACGGCGCGCCATCCGCGCCCGCGTGCCGTCCCCCTTCGTCTGGATCGCGCTCTCGGCCGCGGCCCTGCTGATGGTCGTGGTGCTGCTGCGCGTTGGCGGCGGCACTGCATCGCCCAGTCAAACCGTGCCAGCGATCGCCAAGGAACCGCCGGCGATTCCGCGAGGTCTGGAAAAACCTGCTCCCACATCGCCGGTGGCAGCACCAACGTCGCCGCTGGGCGATCACGTACCCGCTGCGGAGGTGATCGCAAAAACCACACCGGCGCCGACACCGTCGACCGCGCCGATCGTGGCAGTGGCTCCCGACACGCCTTCCGCTGCGCAACAAATTCCACCACCAACCAAGGAACCGCTGGTTGCTGAAACCCCGGCACTCACGCCACCAGTGGCGGTGGCGGTGGCGATGCGCGCGCCGAGGCGCCATCAGGAAGAAACCGGCACCCTCAGCGACGGCGCGGCAGCCGGGCTCGCCTACCTGCTGCTGGTGCCCAAGCCATTGCCCGAACGACGCGAACTCGGACTGATCTTGTCCTTCCATGGCAACACTGGCAATCAAAGCCACATCTCGCCGCCCATTCTGTCCAGCCTGGAGAAACACGGCTGGTCTGGTGAGTGGTTGGTGGCGAGCGTCAAATCACGCGGCGACTATTGGGGCGATGCCGACGACCAGGCGGCGCTCGACACCATGAGTTGGTTGCTGCGCACGTATCCCATCGATCCCAGGCGGGTGGTGACCATGGGCGTATCGCAAGGCGGCTGGATGGCGGGCTGGTTCGCTCTGCGTCATCCCGAGCGCATCGCCGGCGCGGCGGTCCTGTGCGCCAGCACGCTCCCGGTGCAAAAGTTGCCGGCGGGCGTCCCGTGGCCGGCGCTGTTCATCGCGCATGGTGGCGCCGATGTCGCCGAGCCGGTGAAGGGCTCGCGTGATACTGTCGAACTCCTGCGCCAAGCCGGTGCGGTGTTCGCCTACCGTGAGCCCGCGGCTGATGATCACCTGGGACTGGTCTACGACGGTGCAATCGGTGAACAGGCCGCCGCCTGGTTGCATGGTCTGCGCCACCTGGCGGTGCCGGCGGAACCTGACGATGAACGATTCGCCGCGCGCTTCCTTCGACGTGACGAGGACGCCCTGTGGCGCAACGCCACGGCGCTCGACGAACTGGTGCGCATCGGCGGCACGCCTGCCGCACGCGCGATGGTTGCTGCTCTGCGTTCACGGACTCCATCCGTGCGCATCGGCGCAGCGACGGTCGCTGGTCGTCTCGGTGGACTCGACGCCGCCCTGGTCGGACCGCTGAGTGGACTGCTGGAGGATACTGACGCCCAAGTTCGCACGGCGGCGATCACCGCCCTGGGGCAGGCCGCGTTCCGCCAGCATGACGCGGCGCTCATCGCCCTGGGACGCTACGCGCTGACGCGCGCCCATCCGCTCGACGAACGCGTCCTGGCCGTCCGCGCCCTGGGCATTCCACGCCTGCTCGACGGCTTCCCCGGCGACCGCGCGCTGGTCGACCTGCTGGTGACGCTGCTCGACGACGCCCAGCCGCCAATGCGCAGCGCGGCCATCGGTGTGCTGGCCGGCATCACCGGCGACGCCAAGGGCTACGACCCGCAACTCGCGCCCAAGGAACAAGCGGACGCGCTGATGCGCTGGCGCCGCTGGTGGACCGAGCGCTGGCCGGCGACGAAATAGGCGAACCGGTGGTCGCCACCGCATACTTGTGCGCGGCGGCAGTGGATGCACGTAAGCATTCGGGAAAGGATTCCGGTCGCTTGGCCATCCAGTGGCATGCTCATATCGCAAGACGCCGACAGTGATCAGTGGTCAGGAAAGCAGATCACTGAGCGGTCCTTGCTGGAATTCCTTGCCCAGGGCCTTGTCGAATTGACCAAAGCTGTCGCGTGGTGCACCGGCGGCGTGCAGCAGCGTGGCGTAGAGGCAACCCATGGTGCGGTGGCCGGTGCGGCCATAGCGCGGGTATTCCAGGTAACGCCCTTTGGTTTTCAGCCGACCACCCAGGTCACCAAGGATCAGCGTCGGCCATTCCCAGCACGTTGCGTGATGGGCATTGGCCGAGTCACTGAGGTAGATGATCGCTGTGTTGTCGAGCATCGTGCCGTTGCCTTCGGGAACCACCTGGAGCTTGGCGGCGAGCTTGGCCATCAGCTCGATATGAAAACGGCGGATGGTCTGCGCCAATTCGTCGCCGCTCTTGCCGTTCTCACCACCGCCGTGGCCGATCTGGTGCTTGTCGATAGAGATGCCGAGGCCCTTGAAGGTGACTTCGAAATAGCGTCCACCGCAGCCGCTGGCGATGGTCAGGACGTTGGTCAGGCCGGCGATCAGCGCGGCGGCGCCGATCTCGACATGGGCATCGAGACGCTCGGTCTCCACCAGCGAGGTATAGCTGGGTCCCGGTTGTGGTGCGTAGCGCTTCAGCAGATCGCTACGTTTGGTGATCTGGTCATGGCGAGCACGCATGACGGCCAGGGAGTTCTCGTAGTTCTCCAGCTTGGCGCGTTCGGGTCCTGCCAGGTGGTGCGACAGCCGTTTCAAGTCGCCGCGCAGAAAATCGAGCACGTTGGCATTCGCGGCGAAGTCGTCCTTGGCGCCATCGGCGATGCTGCCGAACAACGCGTACATGGCCGCGTCCGGCTGGCACATGGTCGGCAGCGCGCGACCGGCATCCCACGCCGAAACGTTCTGCACCAACACTTCGTTCGGATTGTGGGTGATACCCAGGCCAACGTGCGGGAACGGCGCGGGCAGGGCCTTGGCCAACGCCGCGTCGATGGTCTCGCCGGCCGGCCCACGTTGCCCGCCGTATTGGCCGAGCGCGCCGAAATTGACCGAGTGGCCGCCTTCGCACACCCGACCGGACAGGCCCTGCACGATGGCGAGGCGGTCCCTAAAGGGCGCGAGCGGTTCCAGACAGAACGGCAGTTCGTGTCCAGCGAGCGTGACCTCGCGAAAGGTCTGGGCGTCGGTGACGTTGTGGGCGGTCGAGTTGAACGACGATTGCGGGCGCACAACTCCGCGCGGGACCAGATGCTCCGCGCTGACGCCGTTGCCTTCGACCAGGAACACCACGCGGCGCGGTGGCTTTGCCGTGGCACCGGAGTCCTCGGCGGCGAGTCGGCTGAGAAACGGCGCCAGCAGGCTGGCGCCGGCGCCCAGCGTCAGATTGCCCAGTAGGCGCCGACGGCTGAGCGCCGTGCTGGCCTGGAAAAATCGGGGAGTCGACATGGCGAAAGTTCCTCAGGTCACTTGGCGATTGGTTCGCTGGGCGTGGGCGTGGGCGTGTCGGTTTTGCTGGCCTCGGCGGCGGCCTTGCGGGCGGCGAGATCCGCCTGTTTTTCCAGGTACGCGCGGGAGAGATCCCATTTCATCCGCTGCTCTGGCGTCATCCGCGTGGCCTTGATGACAACCTGCGGCAGATCGGCCTGTACCCGCGCGAGGTCGTCAACGCTGATGTCCACCACGTCGAGGGTGAGCGCCGTCAGCAGCGGAAGTTCCTTCAGTCGGTGCAGGCTGCCGGCGTAGGTGACCACGGTGTTGCTGAACGATAGCGACTTCAATCCGCTGAGCGTGGTCAGGCTCAACACGCCGGTCTCGGACAACACCGGCGCGCCGGTAGCCCAGAGATTTACCCCTTCAAGCGTGCGGTTTCCCTCCAGTGATTTGGCCGCGCGGTCGCTGGCGGCCCCGTGTCCCAAGCGGATGCGCCGCAGCAGCGGTGCGCTGGCGATGATCCCGATGCCTTCACCCACCAGCCGGTGGTCACTGCTGAAATCTTCCAACGCCGGAATACGCGCGAGAGCTGCGGCGATGCCAGGTCCAAGACGACAATGACTGAATGCCAGCCGACGCAGCGCGGTCATGCGGGCAAAGGACTCAACTGCGTCGCCGTCGGCATGGCAGCCTTCCAGGACCAGGGATTCAACTCGCAGGTTGGCTAACTGCGCAAGACCATCCGCGTCGATGAAGGCTCCAACACAGTGAAAACTGGTCACCGGCACGCTGCCCACCGCAGCCCATTGGGTTTCGTTCAGCGGTTGGCCGCTGCGGATGGACAACCCCCAGGCGCCGATCACCCCAGGAAACTTCCGCACCTGCGCATCGACACCGGACAAGGCCTCGGGGACGGTCGGTGGCACGTCGCCAGCCAGAAGCCAGCCCTGGGCGATGAGCACCAGAATCAGCAGGGCTGAACGCAGCACGGTGGGAAAGCATGCGAGGAAGTGGGTCATGGGCTGGTCGATACGGTGCGGTAGAGGAACGAATCGGAACTCAGCAGCGCGACGATCAACGCCTTCATGCTGCCACCGCTAGCGACATACGCCGCGTCGGCCTCGCGCAGCGAGGTGGCATCGCCGATATTTTCCGGCCGGCCCATCCAGTAGCGGAAGGCGTGGCGGACGAACACCTGGCGCACGCGCGTCGACGCCGCCAAGCGGTGGAGCAGCTCATGGACATTGGCCACCGGACCATCGATGGTCGGATCGCTGGTGAAATCCAACGCGCCGGTGGTATCGAGGGCAACCTCGTGTTTCGCTGCGATCGGAGGATCAAGTTTGGGATTTCGCCCTGGGATCGGCGGCTTGCTCGGATCTTCGACGGTTTCACTGGTGCGGTAGCGACCGAAATGATCGTACTGTTCAAACGCTAGGCCGAGCGGATTCATCGACTGATGGCAGGTCCAACAATACTCCTGTCGCGTCACCTCCATGCGCGTGCGCAGGGTCTGGCTAAGATCATCGGGCAATTTCGCGCAGACGGTGATCGGCACATCCAGGATGGACTGACCCAGCAGGTGTTCGCGAATCCATTTGCCGCGACGGATGGCGTCGTTGTTGAAGTTCTGACTGCGTGCGACCAGCCAACTCGGTTGGGTCAGGATGCCACAGCGTCGGTCGACCGGCAATTGCACCGGCTGCATGCCTTCCGGCCAAGCGTCGAGGTTGTAGGTGCGGAAGTTGTTGGTCTTCGGATAGACCGGTCCGCCGGTGTTCTTCACCAGATCCCAGCGGCTGCCGATGAAGGATTCGCGCGTGGTCAGCAGTTCCTTCACCACGTCCTTATCGCGCATCAGGATCACCTGGATCAGCTGGTCGGTATCGCCCACCAACGCCGGGGCATAGAAGTCGGGATTGAGCGCCTTGTCCTTGAAGACGTCGGGGGCGGAGGTGTAGGCAAAGTATTCCTGGAAAAAACGCAGGATGCGCGGGTTGGAAATGAGTGGCGCCGCGAGCATGGCGCGCACCTCGGTGGCGACGCCCTCGCTGGTATCGAGCGCACCTTTGCGTGCGCGGTCGAGCTGCGCGCGGTCGAGCGGCTGGTCGCGCAGCGCTCCGCCCAGGGCAAAGACGATCTCGGCGGGCGATAGCCGGCGACGGCCCTGCGGGTCGGCCGGACCCAGGCCGAGTTCCAGTCGAAACATCGATTCCGGCTGCAGGAACACCGCGGTCAACACGGCGCGCGCGGCCACTGCGGCCGTGCTCTCGCGCCGGGTCTTCAGGTACAGCGCATACAGCGCGGCGTATTCCTCAGTTCCAGGTAGTTGCGTGCGGCGGTAGACCAGCAGGGAATTCAGCGCCGCATCCAGGGCCTTGCGCTCGGGCACCACCTGCGGATCGAGCAGCGCAGCGAATGACCCCAGGCCGCCGCGATCCATCACCACCTTGTCGCCTTCCAGGTGGTGCACGGTGGCCGAGGCCGCCATACGTGCCGCATTGCGCATCAGCGTCGACAACGTGCCGACATCGATGCTGCGGCCAGCGGCCATGTCAAAGAAGCCGTCGACGCGTTCGCTGCTCATCGGTTGGGTCAGCGGATTGCGCTCGCCCGACGACGCCTTGAGCAGACCGAAGTAGAGCTGCGGGCTGAAGCGCCACAGCCGTGGAGGATTGTCCAGCGGGGCGCCGAGCGGATCACTGAACAGGCGCGTATGATCAAGACGGTTGCCGGTTGGCTGGATCTTTAGTTCGTGGGTATCCGCTCCCACGCGCTTCAGTTCCGCCCGCAACCAGGCGACCACCTGTGCGCTGGCGGCGGCTGCCGGCCGTGACCGCGAGGCCGGTGGCATCTCGCCCATGATCAGCATCCGAGCGGTCTCAATCCACTCGCTGGCGGTGGTTGCGGTCAGCGTCCTGGGATCCAAACGGGTGAGCGCGAAATCGCCCTTCGGCTTGGCCCCGCTGTGGCACTTCGCGCAATGCTGATCAAGAAACGCGACGACGTCACGCGGTGGTGTTTCTTGCGCGCTGGTCACCTGCACCAGCAGGCTGAGCAGCAGCGCTGCTGCCGCGCGTCGACCGACATTGCACGCTGACGATCGCACGCCGTTCACTTCCATTGGAACAACTCGCTCTGCACCACCGCGTGGACCAGCGAACGCATGCCGTAGTCCTTGCCGGCGGCCTTGACCAGCGCGTCGATCGCCGGCTGATCGACGGCGGTGGCTGGCGCGCCGGTGGCGTAGGTCACCAAGTGACGGGCGACGCCGCGCGCGAGCAGCTCGGGTTTGTCCGCCAGCACGGTGCGCAACTGCGCCACACCGTTGAACGTCCCACCGTTCGGCATCTTCCCGCTGGGATCGACCGGCAGACCGTCTTTCCAGGTCTTCTTGTCAGGCTCGCGGTAGCGCGTGCGGAAGCCGCCAGTGACATCGAAACTTTCAAGCGCGAAGCCGTAGGGATCGAACTTCGCATGACAGGCGGTACAGGAACCCTTGCTGCTGTGCAGGGCAAGTTGTTCGCGCAGGGTCTTGGCCCCGCGGATGTCGGGTTCCACTGACGCGATATCGGCTGGCGGCGGTGGAATCGGCGTGCCCAGCAGGCGTTCGGCGACCCATACGCCGCGTTTCACCGGCGAAGTGTTGGTGCCGTTGGCGGTCACCTTCATCACCGCCGACTGCGTCCACACGCCGCCATAGGGCGAGTCCTTCGGCAGCTCGACCTGACGCAGGTGCGAACCAGTGACGCCGGAGAGTCCGTAGTGTTTGGCGAGTTGATCATTGACCAGCACCCACGGCGAGGCGACCAGCAGGCGCACGCTGAGGTCCTCGTCGATCATGCGGCGGATGACGCCGCGGGTCTCCTGCACGCTGGAGAATTTCAGAAACTCACCGTAGCCAGGATACAGGTGGGCATCCGGCGAGGTGTCGTTGATTGCGCGCAGGCCCAGCCACTGGTCGACGAAATCACGGCTGAAGCGCTGCGACCGCGGATCGTTCAGCAGGCGCTCGGTCTGTTCGCGCAGCACCGCGGCGTCAGTGAGGCGTCCGCTGCGTGCCAGCTTCAGCAGTTCCTCGTCCGGCGTCGAGTTCCACAAAAAGTACGTCAGTCGTGAGGCGAGCGCGAAGCCGGAAAGTTTTCCCGGCGGTTCGATGACGCAGAGGAAATCCGGCGCGGTCATCAGCTCAGTCACCTGATCGAGGAAAGCCTCTGCCAGCGGTTCTCCGGCATCGATCTGCTGGGCGAGGGCGCTGACGTGGCGGGAGATTTCAGCGCTGGTCAGATCGCGGCGGTACAGCCGCGCGCCGACACGCGTGATGGTGGTCTGCATCAGCGCGAGGAACTCAGTACGGGTCGTGGACTTGGTTTGGTTTTTCTTGCCGCCAATGCTGACGGCGACGTGTGGCGGCTTGCGCAGTTCCGCTTGCAGCGCCGGCGGCAGGTCGCCAGTCAGCCAGCGATCGCCGGCGATGGGCAGCTCCGGGCCTTCGATCTCCATCCATTGCAAGGCCAAGCCCGGAGCTTTGCAGTTCTTGGCCTGGGCGTTCTTCGGTGACGGCACCCCAAGACCGAGCGGGATCGCACGGATGCCGACGCGGGCCTTGAGATCGACGTCGCACTCGACCACCGCGGCCTTGCCGGGGGGTGCTTCCAGCACGGTGATCAATTCCACCACCTGGGGATAGGCGTTGTTGGTGGTGTACAGACCGAACGGCAGCGGCTTGTCGGTCTGATAGCCATAGACCGAGAAGCGCACGCGATGGCGGCCGGCGACGCGGGTTCCGTGATAGTTCAGTCGTCCCGAATTGACGTCGGAGTTGAACGACACCATGGTCGCGCCGCCGTCGAGGATGACGGTGTCGCCAGCGGATTGGCCAAGTTCCACCGCTGGAGCGCGCACCACGCGCTGGGCGTCCTCCTTTCGTGGTTCACGCAACACCCATTTCTTCAGCAGGTCGTCGGCCATGGTGAAGTACCCCAGCGCGCCTTCAGCGGACAACGGCAGGGCGCTAGCGACCTTGTCATAGCCATCGACGCGGCCATCCGCCGGCAGGTGGCTGTCGACGTTCGGCCGCAGGCCAAACAGATCTTCGATGGTGTTGGCGTATTCGCTGCGGCTCAGGCGGCGCAGTTTGCTGCGCCCGACCTGACGGGATTTCGCCAGCATCAGCGCACTCGCCTCGCCACGGACCCAGGTAGTGATGGTCTGCCGCTCATTGGCGCTCAGCTGCTTTTCATCTGCGGGCGGCATCTCACCGCTCTCGATCTGCTCCAGCACGCGAAACCACAGATCACGATCGCCAGCGAGCTGGTCCGCGCTGCGTTGCAACGACAGGTCGAGCTTGGCCTTGAGCTTCTCCGGTCCGTGACATTCGGCGCAGCGGGCCTTGAGGATCGGCAGGACCCGCGACTGGAAGCTGGCCGCCGCATCGCCGGCAACCGCGCTGATGGTGCAGGCGACGGACAGGATGACGAGGCGCAGGTGCTTCATGGTTTTCTTATTCATGGGTTCACACCAGTCCGGCAATGGCGCCAGTGCCGGAACCGAACGTGGCGGTTTCGACGCCGAAGCGTTGCAGCATGGAGACGAACAATTTGGCCAACGGAGTGTTGTTGCTGCGGTCACCCGCGATGTGCTGGCCGTGCTTCCAGCCGCCACCAGCGAGCAGGATCGGCAGGTTGCTGGTGCCGTGACCGCTGGCGTCGCCCAGGTTGCTGCCGATCAAAACCTGCGTGTGGTCCAGCAGGGTGCCGCTGCCTTCCTTGGTGTCGCGCAGTTCCACCAGGAACTGGCGAAAAGCCGCCATCTGGGCGCGTTCAATGACCCGCAGCTGCTCGATCTTGGATTCGTTCTTGCCGTGATGGGTCAGGCCGTGGTGGTCCTGCGTCACGCCATCGATCACCGGCCGGCCCTCGACGCCCTTGATCCCGATGGTCACCACGCGAGTGGAATCGGTGCGCAGCGCTAGGCACGCGAGCATGAGCAACGCGTTAGCGCGGCCAATCAGATCGTTGCGATCGTTGACGTCGGCAGGTGCCTTTTCCTCGACGATCGGCTTGGGCCGCCGCACCCAGTCCTCGTTGGCGTGCAACTGCCGTTCCATGTCGCGCACCGCCTCGCTGTAGTCGGCAAGCTGTTGCTGGTCCTGCGCGCCCAACCTGCCTTTCAGGCCGATGAACTGATCACCCATCCGATCCAGGATGCTCTGGCCGCGCTTGAGTCGTGCGATCTCGCCTTCCACCTGGTCGGGCTTCCCCGCCAGGAACAACCGAGCGAAGATGGTCGATGCTCCCTGTAACGAGGGAATTCCGGCGCCGCTCGCGGTGTAGCTCAAGCCCGGTCCATCGCCGGTGGTCATGGTCAGCATCGGGAAACGTGTGGCGGCGCCGGCGTGCTTCGCGGCTACCACATCAAGCGAGACGCTGTTGCGGAAGTTCGGTGAGTTCGGCTGCTTGGCGCTGGTCAGGAAGCACGCCTCAGAAGCGTGATCACCACCCATGTGTGGATGCGCGATGCCCGAGAACACCGTGACCTGCTCGCGCAGATCGCCGAGGATACCGATGTAATCGCTGGCCACGTAATCGCGGCCGCCTTGGACGGGAAAGAACGCCGGGCCATAGAGCCCGAAGTTGGTGCAGATGTTCACCATTCGTTTCGGCGGTCCGCCTTTGGCCGCGACCGCATCGTCGGCGTGCACCAAGCTCTCCAGCCACGGCAGGGCCAGAACCACGGCCCCGGCACGCAGAAGCTGGCGACGGGAAAGCGGGAGGGTGGTCATCGGGAACCTCGGATTGGGGACGGTCTGGAACGGCAGGATTGACCCGACATAAGGCAGTGGATTGGCCGCCAAGACGCCAAGACGCCAAGTGACAACCACCCGGAACCCCGCTGGCGGTCACCCATTCGGTGACTGGCAGATCGCGAGCAGTGCGAGCAGAAAAACTCGGTATCTTCCGCTGCCCTTGGCGTCTTGGCGTCTTGGCGGCCGATCGAATAGCGGGATTTCGGTTGATCAGGCGGAACATATGGTGGCCGCAGACAGCTCATGGCGCGGTCGCCTCGGCGTAGATCGCCTTCACCGTTTGCTGTTCGGCGTTGCGGTGCCAAGCGCGGAAGGTCATCACGTCGCCGGCTTTCACCGCCTGCACCAGGTCGTCGTGGTGCTGTTGGAGATAGGCAGTTTCGAGCGGAGCGATGACGCCGAACGCTCGCGGTTGCGTCTGGCGCGCCGTGGTCGACGGGATTCTGGTCGAAGGTTGCGATGGATTCAGCCACGGCGCACCCCAGCGATAGGTGTCGACGTCGGCACCAGTGGGAATGAGCAGCACGCCGGGCGACGCGGCACTGATGCGACGGCAGATGGTGCTCATCGCCAACGCGTCGCCGCGCTCGCCGATGATGGGAAAAATGGTCGCGCCCCAGCGACGCTCTGCATAGGCGATCTTGGCCTGGACCTGCTGCACCGGATCGCTGACCGGACGCAGCGTCAGACCGCCGCTCGCCGGCCGTTCAGCGGCTTCGGTGCGCACCGTCATGCCGACCGCGAATCCGGCGGCGCGAATGCGGGCGATGATGCGATCGGCGGCGGCGTCCATCTCGGGCGCCAGGGTGGCGATTTGCCGCGGATCGCCGACGTACCCAGGCGGATGCTCCAGCCCTTCGAGATCCCAGAACACCACGCCTTGGGCGCCGACCTCGCGCAGATTGGCGATGGTGGTGTCGATCAGTATATCCAGCCGGCGATTGAACGCCGTGAGTCCGACGGGTGTGGTGACATCGACCTTGACGTCACCGAACCAACCGCGCGGATTGGTCGCCCAGCTAGTGGTCTCTCGGCACAGCATTATCACGCCGAGCGGCCGACGATCATCCCAGCGCAGATTTTCGCTCCACGAAATCGTCAGCGGCCTACCGGGTTCGGCGACGGCGCCCTGGCCCGCGGTGAGATCGATGCTCGTGGTATCCGCTGCGCTGACGCGCACGCGGCCGTGGTCGACCTCGACGCTGGTACGGGCGTCGTCCGTGGTGACCGAGAAACGCGTCCCGATCACCGCGATGGTCGCCTGCGGTGTGGTGACGGTGAGTTGACGCCCTAGTGCCTGCGCGGCAACCGCGGCACTGAGGGCGCCGCGATCCAGGCCAAGCCGCGTTCCGCTGGCATCCTGCGTCAGGCGCACGGTAGTTCCGCTGCCAAGGCCGAGGACGGTGTCCTCGTGCGCGAGACGGATTTCCACGGCGGCGCCGAGTGCCACCGCGATGCGGTCGCCGGCGTGAATGGCCACGTCCGCCCGCAACGGTTCGGTCTGTTGATTGGCGCGATGCAGCAGACCGGCATCGCCAGTCGGAGCGGTGATCATGGCGATACGGGCGATGATGTCGCGCGCTGGCAGGACGATCGGCAGCAGTAGTGCGCCCACCGCGATCAGCAGCACGGCGGCGCTAGCGGCAAAACGGAGCGCGGGACGCTGCCACCAGGGCGCGGTCCGTGGTATCGACGCCGCCGCCGTGCGCGGCTGCGCCGCCTCGGCGAACGGGTATTGCCGCAACAGCAGTTCATGGTTGAGCGCCGCCCAGAACATCCGGCAGGCCGCGGGTTCTGCGCGCAGGCACTGTTCCAGCTGCGCCTGCTGCTGGACGTTCAGCGTGCCCGCCAGGTAGCCGTCGACCTGCTGGAGCAACTCATCGCGCGGACTCATGGCGTCAGCCCCAGGCGAGCGAACACGCACTCGCGTAGGATCTTCCGCACGCGTGACATCAACACATGGACGACGTTGGCGGCCTTGCCCGAGCGCTCTGCGATCTCCGCCGGCGTCAGCCCGTCGCCATAGGCCAGAGCGGTCAACTGGCGTTGCGCCGGTGGCAACAGTTCCAGGCAGCGGTGCAGCGCCTCGCGTTGGCTCTGCCACGACTCGACATCCGGGGCGAGCGCTTCGAGCGCCGCCAGGGCCTCATCCGACAGGGTCGCGCGATCGCGTTGCCGCTCGCGCATTAGCTCCAGGGTTTTGAAACGCGCGATCGCCCGCGCCCAGGCCAAGAAGTTGGTCCCGAGCGCAAAGCTGTCGGCGCGGCTGCTGACCACCAGGAACACCTCCTGCAGGATGTCCTCCGCCAGGACCAGGTCGCCGCATTGGCTGGCGATCGAACCATGCAGCAGTCCGGAATGACGGACGAAAAGCTGCTGGACCTGTTCGGTATGGGAGGGTGGCATGGGTTCCTGCAGGGTAATGAGAGTCTACCCCCAGGACCTTAACCATGAGTTTCCTAATCGCACGGGCATGAGCTGGGGTGATGGGCGAACGGCACCTGGCACATCGACCACACCCGGAGCTAGATAATGATCCGCGAGGACGAAGTCGGGCACGTCGCGACCAGGATGCTACTCGGAAAAAGCGCCCGGGCGAAACCGGTCCCGCCGGTCGCCGTTCTCCTAAGCTTCGGCCAGTCGTGTGCACTTGAGCTCAGGCCAATCCTCCATCAATCGTCGTTCTCCCGCACGCCGAAGCGAGAACCAGCCGCAGAGCCGCAGAGGTTAGGTGAGGGCCGCAGAGAAGTTCATCACTCTGCGGCCCTCACTTAACCTCTGTGGCACTGCGGCTGGTCTTCATTTTTCCTGCCCAGATGTCGGTTGATGGAAGGTTGGTATCAGTAGCCGTTTCGTTGATAGACAACCTGTGGAGTGATCAGCGACGACAGATCCTTCTGGAGGACGCCCTTGATCGCCACCTTGCTGAACGACGTGGCATCCAGCCCAGGCGCTAGCAGCAGGCCTTTCGGCCGAAGCCCGACGAAGGAGATGCCATCGATGATGACGCCGGGGGCGCAGTGCACATCGATCCCACGCGGTAAATTTTGGCTCCAGGTCCAGATGCGGATCAGGGCCGCATATTCGTTCGGTTTTCCTTTAGGATCGGCGGCCCCGAAGGGCGCACCTTTCGGCGGTCCATAGGTATTGCCGACCTCAGGCGTGTATTCGCTGATGGACAGCAAGGCGATGGCCGGGTCGGTGGTGAACGAACGCAAGGTCGAGCCCTGACCCAGGCGCAGTCCGGGCCGGCGCTGGAACGTCCCTTGTTTGCTGTCGTCGTAGAAACCTGGTGAAACGAACCAGCCCGGCAGGTCGGCATCACGTTTGCCACCCAGGTATTGGTCCTTGGTCCAGTTCTTCCAATGCACCGCCAGCGTCGCCGGGCGATGCAGCGGGCGGGACGGCAGACCGCCTTGGACGCTGCCGCCGCGGACCTCCAAATCACTTTCTTCATAGGTGTTCGACCAGTTGCCGAAGAACGCGCCATCCATCAGCGCGATGGTGCCGTCTTTGCCGACCCACGGATTCGCACTGCGACCGGGCTGGAGCATGCTGTTCTCGCCAACGATGCAGGTGCCGCTCTCGACCATGAACTCGTCCAGCACGAGGATCTGCCCCAGGAATTCGACCGAGGCATCCTTCGCCTTACCGAAGGAAAAATACTGCGACAGCATGTAGCGCGCGAGTTGATCATCCTTGCCCCACAAGGAAGTCCCTGGGCTGACGAGCGGGACATTGTCATTGCGCACAAACGTATGTTTGGGCCCGACAAACGACGTCGCGCCCTGCGCCGACATCATGCCTTCCCGTTTGACCCAGACATTGCCATGAATCTGGCGACCGATGCCATCCCCGCCGCCGCGGAAATGGGCGTTCGCTTCCACCGTGACATGGCGCATCACCTGCCGTGGGATGGATTTCATTTCGCGGAAATTGACGGTGTACACCTTGTCTGACGCCGGGATCAGGACGTCGGTTTCCTCGTCAAAGATGACTTCACTCGCGGGCTTGCCATCGACCAGCCAGTTGGCGGCATCCATGGGACTGAGTTCGCCACGTCGTCCGGCGTTCTGTCCTGGTTTAGCCCACACCAGCAGTCGCCCTTTGGGCCACGTCTGACTGGCGAAGGCTTCCTTGCCAGTGAGCTGCGGCCACGCGGCTTTGAGCGTGAATTGCGGATCGTGCGCGGCGGGTCCCTTCGCCGCTACGGCAGGAACCGGAAATGAGCGAACGACGGTGGGCGCGTTCTCAACCGTCACCAACGGCTCTTGGTTGCCAGGGCGCGATGATTTGTGCGCGGCGCCGTCGGCAACCGCGGCGTTGAGCGAAGACATCACGGTCACGCAGCAGGCGAGCGACCGGATGATGACCAGGATGGTCTGCGACATGGGTGGAACTCCGTTGGCGAATGGTAAGGATGACGTCACTGCGCGGTTCAGCCTCAATAACTGCCGTTGTTGCCCAGCTTCGGCAGCGGTGCCGGCAACTCTTCCGGCTTGGCTAGGTTGTGTTTGCCGAAGGTCACGCCGGTCCACGCCTTCGCCGACGCGGGATCGGCTGGCAGCAGCCCGCCTTTGCGGAAGTGGTCGAATTCGACGTTGCTCACTGTGACCCCCGCTTCGATGGCGATGTCCAGGCCGCGCGGCAGTTTGTCGAACCAAGTATACCGTTCGAGACGATCCGGATACTGGTCGCCCTTCTCCTTTTCGAAGCCGTAGGTCCAGTCGCCCGGCAGCGCGCGCCCGGCAAGATTGCCGACCTGTTCGCCCATCGAGGTCACCACCAGATGACCGGATTTCTTGCCCGCAGCGCTATGGCTTTTCAAACTGCTGCCGGGTTGCAACCAGATCGACACCACGCGGGTGTATTTGGTGGTCACGCTCTGCTTATTGGTGAAGGATGCCTGGGTGTGGTTCTTGTATGCTACGGCCCACACGCAGTTGTGGGTCAGCGGGCGTTCCGGCAGTCCGCCCCAGACGTTGCCCTGCACGGTCAGATCGAGCTGTTGGAAATTATTGATCCAGTTGCCGAAATAGGCGCCGTCCATCAGCACCAGGGTGCCGCCCTTGATCGCCGGGGTGGAGTCGCGACCTGGGCACAGTCGGCTGTCCTGCCCAAGGATGACGGTGCAGCCGATGATCTGGAATTCGTCGCCCGTGGCGGCGTTGCCGATGATCTCGACCGAGCGGTTGTCGGGTTTTCCGAAGTTGAAATACTGTGAGTCGGCACCGTGATCGTCGTTGTCGTTGCGATAAAAGGTATGCCGCTTGCCCAGGAAGGCGGTCGCGCCCTGCGACCCGATCGAGCCACCACGTTTGATCCAGACGTTGCCCCAGATCTGCCGACCGGTGCCATCACCACCGCCGTTCAGCGCCGCGTTGCGGCCGACGGTGATGTGGCGGAAGGCCTGGCGGATCCCGCAATCGCGGAAGCTGACGTCATACGCTTGGTCGGCGGGCGGCAGAATGAGGTCGGTGTCTTCATCCCACGGCAGAGTGGCCGGCTTGCCGTTTTCAATCCAGTTGGCGAGGTCTGTGACGCCCAGCTCGCCGGCCTTGCGCGACTTCGGAACACCGTGCACGCCTGGCTTGGCCCACACCAGCGTGCGCGACTTGGGCCAGGACTCGGCCAGGAAGAATTCCTTGCCGCCCACCATGGGCCACAGCCCCTTGTCCTTGAACAGCGGATCGGTGGCCGTGGCCTGATCGTAGTTGGCGGCCGATGTCACCGCGCTCGCGGGAAAGGCCCGATTCTCACGACGAGACTGCATCATCGGCCCCAGGTCATCTTCCGCCGGCCAGAAGTTCGGCGGCTGGCTTTCTCCAACGGGCCAGGGATTCCACGGCGACTTGGCCTGCTCGGCGGCCCCCAGGGCGTGGACACCGCACGTCACCAGGACCACGATGCAGAACCAGCAGGAGCGGAAGCGGGAGCGGTCCATGACGAAGCTCTTTCGGAAGTGGGTCCGGAATGGAAATGCGCTGACCACGGTGCCGTGACAACGCATTTTTCGAAATTACACTTGTGAATTTACGTAAATCCTTAGGAAGAGCAAGCCATGCCACGCCGCACTCCGCCAACCTCATCACGCACCGGTGCACAGCGGACAGCGGCCCAGCGGACAGCGGCCCAGCGGACAGCGGCCCAGCGGACAGCGGCCCAGCGGACAGCGGC
>Ga0105046_10006983_pt1 | contig 17832 bp, 8 predicted proteins | sample MAT03_FD_78385 | JGI IMG/M metagenome (GOLD analysis project Ga0105046, IMG submission 78385) | Freshwater microbial communities from Lake Fryxell liftoff mats and glacier meltwater in Antarctica - MAT-03 (megahit assembly) | ecosystem: Environmental > Aquatic > Freshwater > Ice > Liftoff...
CCGGAAAGCGTTGGACCTGAACGATCGAGCGTCAGGTAATCGAGGCCGACGTTGATGAGGAACGTCAGGCGCGCCTGGACCTCCTTCAGCACGCCGATGGCGACTTTGGCGGCGCCACCCGTGAGCTTCAGCTCCTTGAAGAACGTACCGGCTTGGCCAATGGTCAGGTGGCAGACTTCGGTGAGCGATTGGCCACCGATCTTCACCGCTGCCGAGGTCGCCTTGATGCGCGAGCCCTTGCAGGCGGTGCAGACCGCGGAGGAGAAGTACTGTCCGAGCTTGTCGCGTCGCCAGTCGCTGTCGCTTTCCTTGAGCGTGCGTTCGAGCCACGGAATCACGCCATCGAACTTGGTATTGAACGTGCCGGTGCCGTTGGTGGTCGACCAGTTCACCGCCACGCGTTCGGCGTGACCGTAGAGCACCAGTTGGCGCTGCTTCTCTGACAATTTCTTCCACGGCGTATCGAGATCGACCTTGAGCTTGTCGAGCAGGTCGCGGCGGTACTCCACATGCCACGCTTGACGATCCTCATCGCCAAGCGCGCCCCAGGCCGCAATCGCACCGTCGTTGATCGACAGATCCACCGCGATGAGTTTATCAAGATCGACCGCGGTCTTCACGCCCAGACCATTGCACTCCTGGCACGCGCCGAGGGGGGAGTTGAAGGAGAAGCTGTTGGGTTCGAGGTCGGGGAAGGACAGGTCGCAGTGGTGGCAGTAGAGGTGCTCGGAGAAGAACAGGTCCCTTTCCTTGTCCGATGTCCGATGTCCGATGTCCGAGGTCTCGTGGCCTTCAGTCTTTGCTGCTTCTTTTGTGCGTTTTGTTTTCGGGGTCTCGACATCGGACATCGGACGTCGGACATCGGACAAGGAAAAGGACGCCGAATCGGCAAACGCGACCAACAACTTTCCCTCACCCTCCCTGAGCGCAGTTTCCACTGAATCAGCGAGGCGTTGCCGGATGCTGTCCTTGATGACGAGGCGATCGACCACGATCTCGATGCGGTGTTTGACCTTCTTGTTGAGCACCGGTGCGGCGCTCGGTTGGTCGAGCAGGAACTCCTTGCCATCGACGCGCACGCGGGTGAAGCCGGCCTTCTTGGCTTTGTCGAGGATGTCCTGGTGCTCGCCCTTGCGGTCGCTGACCTTGGGCGCCAGCAACAGGATGCGGCTGTCCGCCGGCATGGCCATGATGCCGTCGACGATCTCGTCCTGGCTGCGTTTGCCGACCTCGCGGCTGCATTGATGACAGTGCTGGATGCCGATGCGTGCCCACAGCACGCGCAGGTAGTCGAGGATCTCGGTGATGGTGCCGACGGTGGAGCGCGGATTCTTCGACGCCGACTTCTGCTCGATGGCGATGGTTGGCGACAGCCCGCGGATCGACTCGAACTTGGGTTTCTCCAATTGGCCAAGGAATTGCCGCGCGTAGGCCGACAGCGACTCGACGTAGCGGCGCTGGCCTTCGGCATAGATGGTGTCGAACGCCATCGATGACTTGCCGCTGCCGGATGGCCCGGTGAACACCACCAGCTTCTTCTTCGGCAGGTCGAGGTCGACGCGCTTGAGGTTGTGTTCTTCTGCGCCGCGGACGGCGATATGGTCGAGTTCGCTCATGGATGCCTGCCTGCTGACCGCGACCAGGTCGGTGCGGGGCGGCAAGCCAACAGAATCGCTTTCTGGTGCAAGGCCCATTCTGACTCCGGTGCCACATACGCCTTGTTGGCGGTCGCGCCTGGACGCTTGGCCCAGAGGGACGGAACACCCATAGTCGCCGCATGAACAAGTCGCTGCTGGTCATCGGCTCAATCAATGCCGACCTCTACGTTGAAGTTCCACGTCTGCCGGGTCCGGGCGAAACCATCGCTGGCATCGACGCTGCCATGCGGCCGGGTGGCAAGGGCGCTAATCAGGCGGTGGCGTCGTCGCGCCTTGGGGTCGAGACCTGGTTCGCCGGCAAACTTGGTAGCGATGCGTACGCGCCGCCGCTGCGGCTGGCACTCGAAGGCGCTGGGGTCGAGACCGATCTGATCGAACAAGTCGACGGTCCCACCGGTCAGGCGGTGATCTTACTCCAACCGGGCGGCGACAATTCCATCATCGTGGTCGGCGGAGCGAACCACGAATGGGTCGAACTAGACGACCGGGTACACGCCCGCCTCCGCGAAGTCGGCGCGTTGCTGCTTCAGGGCGAGATTCCCGACGCGATCAACCTGGAGGCGGCGCATGCCGCACGCGCCGCTGGCGTGCCGGTGATTCTCGACGTTGGCGGTTCTGGTGGCGCGATGTTGCCGGCACTGTTGCCACTGGTGGACATCCTCAGCCCCAACGAACACGAGCTCGCGGTGCTCAGCAGCATGCCGACCGCAACCAATGAAGAGGTACTCGCAGCCGCCCGCTCACTCCAGTCAAAAGGTGCGCACACGCTGCTCGTGAAACTCGGCGGCCGCGGCGCGATGCTGGTCCCCGAGCAAGGAAAGCCGGTCATGCACAGTGCGTTCGACGTCAAAGTGGTCGACACCACGGGCGCGGGCGATTGTTTCACGGCAGCTTATGCGGTAGCGACGGTCGGCGGCATGCAGCCACAGGCGCGGCTACGTTTTGCCTGTGCCGCCGCGGCGCTCAGCGTGATGCGGAAAGGTGCGATCCCGAGCATGCCCAATCGCGAGGCGGTCAAACGCTTCCTGATGAGCAACAACCACGAGACTGATCTCGCGGCTTACGAATAAGCGTCAGCGTGGCGACAGACCTCAGCGCGGAGCGATGTCCAAACGCCAACCAGTCTTACCGACGCTGAGGGAAGTCGAACGACCGCACGGCAGCGTCAGTGGGTCCGCGTGGTGGCCGAACGGCAGGCCGACGAGTGCTGGAATGCCGAGGCGTTCCGCCCAGGCCCCGATGATGTCACTGCTCGACGGACCCTGATATCCAGGCGGCAGCGCGGCAGGGAAGGCGTTGGTGATTAGACCGACCACACCATCCAGGCATCCCGCCAGGTGCAGCTGTCGCAGGTCCCGGTCGATGCGGTACGGCCGTTCATCGATGTCCTCGATTGCGAGTACGCGACCGCGCAGATCCGGCATCCATTTTGTTCCGACCAGCCCGGCCAGCACCCGCAGGCAGCCAGCAAAGAGCTGCCCCTGCGCAACACCCTGGCGCACCGCACGCACCTCCGGCAGCAGACCGCCGTCCCAACCCTGGCCATGGCCTTGCCAACCGGCGATGGCCGAGGCGACCGCTCGGTCACCATGGGGCACCCCGGGCATGAATCCGTAAAGTGTCTCGGGACCACCGCGCACGGTCCAGGCGGCATGCAGCACCGTGAGGTCCGAGTATCCGATCAACCCAGGTAGGGGGCCAGCATGGGCGGCGACCACGTCCAGCAGGTCCAGACAGCCGTAACCACCCCGCCCAGCCAGCAGGAGGTCGTCGGTGAGCGCTAGGCGAAAGGATGCCTGCCGTTGGGTAGGTGGCGCCCAGGCGGCCTCACCAAGCCATGCGGAAAAATCCTTGGAAACCCGCAATTCACCGCCAATAGCCGCAACAAATGCCCGCGCCGCCGTCAGCGCCGGTTCCTGCTTGGCCGGAGGCATGGGGTAGGCCGGACACCACAGGACGACCGAGGGGGGCATCGCGGCACCCTGGACCGGCTGGCCAGCCCCGCAACCGGTTCACGTGTAGCACTGGCACCAACTGCACATCAGGGGTGGGCCGCGTTGACGACCTTTGGTCACAACCTACCGTGGTCGCATGGGTTTCGCAGGCAACCTCAACACTTTGTCGCTGGTCGAGGTGTTCCAGACGATTAACCGCATCCGTGCGACCGGCGTCCTGCGCTTGGCCGCGACGGAGAGCGGACGCGATGTGGTGTTCGCCGATGGCGAGGTCATCGGTGTCGGCTTTCGTGCCGGCGAAGAAAAACTCGGTCTGTTGCGACGCCTTATCCTGGAGGGACGCCTCGACGCACAAACCGCCGCGGCGATCAGTTCGTCAAAGCACGACAGCGCGGTGGTTCTCGAAGGACTCATCCAGAGCGGCAAGATCGCTGAGAGCGAAGTCCTGGACGCGCTCCACCGCCAAGCAGAAGACGAACTCTATAATCTGTGTACCTGGGACTTTGCTGATTTCGTCTTTCACGATGCCACGCCCGAAGATCAGGTAGCGCAACGCCAAGTGGAGTCATGCAAGGGCCGCGCGTTGAAGATCAACGTCAACTCGCTGCTGATGGAGTCGGCTCGCCGCATTGATGAATGGGCTAGCTTGTGCCAGGTGATCAAATCAGAAGATGTGGTGCTTGGTCCGGCCGAGGGCCGTGAACAGGCATTATTGGCAGCAAGCCAGGGATACCCAGGTGCCGCAGTTGTACCGTTGATCGATGCGGTGCGTACAGTCGAGACCATCATCTCCGAGTCCGTGGCCACGCGCCTCGACGTCTACGGCGTGTTGGCGGACCTCATCAAAGGCGGTCTGGTCGCGGTATTGAATCGCAATGATATCCTGGCGCATGCTGACTATCAGTTCTCGCAGCGCGACTACATTAAGGCCGCCCAACTCTTCCGCCGCGCCTTGAGCGAAAACAGCGCCGACCAGGAGACCACCGCCAAGCTGGCGGACTGTCTGCAACTGCTCGGAGAATCGCCGGAAGCCGCCGGGTGTTTCAGCCAACTGGCGTTGGGTTACCTCGACAAGGGCTCACCGGACCAGGCCATCTCGTCCGCCCACCGTGCAGTGCGACTCGACAGCGATGATCCCAACTTGCGGCTGATCCTGATCCGCTGTTTGCTGGATGCCGGGAAAAACACCGAAGCGGTCACCGAGCTGCGTACAGTGGTATCGCGCTTCCTCGAATTGGGCCAACTCGAAGACGCACGCGGCACCTGCCTAAAGATCCTGGAACTCGATCCCAAGAACGAGGATGTCCGCCGCGAGATGGCGCGCATCTTCGCTACCGCGGAGCGCGACAAGGACAGCGAAGACGTCATCGTCTGTGTCCAATGTGGCCATGTGAACCATCGCGAGGCCAAGGCTTGCGCCGAGTGCGAAGCGCCGCTGCGGTTGTCCTGCCAGTCGTGCAGTCGCACCGTCGCGGTATCCGATCGGCTGTGCATCTTCTGTGGCGCCAATCCGCACGTCGCTGGCCATAAACGCAAGCTGCTCGGCAGCCCGACCACCACGCGCATCGTCAACAAGGGTGTCAAACAACAGGCGACGACGAAAGATGGCAAGGGCTCGCAGTTCTGGGCCAACAAGTTGGAGTCCTCGGTCAAACACGCACGGGCGCTGGAGGAATCGGGTGACTTCGCCGGTGCGCTGATCGAATGGCGTGAGATCCTCCGGCTCAATCCGGACAACAAGGAACTTCAAGTCCACATCCGCGAACTCGAAGGACGGGTCAACGACGACTTCGCTGAGCGCATGATCGAGCGTGGGCATCAACTGCGCCGCGTACGACGTTTCCATGCGGCGATGAAATCCTACAAGGCGGCCATCCGCGCCATCCCAGAAAGCGATCCGCGCGTCCCGCGGCTGCAGGAGATCCTGGTCTCGACCAAAAAACATCACCAGCGCATCATGGTGATCTATGCCACGGCGTTCATTGCCATCGGCGTGTTCGGCTGGCTGGTGGCGCGGCCGTACCTGATGTTGAACACCTTCCGTGGCGACCTTGCCACCGCGGATCGTCTGCTTGAAAGTGTGCCGCCCGGAACGACCCCCGCGACGTTCACGGCCCTGAGCCAGGTGAGCGAAGAATCCACCAAACTGGAAGAGCAGTCCAAACGTCTGGGGGCCACCAATACGGCCACTGAGGCGCGTATCTCGCTCAATGAATTCAATGGTCGTCTGGTGACTGCGCGCATCGCGGTCGCCGAGGCGTCGCTCAAAGAGGTCACGGCCGCTGCTAGCAACGGCGATGTCGTGCGCGCTGATCAGTTGCTGCACCTGCTACGGCAACCTGATTTCCGTGACTCCGTTGGTACCCGTTTGCAGACGGCGGAGGAGGCAGTCAACGAAGCCCGTCGCCGTCAGACCGATATCACCGAACAGCGCAAGCAGGCTCCAGAACGACTGGAACAGCTCGCGGCAATGGAGCAGTCAGGCAACCTCTCAGGGGCCATCGCTGGGTATCGCCAGTTGGCTGGCATCGGCCACGAAACAGTTTCGCCGGCGGCCAAAGAAGGTGTGGCACGTCTTGAACCCAAAGAGCAGGCCTTTGTCACTGCCATGAGTGCTGCGGCGCAAAAAATGGATAAGGATCTAGGCAAGGCCGATGCGGACCTACTGACGTTGGACGCCGCCGCCAAAGCCTGGGGGCGCACCAGCGAATGGACCGCCGCCCGCACGGAGGTCGCCAAACGCATCCAACAAGCAGCCGCAGCCTACCAACAGCTCGGCGCCAATCCGAGCGTCGAGTCGTTGCATGCATTTATTGCCGCCCACCCGTCGGCTCCTCAGGTGGCCCAGGCGAAGGTGCGGCTTGATCTGGTGACACAAGCCCAGCGTTCGCGCGATGAGCAGATGAGACTCTGGCGTACCGCGATGCAAACCGAGCAGACCGAACAAGCCTGGCGTCTGGCGCGCAATCTGTTTGCCGGTGGCGCAGAACTGCCAGCGGAATTAACGCTGCCGATTCGCATCGAGACCATGCCGCCTGGTGCCCAGGTATCGCTCAATCAGGTGAATGTCGGGACCACCCCATGTGTCATCGGTGTGCGCCCAGACCAAATTACTCACGAAGTCCGCGTGACCATGGCTGGTTGGCAACCGGCCATACGCAAGGTTGGTGAGATCGCCAGCGATTGGCGCTGGCAGGCAGCGATGTCGCGCGCCGCCCTCTGGCAGCTCAATCTCGGGAAACCAATCAACTCGGTCATGGTGCTGCCCGATGGTGGCGTGCTCGCGCTCTCTGGGGAAGTGTTGCATCGCTTCTCTGCGGATGGCAAACCACAGTGGCGGACCAGCATCGCCACGGTTGATGACCTGTCTGATATCGAACGCTTCCGCTTGGTCCATTTGCCGCAGATCCAAGCGGACGGCTCACTGCTCTTGGGTCTGCCAAACAAGGACGTGGCACTGATCTCGGCCAAGGGCGTCATCGAATCGCGCTTCGCCTCAGCCGATGTAGTGCGCGGCAGGCCACTCGTGCATAACAATGACCTACTCGGTGGGCAGGCGCGCTTGGCCTATGCCGCCGAGGCGTTGTATGTCGGCGATCTGGGCATGGAGATATCACGCATTCCACTGCCGAGCCCAGCACTCAGCGGCCCGCTCAGTTTCCCCAAAGGCCCCGACCGCATCCTGGTAGTTGCAACCATCCAGGGACAACTGGCGGCTTTCGAGGAATCCACCAAGCAACGATTGTGGCAATTCGATCTCAAGGCGACCGAGATCGGTCAGCTCATGCCGCTCGGTACCGATGCTGCGTTTGGCATCCTTGACGGTAGCCGGGTTGCCTCCTGGCGTATCGCACCTACCGGCGCCACTCTGCGTTGGACTACCGCACTACCCGGCCCTGCGGTTGGCGAGCCGGCCGTGGCAGCCAATGTCATCTGGATCGCTGCTGCCAACGCCCTGATGCGTCTGTCGCAGGATGGCGTGGCGTCCACGCTGGCACTCCCAGCACCTGCCGTAACCCCAGCCGCAGCCGGTGGCGAACTTGCCGCAGTCGGGGTGAAGTCAGGCCAAGTGCTGGTTTACCGCCGCGGCGCCCTGCTGTGGGTGACTAGTTGTCCGGCCGCTCCGTCCGCCGTAGCGTGTTCCGCCGACATGGTTGTGGTCGGCATGAGCGACGGTACGCTCGCAGCTTATTCGCCGTGATGCACGCACCTTTTAACGAACAACCGAACGAACAACCGAACGAACAACCGAACGGACAACCGAACGGACAACAGGGATCACCATGCTGAATTCGATCCTGATCGAACAGTTCGCTGGCATCAATCGACAGAAGAAATCCGGGGTTCTGACGGTGGTCGGTCCGGGTTACCGCTTGCGCTTCTGTGTGGAGGATGGCGATCCAGTTGGCCTCGACTTCTGTGCTGACAAGGACCTGGTCCTAGCGCAGGCACTGCTCGATTTCCATAAGATCGGTCCAGAAATGTACCAGATGGTGGTCGAGTCTCGGCGACTTGGCAAAGGCTCGGTGTCCGACTTGGTGCGCCGCCAGCAGGTAGTCAATGACGAGGAGATCGCCCAGGTCACCCGTTCGATGGTCGAAGATACCCTGGTGAAGTGCTTCGGTACTCCCCATCAAGAAATGGTCTTCGACGAGCGTGACGACGCCAGCACCTTCGATTTCGACAACAGCGCGATCCGTCTGCGCATCGGCACCGCAGTCCTGCTCAACACCGTGCAGTCCCGCGTCAGCGAGATCGACCGCGTCATGGCTGACGTGGGTGGTCCGGATGCGGTGTTCTCCTTGTCAGAGAACGAGACCGGCTCGGCACCGTTGTCTGATTTTGAGAAACATGTCCTGAACTTCATCGATGGCCGCAAGACCGTTGAAGAGATCGCCATCGCGTTCCGCGAGAGCACCCTCAACATGTCGCGCCTGCTGCACGGCATGGTGGCCAAGGGCGTGGTTCGGCGCACGTCCATCGGTGGCGTTTCACGCCTGCGTGCAGCGGTTCAACCAGCAGGGGAAACATCGGCTGCCACGGCACCGGCTGCCACGGCATCGGGCATCACCGCGGCACCTCTGAGTAATTTTGTTCCGCATCGCGCGGCACCACCTGCAGCCAGCAACCCTGCGTTGCGTGCAATGCTGGTCGCTGCCCTGGTGCTGGTCTGCTTCATCGGCTACTTGGTCATCATGGGTCAGCGTCGCAGCGTGGCACTGGATGGCGCATCGCAGGCGCTGATCGACAGCATGTTGGCGGGCAAGTGGGAGGACGCGATCGCCCAGATCGAAAAGGCGAAACTGGACGCCGGCAACGACTTGGAGGCACTCGACCGCGTGAAGAGCCTGGAGGAACGTCTCCAGGAATCATTGGCCACCGAGACCACAGCGATCAACAAATTGATCGAGGCGCAGGATTACCTCGCGGGCCAGGAACGACTCAACAAACTGCCAGTCGCAGCGCAGCCCTTGGAATTGCGTACCGCGCTACAAAAGGGCCAGAATAGCTTTGCCGGCAAAGCTGATCGCCTGCTCGTCCAGGTGACGACGATGCTGGACAGTGGTCAGGCGGCCCAAGCCTTGCGCTTGATCGCTGGCGCCAAGGGACGCGAAGGGGAAGCCGCGAGCGACTATCTGGCGCGCTGGCGCTTATCGAGCCTGGAACGCGCCGGTTCATCCTCACTGCCCCTCAGTCAGCGTACCGCCTTGGTCAATCAGATCCTGGCTACCGACCCCGACGCCCGGCAACGTGAGCAGATCGAACGTATTCGCAGCGACTTTGCCAGGATTCAGCAACGTGCATCGGACCAGGTCAAGGTGCTTCGCAAGCAGGCCGAGCAGGGCGCCTTCGTGGAGGTCGAAGCCGCCTGGGAGCAGGCGCATCTGGGTGATCAGTTGCGTGGCACGCCACTGGCCGGCGAGGGCGATGACCTGAAGCGGTTGAATGATCAGATCGCCAAGGAAATGCGCGGTCTGGAAGCTGAAGGATTGTCCCTCATCCAAGAGAGCGATGATGCCAAGGTGATGGGCGCATTCGCCTCGCGCGTGCAACAATCCACCGGCAAATGGCCGTTGGCATCCAATGCAGAAAGCCTGCGCTCCTTGGCTCAACTACTCAACGAACTCAGTGGGCTCGTGAGCGAACGCAAGGCGGCCGACGAGGCCACTGCGCTTGACGCCTGGATCCTGGAACGCCAACCGCCTCCTGCGGTCGCCACCCTGGTTGCCGGTCGCAGCGCGCGTTTGCGCGACATCGAGTCTTCGGCCACCAAGGCGCTGGAAACCGCCAGAGCGTTTGCCCGCCAGAACGAATGGGAAGCTAACGAGCGGATGTTGAAAGAATTCCTCGCCCGTCCGCAGTGGCAGCGCACCACGGTGCGCGTTGCGGCACAGCAAGACCTAGACTCGATTGCTTCCATTCGCGGGCAGCAGCAGGCTTGGCAAGAAGAGCTGCGTAAAGCCATGCTCGCAGGCGACACCGGAACCAGTCTCGCGATCGCCCAGAAGATGGGCTTGCGTTACCTGCCCTTGGTGGTGCACAGCCAGCCGCCTGGCGCGGATGTCCTGCGCGAGGGCAAATCGATCGGCACGACGCCGCTTATTCTTGACCTGCCGGCTGGCGAGCGCGCTAGCTTGGCGTTACGCGTCCAACGTACGGGATTTGATCCGGTCGAAATCCAGGGGAACGCCGCTGAGGGTGGCTGGTTCCTCCCGGTGCGCCTGGAGCGCAGCGCCATCGGTCGGTTTGATCTGAACATGACCATCACCGCACGTCCGACCGCGATCGGTGATCGCTTGTGGGTTGCGAGCCGGCAGAGCGCAGCCTCACTGGCTCCTGGACAACCGGCTCAGCGTTTTGCCTTTGAAAATCCCGGCACCGGTGACGTCATCGGGCAGCAGCCCTTGTACGCTGGCGCATTAGGTACGAGCGATGGCGTGTGGTATCCGACGCGCGAAGCCATTGCCATCCGGGTTGGAAAAAATGGGGTCGAACGTCTTCCCATTGCTGGGCGGACCGATCTGCCTCTCCTCGATTACACCAGTGAATTGATCGTCGGTCGCCGATTCATCATTCTTGCTGGCCTGGATGGTGCGCTGCATGCGAGCGATGATCGGACACCCCTGGCCGCTTGGCATGGCCCACAGGGGGCGGGATTCGTCCACGGTCCCGTGCTGTTGGGCGACCGGGTACTCGCGCTGCGGGTCGACGGTGTGCTGGATGTCCATCTTCCCGACGATGGCAAATTGGTGACCCGCCACGCGCTTGATGGAGAAGTCCTGAGTGCCTGGACGGCTGACGATGGCCTGCATTGCGTGACCAGAGTCAGCCACTGGGTGTGCACGGGTGAGCAACCGCCAGTGCGTTCCCCCTTGCCGCAGGAGATCCGTTCGGCCGGTCGCGGGGTCTTGATCACTCCAGACAACCATGCCTGGATCCTGGCCCAAGATTCCTGGCAGGATGTTGGCCGTTTTGACGGCCGGCCCTCCGCCCCGCCACTGGTCTGGTCCGGTCATGCGGTGTTGCCGATTGGCAAGCAGCTGCTCGTCCTCGGTCCGAAAGGGTTTGCCGTCCTATCAGACAGCGAATTCCTTGCTCCGGTGATCGTTGGCCAGCAATTGGCGATCGTGACCCAAAGTGGCATGGTCCGCTTCTACACCCCCTGAACTTCTACGCCCCCTGAAATTGAAATAGCGACGGAATAGCGACGAAATAGCGGCCACGGCTGGCGATAGGGAGAGGAATTTTCCCGGACCCTTCTCCAGTCGGGTCGCCGTTCAGTGGCTCATACCCGACCGGGCTGTCGCAACCGCTTGAGTTTCTTCCTGATGGCGCTGGGTCATGTACGCTCCCGCTTGCGGTAATGTGGTATGCAGTCCTACCCCGATAATGCGCCATCCTAATTATCCTCAGATATCGAGATTGTGGCTTCCGGAAATTCTGGCGGGTGCCCGACGCCGACCCACGTGGTGGTGCGAACCGAAGGTGGCGCTACCAGCCTGCTGGTCGAATAGATCGGCGATATGATGGAACTGTCGGAGAACGCCTTCGAGCCACCATCCGACACCGTTCAGGGTACCGCCCGTGAACATCCTGTGGCTGCTTCACCGTCGGCCACATTGCGGGCTGGCAGGCGGTGACGTACGCTCACGGTGTGCACTCCGATAGCGAACTTCTGGCGCATGATTTCGGTCGCTCGTTATTCGCCGGTGTCAGACATCGTCGACCGGTCCCTGGAACCCGTGCGTGGCTCGATGATCTGGGTATGGCCTGGACCATGCGCGATGACCGGGTGAAGGTCCAACTCTTCCGTTTTGTAGATGCCTTACCGGGATTGCGCACGCCGGAGGCCATCGCCGAACACCTTGCTGAATACCTGGGGCCGGTAGCAGCGCGCCTGCCGTTTCCCGCCGCCTGGGTGCTCAGTCGGATGCGTGATTCGACGTGGTTGGCGCGACTGGCAGCCTTTGCTGCCACCGTCGGCGTACGTCAACTCGCGCGCAAATTCATCGCGGGTGAGGATCTGCCGCGCATCATCGCCGAGGTCACCCGGCTGCGTCATCGGCACCTGGCGTTCACCGTCGATCTGCTGGGTGAGGCCATCATTTCATCATCAGAGGCGGATGCCTACCGTGATGCGTACCTGCAACTCATTGATGGTCTGGCGGACGCCGCAGCAACGTGGCCACACGATCTCCAAATCGATCACGATCAGCACGGCGCCCTGCCGGCAGTGAACATATCCCTCAAGGTTTCTGCCTTGGTGAACCGCTTCGATCCCGCTGATCCACTCGGCAGCGTGCGCGCCGTTCGTACGCGCCTGGAACCGATCCTGCGTGCTGCGCGGAAACGGGGCGTGTTCGTCAACATCGACATGGAACACAATGCTGTCCGCCCGCTGACGCTTGATCTCATCACCGAGGTGCTGGGCAGCGACGAGTTCCGCGGTTGGCGCGATGTGGGAATAGCGATCCAGGCTTACCTGCGCTGCGCTCATCAGGACCTCGAACGCCTGCTGCGATGGAGTGAGGACCGTGGCACGCCATTCTGGATCCGCTTGGTGAAGGGTGCCTACCATGACCACGAACGGGTGGTGGCAGCACAACAGGGCTGGCCGGTGCCGGTGTTCACCGACAAGGCCGCGACCGATGCCAACTACGAAGCGCTCAGTGATTGGCTGCTCGACCGGCATGACGTACTCAGGCCGGCTTTTGCCAGCCACAATGTCCGATCGATCGCCCACATTTTGGCTGGGGTCGAACAACGCCGCCTGCCGCAACGTGCCGTCGAATTTCAGATGCTCTATGGCATGGCAGAGCCACTGAAGGCGACGTTGGTGGAACGTGGTGAGCGGGTGCGGGTCTACGCGCCCTATGGTCGTCTGCTCCCAGGGATGGCGTACTTGGTGCGACGCCTGTTGGAGAACACCTCGAATCAGTCGTTCGTGCGCGTCGGTTTTCTGGAACACGGTGATGAGGAGGGCTTGCTCATGAAACCTCAATCAGGCGGAACCGCCCACATCACCGCCGCGCGGCCAAGGGGATTCACCAATCAGGCTCTGCTCGATTTCAGTCAGGCGTCATCACGAGAGGCCTGCTCCCATGCGCTTGATGCTCTACGTCGGCGTTTGCCGCTTACCTGTCCGGCAGTAATCGGTGTAACCAGGATCGCGGTTGATGATCGCGTGTGTTCGCGCAATCCCGGTCGTCAGGATCAAATCGTGGCCAGGGTTTCCGCCACGGGTGAGGCAGAGGCCAATGCTGCAGTCGCCGCCGCCATGGCCGCATTCCCGGACTGGCGTGATCGTTCGGTGGAGGAGCGTGCTGTCCTGCTTGAACGTTTGGCTGACGAATTGCTGCGCCGACGCCACGACCTCATCGCGCTTATCGTGCTGGAGTCCGGAAAAAACGCGCCGGAAGCCGACGCTGATGTCTGTGAGGCGATCGACTTCTGCCGTTTCTATGCCGTTGAAATGCGCCGCCTCGACACGGCTCGCATCCGTGACCTGCCAGGCGAACAGAATCGCATGTTCTATGAACCACGTGGCGTAGCCGTGGTGATTGCGCCGTGGAATTTTCCGCTCGCCATTCTCTGCGGCATGGCGACGGCGGCGTTGGTGGCTGGCAATACGGTGATCATGAAGCCGGCCGAGCAGACGCCGGCCATCGCCTTTCACCTGATGGAAGCGATGCAGGCCGCCGGGTTTCCGCAGGGAGTAGTCAACCTGTTGCCGGGCACGGGCGAGATCGTGGGGCCCATTCTGGTCGGCCATCCCGACGTCTCGCTCATCACCTTCACTGGTTCGGTGGCGGTCGGCCTCGCCATCAACGAGCAGGCCGCCCGCAGCCGCACGGCTGAGGTGAAACGCGTGGTGTGCGAGATGGGCGGTAAAAACGCCATCATCGTAGATGCAGATGCCGATCTGGATGAAGCCGTGCTCGGGGTCATGCACAGCGCCTTTGGCTACCAGGGACAGAAGTGCTCCGCGTGTTCGCGCGTCATCGTCATCGGCGACCATGCCGCATTCGTCGAGCGCTTGGTTCAGGCTACCGCCAGCCTGACCATCGGCCCGGCGGATGATCCGGCGTCGGCGATCGGGCCGGTGATCGATGAGGAAGCCAAGCACCGTATTCTTGCCCGCATCGCTGAGGCAACCAAGTCCGCGAGGCTCATCTATGCCGGAATTGTGCCATCCGACATTGATGCTGCCGGATCCTACATTGCCCCGCATATCTTCACTGACGTTGATCCTGCGTCATCGCTGGCACAGGATGAAATCTTTGGACCAGTGCTGGCAGTCATTGGTGCGCGCAACCTTGATGACGCCATCCGCATCGCCAACGGTACCCGTTTTGCCCTCACTGGCGGGCTCTATTCTCGCAGTCCGTCCGCCATTACACGCGTCACCCGTGAATTCCGCGTCGGCAACCTCTACATCAACCGCAAGATCACCGGGGCACTGGTCGACGTGCAGCCGTTCGGCGGCTTCAAGCTCTCAGGCATCGGCTCGAAGGCAGGGGGACCCGACTACCTCTTACAATTCCTGGTGCCGCGCTGCGTCACCGAAAACACCCTGCGCCACGGCTTCACGCCGGATCTTTGACGCGTCTTTGTCGCGTCTTTGTCGCGTCTTTTGTCGCGTCTTTTGGCGCGTCTTTGGCGCGTCAGATCGGCCAGAGCGCGAGCGCCCGTCGGCAATCATCCAGGCTCGGCACAAGGGCGAGGCGGAACCAACCCGCACCACCGTCACCGAAAAATTCCCCTGGGCTTATCACCAGTCCGGCTTCGAGACATCGTGCCGCATACGCTTCCGCGTCGCCGTTCCCAGGAACACGAGCCCACAGGTAGAGCCCGGCTTGGCTCGGGAGGATCTCGATACCTTTCGCGGCAAGGCCATCGGCCAATAGTTTATACTTGGCGGCAAAGATGCGGCGGCGATCCACGGCATGCGCGTCGTCGTTCCAGGCGGCAGCAGCGGCCTGTTCGATGAACGCCGGGCTACCGACGCCCATCGCTGCGCGCCAGCCGCGATAAGCAGCAACCAACGCCGTGTCGCCAGCGATGAAGCCGCTGCGATACCCGGTCATGCCGGAACGTTTCGAGCAGGAATGGAACACCAGCACACCGGTGGTGGCAACTTCCAGCAACGAGGGGGGCGGGGTGGCAGCTTCATCGAAATACAAATCCTGATAACACTCGTCGGATGCCAGCAGGATGCCGTGTGCTGCGCAGACCTCGGCTTGCGCACGATAGTACGCCAAGTCGACGCAGGCACCGGTGGGATTGTGCGGGTAGTTGATCCACGCGATGGCGGTGCGCTTCAGCAATTCAACCGACAGCGTCGTGAGGTCGAGGCGATATCCACGCTCGCGCGTCAACACTACCGGATGCTCCTTGGCGCCGGCGAACAGTGTGCCCGCCTGATACACCGGATATCCTGGAGTGCCGTAGATCACCGTGTCCTTGGCCGTGGCAGGATCGATGAAGGCGAGCGGCAGATGGAAAATCGCCTCTTTGCTGCCAGCCGCCGGCAGCACTTGTTTCGTCGCATCAACCGTGACACCGAAGCGTCGCTTGAGGTAGCCTGCCGCAGCAGTGCGTAGCGCCGGCGTACCGCCTACCGAGGGATACTGGCTGACCTCTGGCACCGCGGCACGCAGCGCCTGTGGAATAAACGCCGGAGTCGGTTCGATCGGATCGCCGGTGCCGAAGTCGTAGACGGTCTTACCACTGGCGGCGAGCTCCGCCTTGCGGCGTTGCAGCTCTGCCATCGGGTAGGGTTTGAGGGCGCGCAGCGCAGGATTCATTGCGGCAGTTTCATATGGATTCGAGAATGACCGTGGCAATGGCAAGCCCGTCGCTGTGGCTGACCGAACAATGCCAGCGAGCAGCACCGAGACGGGTGGCGACGGCAAGCGCCACACCGGTGAGCGCCAACCGTGGAGCACCGCGGTCATCACCGGGCAACAGAGCGATCTGCGTGAACGTGACGCCCTTGGCCCAGCCGGTGCCGAGCGCCTTCATACACGCTTCTTTCGCCGCCCAGCGTGAGGCTAAGCGTTCGCTCGGATCGCGCAGTTCGAGTGCGTACCGTTGTTCGTCAGCGGTGTAGACGCGATCAAGGAAGCGCTGGCCCTGTCGACCATGCACGTCCGCGATCCGCCGCAGCGAGATGAGATCGGTCCCCAGGCCGACAATCACGGCCCGCCCGTCACCGGCCGCCACGCACGGCGCAACCACCACGGGGCGCTGGCAGCATCGCTGAGCTCTCCGCATTCTGCCCGCAACCACAACGAGGTGCCCGGAGCCCGATCCGGTGCCGGTTGCAGCCGCAACACCAGCAGCGGTTGTTCGGCCTCGGCAGAGAGGCGCTTGGCACCATCGACGACCCACGGACCGGTACCGATAAATTGCGGACTGGTGGGCGAGAAGATCGCCATCAGTCCAGTGCCATCGATCGCCTGATCGCCATCACCCAGTCGTAGGCTGAGCGGTTTAGAATCGGCGCCCAAGCGGGCGAACACCAACAAGCCACCGCGATGCCGCGCCACGGCGTACGAGGCGCTACCGACCATCTGCCACGCAACCTTGGGCAACGCCGCCTTGGCGACGGTGGTCAGATCACCCTCGGCCTCGACCACCGAACACGGCACCGCCGCAGGAGTGGTTGGCAGGACATTGGGCAGTACCCGCAGACCAGTGTTGCCATAGGCCAGCAGGCCTCCGTCGACCGGCACGACTTTTTCTTCCGCCGCCAACGATTGGGCCGAACGGATAGTGCCGTCTTTGCCGACCATCATCACGGTCACCGCACGGCGATCACCACCTTCGAAGAGCAGAGCACCGAAGGCGTCGGGTGCGTCGATGAGCTGATGGACCTCGACACCCGGCGGCAGGACCTGCTCCCACTGCACATGGCCGCCGGCCAAACTGATACGTGCCAATGCTTGCGAACGATCAGCACGCCGGACGAACACCGACAGCGCGTCAGTGCCCGGGATGGTGGCCTCGACGGCGGCCCATTCGCCGAATCGTCGCCGCACCTCACCGCTGAACGCGTCGAGCACGACCAACTGATTGTTCTCATCAGTGGCATAGAGCCCGTCACCGCTCATTGCATGCAGACGGCCATAGACTTTGGTCGAGCGCCAGCGCTGCCGACCAATGCCGAGATCCCAGCAGGTGATGCGGCCTTCACGTCCGAGGCAGAAGCAGGTGTTGCCGACCAGGATCGGATCAGCGGCGAGATCTTCTGGCAGGACGAAACGGGTGGTGCCGCTCAGCAGATCGATGAGGTGCACGCGGTTGCGGCCTTCCTCCGGTAGCCACAGCAATTCGGGCGACAGCACCCGCACATTGTCCATGCCATCCTCACCCAGCGGCATGCGCCACAGGGGAGCAGGTGCTTCGCCAGCCTTGCCGCCGTGCGCCTGGAGGCAGACCAGATCACTGCCGTCCTGGGTCAGCACCAAATCATTGGCGGTCAACAGCGGTTGCGGCGGGGGATCACCGGATTCGTTCATCGGCCGCAATGCATGACGGAACAATTCGGTACCGGTGGCGAGGTCGACCGCGGCGAACCACATGCCTTCAGGCACACTCTGACGACGACCAGGTTGCACGCTGCTGCCGAGCGGCGTGGTGAGCCACAACAACAGCGTGTGATCATTGGCGGCCAACGGTTCGACCGGCTCACCACCGAGCAGGCCCTTCAGCTC